>Ga0207874_1001603_pt1 | contig 24588 bp, 24 predicted proteins | sample HigsolmetaAR201D_FD_184833 | JGI IMG/M metagenome (GOLD analysis project Ga0207874, IMG submission 184833) | Ionic liquid and high solid enriched microbial communities from the Joint BioEnergy Institute, USA - AR20-1-D (SPAdes) (version 2) ...
CGGCTCTTTGGCCCAGACGATGCCGATTGTCGTGCGATCCTGGACGGCCGTCTTCCCATTGGGTGTGTAGTGCATCTGGAGGACGAGGTCCGCTCCGGCCGGAATCTTCTTCGCCATGCCGCGTGGCGTCACCATGGCAGGCTGTCCGGGTGCGTAGATCGCGAGAATATCGTTGCGTGTTACGCCAGGACGCGCAAAAGGTTTCCCCGGCGGAGCGTCCCGCAGCCACGAGTCGTCCTTTTCCCGGACGTACACAACTGCGTGGTGGACAACGGACCGCTCGCCGGGACGGATCTCGGCGGCCTGCACCCACCGGTCCTCCTTGAGGCCGAGCGGCAGGATGATGAACTGATAGTCGATCTCTTCACGCGCCGGAACCGTTACGGCTACAGGCATCGTCACGCTCAGATCCGGCTTGGGAATGTTCCAACCCGAGGTCCACTGGACAGGAGGAGGAGCATCGCGGATATCTCCGGCAGGCGCCTTCTGGTCAGCCCATTCAACAAGCACCGCCACTTCCTCGGGGCTTAACCGCGCGTCGTTTTCGAACCGTACCGAGGCCGACTCGGCAAACCACGGGGGCATTTTCTTCCGCAGCACCGCCTGCCGTATGGCTCGCGCCCAAGGCCGCACCTGCTCGTACGTAAGAAAAGCCATCGGAGCGACCTCCCCAGGCCGGTGGCAGGACTGGCAGCGCTTCTGCAAAATCGGCAGGACGTCCTTGTAGAACGTGGCGGCCTCAAGCGGCAAAAGGCAGCCAAAAAGGAGAAGAAAACGGCGCATCCCTTTGCTTCTATTGTCAGCCAGCCGAGGGAGGCGGAGCACGGTATCCGCCTGTGGCCACAGTTACAATAGATCCAGTGTCTCCCCTATCAGTTGAAGATCAGTTAACGTACCTGAAAAAAGGTCTTGCCGAGTTAATTCGTGAAGAGGACCTCCGTGAGCGTCTCACGAAGGCAGCGCAGGAGGGACGGCCTCTGCGCGTCAAGGCGGGCTTTGACCCTACCGCGCCCGACCTGCACCTCGGTCACACGGTCCTGCTTCGCAAAATGAAGCATTTTCAGGACCTCGGTCATCGGGTGATTTTTCTCATCGGTGATATGACCGGACTCATCGGCGACCCCACCGGCCGCAACGTCACTCGCCCGCCGATGACCCGCGAAGAGATTGCTCGGAACGCGGAAACCTACAAGGCACAGGTCTTCAAGATCCTCGATCCGGAAAAGACGGAGGTGCGGTTCAACAGCGAGTGGCTGGAGAATCTGCGCTTCGAAGACATGATCCGTCTTGCGTCGCGATACACGGTCGCACGCCTGCTGGAGCGGGATGATTTTTCGAAGCGCTACAAGCAAGGGGTGCCGATTTCGGTCCACGAGCTACTCTATCCGCTGGCGCAAGCCTACGATTCCGTCGCGCTTCGCTGCGACGTCGAAATGGGCGGCACGGATCAGAAGTTCAACCTCCTTGTAGGGCGGGAGATCCAGCGCGACTACGGGCAGGAGCCGCAAATTGTCGCCACGGTACCGATTCTCGAAGGCTTGGACGGCATCGAGAAGATGTCCAAATCCAAGGGCAACTACGTGGGAATTACCGAGCCGCCCGAAGAGATGTTCAAGAAGATCATGTCGATCAGCGACGAGCTGATGTACCGCTACTATGAACTGCTCACGGACATGAGCCTTGCCGAGATCGCCCAACTGCGGCGAGACGTTGCTGAAGGGCGGCGCCACCCGAAAGACGTAAAACGCGAACTCGGCATCCAGATTGTGACCGACTTCCACTCGCGGGCAGCAGCTCTTGAAGCCGCGGATCGTTGGGAGCGCGAAGTCAGCCAGGGAGAGATTCCTACAGACCTTGAAACGGTCACCATCAGTGACCCTCGGGTGAATCGCATCCTCGTCCAGGCCAGGCTTGCCGGGTCTGTCTCTGAGGCGGACCGTTTAGTCAAGGCAAATGCCGTGACTCTGGCGCCATGGCCGGCAGCCACACTCAATCCTGTTTCGAATCCCGCCGAGCGGCTGGCGCCGGGCGAGTACGTGATACGGGCAGGGAAGAAGTTCCGGAAGATCATCGTCTAAATGCTCGTCTGGCGGGATAACCTGAGCCAAAGCGTTGACGCTTTGCGCGTCCACAAGCTTCGCTTTGTGCTCACGGTGCTCGGCCTGACAATGGGCGTCGCGACCCTGATCACTGTGATGACGCTCGTACAGGGCGCCAACCTCTATGTAGAGCAGAAGGTCGCGTCTCTCGGAACGAACGTCTTTCAGATCGGGCGCGTTCCGTTCGCTGTGTCTGATTTCAGCCTGATTGTCAAGGCTCTCCGCAACAAGCACATTGAGTGGCCTGACGTCGTAGCGGTTGCCGAAGGATGCCCCAATTGCCTGGTCGTTGGTGCGAGCGCGACCATTCCTACGAGCGCGCGACGCGGTGATACCGAGGTGCTGAACGTCGATCTGATCGGGCACACGGCCAATATGGCGGAGATCGACACGCGTACGATCGCGCACGGCCGCTACTTTACGGAATCCGAAGAGCAGCGGGCCGCGCCCGTTTGCGTCATCGGCGACGCGCTGATGCAAGAGCTCTTCCCTTCCCTCGACCCGATCGGCCGTACCATCCGGATCGGCAATCAGGAGCTTACAGTGGTGGGAACTTTTGACAAGATCGGGAATGTTCTTGGGCAGGATCAGGATCGCTTCGCGATCGTTCCCCTGACCACGTACCAGCGCTACCGCGGTTCCCGCACGAGCCTCATCATCAACGTGAAAGCACGGCCTGAACCGGGAGCGTTTGAGAAAGCCCAGGATGAAGCCAGACTTGTTATGCGGGCGCGCCGTCACATCACCGGAAACCGGGAAGAGGACTTTTTTATTGGGACCAGGGATAGTTATATCGCCCTCTGGGAGAGCATCAGCTCCGCCTTCTTCGCCGTCTTTCTCCTGGTAAGCTCGATCTCGGCGATTGTCGGCGGAATCGTCATCATGAACGTCATGCTTGTCAGCGTGACCGAGAGAACGAAGGAGATCGGAATTCGCAGAGCCATCGGTGCGACGCGCCAGATATCCTCCGGCAGTTCCTCACCGAAAGTGTGCTTCAATGCTTGCTGGGCGGTTTCGCGGGCGTTTTAGTCGGATTCACGGCAGCCGTCGCGCTGCGCGTCTTCACCGCATTTCCAGCCGCTGTTCATCCCTGGGTCGCTGTGCTCGGCCTGATGATTAGCTGCATCATCGGGCTCTTTTTCGGGGTCTACCCAGCCCGGCGCGCATCGCGGCTGGACCCCGTGGTTGCGTTGAGGGCCGAATGACGGCTGGCGAGTTTCGCGAGAATTTGCAGACCGCCTTGGGCACCCTCGCGGGACACAAAGTGCGGACGGCACTCACACTCCTCGGCATCGTGATCGGAGTCACATCGGTGATCTCCGTCGCCGCCATCATTGAAGGGCTCAACCGCTACATTCAGGAGAAGGTAGAGGGGCTGGGATCACGCACCTACTTCATTTCCCGGATTCCTCTGGGCGGGCAGAATTTCATGAAGATGCCCGAGCACATCCGAGTCCGAAAGTATCTCCAGTATGAGGACGCAGGCAAGCTGCGCGAGCAGGCACGATTGATCTCGTCGGCGACGACTTTCGGAACGCGTGCGAGCTTCTTCAACCCAAATCATACGAATGAGATACGGTACGGCAGGGAGCGGGTTGAGAAGATCATCCTTCGCGGAGCGGAACCCGAATACATTGAGGCGATTCCCCTCTTTAGCATTGCCCAGGGCCGGTTCATCACCTACGACGACGAGGCACACTCGCGGCCTGTCGTCGTGCTCGGACGGGCCATCGCCGATGCCCTGTTCCCTCACACCGACCCCATTGGCAAGACCGTGCGCCTGAACGGACTTCTTTTCGAGGTCGTCGGTATTTTCGAACCTGATCCAGGGCTGTTCGGCGGTCCAGGCGTCGATCAGTTCGCGGTCATTCCCTTAAGTAATTTCCGGAAGAATTACCCTGAGTCGAAAGAGCTCATCATCGCTTTCAATGTTCCCCGCGACGTGGATCTGGACAGCGCCCGGGAAGAAGTAACTGCGGTGATGCGCCGGATTCGACGTGTAGCGCCCGGTGCGCCGAACGATTTTGAGATTCTTTCGCCGGACTTTCTCAGCACGCTCTGGAATCAGCTCACAGGCGCCCTGGTCATCCTTACCGGCGTCATCAGCTCTGTCGGGCTACTGGTCGGCGGCGTCGGTGTGATGAACATCATGCTGATCTCAGTGACGGAGCGAACCAAGGAGATTGGGGTGCGGAAGGCGATGGGCGCGCGGCGTTCGGACATCCGGGTTCAATTCCTGCTCGAGGCAGTTCTCGTGACTTTGGCGGGCGGCGTGATCGGCATTCTATGCGGCGCCACCATCGCTTATCTTGTGCGGCATTTCGTTCCCTCGATCCCCGCCACGTTATCCTATCTATGGATCTGCTTGGGTGTTGCCATGTCTGCCGCCGTGGGCCTCTTTTTTGGCTATTATCCGGCGAATCGCGCGGCAAGCCTCGATCCAATTGTCTGCTTGCGCTATGAATGAACGAACTTTGACCCTCCGGGCTTTTCAACAATGATTCGAAAGCGATTCGAGTGGAAGCTGAAGAATCGCGAGATTCAGCTGGGTGACCGGACTCTCATCATGGGTATCCTCAATGTCACGCCAGACTCCTTTTCCGACGGCGGAATGTACTCTGACCCGGACCGCGCCTTCGCTCGCGCTTTGGAGCTTGAAGAGCAAGGGGCGGACATCATCGATATCGGCGCGGAATCCACCCGTCCAGGCTCCGCCCGCATCTCGGAAGCGGAGGAACTGCGGCGACTCGTGCCCGTGCTCAAGCGGCTGCGTGACAAGATGGCCGTGCCGATCTGTGTCGATACATATAAGTCGGGCGTTGCAGAAAAGGCGCTGAGCCTGGGAGTCGAGATCATCAACGACCCCAGCGGCCTCACTTTTGACCCCGCGCTCGCAAAGGTTGTCACCCACCACGATGCCGGCCTGATTTTGAATCACATGCGCGGCACTCCGGAGACCTGGGCCAGGCTGGCGCCGTTGCCCGATGTGATGGGGACGATTTTTCACGATCTCGATGCCGCCGTAAACCGGGCGAGAAGAGCAGGTCTGGACCGCTCCCGTATCGTCGTCGATCCGGGCCTCGGCTTCGGAAAGCGGAAAGAGCAGAATGCGGAAATCCTCGCGCGCCTGCCGCTGCTGGCGCGGCTCGAACTGCCGATCCTTACAGGGCCGTCGCGAAAATCCTTCCTGCCGCGCGGGGATGAAGAGGCCTTACGTTACGGAACCGCGGCCGCCGTCACCGCCTCCATCCTCGGAGGAGCTCACATCGTGAGGGTTCACGACGTGAAGGAAATGATTCCCGTCGTTCAGTTGGCCGACGCGGTGCTCCGAGCCTCCGCCGATTGAGTCGAACCCCGGGCGTAGTCAGCTTCGGGGTTCGGTAATTCGACAAAGATCCCCCGGACCTTGCTTGTGACCTCGGGATTCATCGCGGTGAGATCGGCAATAATTTCATCCCGCCGGCTCTGGATGTTCTCAAGGCGCAGGCGAGTCCGCCGGTCCGCGTGACTGGCGGCCTCCGTGACAGCATTGAAGAATTCGGTCGCCCGTTCGCGTGCCGTCCCATAGTTATTCATTTGAACCTCGATCAGCACCATACCGAGCAAGCGATGGAGTCGTGCCTTCCGATACTGTTGCTCGAGGGAGTTGTAGCGGAGCTTAGCCGGCACGTAGCCAGCAAGGAACGCAGCGACGATCAGTCCGACGACCACAAGATAGCGCTTCATCTGTTCACTCTCCTCCGTGCTTCCCGGAATCCTCTCCCGCGGGCACGGCAATCTGCACAAGCTCGGTCTTCGGCTCGGAAGTCTTAGGCTTAGGAGGCCGCAACAGCCGCCGGGGCAACTTCGAAAAATACGTCAAACGCTCGATGACCGGCAGCAGCCGGCGGACCGTGCGGCCGTGCAGCACAAGGCTCCCCGCGACAAGGGCCGGATGTGGAATGGTCGTGCAACAGCGGGAGCAAACATCAATTTCCCCTGCCCGGCGCTCGACGTGCAGCCTTCGCATCCGCTGCATCTCGCCGGAATTCCAGATCTCCGGCAACGTTTGCTCACCGATGCGCCCTACGGGCTTCCCATCCAGCATGTAACTCTGGCAGCAGGGATAAACGTCGCCGTTGTGCTTCACGTACATCGGCCCGCGCCAGAGGTAGTGGCAGGGATGCTTCCAATCCTCGGCCTCGTGGCCCGAAGATGGCCGCATCAGATTCGTTTCGTCTTCCTTGATGCGAACCTGGTCGACCCCCGGCACGGATTGCCAAAAGCGGATGAAATCTTCTACCTCGCCGGCATTCCGCTCCATCCGCACCATCTGCACCACCACCTGGACCTTAGCACCGCGCTCGTGCTTCATTCGCGCGAAGCGGACGAAATTATCTCGTACTTTCTCGAAACGCGCCCCCTTGCGGTAAAACTCATAACTCTCTTTTGTAGCGCCGTCGAAGCTGAGGGTGATGTGTTCGAGCGGGGTCCGCAACAGCCTGTCCGCCGCTTTCTCGTCGAGCAACGTCCCGTTGGTGGAAAGCAGAGTCGCGATCTTGTGCTTGTCGCAAAACTCGATCCGCTCGAAGATCTTCCGATCAAGAAAGGGCTCGCCCAACCCGATCAGCATCATGTGCTCAGCGCTGCGTGAGGATTCTCTTACGAGCCGCTCGAAGATGGCATCCGTCATGTCCTCCTTAGGCTGGGCGTGGGTCTCGCGAGGACACATCGGGCAGTACAGGTTACACTTGGCCGTCGTCTCTACAATGAATTCAACGGGAAGGCCCGGGATCGTCGTCTTTCGAGTAAGGTATGCCCACAGCAGCCTGGCCCGGTTCAAGGCGCGCATTATTCCTTATTGTAGCCACGGTTATGTGGCGGCACCCTGCAACGTGAGAGAGACTGTTAACTGGAGCCAGATCGTTGGCCAATCACCCTATGCCGCTCCATAACGAGGCAACGAATGCGGATTGCGATCACAGGCGCCACAGGATTCCTCGGCAAAGCACTTGCAGCTCGCTTGAATGAGCAGGGCCATGTCCTGCATCTACTGTCGCGCAGCGGCGGTGAAGCGACAGGTCCGAACCAGGCCTTTCGCTGGGATGCAATGGCCGGCGAACCTCCCGAAGAGAGTTTGCAGGACGTCGATGCGGTTGTTCATCTGGCGGGCGAGAGTGTGGCGCAGCGCTGGTCGCCGGAAGTGAAGCGGCGAATCCGAGACAGCCGCGTTCTCGGCACACAACGGCTGGTGCAGGCTCTTTCCACCCTCTCCCGACGCCCCGAGGTGCTGGTGTCGGCCTCCGCGATCGGATATTACGGGGACCGCGGCGATCAACTGCTGACAGAGGAGTCAGACCCTGGAAGAGATTTTCTTTCGAAGGTGTGCGAGGAGTGGGAACGAAGCGCAGACCTCGCGGCGGCCCTCGGAATTCGCGTCGTGAAAATACGAATCGGTATCGTGCTGGGTCCCGAAGGCGGTGCTCTGAAGCAGATGCTTCCTCCATTCCGAGCTGGCCTGGCAGGCAGACTGGGCTCCGGCAAGCAATGGATGTCCTGGATCCACCGCGACGACCTGCTCAACCTGATTCTTCACATTTTGGAGAACCGGACGATTACGGGCCCGGCCAATGCGACCTCCCCCAATCCCGTCACCAATGCGGTGTTTACCGAGCAGCTCGCGAAGGCAATCCACCGCCCCGCAGTCGTACCGATTCCTGCATTCGCGCTCAAGATCAGGTTCGGGGAAGCAGCGGAGCCGCTTCTCGCAAGCGCGCGCGTATTTCCCCGCGTTGCCATTGAGAGCGGTTACAGGTTCCAATACCCCGAGCTTGGACCGGCATTGCATCATCTTCTTGGCTAATCCCATTTCGCCGCCCGTTTGCGCGTTCTCCGTCCGCCCGAACGCAGGCTGATACTATGAAAGTTAGCTCTACGCTCTGTGCATGACTCCAATCGAAACAGATAACGCATTCGCTTCTCCGAAACGTTTGGAAAACACGCGATGACTTGGCTTGTTCTTGTAATCGCTGGCTTATTGGAAGTTGTGTGGGCCGTCGGCCTCAAGTACACCGACGGATTCACTCGCCTTTGGCCCAGCGTGGCAACACTGACTGCGATGGCCCTGAGCATGATACTGCTGGGCCTGGCCGTGCGTGCCTTGCCGCTCGGCACAGCCTATGCCGTCTGGACTGGCATCGGGACCGTCGGGACTGTCATCGTAGGCATTCTGCTGTTTGGCGAACCCGCATCGTTTATTCGCCTGTTCTGCATTCTCCTGATCGTGTCGGGCATCATTGGGCTGAAGCTCGTCACATCCAACTAGCCGCCAGGTCCCGGCCATCAAACAAAGATTTCCCTTCCTGTTCGTACATCCCGATCCCCTGATATGATCGCTTCTTTCCAGTGAGGACCTGATGAAGACCATACGCATTGCAATGCTCGGATCCGGTTTCGTCGCCGACTTCTACATGCAAGGGCTGGCGAATGTAAATGGGCAGGAAGTTGTACTGAACTACTCCCGGTCAAAGAAACGCGCCGAAGCGTTTGCCCGCAAATGGGGAATTCCCGAAACGACTCAGAAGCTCTCAAAGGCCATCGAGCGAAACGACATCGACCTGTACGTAATCGCCCTGCCGAATGAGGCGCACATGCCCGTGGCGCTGGAGCTTGCCAAAGCTCGGAAGAATCAAGTGTGCACGAAGCCTTTAGCCCGCGACCGCCGAGAAGCGAAGGCAATGCTGGACGCGGCGCGCAGATCGGGCGCAATGCACGGATACGCCGAGACGGAAGTGTTTGCTCCGGCAGTGGTGAAAGCGAAAGAAACGATTGAGTCGGGGGCGATCGGCAGAGTTTTATGGGTTCGCTCGCGCGAATCCCACAGCGGCCCTCATAGCCCGCACTTCTGGGATGTCGAAAAGACGGGCGGCGGCGCGATGAATGACTTAGGCTGCCACTGCATCGAGGCGGCACGATACTTCTTCGGAAAGGACAACCGTATCGTCGAAGTCATGGCATGGGGAGATACGCTCGTCCACCAGAAGAAGACAAAGGGCGAAGACAACGCATTGCTGGTTCTGAAATTTGAGAGCGGAGGAATTGCCCATTGCGAACTGTCCTGGACGACGCGTGGCGGGCTCGACCTGCGAAACGAGATCCACGGCTCGGAAGGTTCCATCTTCACCGATGTCACGCGCGGTACGCCGATCTCATGCTTTACAAGCCGCCCAGCCGGATATGTCGTGGAGAAGGCGGACATCGACTTCGGCTGGATGCGCCCGCTCCCGGAAGAAGCATTCGCCTACGGCTACCAGGCGGAAATGAGGCACTTTGTCGAGTGCGTGCGCGACGGTGTTCAGCCGAGGGAAACCTACGAGGATGGCTACGTGGTGAACTGCATCCTTGAGGCAGGATATCAATCGATGCGCACCCAGAAGTGGGTGCGGCCGAAGTACTGAGAACCGCGCGGGTACTACTTAGCTGGCAGATCCGGGGTCATAAAAGTTTGCGGCCGAGGCGCATAGAGAACGGCGCGTGGCGGACAGCCGTATGGTGTCCGCCGTGTATATTTCGTTCTTCACCCAGGCGCGCGGAGCCTCCTTCTGGTTCTGCAGAATAGTCACCCTTCCTCGCCTGGTGTTTTCTGCGTGGTTTACTGGCCGGCCACTTGGATCGGGATACGCTTGCGTTGCTGTTGCTGCTCGGGCGGCAGAGGCACTCGCACTTCGAGCACGCCATTCTTGAAATCGGCCTTAATATTGTCTGGATTGATGCCTTCGGGCAGGCCGATCAGGCGCTGGAATTTTCCGTAGCTACGCTCCGACCTCTGATATCCCTCTCCACGCTCCTCATGTTCCCGGCGCCGCTCGCCTTCGATTAAGAGGCCCTCGTCGGTTACCTCCACGCGGACATCTTCGGGTTTCACGCCCGGCAGGTCCGCGCTGATGGCAAGCTGGTTCTCTTCCTGCCGTATGTCGATCGGCGGCACCCAGGCTGCCACTTCGCGAGTCACTCCGGCCAGGCGGTCAAACTCGTCCGTAAAACGCCTCATCAAGGCGAATGGACTCATCGTCAGGAACTCGATGGGGTTGATGTTGAAAAATGACGGCCACTCGAGCCGGCGAGCGAGAGTTCCTTGCCTTTGTTCTCGCTGCAAACCCCGTTCTTCGCCCCGGCCCGCAGATTCTTTTTGATTTTGTGCCATAGCTGTGCCTCCTCGATTCGTTAGTCTTTCAAGGCTGACGCTGACGCAACCAGACAGCCAATCGGCATGTGCTCCAAGCTACACCAGGACGAACCTTTCGTTTTGAATCACCGCGAACGCTGCTGGTAAGAATTTCAAGGCTTAGTAGTTTCTTCCGCCACAGCTCGCCGCGCCCCGACGGCAACAAGGCGAAACTGCGCGATCCGTGCGGTGATCTATCTCGCGGATGGAAAAGAGCGAGTTGCCAAGCCAGGTCGCGGAGGCAGAACAATGGCGCGAGCGCTGGTCGGAAGGGTACGGAGTCATTCAGCACAAGAGCGTCACGATTGAGAATATTGCCGCACTGGGGGAGCGGTTAGGCACACACGCACCGGTGGGCGACGGCATTCCCTTCTATGAGCTGCTTTACGCAGCGGACCGGGTCGCAAGCGCCGCGATGTGGCTTGTAGTTCACCAGACGTATGCTCGCGCTGTCTATCTCGATGGCCGCCCGCTTGAAGCCGAAGACTTCAAGAAGGACCCTCAGGGCCACACCGGCGGATCGTTGAACATGGTCCCTGCCTACGTGGGCTATCTCGCCGCCAATGCGCTCGCGGGCCGTACCCGGGCCTGGCTCATGGGCCAAGGGCATTGCGTCTCCGCAATCGACTCGGTAAACCTGCTGTGCGGCAACATGTCACAGGCGCACGCCGCGCGCTATAGCATCAGCGATGACGGACTCACGCGTTTCGTCCGCGACTTCTATTCCTACCGCGTGGACGAACATGGAAGGCCAGCGTCGCCGCTAGGCAGCCATGTGAACGCTCACACGGCGGGCGGGTTGCTCGAAGGGGGCTATCTGGGCTTTGCAGAGGTCCAGTATATTCACATGCCCATCCCGGGAGAGACGCTGGTTACTTTCCTAAGTGACGGCGCCTTCGAAGAACAGCGTGGAGCAGATTGGGCGCCACGCTGGTGGCGAGCCGAAGACTGCGGCATCGCGCTGCCGATCATGATCGCAAACGGCCGGCGCATCGATCAGCGAACCACCATGTCCATGGAGGGCGGCGTCGCTTGGTTTGTCCAGCACCTGCGGCTCAACGCGTTCGACCCGATCGTCTTCGACGGACGCGATCCGGCAGCCTTCGTTTGGGCGATTTTTGAGATGGAAGACCGGCTCCGCACGCAGGTAGAGGCAATCCGTACGGGAAAGATCCGCTATCCGGTTCGCCTGCCCTATGGAATCGCTGTAGCCCCAAAGGGGGCCGGTTTTTATAACGAAGGCACAAATCTCGCTCACAATCTTCCGCTAATGACAAACCCGCGGAAGGACCCGGAAGGCGCTCGCCTGTTCAATGAATATGCCCGCCGGCTCTGGGTTCCGGCGGACGAACTGCTTCCCTGTGTCGGGTGGTTTCAACAGCATCAGCGCTCGGGCAGGCCTCGTGAGAAGGATAATCCTCTGGTCCGTCGTAATGTGTCTCTGCGGGAGTTTCCGGAACCACGGTACAAGGCGGCACCAGATGATCGAAGAGCACTGGACAGGTGGACTTACGCCAGCCCGATGTCCGCCGTCGATGATCTCTACGTTCGAACGTGCCAGATGAACCGGCACCTTCGCCCTCGCGTCGGCAACCCCGACGAAATGAAATCGAACCGGATGCTGCGCACGCTGGAGGTGTTGAAGTTCCGGGTGACCGATCCGGAACAAAGCGTTCCGGAGGCCGTCGAGGGCGCAGTCATTACGGCCCTGAACGAGGAGGCGGTCGCTGGCGCGGCACTGGCGAACAAGGCCGGCATCAACATCATCGTCACGTACGAAGCGTTCGCCACCAAGATGTACGGGGCTGTCAGACAGGAAGTAACGTGGGAAAAGCAAAAGGCAGACACAGGCCGCCCTTCGCGCTGGCTCTCGATACCTCTCATTCTTACGTCTCACACCTGGGAGAACGGCAAGAACGAATACTCGCACCAGGATCCAACGATGGCAGAGGCAATGCTGGCGGAGACCTCGGAAATCTCTCGAGTTCTCTTCGCAGCCGATTACAACAGCGCCGCGGCACTGATGAACGGGGTGTATCGGACTCACGGCCAGATCTGGACTGTGGTCGTGCCCAAGAGCGAGATGCCGGATCTGCTGACAGGGGAGGAAGCAGGGCGGCTGCTGCAACAGGGAGCAGTGGAACTTGAATGGGCAGGATATCAGAGGGAACAGGCAGAGATCCTTCTGACAGCAATGGGGAGCTTTCAGCTTGTCGAAACGGTAAAGGCGGCCTTTCGCTTGTCGGAAAAGGGCATTCCACACCGCGTCATCTACATGGTGGAACCCGCAAGGTTCCGGAAACCGCGCAGCGACCGCGAGGCCGAGCACATGGCTCCCGACACTCTCCGCTGGAACTTATACCCGCCCAGCATCCGGCGTCGGCTCTTTGTCACGCATACACGCCCGGAGCCGATCCGCGGTTTACTGCAACCCCTCGTCACAGGCTCCGCTACTGCCGTCCTTGGGTTTCTGGGCAACGGCGGCACGCTTGACGCGAATGGAATGCTCTTCGTGAACGAGTGCACGTGGGCTCACTGCGTCGCGCAATCGGCGTGCTTGCTCGATTTGCCCTTGAATCGCCTGCTGACCCGAAGGGAACTTGAAGCCTTGGAAGGGAGCATCTCGCCGTCCGGGGTGATCATCCCGGAGCCCGCTCAGTGATTCCAGCTTTTCATTTGGAGATACCGATGCCACATACGATTCGAGCCCGGTTAAGCCACCCGATCGACGCTGCTGACCTAAGCAGGATCTGGGAAGCTCATGTGAACTTGCACGATGGACCGGAACTTCTGTTCTCCGTCACCGGCAGTGATGTCGCAATCAGCTATCCGTCGCAACCCACTCCGCGCGGGACGGAGAAGCTGCGCCGCGCGTTCGAGGAAGCGTTGCGGACGTTTGACCCGGATGTTCGGGTAGAGTGGCAGGAAGCAACTTGAAATCACTCGTCGCGGCCATGCACATGCGCGGGCGGAGCCGTCGCTTCCACGGCCACAAACGGCTCCAGTATGCGGTAGGAATGGTTCGCGCCTTTCGGAACCACCCACGAATCGCCGGCCGCCAACTTCACCACCTGGCCTTCGGTGTGCAATTCGGCGCTACCTTCGATCACATATCCAACCGTTTCGTAATTGCGGGCTGACTGCGGCTTCGGCTCACCGGGGTTTTCGCGCCAAAGACGCATTGCCACACTCTTACCGGATGCAAGGTAGACCTGCCCCTGCTTCCCTTTGGGTGAGTAATGAGAATTGATCTTTGTGATGGTAGTATCGCCCATCGCCTGTCACCTCAGAGGATAGACGCCGGCGCCAGGGCAGGTTGTGTCAGTTAGACGAAATAGTCCTTTACCTTGTGGAAGAAGCCCTTGCCTTCCGGTTCGTTGTCTACCGGAAGAGTTTCTTTGAGCTGCTCGAAGATCTTGCGCTGCTCCTTGGTCAATTTTGTTGGCACCTTCACATCCAGGTGGACCCACAAATCGCCGCGGCCATAGCCATTGAGAACCGGAACGCCCTTGCCCTTCAGGCGAATCTTGTGCCCGGGCTGGGTTCCCTCAGGCACCTTAATTGTCTCCACTCCGTCCAGCGGCGTGAGAACGTCGACCTCCGTTCCGAGCGCTGCCTGAGCAACGTTGATTGGAATCCTGCAATGAAGATCGTTCTCTTTCCGCTCGAACACGGGGTGCTCCTTGACCTTCAGGAACACATACAGATCCCCTGGAGGGCCGCCGTTGTAACCCGGCTGTCCCTCTTGGCTCAGACGTAGCTTCGCTCCGTCATAAACGCCAGCGGGGATGTTGACCTTCAGCTTACGCTCGACCCTGGTGACCCCCTCGCCGCGGCATTGCGTGCAAGGACGGCGGATGATTTGGCCTCGCCCGTTACACTGGCCGCATGTGCGGCGGATGGAGAGGAAGCTCTGCTGGTAGATGACTTCGCCGCGGCCCCGGCACGTCGGGCACGTGGTCAGGCCGTCTTCCTTCTCCGCGCCGGTTCCGTGGCAGCGGGAGCAGGTTTCCATCCGCGGCACTTGAATGTCCACGGTGGCTCCCCGGAGAGAATCTTCGAAGGAGATCTCCAGATCGTAACGAAGGTCCTCACCGCGTTGAGGACGGTTTCGCCGCCTCGCGCTGCCGAAGACATCGCCGAAACCGAAAAAGTCCCCCAGGATGTCCGCGAAGTCCGCAAAGGTCGTCGCGTCGAAGTCCGGCGCAACCCCGCCTTGGAGACCCTGGTGTCCGAAACGATCGTACGCCGCCCGCTTCTGCGCGTCGCTTAGGACGCTGTACGCCTCCGCTGCTTCCTTGAACTTCTCTTCGGCTTCCCGGTCGTTCGGATTCCGGTCCGGATGATACTTCAGGGCGAGCTTGCGATAGGCGCTCTTCAGCTCCTGTTCGCTTGCGTCACGGCTGACTCCGAGAATCTCGTAATAATCCCGTTTTGTCACTGGCTGTTGCGAGGTTTAACCGCGACCTTCACCATGGCTGGGCGCAGTAGCCTTCCTTTGAAATTGTAACCTCTCTGGTACTCCTCCAAGATCGTGTTGTCGTCGGCTTCCTCTGTCTCAACCATTTCCACGGCGTGATGGATGTAGGGGTCGAAGGTTTTGCCGGTCGATTCAATTGGATCCAGACCAAGCTTCTTGACGATCTCCAGAGTCCGGTTGTAGATGAGCTCCATGCCCTTGGCGTACTCCTTGTCGGATGTTTCCACCTTCAGCGCCCGCTCGAAGTCGTCGAGAATCGGGAGCATTGGCCGAAGCACATCCATCGCGGCGTACTCCACGAGTTCGGCGCGGTCGCGCTCAGCGCGCTTGCGAAAATTATCAAATTCAGCCCGCAACCGCAGCAGACGATCCTGCAATTCATTGTTTTCCGCGATCAGCCGATCTTTTTCCGCAATCAACTGATCGCGCTCTGCCGCAAGGGCCGAGGTGTCAACGGGCATCTCGGTAGGCGCACCCTCCTGCGCCTCGCCCTGCGAAGGCGTTGCCTCCAGATCGATCTTGCTGTCTTCCATAAGTTGAATCCGCCGTTAGAGTCGTTTGAACAATATTTCGTTCCTCCAGATCCGGGAACAGATCCGATCGGTGGAACGGTCAAGCGCGAAGGCTTTGAATTGCCTCCCCGAGATGGGCGACGGCTGAAATGACCCGCTGATAGTTCATTCGCATCGGGCCAAGAACAGCCACTTTGGCGTAGATCCCTCCTGGCAACTGTACTGAAATACCAATGAGGGAGAATTCACGCATGGATGGGTGGATGTCGTCCAGACCCAGCTGTACGCGGACCTCGCCCGCCGGTTGCTCCAAAAACCGGTCAAGCAGTTGAAGAATCTTCTTCTTCTGCTCGAGGGCTCGGAACAGCTCGCGCAGCTTCTCTCGCGTCAGATGCAGGTCCAGGCCGATGAGGTTGGAGGTGCCCTCCATATAAATCTCCGGCGCCATCCCGATTTCCAGCAATCCCTTCTCGTAGAGCACCGTCAGGCGCCGCAGGATCGAATCATACGCAGCACTCTGCTGTTCCAGCCGCTGCTGCAGCTCGCGTCGGATGTCTGAAAGCATCCACCCGCTGAAGTTCTGATTCACGTAGTTGCGGATGGAATTCAGCTCATCCTGACTGATCTGTTCGTCCAGGACAACAACCTGATTCCGCACGCTCCGGTCGCGCGTGACGATAATCATCAACAGCCTGGAATCGCCCAGCGAAAGCAGCTCGATCTGATCGAGCATTTGATTCGCAGTCGGAATCGCCGCCGCAATTCCGACATTCTTCGTCATCTCGGTCAGAATCTGGGAAGAGCGTTCCACGCGGCTTTCCAGAGTCGCAGCCTCCATCAGTTCGCTCCGGAGGCGCTCCAGTTCCGCTGACAGAAGCTTCCGGGCTGTAAGCGAACGGATGTAGCTCTGGAAGCCCTTTTCGGTGGGAATGCGGCCCGCAGATGTGTGCGGCTGCGCAAGGTACCCCAGATCACTGAGGTCCGCCATCACATTGCGGATTGTGGCAGGGCTCAAGTTATCTTTCCGGCGGCGCGAAATCGTTCGCGATGCGACCGGCTCGCCGGTTTCGATGTAGGACTGTACGATGGAATGCAGAATCTCTGCATCCCGCGGTGACAGCTCTGCCTGCCTCATACCTCAATCAAATAAGGTTGCGCACCCTGCTACTGATTTTAAGGTGTTGAAACCGAAGGGTCAAGAATTCCTCCTCCCCCCTCGGACTACTGCCAAGGCGCCTGATCCGCCCTTTGGACGCTCCCCGAAGGTCTTCATTACACTCACTCAGGCCCTATATACTTATCGACACGGCTGTCATGCAAACACGGAATCGAAAACTCGTCGCGCTTCCCGCCACTCTGGCGGTCTTCACCCTGCTGCCCGGCCTGCCGGCCCAGGACGCCCGCAACACCAACACGCCGAACACGGACACAAAATATTCCATGCCCGAATACAAGACGGTGGCGGCGTGGGAGGCCCGGAGGGCCCAGTTGCGGAAACAAATCCTCCACGCTGCCGGCTTGCTGCCAATGCCGGAAAAGACTCCGTTGAACCCTCGCTATTACGGCAAGCTCGATCGCGACGGGTACACCATCGAAAAGGTAGCGCTTGAGACAATGCCGGGCTATTACCTCGGCGGCAACCTCTACCGTCCCAAAGGCAAAACCGGAAAACTGCCCGCGATCGTCCGGCCGCACGGCCACTGGACATACGGCCGCCTGGAGAATCAGCCCCTTGGCTCAGTGCCTCTCCAATGCATCAATCTCGCCCGTCAGGGTTACGTGGTCTTCGCCTATGATATGGTCGGCTGGAATGACACAGCCCAGACGCCTCATGATTTCGACGGCCCTGCCGAGCGCCTCTGGAGTTTTGGTCCTCTTGGGCTTCAGCTGTGGAACTCGATCAGGGTAGTCGATTTTCTGGAGTCGCTGCCCGATGTCGACCCGTCCAAAATCGGCGCTACAGGCGCCTCTGGCGGGGGAACCCAAACCTTTCTGCTTACCGCCGTCGACGACCGCATTGCCTATTCGGCGCCGGTGAACATGGTGTCCTTCATCATGCAGGGCGGCTCTCCCTGCGAGAACGCGCCAGGCCTGCGCATCGGCATGTCAAACGTCGAAATCGCCGCGATGATGGCTCCGAAACCCATGCTGCTGGTTTCCGCCACTGGCGATTGGACCCGCAACCTCCCACGGGAGGAGTTCCCTGCCATACGGCAGATCTACGAGCTGTATGACAAGGCCTCCAACGTCGAAGCGGTCCAGTTCGACGCCCCGCACAACTACAACAAGGACAGCCGGGAAGCCGTCTACACCTTCTTCGGCAAACACGTGCTCGGCAACAGCGGGAAGATCTCCGAGCGTAACGCCCACATGGAAAAGCTCCAGGACATGCTGGTTTTTCACGGGCGTTCGCTGCCCGAAAATGCTCTGAGCTACGACCGCCTGTTCGAGCAATGGAAAGAGATGTCCCGCAAACAGTTTGCTCAGATCCGGGACCTCGCGCTCTTGCGCGAGCGGCTGCGTCTGGCCTTCGCGGCAGCGTGGCCCGAAAAGGTGACCTTAGCCGGAGGGGCGCTGCAACGGGAGGGCGCAGGAGATCGGGTGCCCGCCGCATGGACTCCGGGGCAAGGGACGCCGGTGCTCTACCTTCACCCTGAAGGGATAGCCGCCGCCCGGAACTCGAAGGAAGTCGCTGCCCTGCTCGCGGCCAAACGCCCCGTCCTGCTCATCGACGCTTTCCAAACCGGATCGGCAAAAGCGTCGCGCGATCGATCCCACCGTCACTTCCTGACCTTCAACGTTAGCGACGACGCGGCCAGAGTTCAGGACGTTCTCACTGCGCTCCGGTACCTAGAGTCAACGGGGGCCGGACAAATTGAAGTTGCGGGAGAGGGAACGGGCCTTCTCTGGGGGCTCTTCGCGGCAGCCATCGCACCCGAAAAGGTCCATCTGCAGAAATTGCCGTCGTTCCGCGGAGCCGACGCCGACTATATCGACCACTTCTTCGTCCCCCACATTCAGAGAGCGGGAGGGCTCGAGGCAGCCTTGCGGCTGACCGAGGGACGGCGGCCGCCGGTTAAGTAAGCTTGCTTTCGAGTTCCGCCCACCGGTTGTAAAGCGCGTCCACTTCGCGCTGCGCCTTCTCGAGGGCCTCGGAGACCTCGCGAAGGCGCACCGGATCGGTGACGACGTCCGGGTCCTGGAGCCGCTGCTTCCACTTCTCCAGTTCCTCTTCCGCGGCCAGGATCCTTGACTCCATTTGCTCGTACTCGCGCCCCTCAAGGTAGGAAAGGCGTTTCTTCTGCGGCGCGGTGGAACTCTTCGGCTCTGCCACGGGCTTTTCCTTCTCTGCCTTTTCCGCCCTTGCGGGCTTGGCAAGTTTCGACTGCTCCCATTGGTAGTAGTCGGCGAAGTAGCCCGCTTCCCCTTGATCCAGGCCGAGGATCACGGTCGACACGCGATCGAGAAGATAGCGGTCATGAGTGACCAGGACCAAAGCGCCCGGAAAATCGAGGAGATTCTCCTCGAGCACTTCGAGAGTCGGAATGTCGAGGTCATTCGTCGGTTCGTCGAGGAGGAGCACGTCGGCGGGCTGGAGCATCAGCCGGGCGATGAGGGCGCGCGCTTTCTCCCCGCCCGACAGGCGTGACACCGGCATGTCCAGTTGTTCCGGCCGGAAGAGGAACCGTTTGGCCCAGCCAGCCACGTGCATCGGGCGTCCGCGAAAGATGACAGAATCGCTGTCCGGAGACAGAGCACGCCGGAGCGTCGTCGTGGCGTCGAGCCGTTCCCTGTTCTGATCAAAGTAGACCACCTGGAGGTTCTCCGCCCGCTCGATCGTTCCTGCATCGGGCTCGATCTCTCCGTTCAGGATTCGCAGCAGCGTCGTCTTGCCGCTGCCGTTTGATCCGGCAAGGCCAAGCCGCACTCCCGGTGACAGCTTCAGATCCAATCCCGAAAACAGCTGCCGGTTCCCAAGCGTCTTCCCGATTCCGCGCGCCTCAATGAGCTTCTTCGTCTGCCTGCCCGAGGCCGTGAAATCGATCTTTGCGGTGGCCGTCCGCATTCGGGAGGAGATGTCCGCCAGCTCCTCGATCAAACGTCCGGCCTCGTCGATCCGTGCTTTCGATTTCGTTGTCCGCGCCTTGGGCCCGCGCCGCAGCCACTCCACCTCACGCCGGACCCGAATCTCGAGCGATTCCTGCCTTTTCGACTCCGCGCGCAAGTGCTCTTCCCTCCGCTCGAGAAAGCGGCTGTAATTGCCGTCCACACGAAACAGCCCTCCCGCGTAGAGGCGGTTCAGCTCGGCCATCGACGTCGCGACGTTTTCGAGGAAATAGCGGTCGTGGCTGATGACAACAGTGGCGAACGGCGCATTCTGAATCAGCTTTTCCAGCCACAGGATCCCTTCGAGGTCGAGATGGTTCGTAGGCTCATCGAGAAGCAGAATGTCCGGATCGCGGGCGAGTTCGCAAGCAATCGCGAGCCGCTTCTTCCAGCCACCGGAAAGCATGTCTACTGCTAGATCTCCGTTCACGAACCCGGCGCGTCCCAGCGTGGAAGCGAGGCGGGCAGCATGTTCGGCCTCCTCAAGACCCAGCCCGGAAAGAACGCCGCTCACCAGTTCGCGCACGGTAGCGCCGGCCGGGAACTCCGAGGTCTGCGGTACGTAGCCGAGCCTGGCCCCCTTGCGCAAAACCACAGTTCCTTCGTCTGGCGGAATGCGCCCGGCCAGGATCTGGAGCAGTGTACTCTTACCTGCTCCATTCGGCCCGATGACGCCGAGCCTGTCTCCGTCGGATATGACGAGGGAAACATCCTCGAACAGCGGATCCGCACCGAAGGCCTTCGATACAGACTGGCAGCTTAAAACCAACGACATAGAAGCGGGCGCTAATTTCCTACTTTAGCAGACAGGTGCTGGAGAGTCATTGACAAAGGAGAATAATTATCGTTTAATAAGAAGAGTCAAACACAGCATGGAGCCCCGCGAGCTTGATCGCCGCATGGAGTTGTTCCGGCAGAGGTGCCGGGAGAAAGGTCTTGCGCTGACCCATCAGCGGCAGGTGATCTACGAAGCCTTGTCGAAGATGGAGCACCACCCGAGTCCCGAAGCGATCTACGAAGTGGTCCGGAAGCAGATCCCCTCGATTTCCTTGGGGACCGTGTATAAGAATTTGAAAACCTTCCTGGACACGGGGCTTCTGCGTGAAGTAAGCGTCCACCACGGCACGGTCCGCCTGGAAGCGAACATGTCGCCGCATCACCATCTGGTGTGCACGCAGTGCAAGGCGATCATGGATCTCGAACCGGAGGACCTGGAGCCGGTGAGGCTGAAGAGAAAACCTCCCAAGGGATTTCGGGTAGAGCGTTTCAGCGTAGAGGCGCTAGGTATTTGTGCCGCCTGTCTGGCTAAATCGGAGAAGGCGCGGCGCAGTAAATCCTGAATCGAAATTTTATTTCGCTTATCGAAGACTAGAGGAGAAAGTAAGAATGATCAGTGTTGGAGAAAAATTTCCGGCATTTTCGTTGACGGCCACAGTTAGCACGGCTAAGAACGAAGCCTTTAAGACAATCACACACGAAGATTATCCGGGCAAGTGGAAGGTTTACTTCTTCTGGCCGAAGGATTTCACCTTCGTCTGCCCGACCGAGATCGCGGGTTTCGCGAAGCTCAATCGCGAGTTCCAGGACCGCGATGCGCAGCTCCTCGGCGCCAGCATCGATTCCGAATTCGTACATCTTGCGTGGCGGAACCAGCATGAGGATCTGAAGGACCTGCCATTCCCCATGCTGGCCGACATCAAGCGGGAACTGAGCGGTCAGCTCGGAATTCTCGATCCCAAGGAGGGCGTCTCGCAGCGCGCCACCTTCATCGTGGATCCCGACAACGTCATCCGCTTCGTGTACGTTACGGATCTTTCGGTTGGCCGCAACCCGGAGGAAGTGCTGCGGGTGCTCGATGCGCTACAAACCGATGAGCTTTGCCCGTGCAACTGGAAGAAGGGCGAAGCGACCCTCAAGGTCTAAAAACGCAATCTGGAAGGCCGGCGTCTTACCGGACGCCGACCTTGCTTTAAGGAGAAAAAGGGCCAGATGACACTCGAAACCCTGTCCAGCACTTTGCCTTCTTACGCGAAGGACCTCAAGCTGAACCTTTCCAGCGTGCTGCGGCAGCCGGAACTGACGGCGCAGCAGCTCTGGGGAACGGCTCTCGCGTCAGCAATCGCATCTCGAAACTCGACGGTCATTGGAATCATAAACGCTGAAAGCCGTGCCCATCTCTCCCCAACAGCGCTCGAAGCCGCAAAGGCGGCTGCGGCGATCATGGGGATGAACAACATTTATTACCGCTTCACTCACCTTTCCGGCAATTCGAAATACAGCACGATTCCAGCCCGTCTTCGGATGCAGGCACTCCGAACGCATGGCGTCGAGCCGCTCGATTTCGAACTGTGGTGCACGGCTGTTTCCGCAATCAACGGCTGCGGCGCTTGTATGGCTTCGCACGAGCACGTTCTGCGCGAGAAGGGACTGACGGAAGAGAAGATTGCGGCTGCGATTCGAATTGCTGCAGTCATCCACGCCGTTTCCGTCGTTCTGGATGCGGAAAACGTGATCGCTGAACCGGAACCAGTCATCGCCGAGCCGTAAGCTAACCTCAAATAAGCGAGCCTCAAATATGACAAGCAGAGAATTTACCGTCGGGCAGTTGCGCGTAGTAGTTCACAACACACGAGAGGAGTCTGGCGAAGCCGCGGCTGCCCGAACGGCGACGCTGATCCAGAATGCGATTGATCAGCGCGGCCAGGCCCGGATCATCGTCGCCACTGGCAACTCCCAATTGGCCTTTATTGACGCGCTCGTAAGGCATGACGAAGTCGACTGGCGGCGGGTGGAAGTTTTCCATATGGACGAGTACGTCGGCATGAGTGCGGATCATCCGGCGAGCTTCCGGAAGTGGATCCGCGAGCGCGTCGTCGAGCGGGTACGGCCGGCCGCTGCTTATTACATTGAGGGGGATGCGGAAGATTTGGAAGCGGAGATGAGGCGCTACGCGAATCTGCTGAGTGACCGCGTGCCCGATCTTGCCTTCGTCGGGATCGGTGAAAACGGACACATCGCATTCAATGATCCCCCGGTGGCCGATTTTTGCGATCCGCTGCTGATTAAGCGCGTACAGCTCGACGAGCGCTGCCGCCTGCAACAGGTGGGCGAGGGACACTTCCCCGATCTCGCGTCTACCCCTACTGAGGCTCTGACCCTCACGTGCCCGGCGCTCCTTTCTGCGCGGCACCTCATTTGCTGCGTTCCAGAACTCCGGAAAGCGCAGGCCGTGCGCGATGCGCTGCTCGGGCCGATTTCCACCGAATGTCCGGCCTCCATCCTGCGCACGCACGGAGATGCCGTCCTCTACCTGGACGCCGAATCCGCGTCGCTGCTGCCAGAGCTTTCTTAAAGTATGCGAAGTATCCGCGGCGCAGCCGGTTACCCGTAGCAGGGAGGAACGCGGCCCGGTACAGGGGAATGGGCTACGACAGAAGGTGTAGCTTCACCGGATGAAGTAGCCCGCGCCCTTCCATTTACCCTGTTCCATGATCATCACGGCAGTTTCTACGCCCGAACGTTTGTTCTGAAAGGAAGATTCGAACACAAGGACGGCATATTCGCCGTCGGGCGCCCCGGGCAGTGTCTTGGTGAAAGTGACTTCGCGGAGCTTCCTGGATACCAGGGTTCCCACGCTCTCGCGGACACTTTTCGCCATCTCTTCCCACTTTTCCTTCGTCACGCGGGACCTGAAGTCGGAGCTTGCCTCCGCCCAGCTTTCCCCGTACTTTTCCGAGTCAACCAGCCCGAGCCAAGCTTCAGCCGCTGCCTGCGCCTCCTTCTCGGACGGCGCCGCACAGAGAAGCACAGCTAAAAGTGTGACTAACGCGACGACGGCAAGCTCCCTCATTGCCATAGGAATCTCCTTTTGCGAGGAACCCTTCTAGTATGACAGAAGGCGCCGGAATGGGTCCCACTAATCTACAGATTCTGCACGCATAGGCTCTTCTGCTCCCCGTCTGAAGCTATTCGTGGGCTCCGCTCAACGAACTCAAGCGACGGTACGGATGCGCGTCAAGGTTTATGTGATGAACCCGTGTATGGGACCGGGAACCGGCCCCCAGAGCCGCGTGGTGGGCGGTCACAGACTCGAACTGTGGACCTCCTGCTTGTAAGGCAGGCGCTCTAACCGGCTGAGCTAACCGCCCCTCTTTCTAGATGCTACTATACGCGGCCCCTCCGAGTCGCGCGGCTGTCTTAGCGGCGTTCGCTCGAGGGCGGCACGAGGCCCTTCATACGCATGTAAGTAACGAGGTTCCCGTAATGTTCGTAATCGTGCGCGATATTGAAATTCAGCACTCCGAGACGGCTGCGGTCTCGCCCGAATAGCTTTACGACGCCCTGCCCCTTCTCGTCCGTCATTCCGTTGTAGACCTCGTCGCAGTAAGCCGATGACTCCTTCAAGGCCGCAACCAGCTCCGCCTTGGTCGTCTTTGTCTTTTCGATGCCAAGCGGGCTTCTCTTTTCCTCCTTGGCCGCCGAACACATCGCGTACTGAGCGTCCGCTATATGGCCCACGAGCTGACCGAACGTACGGACTTGGTCAGTCGGCCGGAACGAGTAATGTTCTTCCGGCATCTTCTCCGCGGCTTTCGTGATGTAGCCTTTGATGACCTCCCACGTAGCCTTCGTATCCGAGCTGACCGGGTTTTGGGCCTGCGCAAACAGAGCGGGTGCAGGAAGCAGAAGCGCGAGAAGAGTGAGAATCTTCATTGAAATCTCCTTATCAGCCTCTTGTACCACGAGCAGCCGCAATGCCGGGCTAGTGTTTTCACTTGCGACCAGTGGAAGCGGCTCCCCCAGTTCCGCTGCCCGTTTTCCGCCAGTCCAGCCGGACGAGGAGCAAACCGGTGACGGATCCGAGGATCAGTCCACCCCCGAGGACAATCGTCAGATAGATTCCGGCCCCAGCCAACCCTCTTAGTGAAAGCGCCCGTGGCAAAACATTGGCAATGGCAGCCGTAGCGGCCGCAAGGGACCATCCCAGCGCGCTTCCCGGAACCCATAACCACGCCCTGCGGGCCGCGCGGCGCAGGAAAATCGATTGCCCGAGGCCGGCCACAAGGCCGCCCAGTGCCACGCAGACGTAAAGAGAGTACGGCAATGGGAAGCCGGCAGCGCGCGAAAGATCGAACGCCAGAAACGGCGCCGCTAGCCCTACCGCAGACGAAAATACCCATGCGCGAG
>Ga0207874_1001618_pt1 | contig 24348 bp, 20 predicted proteins | sample HigsolmetaAR201D_FD_184833 | JGI IMG/M metagenome (GOLD analysis project Ga0207874, IMG submission 184833) | Ionic liquid and high solid enriched microbial communities from the Joint BioEnergy Institute, USA - AR20-1-D (SPAdes) (version 2) ...
ATCCTCGCCGCGGCTGGCTTCAACCGCGCTGGTGTTGACGTCGTAAGACGACCGGACCCGCCTTGTGCGGGGATGGCCGCTGACTGAGCCAGGAATCCCCGTACCTTCAGTGCGGGGAGGATGTCAATCAGACCGTAGACCGCCACCCTAGGAGGACCACCCGCAGATGCGGCTACTGCTCGTTGACGATGAACTGTGCCCTGAGAGGCCCCACCCCACGCGTATATGGGACGGCGCCTGCCACATCCAGCCGATTCGCTGGCTGGCCCAGCTTCGCGACGCCGATGCCGCCGAACTCGACGGCATCGTGATGGGTCCCAGGGTCACCCCCGTGATGCTCCGAGAGGCGCTACGGAAGTGCGCGAACCACAAGCTGCCACTCGTGCTACTCGGGCCGTGGAACGAGCGACTGCTACGCCACGTTCGCAGCAGACACCCGTTGGTCGTGCACCTCCCGGAGGAGCACGTCAAGACCCCCAGCGGAGACCAGCTAAGCGCGGCGGTCGACGCCGTCCGTCAGGACCGTCACCGCCCAAGGGCGCTGGTCGTCGTCGCCAACCCCACGCTCCGCACCGTCGTGAGAACGATGCTAGAGGGGGACGGCTTCAAGCCGGAGGCGCATGCTGACCTTGCGAGCGCTCGGGAAGCCACAAGGACCAAGGGCTCTCCGGACGTGTCCGTAGTTGACGTGTTCCTCCCCGACGGTAACGGCCTGACCATCCTCCCCGCGAAAGGCGCGCCCATAGGCGCGCCGGTGATCCTCCTCTCACCGACCAGGGAGCGGTGGATAGTCGAGGAAGCTCGCCGCCGCGGAGCACAAGCCGTCCTCAGGACCCCATTGGACCCGGCCCGCCTGTCCGAGCAACTGGTGAACGTCAGTAGGAACGCATCGCGACTAGGAGCCCGCCCTTGAGGACGTTCGTCGCCGCCGCCACCGCCACAGCCTGGGTGGCGGCGTTGCTCAAGCTCACCGACCGGGCGAACACGATGCCCCTGGGCGTTCTCATCATCGCCTTGACGGTTCTACCCTTCGCGTGGACCGAGGTGCAGCTGATCGTGCATCGCCGTACCGCCCGGCGCGAGGAGGCCCTCAGGCTCGAGCGGGAAGGGAGGGCGCGAAGCTGGCTAGCTCACGCCTGGGAACTCGGGCCTCTACCGCCTCTAGACACCGCGAGCCGCGACGCCCTAGCCGAGCTGGTCGAGGTCATGACTGGCGAAGCCGCCCTCGCCCTCCGGGACCTCTACGTCAAGCGGGGCCTGCTTCAGGAGGACATCCTGGAGGTGGCCTCGCGCGACCGCGCGACCCGCCTCGCTGCGATCGCTCGCCTCGCCCGCGTACGGCATCAAGCGGGCCTTCGGCCGCTTCTCGCGGAGGCGACCTCCAAGGACGGCCAGACCGCCAGGGAAGCCCTACAGGCCATGGCCCGCACCGTGGCGTTCTCCCGGCCCGGCAAGGCAATCGACCAGCTCATAACGGCCATGTGTGCAGCACGCCTCAACCCGGCCGAGGTCGAGATCCTGATCAGCCTGACGCGCGATCGAGCGGAGCCGGTCGCCATGAGGCTCCTCACCGCCGCCGACGGACGCTACGCGCTCGCGACGGTCCGGGCGATCGGCAGGCTGCGGCTTCTAGGGCTAGCGGATACCTTGGGCGGGTTCCTTCGCGAGGGCGCAGGTCCCGCCATGCGGGCCGCGGCCCTGAGAGCGCTCAAGGAGCTAGCGCGAGTGCCCGAGGGCCGCGAGCGCGAGGTGGCGGACGCGCTTCTAAGCCGCGACCCCGACGTCGTGATCGCCGCCGCCCGCCTCTCCACCGTCATCCCAGACCGCGTGCGTCCGCCGCTGCTACACGCCATCAATGGCGCTGACCAGCACGCTAGACGCCGCGCTATCACCGCCCTCGGAGCGCAGGGGGCGGTAGGGAAGGAGCTCGGCGCGGCTCTCCTCCCCGTGACCGCCTCGCCCGCTAGGCCAGGGAGCCGCCCAACGAGGCCGGCGCAGAGCCGTGCCTGAGGTCAGCTCTCTGCACGCGATCGAGCTGATCGTGACGCTCTACTTGGGGCTGACGGCGGTCCTCGGCACCACGGTGATCGCCGTGACCGCGACGAAGATGCGGCGCGTCTGGGTCGGCTCGGCCCGCACCGTGAAGTACAGGGACGTCATCAGGAGGGACCCTCTCGCGGTGAGCCTGATCGTGCCCGTCTACAACGAGCCAGACGAGGCGATCGGCGCGGCCGAGCGCCTCGCCGGCTTAGCCCACCCTCGCCTCGAGGTCATCCTGGTCAACGACGGCAGCACCGACCAGACGATGCGCCGCCTCCGGCAGAGCCTACACCTCCGCGAAGCGCTCCCCAGCCCGTCTGGGTCGCTACCTACGCGAGAAGTGCTGGGCGTGTACCGCAGCCAGCTCTGGCCGGGCCTGATCGTGGTCGACAAGAGGCACGGCGGGCGAGCCGACGCCTTGAACGCCGCGCTCAACGTCGCGCACAACCCACTCGTGTGCGTCACGACCACCAGCACCCGCCTCTACTCGGCGGCCCTGCTCGTAGCCGCGCAACGCTTCGAAGCCGACCCGTACCTAACCGCGCTCGGGGCGCCGCTCACGCCCCGCTCGGGCGGGACTCTCTCCGGGGCGGTCCAGCAGCTCCTGCACGCCCGCAACACCGCGAGATCGACCTTCCAAGGCAAGCTGCACGTCTTGACCCACCTGAGTGACGACTTCGCGGTCTTCCGCCGCGGGGACGTCATCGCCGCCTCCGGGTACAGGGCCGACGAGCTCAGCAACACCGAGCTCCTGATGCGCCTTCGCGATCAAAAGTGGAGGCGCGGGGAGCCATGCAGCGTCCGTTACCACGTCGACTCGGCGGGAGAGACAGACGCACCTCCGGGGGCGAGCAGACTCGCGGCGCGATGGCTGCACGAGCACCGTCACGCGACCCGCTTGCTGTGCCAGATGGTCGCGCTGCGTCTCCGCCCGCCCCGAGAGAGGCTCTCGTGGCTGACGGTGCCTTGGATGGCCGTCGACACGCTAGCTCCGCTCGCGAAGGCGTTGGCGATGGTCGCGCTTCCCAGCCTCGCGCTGGCCGGCGCCATCTCCTGGAGCTTCGTAGCCCTCGCCTCAGCGGCGGTAGCCGCGCTCGGCGCGCTGCACAACCTGCTCCTCTTGTCGGTCGAAGGGGCTGTGCCGCCCGCGAGCGACCCCGGTGAGAGGGCGCGCTCGCTGGTCGCTGCGGTCCTAACAGAGCTCGGTCCCCGGCCCCTCGCGACCCTGGTGAAGGGCTGGGGAGTGCTGACCGCTGTAGCCCCCGCTCCACCGACGCCCGGGCCACGACCCTAGGCGCCCCAGCAGCGGAGCCGGTCAAGCATCAACTGGGCCGCGCAGGCGGGACGCCACCAAAGGTTGAACGAGAACCATCATTCGAGGCTCCGCACCGAGCGCGTCCCTGACAGGTGCTAGGTGCGGCCTCCAGGGCCAGGTCGGGCTGGAGCGAGGCTCAGATGAGCGCCGCTCGGCATGCAACCCTCCCTTTGATAGGTGTGAGCCAACGCCAGAAGCTCGTGGCCGTAACCCGCCTCGGCCGCCATCCAGACGACGCAGAGGCCGCGACGAGGGTCGAGCGAGTAACCGCCGCACACGAACCCGCCCTCACCCAGCGCCCTCAGCCTGTCGCGCAACGACTCATAGGTTCGCCGCAACGTCGCGTGAGGCTCCCCACCGGGGACGGGATCCAACCACGAGACCCTGACCCAGTCGAGCGCGACCGACCGGGCTACCGGAAGCGAACCATCCCGCACGCGACTATCCGCACGATCCGACGGCCCGCCTGACCCCGCAGATTCGTCCATCGCGCACCTCACCTACCTGGCCGCTCTCCGTGTCCGACGCAGCAGGTCAGTTCCCGCTCCTCGGGGACCCTCCCGTCAGCCGGGCGTACGAGATCTCCCACGTCACGACGTCAACGCCACGACCATCCTCGAAAAGCTCGCCGCTGTCACCGTCACGGACCATGTAACGCCTGTGCCCCGTGACCGGGTTGCCGTGCTCGTCACGCTCGACCACTTCCAGCCGCCAGGCACGGTCATGAACGCCCCAGACCTGCACGTTCTGAGCGTCCCAGCCGCCGACCACTCTCCTGAGGCCGTCACCATCAGGGATGACGACGCGGTCCATGCGCCCCCCGTGATGGAAAACCCACCTCACCACGCCACCGCGCCGCCCATGCACGAGCAAGCCGTGCTCGAGCTGGTCCAGCACCGGGTCGTACTCGAAGACCCGCCTAGCCCCGCCCAGGCTCTCGACAACCCGAGCCCGCTCGACGCGCACCCTGCCGATGCTCTGCCGGTAACCGTGGCCTCCTGGACCGAGGCGCCTCCTGCACTCCACGACGACCGGCAAGCCCGTGCGCCCGAACACGATGCGCCGCTCCATAGCCAAGAGCGCGGAACGATGCCCGTACTCCCGGCGATGCCTCACGCCCCCGTCGACCTCGAAAGCCCACGAGTCCACGTCCACCAAGCCCCTGCCAAGATGAACGGTCTGCGTGACGAGGTACACGGGGCCGTCGAACCGCGGCACCTCCATCGCGCGCAACCACCGGTCGACGAGGCGCTCGACCGGAACGACGGGCCCGGAAGGCGCGGGTGCCCTCACCACGCCAGACCCGGCGCTCACCACGCCTCACCGCCCGCCACGCGCGAACCGGACGGCCGGGAACGGGTCACGAGCCCACAGGCCGGCGGCAGCCCGAGGCCGCGCGAAGCCGCAGCCTCCCCACTGCAACGGGTGGAGCGTTCCACTGCCACACCGACGACTCCTCTCATGACCCCGATGCTAGGAGGCGCGTGTGACCACAGTTTCACGGGCCACGTCCGCTAGGAGCCCCGACGCGCAGGGCCAGGGGCAGCCGGTCTCCCGCCGACGGGAGACCTGCCGCCCCACTCGCCAACCCAGTAACCGGCGCGTAGCAGACGCGAGCCCACATCCACAGTGGGGGCACGCTGACGGGGCGGGCCGCCGGTCGCGCCCGCCCCACCCCCACCTCGCGGCGGAGGGCGAAGCGCAGCCAAGCCAGCCGCGAACGCGTCACCGACCAACCCCAAGCTAGGACCAGGCAGCTGCGCGAACGCTCGGCGCACGAGGAACGACGCCACCATCGAGGGCGATCAATCGTGATCGAGGCCGTCATCATCGCCTACATCGCCATCGCCGGCGTCATCGGCGCCCTCGCGGCGATCGCGGCGCTAAGCGCCATGCGCCGAGCCCGGCGCTCGCGCACGCACGCCGGAGACCGACCGCGCTCGAGCCAAGGGCTGACGATCCTGCTGCCCGTCCAGGACGCCGAGGAAGGCGTCATCGAAGCCGTGGAGAGGCTCGCGCGCCTCCACCACCCCCGACACGAAGTGATCGTCGTGAACAACGGCAGTGCCGACGGAACGATGCGAGCCCTCACTTCCGCGCTCGACCTCGAACGCATCGCCGAAACCCACACCGGGTCACTAGCCGCCAAGCGCGTCAACGGCGTCCACCAGAGCGAAGCCAGGCCCGGGATCTTCGTCATCGACAAGGTCCGCGGCACCCACGCGGACACCATCAACTCAGGCCTCAACCTCGCCGCCTACCAGCTCTGCTGCGTGTTGAACGTCCACGAACGCCTCCACCCGAGCATCGTCACCGCCGCCACTGGGAGCTTCGAGCGCGAGCCGGACCAGATAGCACTCGGCGCTGCCATGATGCCCTCGAGCGCAGGCACGCTGCTCAACGCGCTGCCGCGGATCTGGCACGCGCGCGTGGCGCCGGCGCGCGGCTCCCTAAGGAGCTACCTCCAGAGCTTCGTGCTTCTCGAGGACGACGTCGCGTTCTTCAGGTGGGGGGAGACGATGACCGTGGGCGGCTTCATGGCCTCGGACCCGGCGAACGTCGACCTAGCCATGCGAGTACGGCTGACCATGCGCCGCACAGGCGAGCCTTGCCGCGTCAACCTCCTGCCCGAACCAGCCGGTGAGGCTCCCACCATCTCCCCCCGGCAGGTCGCGAGATGGTGGGGGGAGTAGCGGAGGCTCGCGTGGCTCTACTCGCTGAGGAAGGAGGCGCTCTTCAAGCGCCGCCAGGGACTCCTCGGCTCTGTCATTGTGCCGACGATGCTGGGCGACCTGGTCGCTCCCGTCATCGAAGCAGCGGTCGCGTTGCTCCTGGTCGCGCTCGCCGCGTTCGGTGTCGTGACCTGGCGGTTCGTCGGTCTCGCCGCCCTCTTGAGCGTCGCCCTGGGGACCGTGCAGTCCCTGTTGGCGCTAGCGATCGTCGGTTCGGTACAGCCGGCCCACGGGTGGCGTACGCGTATGCGGCGCCTCGCCGCCCTGGTGCTCGCCGATCTCGGCTGGCGTCAACTAGAGACGACGGTTCGCGCCGTGGCCGACCTACAGAACGTCCAGCAGCCGAACCATGTTGACGTGCCTGAGCTGGTGACGCCGGGACGCGAAGAAGGAACGGCCACCGACGCGCAGGGCTGACCGCGGCGAGCACCCGGCAAGCCTAGCGGGCGGCGCTTTCCGCACCCGATCCGACGCACTCCATCAGTAGATCGGCCCCCGACGCTGCGATCGACGCGGCGCGTCAAGGACGTAACACTCGCGTAAAGGGCCGTCGTTAACCTCCCCCGGCGAAGACAGCCGGGGGAACCAGTGAATCAGTACAGGAGCATCAGAAGGCCGAACACCCATCCCATCGAGCAAGCACCTGGAGCGATCGAGGGCCACGTCCCGCCCACGGACGGGGAGCGTGAAGCAGCGCCCGCAACGCCAAGCACGCGAGCGAGCCGGTGGACCCGGTTCCTGCACGCAGCAGCAGCGATGATCATGATCGGTCAGGTCACGGTCGCCGCCGCTCAGGGCGCTCCCGTGATCGACGGTGTAGCGTACGCGCACGTCACCCTCACGATCGCGTTCGACGCTGGCGAGCTCGACAGCATCGAGCTGGCCGGCGGGAGCTACCCCCGGGCGCGCATCGACGGCTTCTGCATAGGGGGCGCTTGCAAGATGGGCGTCGCCACCCCGTTCGGGTACGGCTACCACGCCCCCTACTTCGAGGAGCATCCGTACCTCCACGCCGAAGAGATCGCCCACATAAGGCAATGGGAGGCCCTGGGCCCCGCCTTCCTGCTCGCTTACGCCGTCACCGGAGGTGAGCCGTTCGAGCCCTACCCGACTCGCGACAGCGTCATCGCATCGGCCCGCGAGGACGTGCCTTACTGGGACATGGACCGCATGTGGCGGCCACCGCCCGAGCTGGAGAGGGCCTACCCCCAGCTCCGCGTGCGCTGGTCCCGGAGCGGCGAGACGAAGCTCACCTTCCTGCCAGGTTACGCCGAGCTCCTCCAGGCGGCCCTGGGGCGAACCGGCGCTGACGACCCGCACGGCGAGCAAGCTGTTCGCGCCATTCAGCGTGGCGACGGCCGCTGAGCACCGACAGTCCCGACCCGGGAGCGTTACCGGCTCGTAATACAGCGGTAACCCCTGAAGGGGAGCATCACCTTTGCAGGTTGCCGCGTTACGTGGGGCGGCCATCCGTAGCGTGTCAGCGCCCGCTTACCCCCCCACGCCGACACGCAAAACCCACCAATGGCACGGGCCTGCACCCCCTTTCGACAGCCCCCGGTCTCGCCGAGGCGACCGGGGGCGCTTCTCTAGCGGACAACGATCCCCTCGCGCGCACTCGACGAACGCCAGCCTAGAGCCGTAAGCAGCGTGTCATGCGCATCGGGGCGCGCATGACGCGCGCCCTGGCGGAGCCGCCGCTTGGCCGTAAAAGTCCAGTAACAAGCCTGGTGAATCCTCACCGTTGACCAGCAGAGCCGCTAGGAACGGGCCTTGGGGTCTGCCGCGAGCGCTGCAGTTGGGAGGGCGCGCGACTTCGGAAGCGATTCCAGTGGTCTAGCGCCCGGTTGGAGGTGACCGCAACACCTGACGAGTATCAGCGACCAGACGTACCGCAACAGATCGCAATGCATCGGGACACTTAGTTAGGAGAGCATTGAATGAAGCGTTTGATCGGCATCATCTGCTCGCTCGCCCTGCTCGGCGCGGCTGCAGCCCAAGGTGGGGAAACCCTAGATTTCGACGTGGTGGTCGAGCCCGTCGCGGCGATCGCCGTCGATACCCTCGGCGGCAGGCTCATCGACGACCTGGTCATCACCTACGACCTCAACTCCGACCAGCCGCTCGACATCGCGGACGCCATCGGTTTCCACCTCCGCTACATCATCAACAAGGTGGACCGCGACGTGGAGTTGATCGGCAGGGTCTGCGTGGATCCCGATGAAGGCGAGACTATGCCCGACTGTCAGGACGAGACGAGGAGCATGCAGCAGTTCCGGTCCGCTGGCATCACCGTCGCGGCGGGGGCGCTCGACGGGGGCTCGCTCACGAAGGTTGACGCCTTTGACGATGCGCTCTGGCTCAGCCTGAGCGCTCCTGGCACCTGCGGGCACACCGCCCTGGCTGCGGACTTCTCGGATCCGGGTGACTTCGACGCGTACTTCTGGACTGACGGCGAGGTAACAGTCGATTACCCGGGGGCGTCGTTCTCGCCGGAGTCTAGGAGCCGTGCGCGCGCCAACGCCGGCGAGGTTCAGGCTGCCGGCGCCGATGGCCTCACGGTCAAGTTCGACGGCGAGCCGGTCGCTTTGGTCGGCCGGGAACCGGGCAGCGACGGCATGTGGAGCAGCCTGATTCGCGGCGCCGCTTGCGGCTCCCAGCCCGGTGATGGCCTCGACGTGACGGTCACGCCGCAGGTGAACCCGGACAGGATCCTTCCGGAAGGCACTACCGACGTCGCCATCGTCATCACGATGGAAGAGGTGGACTTCTAAACCGCCGCTAGGTGGCTCGGGGGTTCAGCTGGCTCCAAGCCAAGCCGAACCCCCCTTCGCTAAGGCCTGTCACGGCAGCGGTCTCATCTCTACGTGCAAGGCGAATCTTGAGCTCGGTTCTATCTGTCCACGCTCCGATGGCTCGATAGCAGAGCCTCGCTCCCACCCTGGAGGCAAAGAACATGAGTACGCATTCCCGCGCCACCCCACGGAGGGCTACCCGAAGATGACGTCGAAGCTTGCAATCAGGCGGCTAGTGGCGGTCGTTCTATCAGTACTGACGGTCGCCGCGTCCACCGCCTCAGCCCAGGTGACCAGCGGCATGGTCGAAGTGTTAGGGGGCATCACCCGAGAGATCGCAGCGGCGCCCGGGGACACGGTCGTGGAGACCATCACGGTGAGGAACACCGGGGACGAAGCCGTCTACGTAGGCGTCTACTTCCAGAACCTCCTGTTCGACCGGGATGGCAGCCACACCTACTCGACCGAAGAGGCGTCGAGGAGCCGAGCATCCTGGTTGAGTGGTCCCGCGGAACCGACCTTCATCCCCGCAGGGCAGGCGGCTCGACTCCCTGTGACGATCACGGTCCCCGAGGACGTGAGCGGCGCCTTCTGGGCCGCCGTTCTCGTCCGTCCGGAAGCGTCCGTCAGTCAGCGCCTCACCATCAACGATCGCACCAACGTGCCCATCCAGATCATCACACAGTACGCCGGAGTGTTCTACGTGACCATCGCAGGGACGGGGGAGAACTCCCTAGTCCTGGAAGACCCTGTCATCACTCAGCAAGACGGGGAACGCGTGGTCCAGGTGCCCGTTCGCAACGAAGGCGACAGGGCTGATGTCTTCCGGGTCAAGGCCGAGCTGTTCTCTGGGCTTGGTGATTCGGTCCGCACCGAGGAGACTCTAGCTCGGCTGCTGGGCGGGTACGAGAGGGTGCTCGAGTTCTCCCTCCAAGGCATCCCGGCCGGGCAGTACACGCTGATCGTCACCGCCGACGCCGGTCAGGCCCAGCTCTTCGCCCGCCAGTACACCCTGCAGGTGCCGTGATGACGCGGAGCGTCCTTCGGAGAAGGCGCGGTAAGCGCCGACACGTCGTCACAATGGCGACGTGGTTGCTCTTGACGCTGGCGACGCTCCAGGTCGGCATGGCCGAAGGGCTCGTCGCCTCGTTCTCGAACCAGGTGCTAGAGCTGCGGGACGGAGAAGCCGCGAACCTGACGGCTCTGTTGAAGAACGAGACGGACGCCACGATAGACGTGGCGCCAGAGGTGACGCTCCCGCCCGAGCTGGTGCTCGGACTGGCGCCGCTGCCGCTGTCGCTGGAACCCGGCGAGACGAAGGCGCTGTTCCTGAGCCTAATGCCGCCGGCCGGAACGAAGCCGGGAGAGTACGAGGTGAACCTCGACCTCGCTCACGGCGAAGGAGAACGCGTCCGCATCAGCGCGACGGTCAACGTGCCGGATCGACCCGAGGTCACCCTCACCACGGTCAGCGAGGAACGCGGTGATACCTCCGCGCAGCGCTCGTTCGAGCTGATCGTCGAGAACCACGGCAACACGACGGAGAACCTCCGCTTCGAGCTGGATTCAGCCCCGGTAGCGGACGGAACCGTGGAGCCGAGTGCGTTGACCTTAACGCCAGGCGCTTCGACGCGCATAAGGGTGACCGCATTCTCACCCCTGCAGAGCTCAAGTCAGCAGCGGCTGACGCTCAAGGCTTACAGGGAAGGCTCCAACGAAGAGCTGGCGCTCGCGGACCTCGACTACCGCGTGCTGGGGAGCTCCTACCGCGTGCGCGAGACCACGCGCGACCTCCGCTTCTCGGTCCGGGTGGACTACTCTCCCGGCCCGAACCTGTCCCAGGCGGGCCTGGAGGCGTTAGGCGTACGGATCGCGGGAGGAGGGCTGCTCGACCCGGAGGGGAACCAGCGGCTGCGCGCCAGCCTCTCGGCGCGCGGCCTCGATAGGATCACCGCGGCAGCCGCCTACACCTCGGACACGCTAGACGTTTCCCTCGGCACCGCGCAGCGTGAGTACTCCGACCTAGGTTTCTCCGCGGACGGCTACGGGGTCACTCTAGATGCCCGCCTTCCCGAGACAGGCGTGAGCATGGGAGCGTACCTCCTCGCCGAAAGCGACTTCAGCGCCCTTTCCGGCATAGGGGCGCAGGTCACGGGGGAGAGCGACGGCCTCCGCGGATCCATGGACTTCACGTACTCTCCAGGCCTCAATAGGGGAGTCCTGAGCGCAAGCGGCACCGTCCAAGGATCGACGTTCCTAACGCCCACGGCCGACGAAGACGGAGAGCCCACTAACGAGCCCGCCGGCGGTCGAGGAGCGGACAGTGGCGCCGTCGAGGCGGTCGTAGGTGAACTCGACGAAGCGAGCGAGGAGCTGCCGGGCGACGAGGAGGCTGAGGAGCGAACGATCGAAGACGTTGAGGCGTCCCTACGAGAAGCACTCAGCGCGCAAGGCGCGCCGGTCGGCGGCTACGCGACCGTAGAAGGAGCGGTCGACACCGCTGGCGGCGTGGCGGGCGCCGCGAGCGCGCAACTTGGCACGATGGGCATCAGCGTCGGCGGACAGCTTTCCGGTTCGACCGCAGGCTTCCGCGGCGAGGCCTTCGGGCGACGCTCATGGGGTCTTTTCGGCAACATCGACGTCGGCGCGCTCGGTGACGTTCCCGTCAGCATCGGTGCGGAGTACCGCTCCATCGACGTGATCGACCCCGACGCCGGTCCGGTGCGGAACGTGGATGCCGTGGCTTTCGGCGTCAGCGTAAACACGGAAAGCGTGGGCCTAGCCCTCACGTACTCCACCGCGCTCGAAACCGCAAGCGGGACCGGAGACTGGATCCGTAGTCAAAAGTTCGGGGTTTCTACCCGAGCCGCCCTCGAAGCCGTCGGACTGAGCGGCAGCATAGCCTGGAGGTCGGAACACGCCTCCACGTCAACCCTACTAGGCAGCGTGGTACTGGCTGACGCGACGGTGCGGGTCGGGTTGCCGTCGTCGCAGCTGGTTGCCAGGGGGGAGGTCGAGTACGACCTGCTGGGGCAGGAGATCGAGCGCCTGCAGGCGGAAGCCGTCGCGGTCATCGAGGACGTCGCCTCACTGAACGGAGACCTGCGGTTCGGCGTGCGGTACCGCCACACGGCCGACTACCACTGGGTCACGGGCCTCGCGCGCTGGCACGGATGGCTCGCGCCCTCGGTCAGGGGCGCCGCAGGGATCCAGGGAACGTTCGCGTTCACGGGTGAGCACGTGCGCAGGTCCCTCTCCGCGAGCGCCCAGACGAGCACCAGGCTGCTCAGCGGTCACCAACTGGGGTTAGGTGGCAGGGTGACCCTGCAAGACAGCGGGTTCAACTCCGCGACCTTCAACGTCTCTTACACGGTGCCGTTCGACGTGCCGATCGCGCAGATCGAAGGCCTAGGCGACCTGCACGGCGTACTGCTCGACCCGACCGGTCAACCTGTGGCGGGCATCGAGCTGGTGGTGGGCAGGGCGGCGGTCGTGACGGACCAGAACGGCTCGTTCCGCGTTCACGGCCTCAAGGCGGGTGAGCACACCCTGCTGGCGGTCGGCGGACTCGACGGCATGATCACCGACCCGGAGCTGCCGCTGCGCGTAAGCGTCCCTGACAGGGAGGTCCTCGAGCTTGAGCTGACCGTCCACCCTGCCGCAGCGGTCGAGGGGCGCGTGACGCTGGCCACAACGCAACCGCTACCTGGAGTGATCTACGGATCAGGGGATCGAGTAAGGGACGAGCAGACGACCCGCGGCCTGCAGATCAGGCTCGTCAACGACGCGCACGAGTACGTCGCCACGAGCAGCCAGACCGGTCGCTTCACGTTCCCCGCCGTCATGCCTGGGACGTACAACGTCGTCATCGACACGGAGCTGAGCGATCTCTACAACGTCGAGGTCCTCACGCCGGTCCTTACGCTCGAACCCCATCAGGCCGTCGCGTTGCAGATCATCGTTCACCCAGTACCGCGACAGATACGAATGCAAGGCGATCCCGCCGGGGAGGGAACCAAGTGATGTTCAGGATCCGGCAACAAGACCGGGCGAGACAGAACGAAGCGACCTCCACCAGCGACAGCGTCGCGACCGGCTCGACCAGGTCGGGACAGGAGAGGCGCGGACGTGAGCTCGCTCCCAAAGCTGCCCGAGCGATCGGTAAGCGTCAACGACCCTTCGTCGGAACTTTGGCGCTGTTGGGTGTAGTGCTTTCCCTCCTCGGCGCCGCCGCCGCACAGGACATCTGGTTCGACGCCGCTAGCGCCGGTGGCGTGGAGATGGTGCAAGTTGACTTAGCGGATCCCAACAGTTTCGAGAGCGCGTTCCGGGTGCGGTTGCTGTTCACGAACTACTCTCCGGACCCGCTGCAGCTGTTCGTGCGGACGAACGCTCCGTTCCCGATCGCGATCATGGAGCTCGACGATCTCGGGCACGTGGAGGACGAGCATTACGTGCTCGCTGCCGCGGAAGGTACCGTCCTCTCCTCGACGCCGACGCAGCTGGCCCGGAACATCCTCCCGATGGAACCCGAAGACGACGAGCGAGCCCTCGAGATCGCGTTCAAGGTGACGCTGCTGGAGCCCGGTGGCGTGCTGGCGCCGGCCGGAACGTACTCGCTCAGCTTCGGCTTCGATGAGAACAGCACTCCGATTACGCTCGACTTCAGCAAGTTCTTCGAGTGCCTCCAAGAGGACTTCGCAGGCCACCCACAGTGCGAGGAAGGCTGGTACGGCGTCGATATCGACGCGTCGGGGTTCTTCAACGAGATCCCCGGGGACGATTGAGGAGATTGACACTTATGCTCGGGACCGTTACTCGTGATCGAAACGTAGAGCGTGGGCGGGCAGGTACGTACCTGCGCCGTGGCACGGCGACCGCCCTCGTCGCCTTCCTCGCGTTAGCTCTCTCCGCATGCGGCCTGATCGACTCAGTGAGAGAGACAGCCCTGAAGCCGGTCGGGTTCGAGATCGTCCTGCATAACCCCAGCACCTTCGCGATGATGGGGGCGGAACAACTGCCGCTGCCGCGCGTCGAGCTACTAGTACTCGCGTGTGAAGACGTGACCCCGTGCGAGACGCCTGAGGCGCCGGCCGTCAAGTTCGAGGAGATCGGCATCCCTGGCAGGTACGAGGTCAAGCCGGCCGACCCTGGGGAACTTTGCGAGGACGGGTCCTACGAGGACTGCAAGCTGTTCCTGACCCAGGAGCGGCAGAGCCTCACCGTTTGGTTGCCCGACGGCGAGTACGCGATCGCCACCGAGGCGTTCGCCCCGCTGGCTGGTGGGTTCACCACGGAGTACTGCGCGCCTAGCGAGAACGTGTCCGTAGGCGCGGGGCCAACCCCCAAGGTAGTCATCCAGCTCGAGCCGTGCTTCACGGGAAGGTACGTCTACTTCGATTCCGAGCCGGACGAGGCCGACGACACGTTCCCTCAGGGTACTTCGAAGAACCCGTACGACTCGCTGCAGGACGCCATGGCCGCCGCCCTCGAGGGAGGCACGGTCTACGTACTGCCCGGAGTGCACGACGTGAAAGGCGTGGACGGACGAGTGAACGTCAACAAGTCGATCACGCTAGCCGGTTACGAGGGCGAAGGCGAGTCCTCCGTGTTCCGGATCACTGGTCCCATCGGCAGCGGCAGCAACAGCAACTTCCTCGCCCTCAACGCGAACGGCATCGTGATCGAGCACCTGACGTTCGAGGTTACGGAGGAAGCCGGGAACCTCGAAGGCGCGCTTCAGGTCGCGGGCGACGAGATCATCATCCGCGACAACGTTTTCCGGGGAACGTACGAGTACGAAGATACTGAGGTCACTCGCGCGGTGGTGACGACCTCTGAGGCGCAGGACCTGCTGATCAGCAACAACGTCATTCACGACTTGCGACAGCCGGCCTACTTCAACCCCTCCTCCACGGGGAGCATCGTCGACAACGTCGTCTACGGGACCAAGGGATGGGTCGTTGTTGGCGCCTCGTTCGTGTTCGAAGGCAACGTGTGGAACGAGGCCGGAGACCCTGAAGGCGACAGCGAGAACTACGGTTGCGACATCACGCTCGCCGATGGGACGACGTCGGGCTGGCCTTACGAATCGATCGACGCCCTCAGCGCGGCGAACTCCGGCGCGAGAGTGTGCGATCAGCGCTCAGCGGCTCCCGGCTCTCCCGGCAGAGCTGAGGGACCCGAGGCCTAGCCTTCACGAGCGCAGCTGCTACCGCCAGGAACTGGCGGTAGCAGCTGCTCGTTTCTTTGAGGCCGCCGCTCCCGGCTCCGGTGACGGATGCGCCGACACCTAGCGTCGGGGCAGCGTCAAGGTGAACCGCGCGCCCGCGCCCAACTCGCTGTCGACGCTGAGCGAGCCGCCCAGGACAGTGGCGAGCGTGTGAGAGAGCGGAAGGCCAAGCGAAGCCTCCGCGCTGCCGTCAGGGTCCGCAGCCGCGAACGGGATGAACAGCCTCGGCAGGAGCTGCGGCGGGATGCCTGGACCACGATCCGCCACTTCCACGCTGACGGTCTCCTCGCCGAGCGTCAAGGTGACCGTCACCGTCTGCTTCTTCTCGCTGGCGTTGATCGCGTTCGACAAGAGGTTCAAGAGCACCTGCGAGACGCGCTGAGCGTCGGTGGAGATCACGACCGGCTCGCTCAGCGAAGGCGGCGTCACGCTCACCGTCACTCCGGCCTCGGCGGCGTCCGTCCGAACCATCGAGACGCAGTCCTTGACCAGCGCCAGCAGGTCGACCGGCTGCAGCGTCAACGTCAACTTGCCCGCGGCGGCATAAGCGATCTCGATCGCCTGTGTCAGCAGCTTATGCAGCTTCCTCCCCGACCTGAGGATGCGGTTCACGTGCGAGCGCTGCTCGGGCTCCAACTGCTCCATCTCCAGCAGCTGCGCGAAGCCGATGATGGAACTCAAAGGCGTGCGCAGGTCGTGGCTCATGCGCGCAAGGAAAGCATCGCGCGTCCGCACCGCCGCCTTGGCGTCCTGCGCGCGGCGCTTCATCTCCACCAGCTCCCTGCGCAGCCGGGCGTGCTCCTCGACGTGCTCCAGCAGCGGCGTCGCCACTTTCGCCAGGCGCTTGAGCTTCTCCACGTCGGCGCGCGGCACGGCCTCTGACGCGGACATCGACTCCGGAACGCTGCGCGCGAGGAACATCACGACCTTCGGCATCGTCGTGATAGGCAGGAGCGTGTAGGCGAGCGCGAAGCGGTTCGCGCCGCCCACGTCGCTCAGGATGGCTACGGACGCGGTGGGCTCCGGCGCGTCAACGCTCCAGAGAGCGGCGAGGCGGCCATGGCCGGGCCTGAACGCCTTCACGGCCATGGTCGAGGCGCGACCCTGCGACGCGATGACCTCAAGCTCCCCAGCGTCCGTGAGGCGCAGCACCGCGCCGCTGCCGAAGCCAGTCAACCCACGAGCGTGGTTCAGTACCACGCTCAGCGCCGTGTACGTATCGGGGTCCGCCGCCAGGACCTGACGGACCAAGACGGGGAGGTCGAGTGGCAGCCTCTCCATATCGCCGCTTAGCGACCGCGCGGTGCCGCGGCCGGAACTCATGGTCGCTTACGCGCGCGCGCTCCGCAACCCCGTAAAGCCAGGTCGCTCTCGAGCACACCCAGGAAGGCCGCCACGACCGAGGGGTCGAACTGCGTACCCGACCACTTCTCCAGCTCCCCCACCGCCAGGGTGGGCGTGAGCGCCTGGCGGTAGGTGCGGTCGTTCGTCATGGCGTCGAACGCGTCGACCACCGACACGATGCGGGCCGCCAGCGGGATGCCCTCGCCGGCGAGGCCCTGCGGGTAACCGGACCCGTCCCACCACTCGTGGTGCGAGAGCGCCACATCGTGCGCGAGCCGCAGGACAGGGCCGTCGCCGCCCTTGAGCATGTTCGCTCCGAGCATGGCGTGCGTGCGCAGCACCTCGATGTCGGCGCGGCCGAGCTTGGCCGTGGTGTCGAGCAACGCGCGCGGGACAGCTAGCTTGCCGAGGTCGTGCGCGCGGGCCGCTCGCCGCACCGCTACGCCGGACTCCTCGTCCAAGCCCATGGCCGCGGCCGTGTCGTCGGCTAGCTTCGCCACGCGCCGTGAGTGTCGCCCCAGCTCGCTGCTCGTGCGCTCCACGAGCGTCGCGAGGCGCGCGAGCAGCGTGACCTCCGCATGATCTCGCGCTGTGCTCGCGTCGCGATCATCGCCAGTAGGGGAGAGGGCCTTCAGGAACCGGAGCTCCTTGTGCGCGCGGTGAACCTCGACCATCACGCCGAGCGTGCGGAGGACCTCCGAGGTCTCGGCTGGGAGCGTGAGCACGGCGGAGGCTCCCGCAGCGACCGCTCGGGCTCGTAGCTCGACCGAGTGAGAGGAGGTGACGGCGACGACGCGCACGTCAGGGCCTCGCGCCGCGGTCAAGGCATGGACGTCGTCGGTGCCGAGGTCGGAGCCTGGCCCCACGTCCACGAGAGCCACGCCCGAGGTGAGGTCCGCCGCGAGGTCGATGCGCTCCGGGTGAGGGAGCGTGAGGACGTTCCAGTACCCGGCGCCTTCCAGGATGCGGAGGACGGCGCTTGCCGCGCTGGGCTCGAGCCCGACCAGTTGGATGCACGTAGCGGGATGCGTCTCGGAGATGAGCATCGGGTCGCCTGCGCGGCTCATGACCCATGCTCCTCGCCGGCGGTTACTACGGTTTAACCGGACAGGCCGGCGCCCTGGCGACCGTCGGTCCGTCGGCTCTCCGATCGCCTCGAGAGCAGCTGGGAGCATCGGGCCGTGATCCGTGCTCGTGGCCGGATGGGGTCGTCCCTTCTCAGGTCGCGGCTGGCGGTCCATGCTCTCCCCTAGAGGCTGGGGAAGCCGGTGAAGGGTCCTCGGTTAGGGGCTTCACCTGTAGCCCCGCCGGGGCCTCCCTGCAGGAAGGCCGCCGCGGCGCTCACCTGGCGGGCGGCTAGCAGCGACTCCTCGTCGAAGCTGGCGGTCGGCGACGCGCCGTAGAGCAGGGCGAAGCCCGACACGGCGCCGGAGGCTGCGAAGGGAACGCAGATGCACCCGTCTGCCGAGGCGCCCTCGCCCAGCCCGTCAACGGCTCCGGCCGCGGGTCGGTGCAGCAGGACGCCGTTGGTGACGGTGAGTCCCGCGAAGGGTTTCGGCAGGCCGCACTCCCACTCAGCGCGGGTCCCGCGGTACATGACGAGCACGTCTTGCTCTTCTAAGCGCACCACCTTCGAGCGGGCTGGCGCGTCGATGAGGATGTACGATCCGTCGTCGCGGCGCCGGAAGAGGAAGCCGACATCCACGCCAGGCACCAGGTCTAGCGTCGCCTGGTGCAGAAGCCGGAGCGCGTCGACGCCTCGCAGGTTTCCAGCGCCGAGGAGGATCTCGTCCAGCCTGCTCGTGACCGCGCGTCGTCGCAGCTGGCTCAAGCACATCGAGATTACGTCGGTCGCGGCGAGGATGGTGGGGATCAGGGTCTCGGGCGGAACGCGGTCCTGGTCGAAGGTTAGCGCCAGGACCGAGCGCACGGGGCCACGACCTTCGAGCGGCACGAAGATCGTCGGCCGCGGCGGCAAGCCAGTCCAGCTTGGCGCCGCGAGGAGCTCGGAGTAGCTGATGAAGTGGATCTGGTGTTCGCGTACGACGCGCCGCAGCGGGTACTCGTCGGCGGACGCGTCGCTCGGGCCCGCCTCGGTGGCCGCTCGGGCGTCGACGCCGAACGCGGCGAGCCTCACTAGCTTGGAGCCCCTAACCTCCAGAAGAACCCCGGCGTCGGCCCCGACGGCGGACGCGAGCACGGCGAGGGCGCTCGACGCGCAGCTCGCGACGTCTTGCGCCGCGGTGAGGCGCGCCCAGAGCAGGGCTAGGAGCGCCGCCTCGCGCTCCCAGGCTCGGTTGGTGAGCTGCGCGCTGATGAAGTCGGCGAGGGTGATCAACTCCTCCAGCCCTCCATGCGGCAGCGGCTGCTCGAACGCGACCCTGAGCACCGCTGTCACCTCGCCACGCTCGCGGAGCGGCAACAGCACCGTAGTCTGGTCGACGCCGTCATCTGGAGAGGGGGGCACGACCCGAGGCCTACCCGTGCCTAGGCACCAGCGCGCTACCTCCTCCACCTCGCTGGGGATCGCGTCCCTGCCGGCGTCGCTTGGCCACCAGGCGGCGCCGTCGAGGCGGCGTTCGAGCACGGCGGCGAGAGGGGAGAGGTCGCGTCTCAGGTGAGCGGTCACGGCGGCCCAGACGCCCCTCCGGTCTGTCTGCGCCGAGACCTCTTTCTTCAAGGCGCTGAGGTGCTGCGTCGTGACGAGAGGTCGGATGAGGCTCACCACCGGCCGCTCTCCTTCACGCCGGCGCCTACAGGTTCCGGTTCCGGGGTGTCGACCCTCGGGATGCAGAGGTTGAGGCGGGCCACGCCGTCCTCGCCGACCGCCATCACCACGACACCGCCGACCGCGTGACCGAGAGCCTCGATCAACGGCGCTTCTCGCCTGAGCCCGTCTGGATCGGCGAGGGGCTCGTCGTGACCGAGGGCGAAGCACACGTGATAAGGCGTGACGTTTGCCGCCAACGTCAGCTTCGCGCCCGAGGCGGTGAAGCTCGCGAGCAACCCCAGGAGCCCGTGGACGCACTTGTATAGGTGCCCCAAGTCGACGCGCACCTGCGGCAAGCCGCCTTCGGGCGGGGAGGTGGCTACGGTGACCACGAGGATGTGGGGAGCCAACCCGCGGAAGTCGGTCGCGCACACCTCGAGGAAGTGCTGCGGGTGCAGGCGGCCGGGCCCGCGGCGCGGCAGCCTCGCGTCCGCTTCCGCCTCGATGTGCGCGCGGCTCGTGTACCGCTCAAGGAGGTTCGCGCCGTCCGCGAGGCGCCTCAGGTACTCCTCTCGCTCGCCCTTGGCGTTCACGGCGGTCGCTGCGTCGACGGCTGACCGGATGTCGGCCAAGTGACCGCGCACAGCGTCGCCGATGTTGGCGAAGAGGAGCTGGTGGGCGATGTCGGCGTAGCTGGTCAAGGCCATAGTGCCGCTCTCGGCCCGCAGCGCGTTCCGCGCGCTCCACGTCCTGTTCGCGTGCGTCAGCAGCGGGGCGACGGACGCGGTGAACCACCTGAGCTGTTCGAGCTCGAACGGGTCGAAGCCGACACCACCTTCCTCGGGGTTCACATCGCGGAAGGCGGCTATGAAGCAAACGAGGTCGGTCGGCGTGGCCGCGGCCATCACGTACGAGAAGAAGCGTTCCGATTCCGCGTCGCGCTCGGTGGTGGTGTGCGCGCTGGCGTAGGGCTCGCCGCGTGAAGCGGCGGCCAGGGAGGCGGCTCGTTGATCCATGTACCGACGCAGCCGCGCGTCCGCGGCACCGTGCTCCGCCAAGACCTCGAGCCTGTCGTCAGGCCACATGACGCAGACGCACGCGTAGGTGGCGGCGATCAGCTCGGCGGTGCGCGCTGCCAGACGCGCAGCGAGCGTTCGGGGCTCCGCTTGCAGGAGCGCCGGCTCCGCGAGGAGGTCCGCGAGGAGGTCCGCGCCGTAGACCAGCTCCCACTTTGCGATGGTGGCCTTGAACGGTTTCCCGGGCTCAGGGCCGATGCGGCGGGCTGTTACCGCGGGCATGGTCGGATCACGCCTCCGCTCCGCGGCCCACGGAGAGTCTCAGCGCCTCGACGACGTCAGGGTCGAACGCGGTCCCTGACCCCCGCTCCACAGCTCCCAAGGCGGACGCGCTCGACGTACCGTCCTGACCGCAGCCGTGCCTGAGCGTGTCGTAGGCGTCCGCCACGGCGACGATCCTGCCTTCTATGGGGATGTCCGCACCCTTGAGTCCCCGCGGCCCACCGCTGCCGTCCCACCGCTCGGAGTGGTTCATGGCGATGCGCGCGGCCATGTTCACGAGCGGCGAGAACGCTCCCGAGAGGAGGTTCGCGCCCGCGACCGCGCACGCCTCGGCGAGCCGCTCGTCGTTCAGGTCGGAGTCGGAGTGCGCAGCGACCAACAGTCGGCCGATGTCATGTAGTCGAGCAGCGCGGCGTAGGTCCTCGACGAAGCGCGCCTCGAACTCCATGGTCGTGGCGATATGCCCGGCGATGCGCGCCACGCGCCAGCTGTGCTCGCCCAGGGCGGGATCGAGCTCCTCGACCATGCTGCCGAGCAACGAAACGGTCTCGATCTGCGCCCGTTCGGCTAGCGTGGTGAGCTTGCGCACCTCACCCGCGACCAGCGCCCAGCGGCCCTTACGCTCACCGATCAGGTACTGGACCTCTACTTGGCGTTCGAGGCGGTGAAGCAGCTCGATGGGGTCGAACGGTGTCTCTAGGTACTCGGAAGCGCCGTGCTCGAACGCCTGGTGTTTGAGAAGCGGGTCCGCCGGCGCTCCGATCGCCACGACCCTGAACCGGTCGCCTGCGACGCTGGTCACCTGTCGTAGCGTCTTCAGCGGATGGTCGTCGGTCGAGGGGACGCTTAGCAGGAGCACCTGCGGCTCGAGCTCGTTGACGGCTTCAGTGAGGTCGACGGCCCGGGAGATGGGGAGGACGTTCTTGAATCCGCCGCGCTCCAGCACGCTGGCGATGAGTTCCGACCCATCCAAGCTGAGGTCAGCTACGAGGATGCGCGCATCCGGGTAGCTGGTCTGGGGGAACGTGCCTGGTCCGGCGACCGCCATTGACCAGAGGGTTGCTCCCTAACGTTACGACCAGATAACAGAATCGCCGTGAGCATTGAGGATGTAGAATGCTTACAGAGCGCTTACCTCGAGCCGCCTGATGGGTGTAAGGTTGCGCCCGCGAGTGTTGAGGCTCGTGCCAGTCCGGGTGCTTTGGCGAGGGTTCAGCAGACAGGCCGTCTAGTTGTTCGTCCGCCGTCCGGCTCGAGTGTGGGGGCTAGCTGATGGCAAGAGTGTTGCTAGTCGAAGATGACGAGTCGACGCGGGTGGCGATCTCGAGGTTCCTCTCCCTCAGAGGTCACGAAGTGATCGAGGCGGCCGACGGACGCGACGCGCTTCCGTTCGCGCAGCAGGCTGACCTCGTGGTGCTCGACATCATGCTTCCCCAACTGGACGGGTGGGAGGTGGCGACCTTCATCCGGAGCCACTATCCGGACAAGCCGATGCTCATGCTGACGGCGCTCGGCGCGGTCGAGCATCGCCTCAAGGGGTTCGACCTGGGTGCGGACGATTACCTGATCAAGCCGGTGGACCTGCACGAGCTCGAGGCGCGGCTAAGGGTCGCGTTGCGCCGCAGCGGCCATGAGGACCTGCTCGTACGCGGAAGGTTGGTCCTCAACACGAGCAAGAAGATCGCTCTACTGGACGGCGAGGACTTGAAGCTGTCCGCGCTCGAGTTCGACGTCCTTGCTACGTTGGCTCGCCGCCCCGGGCAGATCCTCTCGCGTGAGCGGCTGATCGACGAGGTATGGGGGCCCGACTACGAGGGCATCGACCGGACCGTCGACGTGAGGATCGCCAACATCCGCAAGAAGCTCGGCGAGGACAAGGACGGCCCGCGCTACATCGAGACCGTCAGGAACGGCGGGTACCGCTTCCGCATCGACGTCTGAGCGTGCGGCTAGGGCCGCGGGAGATTCGGCACGTGACACCGCCTAGGTGCAGAGCGACGAGACCGGCCGGGCGCGGGAAAGCCGTTCTACCTACACCTCCCGGAGCCGTAACATTCCGGTAACACGCCGGATGGCGGGCCCGAGGCTCGCGGCCTCCACGTCGCCGCGCACCGCAGGCTGGCGTAGGCCACCCTCCACAGCCAACGTCCGCGGCGCGCTCGACCCGGTCGACCCCTTCGCGCCGCCAGGTGCGAAAGTGCGCAGCATGTCGGCCGCTGGCTGTGGCCCGACCGGCCGCGCTGCCGCAGGAGCGCAAGGACGCCCCTGACCGCCCCCGGAAACCGTCACCGGTACCAGGAGCGTTTCGATCCTGGCTACGAGAAGCGAGCAGGTCCAACCCGCAAGGGCCAGAGGACTGTGTCATGCCGCTAGCAAGTCGGCCGTCGGGCTCATCTCGGGCCTCCAGCTCTATTCCGAGGGGCTCGACGGGCGCGGGGTCGGGGACGACGCCCGAAGCGGCGAACCGAGCTCGCTAGGCGGGCGAGCGCGGCCGGCTCGCGGCACGATGCAGGCGCTCCTTGGAGGGGGGAGCCCCGGACCGGTCGCGAGCCACCGCCCTGGGCGTTCTCGTTCGCCGCTCGTGCCGTCCCCTTGTACGATAACTGGATGAGCGTGAACCCAATGACCCGACCGTCACGGGCAAGCGCGGGGCGCGTCAAACCCAGACCTTCGCGCGACAGGGCTCGCCCGCGTCACGAACCGTCCGGCCCAGCGAGCCCGGCGCCCGGGCGATAGTGGGGGCGACCGCCGAGAAACCAGGCGAGGTCTCCCAGGGCGCGGAAAGGGTTCCCTTCGAGCAGCGTCTGGTCGAGGCAGTGCGCAGCGCGGCCAGGGCGGAAGTGGTCGAAGCGCTGGCTATGGAGGACGGGAGCATACTGCTCGACCTGGACCTGGACGGCTACCGGCTCGCGATCAGCTTGACCGGCCCTCGCCTGGTTCAGGGCAGCCTCGACGAAGCGCTGTCGAGGCAGCGAAGCCTCCGGGGGCGGTACAACAACATCAGGAACCCCGAAGCGTTCACGGTAGAGGAGCTCCGCGAACGCAACCTACCGCTCTACTGGAACGAGCGTTGGCTACGTGCGGAGTTGAGCCGCCTCGGCTCCTACACGGCGGTGGCGCGCACGCACGGGTACCCAAGCGCTATCACCATCGCTTCGTACGCCAAACGCAAGTTCGGCATCAGCGTCCGCAAGGAGCTCGACGCGAAACGCCAAGCCGTCTACGCGGATCACGACACCGGGAGTTACACGGAGCGCGAGCTAGCCGAGAAGCACGGCGTTGGCCTCGCCACCCTCAGGCGTTGGCTGGCGCAGAAGCGCTCGCGGAAGGCTCGCCGTGGAAAGCGATCGACATCCTGAAGATCTCCCCCGGTCCGGGTCCGGTCGAGAGCGCCTCGCTGAGAGGCTGACAATGGCCGCTTACCGCCTGCCGCCGCCATCGGGGACCTACGCGCAATCGGCGGGAGGCCTGAAGGCGGCGACCTGAACCACGGTAGGCATCGTGTCGCGCCGTCGAGACCGGTCGACGTTCCGGGCCCGTTCGCGCCCGAACCACAGGTGGGACGCTACAGGGAGCGACAGGACCGCGACCACCTCCAGGCCCGCGACCGCGGGCGACGGCCGCCCCTAGCCACCTCGGCCCAGGTAGATCGCGAAGGCAGGCGTGGCGAGGCGGCCGGCCCAGGCGAGAACCGTCGCCAGGCGCCAGGTGAGGTGGGCGGCGTGAGCTGGCGGCCGGACCCGAGTCGCCCAAGCGACGAGCAGGTCCAGGAGCAGCGAGTTGCGAATGGCGATGGTCTACGGTCCATCACAGAAGTGGGGTCTGGGGCGGGATGCCCCGTACTTCAGTACGGGGAGGGATAGCCCCAGGGTGTCCGTGTAG
>Ga0207874_1001619_pt1 | contig 24345 bp, 17 predicted proteins | sample HigsolmetaAR201D_FD_184833 | JGI IMG/M metagenome (GOLD analysis project Ga0207874, IMG submission 184833) | Ionic liquid and high solid enriched microbial communities from the Joint BioEnergy Institute, USA - AR20-1-D (SPAdes) (version 2) ...
GCCGGATGGCCGGCACCGAACCCGGCGGGCCGGGTGTGGGCGCCGCTCCAGGCCGCGGTGGTCGCGGGCTTCGCGGCGGTGCAATACGCCGCCCTGCGCCGCACCCGCTGACCCCTCCACCTCATGATCGCCTTGCGTCTCCCGCCGTGGCCCCGACGCCGAATTATTTGCCCGTTCATGGTCTTTGGGGGCGTTCCTCCGGTCACCCCAGCCGATAAGGGTGGACGTGAGCCATCCACGGGAGGCGCTGGTGATCACGACGAAGGGATGGCCGCTGCGAGCGCGGCTGCCGCTGATGGCCGGCGGCAGCATGGCGCTGATGTGCCTGCTGGCCGGCCTGCTGGTCATCATGGGCATCCGCGGCGAGGCCGCGGACCAGCAGCGCGCCCAGACCTTCGAGACGGCGCTGTCGGTGACCCGCCACCTCCAGCGCGAGGACCCGCCCCGCGTCCTGCCCGCCCAGCCGGACGGCACCGCCATCCAAGTGGTCGACCCCTCCGGCCGGGTGATCTCGGCCACCGGGCAACTGGCCGGCAAGCCGCCGATGGCCGACTTCCGGCCCACCGGCGCCAGCGCCGTCGCCCACCGGGAACTGTGCCCGCCGCGAGGCATGGACGCGTGCATGGACGTCGTCGGCTTCCAGGTCTACACGCCGAGCGGCGAACGGACGGTGTACGCGGCGAACCGGACCGTCCCCTGGTATGTGAGCGGGGCGCTGGTGGCCTTCCTGGTGGCGCTGTCCCTGCTGCTGATCCTGCTCGTCATGGCCGTCACCTCCCGCACGATCAACCGGACGCTGGCGCCGGTGGAGGCGATCCGGGCCGAGCTCGCCGAGATCACCGCCTCCGACGCCGGCCGCCGCGTCCCCGTCCCGGAAAGCCGCGACGAGATCAGGCTGCTCGCCCAGACCGTCAACGCCACCCTGCAACGCCTGGACGCCGCGCTCGTCCAGATGCGGCGCTTCACCGCCGACGCCTCCCACGACCTGCGCACCCCCATCGCCGCCGCCCGCGCCCGGGTCGAGGAGGCGCTGCTGTACCCGGACGAGACCGACTGGCCGGCGATGGCCACCGACGTCCTGGAAAGCCTGAACCGCCTGCAGGCCATCGTGACCGACCTGCTGGAGCTGGCCGCCCTGGACTCCAAACCCGAGCACGTCGGCGAGGAGGTGAACCTGACCGGCCTGATCGCCTCCGAGATCGCCCGCCAGCCCCGCCGGGTCCCCGTGCACACCGACCTGGCCCCCGAGGTGATGGTCCGCGGCGACCCGCTGCGCCTGACCCGCCTGCTGGTCAACCTGCTGGACAACGCCGAACGCCACGCCAACTCCGAGATCCGGGTCACCTTGCGCGCCGAAAACGGCACGGCCGTCATGGAGGTCCTGGACGACGGCGCGGGCATCCCCCCCGAACACCGCGAAACCGTCTTCCAGCGCTTCGCCCGCCTGGACGCCGCCCGCAACCGCGACGCCGGCGGCACCGGCCTGGGCCTGCCCATCGCCCGCCAGACCGCCGCCGCCCACGGCGGCACCCTGGCCGCCGAGGACAGCCCGCAGGGCGCCCGCCTGGTCCTGCGCCTGCCCCTGCTGGCAACCCACGACCGGCCGCGCTGATCTCCGCTCCCCTCACGCCCCGCAATATCGATTTGGCGCATGTCCCGGCCATCGCGTATGCTCTCGATCGTTGCCCGGCAGCACCACTCGTTCGGGGAACACCCCTCGAGACACAGCCTCGGCAAAACCCAAGGTCCTGTGGAGCAGTTAGGAGTGCTCGCCACCCTGTCAAGGTGGAGGTCGCGGGTTCAAATCCCGTCAGGACCGCCAAGGCGCAAGCCTTGGGCAGGTAGCTCAGTTGGTACGAGCGTCCGCCTGAAAAGCGGAAGGTCGGCGGTTCGACCCCGCCCCTGCCCACACCCATCCACCAGCACAAACGCCCCGAAGCCACAGGGCCCGGGGCGTTTTTGACGGCAACGTCTTCAGCTGAGAACACCCCCAGCTTCCCCAGCGCCGCCCATTTCTCATCCAGGGACGTGTGAGTGTAGAGAGATCGCTGTGCCCGGCGATCTGGCGGACGACATCCGGCGCGACACCCAGGTGAAGCGCAGGGACACACACGTGTGCCTCATGTCGTGAAAACGCACCCCCTCCAGGCCAGCGGCGCGGCGGATACGCCCCCAGCTCCGGCGAAGGTTGTCCGGCTCCATGGGGGTGCCGACGCGGGGGAAAAACCAGCCCGTGATCCTGCCAGTCCGGCCAGGCGTCCGCCCGTTCGGCCTGCTGGCGGATCCTGTGTTCGCATAGCGCCGTGATGCACAGAGCGGGCAGCGGAATGGTCCGCTCCGAGCCTTCGGTCTTCGGACGGACGAACCGCAGCGCTCCCCCGACCCGCTGCAGGGTCTGAACCACTTCAAGCGTGCCGCTTTCCACTCCGTTGCCGGCGCAGACCTCGCAGTCGGCACCGCCGATCTCGCCGTCCTCCCCATCGCAGGCCCGGCAGGGGACAAGGGTGATGTCCTGCCGGCGCAGGCCGAGCAACTCCCCGTGCCGCAGGCCCAGACACAGCGCCAGGACGTAGAGGACATACAGCCGTTCGCCTCTGGCCGCCTGGAGAACCGCGCGGGCCTGATCGACGGTGAGGCCGCGATTGACCTTGTACTTCGGTGCGCCGACCCGGACCAGCTTGGCGACGTTGCGCGGGATGATCTCCTCACGCACCGCGTTTTCCAGGGCGTTCCGCAGCACAGCATGAATGAACTGGACCATCCGCATGGACAGATGGGACCGGCAGCACTCCCCGCCCTTGCGAGCACAGCAACGCGGCACCGGACGGGCGGCGTCCACCCCGTGCTTGCAACACAAGCACAGCGAGCGAAAGCGGATGATCAAGGGCGGCCCGCTGACGCGGGCCGCCGGGTGAGCGGGTCGGTGCGGCGGGCGTGCGGCCTGTTCCGGCCGGTCCCCCTACACTCGCCTGCTCATTTGCGACGAGTATCGGCCAAATCATTTCCATCATTCACTGCTGCCCTTATCAGCAGTTTTTGAGGATGCGTGGTTTTGCCTTACTGCTGGAGTACCGCAGGTAATACTGTGGGTTTACTGTTCCGTGGCAGGGGGTGTTGGTGAATGCTGACTGAGGCGTTGGCCGCGTTGGCGGGGGCGGCGGGCACGGGACTGGTCACCGCGATGACCACCGATGTGTGGCAGCAGGTCCGCACCCGGGCGGCCAGAGTGCTGGGCCGCGGAGATGCCCGGGAGGAGGAGCGGCAGCAGGAGCGGCTGGAGCGGGCTCGCCGAGAGGTGCTCCAGGCCCCAGAGGGGCAGGCCGAGGAGGTGCGGCGACGCCAGGGTGAGGCGTGGCGGACCCGGTTCGCCGACCTGTTGGAAGACACACCCCAGGCAGAAGCTCAGGTGCGGGAGTTGGTGGCGTTCTTGGCCAAGCATGCTGCTCCTGCTGCTGCAGCAGGGGCGGTGCAGGTCAACGCTCAGGCTTCCGATCACGCGCAGCAGGCGAACCTGGGCCAAGGGGTGCAGAACAACACCTTCGGCTCCCCGCAGGCACAGTGACCGATCAGGCTCCTTCCCCGCCCCCACCCGGCGGCAGGGTCAAGGCGCAGGCGTCTGACCAGGCTCAGCAGGCGAACCTTGGCCAAGGGATCCAGCACAATCACTTCTACGTCGGTGGCGAGTCCAGAGTCCGGGCTGTCAGGCCTGAGGTGGTGGCGGACACGCTGGTGCCGCCACCGGCCATTTGGGTGGGCCGGGAGGAAGAGCTGGACCGGTTGCGCCAAGCCCGCCGGCAGGCGCAAGCAGCCGGGCGGCCGGTGGTGCTCTCGGCCGTGCATGGGATGGGCGGGGCTGGTAAGACCGCGTTGGCTCGCGCGTTGGCGGCCGAGGTCGCCGCCGATTATCCCGATGGGCGGATCGAGGTCGATCTGTTCGGCTTCACCCCTGGGCACGAGCCGCGGGATCCGGGTGAGGTGCTGGGTGAGCTGCTGGCCCAGGTGGGGTTTGATCCGGCCGACATCCCCGCCCACCCTCAGGCCAAGGTGGGGTTGTGGCGGAGCTGGCTGGCCTCCCGCCGCGTGTTGCTGATCTTGGACAACGCCCGGGATGCCGCCCAGGTTCAGCCGCTGCTGCCGGGAGTGGGGGCGGCCGGGGGGTGTTTGGTGGTGGTGACCAGCCGCAACCAGCTCACCGAGCTGGATGCTGCCGCTCGTATCCGGGTGGACACCCTGCCCCCACAAGATGCGGCGGCGCTGCTGGTGGAAGCGGCCGGCCGCCCCCGGGCGGAGATGCGCGCTACCGGTGAGGAGCTGGCTGAGCTGGCCCGGTTGTGCGGGTATCTGCCGCTGGCGTTGCGGCCAGTGGGAGCGCTGCTGGCCCGGCTGAGCGCTGCGGAGTTGATTGAGGTGATGCGCGCAGCCGACCACCCCCTGCACTATTTGGACGAGGCCGATCGGGCCGCCCGTACCGCCTTCACCGTCTCCTACCAAGCCCTCTCCCCCGCGCTGCGGGAGGTGCTTGGGGCTTGTGCCTGGCATCCGGGACCGGACTTTGACGCCGGCTCCCTGGCCGCGCTCACCGCCAAACCGCGCCCGCTAGCAGCGGTACGCCTGGCTGAGTTGCTGCAGCGCAATATGCTCATCGGTCTGCCTCATGGCCGCTACACCTTTCATGACTTGTTCCTTGGCTATGCCCGCCACCACACCGGTTACAGCGCTGATGACCCTGGGGTGCGGCAGGCTCGTCACCGGCTCTACCAGCACTTGACCGCCACAACCGACACCGCCATCAGCACTCTCACCACCAAGAGCACCAACCACACAGGCAACGCCTTCGCCACTCCCACCCAAGCCCGCACCTGGCTGAGTGCCGCCACCGGTGAACTCACCACCGCCGCTTATACCGCCCTCACCGACCACTGGTCCCAAGCCCCCACCCTCGCCCACCACGTCGCCCACTGGCTGAAGCTGAACAACGGGTACGAACAGGCCGCCGGTCTCTACACCGCCCTGCACACCACAGCCCAAACCACCGGCGACCAGCGCGGCCAAGCCGACGCCCTCCAGGGCTTGGGGGAAACCACCCGATTGCAGGACGAGTATGGGCGAGCGGCCAACTACTATGGCCGGGCTCTACAGATCTACCAGGACATCGGCGACCGAGGCGGCCAAGCCGACGCCCTCCAAGGCCTAGGGGATATCGCCCGATTGCAGGACGAGTATGGGCGAGCGGCCGACTACCACCACCAAGCTCTACAGATCTACCAGGACATCGGCGACCGAGGCGGCCAAGCCGACGCCCTCCAAGGCCTAGGGGATATCGCCCGATTGCAGGACGAGTATGGGCGAGCGGCCAACTACTATGGCCGGGCTCTACAGATCTACCAGGACATCGGCGATCGACGCGGCCAAGCCAACGCCCATCTGGGACTTGCGCTACTGGCCGAAGGCCAGGGGCAGCCCCAGACCGCAGCCCAGGCCTACCAATCCGCCGCAACGCTCTACACAGAAATTGGCTTCACCGAGCAGGCCAACCAATGCTCCACGGCTTACCAACGCATCAAACGGAAAGCCTAGCTGTCGCGATGGCTGAGGCTCAAGGCGGATGCGCCGCTGCCGGTGCTCGCTTCGCTGCGCTCGCGGTCGGCTTGTCACCAAATTACGCGGATGCTGGTGACGGCAACGTACACAGCCATCGCCGACCTGCGGCACACCCCGGCAGTCCTGTGCGCACGGCTGACGTGGCTGGAGTGCGGGATCATCACTTTTGAAAAGCGGAAGATCGGCGGTTCGACCCCGCCACAGTGTTTCCGCTTTGGCGTCCTGCAAGCCGTTCGGCTGTCAAAGGCACGAGTGCCGGCCAATTCCCGAGGCCGATCAAGCGGTGCACGCAGCGCGTGAGGTAAAGCGCTCCTCAGCAAGCGCCGCCGGATCGCCGATACTCGGAAAACACGCTGCCGTCCGGCTGCTTCTCACTCAGGCACCAGCACTCGGCGAAGTGTCCCACACGTCATGAGAGCCGACGTGCTTTGAGGTTCTCTGCGAGGCTGAAACCGTCGCCGTTGATGGTCTCGCCCCTGCGCCGGGAGTGCAGGCTTTGGTCGAGGAGGGAGTTGCACCGGCTGGAAGAGCGGTTCCTTCGCCGCCCAAAACACCAAGCTGCGGCGCCCGCGGGCGGTGATGATCAGGTGCAGTCCGGGGCCGGCGCGTTCGAGCAGACCGGTCGCGAAGCCGGCCTGCTCCGCGCGCAGGCTGTCGATCACCACGGCCAGGGGAGCTGCAGCCGGGACACGAACGCGTCCGCGGCGGCCCGCCAGCGCCTTTGTGCAGACGTTCCAGCAGCCGGGGCGCGCAATGGCCCACCCGGGCAGCGGTGGGACCGCGCCGCCGGTGAAAGACCGGTGATCCGACATGAGCCCTCTGTGCGGGAACGCATCGCCGTCCGGACAGCGACTCAGCGCGTTCCGTCCCAGCCGTGCCACCGCGCGTCTCACCAGGGCTCCGGCCGTCAGCGTGATCGTCTGAGGAGCGGCACCCGTGGGACTTTTCGCCGTTGAGGGCGGCGGAGGCCGTCTTGAGGTGCGTTCCGGGCGCGACCGGTGATGACGAGCAGGGCGCAGAGGATGAGGGCTGCGCCGATGATGATCCGGGCGTCCAGGCGTTCGTTGAAGAAAAGGACGCTGATGATGCCGGCCCATACCGGTTCGAGGACCAAAGTGATCGAGACCGTTGGGGCCGGCAGGTGGGCCTGGGCCCAGGTCTGGCCGAGCAGGGCGAGGCCGCCGGCCAGGAGTGCCAGGTAGAGGAAGACCGGGACGTCCCGGGTCGCCGGTAGTTGCAAGCCGTCGATGGAGGCGACGGCCAGGAAGGCCAGGCCCATGGTGCCCAGTTGGACCACGGTGAGGGTGTAGGCGATCTGGGCTCGTGACCAGCGTTCCAGGGCGAGGATGTGGGCGGCGTACAGCGAGGCGGCGAAAAGGGTGAGCATCTCGCCCCAGCCGAAGGCCAAGCCCCGCAGGGACATGGCGGCGACGCCCGTGGTCGCGAGGACCGTGGCGACGACGGTGCGCCGTGAGGGTGGTTTCCGGGTGAGCAGGGCGGCCAGCAGAGGCGTGAACACCACGTACATCGACACCACGAACGCCGACACCGTGGGGGCGGTGTGCTGCAGGCCGACGAACTGCAGGTACTGGCCGATGAAGTACAGCAGTCCCAGCGCGGCGCCCACGCCGATCACCCGCCATCCGGCGCGCGGCAGCGCCCGTGGGCGGACGAGACCGACGACCAGTGCGGCCGTTAGGAACCGCAGCGCCAGAAAGTCCGGGACCGGCAGGCGGGTGAGCAGGTCCTTGGAGATGGGGAAGGTGGAGCCCCATATCGCGGTGATGGCCACGAGCGCGCCGATGGCCAGCGCCCCGCGGAGGTCGTGTCGGGCGGGTATCGGCGTCACAGTTGCAGGGCCTTGGTCTCCAGGAACTCTTCGATCCCCCACCGTCCCAGTTCGCGGCCGTTTCCGGAACGCCGGTAGCCGCCGAAGGGGGCGGCCGGGTTGAAGGCGCCGCCGTTGATGTCGACCTGGCCGGTGCGCAGGCGGCGGGCGACCGCCACGGCCGCGTCCCGGTCTCCCCATACCGCGCCGGCCAGGCCGTAGGGGGTGCCGTTGGCGAGGGTGATCGCCTCGTCGACGTCCTCATAGGGCTGGACGGTCAGGACGGGGCCGAACACCTCCTCTTGGACGATCTCGGCGTCGGGGGCGACGTCGGTGACGACGGTCGGCTGCACGTAGTGGCCGCGTACAAGGCCCGCGGGGCGCTGCGGGCCCCCGGTGACGATGCGGGCGCCGCCGGCGGCGGCCCGTTCGATGAACCCGGTGACGGTGCGGCGCTGGGCCGCGGAGACGAGAGGGCCGAGGTCCGTCTCGGGCCGGGTCGGGTCGCCGACCGTGAACTCTTCGGCGCGCGCCGCGGCGAGCCGGAGCGCCGCTTCGAAGGCGGCGCGCGGCACCAGGAGCCGGGTCCACGCCGTGCAGGTCTGGCCGGAGTTGAGCATGGCCGCCTCGACGGACGCCCGGACGGCCGGTTCGAGGTCGGCGCCGGGGAGGATGATGCTGGCGGACTTGCCGCCCAGCTCCAGGCTGACGCGTTTGACGGTGGCGGCGGCAAGGGCCGCGACGTGGGAGCCGACCCGGGTGGACCCGGTGAAGGACACCGCGTCGACGGCCGGGTGGGCCACCAGCGCCTCCCCCACGATCGGTCCCGTCCCGGGAACGAGATTGAACACCCCCGGGGGCAGGCCCGCCTCGTCGGCGGCATCGGCGATCAGGTACGCCGACAGCGGCGTCAGCTCGGCCGGTTTGAGCACCACCGCGGCACCGGCCGCCAGCGCCCCGCCGATCTTGGCGAGGACCTGGTAGAAGGGGTAGTTCCACGGGGTGATGCAGGCGGCGACGCCGATGCCCTCGCGCACCACCAGGGAGTTGCCGACCCGCTCCTCCCAGGCCACCTCCGCGGCGGCGTCCAGGTAGGCGCGCAGCACGGCCAGCCCGGTGTCCACGTGCGCCTCCCGCGCCACCCGCACCGGCGCGCCGACCTCGGCGACCGTGGTTTCCACCAGCAGGTGCCGGCGGCGTTCCAAGGCGGCGTGGAACCGCTCCAGTGCCTCCAGCCGCCCGGCCGGCGGCAGGCTCGACCAGGCGGGGAAGGCGGCCGCCGCCGCGGACACCGCGGTCTGGACGTCCGCGGCGTCGGCGTCCGCGGCGGTCCCGATCACCGTTTCGGTCGCCGGGTTCTCGACCGGCGTGATCCGCCCGGCGGCCGGTTCGCGCCACCGGCCGCCGATGTACACCTGCGAGCGCGCCCACTCGGGGCGAAGGCCGCCGGCTGTCTTCGGGTCGCTCATGAACGTGCCGAGGAGTCGGAGTAGATGACCTTGCCGAGCCACTGGCCGCCGTCCACCGAGAGCACGGCGCCGTTGATGTAGGCGGCGCGCTGCGGGTCGAGCAGGAACGCCGCCGATTCGGCCACCTCCTTAGGGGTGGTGAACCGGTTCGCCGGGACGCTGGCGAGCACGCGGCGCCGGTCTTCGTCGGTCGGCCACAGCGCGGCCCCGGCGCCCTCCGTCTCGGTGGGGCCCGGGGAGATGCAGTTGACGCGGATGCCGCGGCCGCCCCATTCGGAGGCGAGGGTGCGGGTCATGGCGAGGACGCCGCCCTTGGCCGCGGCGCTGTGGACGGTTCCGGGGTGCCCGTGCCAGGCGTAGCTGGCGATGACGTTGAGGATGGCGCCGCCCCCAGACGCGAGCATGTGGCGGGCGGCGGCGCGGGTGGCGTAGAAGGTGCCGTTGAGGACGATGTCGACCACGGCGCGCCAGCCGCCGGGCGAGAGGTTCTCGGCGGGGCAGACGAAGTTGCCGGCGGCGTTGTTCACCAGCGCGTCGATGCGGCCGTGCTCGGCCGCCACGCCGTCGATCGCCTCGGTGAGGGCGTCGGCGTCGCGCACGTCGCAGGGGATGACGGAGGCCCTCACGCCGAAGCGCTCGGCCATGCGGGCGGTCTCCTCCAGGGGTTCGGGCCGCCGTCCGATGACGACGATGTCGCCTCCCCCGGCGGCATAGCGCAGCGCGATGGCGCGGCCGATGCCCGATCCGCCGCCGGTGACGATGGCGAGCCGCCCGTCGAACTCCGCGAGCGGAGATTTCTCGGTCATGGGTTGATGTCTCCTTACCGTGCCGTTTCGGCACGCCTGTTCACGCGAGGTGGGGCCGGGGCCGGGGCCGCTGGACCGGCCCGGGGACGTGGCCGGCCCCGGCCCCGGGGTCTGACAAGGCCGCTTCCGGGAGGGCTCACCGGGCGGTCCCGGGGGCCGGCGGCGTTCGATGCCGTCGCGACGCGCCCGCCCCGGCCCCCGGGACCAGGTGATGGAAAGGGGTTCACCAATCGGGTTGGTCCCCTGCGGCGGCCACGACGAGGGCGTCGACGGCGATCGCCCCGTCGGGACCGACCCGCAGCGGGTTGACCTCACACTCCAGGACGCGACCGTCCTCGGCGATGAGGCGGGACACGGCCACCACGCTCTCGGCGACCGCGTCCACGTCGACGGCCGGGCGGCCGCGGAACCCGGTGAGCAGCGGCAGCCCGGCGAGCGATTCCAGCAGGCGGCGGGCCTCGGCCACGTCCACCGGGGCGAGGGCGAGCGCCACGTCCCGGTACAGCTCGGCCGTGACCCCGCCCAGGCCGACCAGGACGACCGGTCCGAAGGCCGGATCCCGCCGGGCGCCGACGATGAGCTCCACGGCGCCGGTGCGGGTGTCCATCTCCTCCAGGACGTAGTCGCCCTCCCCCAGCCGGGAGATCATGTCGGCGAGGGCGGCGCGGACGGCGTCGGCGTCGGGCAGCCCGACGGCCACGCCGCCGAGTTCGGTCTTGTGCTCCAGCCACCCGGCTTTGAGGACGAAGGGCCCGGTCATGGAGCGCGCCACGGTGCCGGCCTCCTCGGGGGTCCAGACCGCGATGGCGCGCGGGTAGCTCAGGCCCGCCTTGGCGAGCAGGTCCCGTCCCGCCAGGTAGGGCAGGGCCTTGCCGGTGTCGCCGAGCGGGGCGGCGGGGGCGGCCAGGCGGGCGGGGTCCGCCGGCGCCGAGCGCGCCAACTCGGCCGCGATCCCCAGTGACCTGGCCACCGCGTCGATGGTGAACAGGGTGGGGACGGCGCGGGAGCGGAGCCGCCGCACCGCCTGGGAGTCGTGGCTCATGCTGTGGACGATCACCGGGCGGCCGTGCCGGGCGGCGGAGGCGGCGATGGCGTCGGCCACCTGCAGTTCCCGGTCCACCAGGGACGGGGTGTCGGCGCCGTAGCAGCCGAAGTAGCCCGACAGCACCACGGTGTCGACCTCGCCGCTGCCCAGCAGCACGTCCACCAGGCGGGCGTAGGTGGCCAGGTCCTGTTCCCCGGCCCCGGCCAGGTCGATGGGGTTGGCCGTCCCGGCGCCCTCCGGCAGCAGGGCGGCGACGGCGGCCCGGGTGCCTTCGGAGAGGGCCGGCACGGTGAGGCGGTGGCGGCTGAGGGTGTCGGCGGCGATGGCGCCCTGGCCGCCGCTGTCGCTGACGATCGCGACCCGGTCGCCGGCCGGCAGCGGGCCGTCGATGAGCAGGTGCGCCAGGTCGATCGCCTGGGCGGGGGTCTCCACGAAGGCCGCGCCGGCGGCCCGGCAGGCCGCGGCGACCACGTCGGTGGCGGCGGTCATGGCGCCGGTGTGGGAGCGGGCCGCGGCCCGGCCGGCGTCGCTGGCGCCGACGGTGAGCACGATGACGTGCTTGCCCGCCTGCCGCAGCCGCGCCATGACCGCCGCCAGCTCCCGGCCGGCGCCGAAGTTCTCCAGGTAGAGCACGACCGTGCGGGTCGTCTCGTGGGAGATCAGGTCTTCCAGCAGCTCGGCCGCGGTGACGTCGACCTGGTTGCCGATGGAGACGAAGCGGGAGACCCCCAGCCCGGCGTGGGCGGCGAGCCCGGCGAGCTCCAGCCCGAGCTGGCCGGACTGGGAGACGATCGCGATGCTGCCGGGGACGAAGGTGCCCCAGGCCAGCTCCAGCTCGCTGCCGGCGTCGTACAGGCCCAGGCAGTTGGGGCCGACGATGCGGGCGCCGGCCCGCCGGATGCGTTCGGCCAGCCGCCGTTCCAGGCCCGCTTCGCCGTTGGCGGCGTCGATGTGGGCGGTGATCCCCAGAAAGCCCTTGACGCCGAGGGCCAGGGCCTCGTCGATCACGGCGGGGATCGTGCGGGCGGGGGCGGTCAGCACCACCAGTTCCGGCACCGAGGGCAGTTCCGACAGCGACCGCGCCGACTGGACGCCCTCGATGACCGCGCCTTTGGCGTTGACCAGGTGCACTTCCCGGCGGTGGGCGCCGCGCAGGGCGCCGCGGGCGATCCAGTAGCCCCATTTGGCGGGATCGGCCGAGGCGCCGACGACGGCGACGGATGCCGGGTCGGAGAAGACCGACAGGGACACGGGGGCTCCGCTCACTTCGCCAGGGACCGGGAGATGATGAGGCGCTGGATGTCGGAGGTGCCTTCCTCGAGCTCTTCGAGCTTGGCGTCCCGCAGCCACTTTTCGACCATGAACTCCCGCGAGTAGCCCCAGCCGCCGTGGGTGAGCAGCCCGGCGTTGGCCACCCAGGTGGTGTTCTCCGAGGCGACGACCTTGGCGATGGCGGAGGCGGCGGTGACCTGCTTGCCGGCGTCGAACAGCCGGGCGGCCCGCATGGTGACCAGGTGGGAGATGTCGGTCTTGGCGGCCATGTCGGCCAGCCGGAAGGCCACCGCCTGGTGCTCGATGATCGGCTTGCCGAACTGGGTGCGCTCCTTGGCGTACTGGACGGCGTCCTCCAGGATCGCCCGGGACAGGCCGGTGGCGGCGGCGCCGATGAGGATGCGGGAGGCGTCGAAGGTGCGCATCAGGCCGTAGAAGCCCTTGCCTTCTTCGCCGAGCCGGTTTTCCACGGGGACGCGGACGTTCTCCAGGAAGACCTCGGCGTTGAGGGTGCCGCGCTGGCCGTACTTCTTCATGGGGGCGCCGACGGTGACGCCCTCGCGGTCGCGTTCGACGAGGAAGGCGGTGACCCCGCGGGCGCGCTTGCTGGGGTCGACGGTGGCGAACACCACGAAGTACTGCGACAGCGGGGCGTTGGAGATCCAGGTCTTCACCCCGTTGAGGACGTAGTGGTCGCCGTCGCGGACGGCGCGGGTCTGCAGGCCGGCCGCGTCCGAGCCCACGCCCGGCTCGGTGACGGCGACGCTGGTGACGGGGGGTTCAGAGCCGGTGAGCGGGGTGATCCACTTCTTCTTCTGCTCCTCGGTGCCCAGCTCCAGGATCGGGTCGGCGAAGAAGGAGCTGGAGGTGAGGAAGTTGGCGATGCCGATGTCGCCGTGGCACAGCTCTTCTTGGACCAGGCACTGGGTGACCAGGTCGGTCACGCCGCCGCCGCCGTACTCGGCGGGCAGCATGTAGGAGGTCAGCCCGACCTCGGCGGCCTTGTACCACAGGTCCATGGGCGCCTCGGTGTCGGCCTCGTCGACCTCGCGCGCGCGGGGGCGGATCTCGTTGCGGGCGAAGTCGCGGGCGAGGGCGACGAACTCGCGCTGCTCGTCGGTCAGTTCGATCCCGTCGGTGAGCTCGTAGAACACGGAAGGGGCTCCTGCTCCGAATATTTGACTGATCCGTCAGTTATGTTTTGATGATCGTGGGACAGCGCTCGGTGCGCTGTCAAGAGGGGAATCGCCGCAGGTCCGCGCGGGTGCCCCGGTCAGGGGGCGCGATCAGCCGAGGGCGGCCTGAACCGGCTCGGCGGACTGCACGGACATCGTCTTCACCAAGTGGTCGCAGACGCTTTGCATGCGGGCGATCGTCATGTGCTCCGAGCCGACCAGGGCCTGGATCGCCAGCCCGTCGATCGTGCTGACCAGCACGTTGGCCAGCAGCACCGGATCTCCCGGCACGATCAGCCCTTCTGCCTGGCCGAGGCGGATGATCTCGGTGATGATGCTCCGCCACTCGCCGTAGATCCGCTCGTTCAGCTTGCGCAGGTCGGGGTCGTGCAGGGCCTCCACCCACGTTTCGGCCCACACCCGCCAGGCGGCCTCGGTCTCCTCATCGCGCGGCAGATAGGAGTCGATGAAGGCGCGCAGCCGGTCCCGGGCGTTGGAGTGCCGGTCCAGTATCGACTTGCGCCGCTCCAGCGAGCGGGAGAAGTTCCACTCGAACGCGGCGTGCACCAGGTCGCGCTTGGTCTCGAAGTAGTAGTGGACCAGTGCGGCGCTGAGCTTGGCGTACCTGGCCACATCAGTCACACGCAGCGCCTTGTAGCCCTTTTCACTGATGACCCTGCACGCCGCTTTGAGAATCTGCTCGCGGCGCTCGGCTTCAACGCTCGGGCGTGGCATCCGTTCTCACCTCGTGTGGCTGTATGGGTCAGGTTGTCAGACGATCACGGCTCGGTCCAGCGCCGGCCGGCATTCGGCGCGAAGATCATCTCGGTGCCATCGGACGTCCCTCCACGACGACGGAGACGGGCCTGCCCCGGGCATGCCAAAGAACGACGTTCTCAGCCTGCTGGAGGACGTAATCGCGGCTGCTGGCCGCCGACAGGTAGGCGGCGTGCGGCGTGAGGAGCACCCGGGGATGGGCGAGGATCGGGTCGCCGGGCTCCGGGGGCTCCTGCGGCAGCACATCGAGCGCCGCACCCGACAGGCGCCCCTCGTCCAGGCACCGCACAAGCGCACGGTGGTCGATGAGACCGGCGCGCGACACGTTCACCAGCGACGCGCCCTCGCGCATCAGACCGAGCCGCCGCGCATCCAGCAGCCCCCGGGTCTGTGCGGTGAGCGGCAGGTGCAGGCTCACGACGTCGCTGCAGGCCAGCAGCTCGTCCAGGGCCAGCCACTGGACGCCGTGCATGGCGGTGACGGCGGGGTCGTAGCCGACGACACGGCCGACGAGCGGGCGGACGTACTCCGCATAGCGCCGCCCGATGCGGCCGAGCCCGACGACGCCGACGGTCACCTCCGAAAGCCGCCGCAGATCGTGCCGGGTGCCGTCCCATATCCCGGCCCGGACGTCGCGATCCAGGTAGGGCAGTCCCCGCAGGAGCGCGAGCGTCATGGCCAGCGCGTGGGAGGCGACCTCCTCGGTCGCGGCGCCGGGAACGTTGGTGACCCAGATGCCGCGCTCCCGGCAGGCGTCCAGGTCGACCATGTCATAGCCCACCGACTGCGTGGCGACGATGCGCACCGCCGGCAGGGCCTCCAGGAGCGGCCGGTCGACCTCGGCGTAGCCGAGCAGGAGCGCGTCGGCGTCCGCGGCGGCGGCCACGATGTCGGCGGGCGCCGGGGAGGCGGCGAACCGCACCGTGAACCCGGCCTCCTCCAGCAGTTTCACCCCGGGGGCCGGGTCGGTGTCCACCACGTCGGTGTAGACCGCGACGGGTTTCCTCATGCCATGCCCCTGGCGGCGCGGCTTTCCTCACGGACGTGGATCAGCGTGGGCCGGTCCGCCTCCAGGGCGGCCTTGACCGCCCCGGTCAGCTCGGCGGGGTCGGCGGCCCGGACGCCGTGGCAGCCCAGCGACCGGGCGAGCGCGGGGAAGTCGGGGCGGCCCAGCGCCACGGCGTGGACCGGTTCGCCCCGGTCCGCCATCTCGTTGCGGATCTCGCCGTAGCCGCCGTTGTCGACGACGACGACCGGCAGCGCGATGCCCAGCTCGGCCGCGGCGGCCAGCTCGGCGACGGTGAACATGGTGCCGCCGTCGCCCTGCAGGACGAGCACCGCGGCGTCCGGGTCGGCGATCTTGGCGCCGATGCCCGCCGGCAGGCCGAACCCGAGCGTGCCGGCCCCGGTCGGGTAGAGGAAGGCGCCCGGCCGGTGCAGCGGCAGGTTCGACAGCGCGCCGTAATAACAGGCCATGGCGCTGTCGGCGGCCACGATCGCGTCGCGGGGCAGCGCCTCGGCGATCGCGGAGACGATCGGCAGCCAGGGCTCGCCCTCGGCGCGGGCGGCCTGCCGGTGCCGGTCCCGCCACTGCGCGGCCCGCTGCGCCGCCCCGGCCGGGGCCGGGCGGTCCAGTTCCGCGCGCAGGGCGCGCAGCGCGACCGCGGCGTCCCCCACCACCGGCACCGCCGGGACGACGTTGGTGACGATCCCCGCGGGGTCGACGTCGATGCGCAGCACCTTGCCGGACAGGTCGGGCAGCCCGATCCACCAGTCGGAGGGGGCGAACTCGGTGCCCACCGCGATGACCAGGTCGCTGTCGTCCATCAGGTCCAGGACGCAGCGGTGCTGCAGCCCCGCGCCCACGAAGAGCGGGTGGTCCTCGGGGACGATCCCCTTGCCGTTGGAGGTGGCGAGGATCGGGGCGCCCACGGCCTCCGCCAGGGCGATCACCTCCGCGCCGGCCCGCCTGGCTCCCCCGCCGACCACGAGCACCGGGCGGCGGGCACCGGCGCAGGCCGCCGCGCCGGCGGTGACCGACTCCGGCGCGGGGGTGCACGCGGTGGCCGGGACGGGATCGACCACGGTCACCTCCGCCCGCTCCTCCAGCAGGTCGAGCGGGATCTCCAGGTGGACGGGGCGGGGCCGGCCGCCGGTCAGGTCGGTCCACGCCTGCGCCACCGCGAGCGGGATCTCCGCCACGCTGGTCACCCGGTGGCTTCGGCCGAGGATCGCGGCCATGGCTCCGCTTTGGTCCTTGACCTCATGGAGCAGGCCGTTGCCCCGGCCGGGGTGACGCAGCGGCATGCCCGGGGAGACGAACAGGACCGGTACCGAGTCCGAGTAGGCCTGCAGCGCGGCCGAGGCCGCGTTCAGGATCGCCGGGCCGGTGGTGGTCAGGCAGACGCCCGGCCGCCCGGAGGAGCGGGCGTACCCGTCGGCGGCGTACCCGGCGCCCTGCTCGTGCCGCGGGGAGATGTGCCGGATCCCGTGCCGCTTCATGGCCGCGTAGGCCGAGAGGTTGTGCGTGCCGGGAATCCCGAAGATCGTGTCCACGCCGTGGGCGGCCAGTGCCGCGATCAGCGCCTCGCCGCCCGTCATCGTCGCCATGCCGCTTTGAGTCCTTCCAGGTCAGTCGAGGACGCGGGAGTCGTGAACGTCCCAGTAGGCGTGCACCCGGGCGCCGGGGACGACCCCGTCCGGGACGCGGGGGACGTCGGTGCGCGCCAGCAGCCGCCGGCCCGCGGGGGTGCGCAGCTGCACGGTGCGGCTGCTGCCGAGGTAGATGCAGTCCTCCACGATCGCCTCGACCCGGTTCATGCTCTCGGGGACGAAGGCGGTCTCGGTGGCGATGTGGAGGCGCTCGGGGCGGATCATGAGCGACCTGCCGTCGCGGTCGGCGCCTTCGGGAATCCGGTAGTGCTGACCGTCGGCGTCGTCGATGAAGCCGTTTGCCTGGATCGTTCCGGTGAAGATGTTCGAGGCGCCGACGAATTCCGCGCTGTAGCGGCAGTTCGGCTCGGCGTAAAGCTGCTCGGGCGTGCCGAGCTGGACGATGCGCCCGTTCCGCAGCAGGGCGATGCGGTCGGACATCATCAGCGCCTCGTCCTGGTCGTGCGTCACGAACACGAAGGTGATGCCCATTTCCTGGTGGAGCCGCCGGATCTCCAGCTGGAGCTGCTCGCGCAGCAGCTTGTCCAGGGCGCCCAGCGGCTCGTCCATGAGCAGCACGCGGGGGCGGAAGACGATGGCCCGGGCGAGCGCCACCCGCTGCTGCTGGCCGCCGGAAAGCTCCGCAGGCCGCCGGTTGCCGAGATGGCCGAGCTCGACCATTTCCAGGGCCTCGGCGACCCTGGTGCGGATCTCGTTTTTTGCGACCTTCTGCCGCTTGAGCGGGAAGGCGACATTGTCGGCGACCGACATGTGCGGGAAGAGCGCGTAGTGCTGGAACACCATCCCGAAACCGCGCTTGTGGGGCGGCAGCGAGGTGATGTCCCGGCCGTCCACCTTGACGGTTCCGGAGTTGGGCCGGATGAAGCCGGCGATGATGTTCAGCAGGGTGGACTTGCCCGAGCCGGAGGCGCCGAGCAGGGTGAGGAACTCCCCCGCCCGGATGTCGAGGTCGACCGCCTCGAGCACGGTGTTGTCGCCGTACTTCTTGCTCACCGCGTCGATGGAGATCGACGCTCCGGTCGACTTCCGGGGAGAGGCTGTCTGGAGCGTTGCGGTCATGTCATGCACCTGTGTTCGTTGCGGGACCCGTCACCCGGCGGCGGGCGAGGCGGCGGATCAGCCGGGTCAGGCCGAGGATGAGGAACGAGCCGAAGACGACCAGCAGCACCAGCGTGGAGATGGCCGCGACGGTGGGGTCGATCTGGACCCGGATGCCCGACCACATCTGCACCGGCAGCGTCGTCACCTCCGGGCCGGACAGGAAGATCGCGGTCACCACCTCGTCCCAGCTGGTGAAGAAGGCGAACAGCCCGCCGGCCAGCACGCTGGGCAGGATGAGCGGGAGGGTCACCTGGAAGAAGGTGGTGACCGGGCCCGCGCCCAGGCTCATCGCGGCCATCTCCAGCCTCCGGTCCACCGCGACCAGCCCCGCCACCACGTTGATGACGACATAGGGGACGGCCAGGCAGGTGTGGACCAGCACGAAGCCGAGCGTGGTCTGGGTGAGGCCGAGCTGGAGGAAGGCGATGTAGGCGGCCAGGCCGATGATGACGTAGGGCACGATGAGCGGGGCCAGCAGCACCGCGATGATCGTGTTGCGGAACGGGATGCGTCCGCGCACCAGGGCGAGAGCGGCCAGCACGCCCAGCACCACCGAGCACACCGACGACGCCAGCGCCACCTTCAGGCTCGCCCAGGCCGACTCCAGCCAGACCGGGTCGTCGACGAGGTTGCGGAACCACCGCAGCGACAGCTTCTCCGGCGGGAACGACAGGAAGGAGCTGTCGGAGAAGGACATCGGGACGACGATGAGGATCGGCAGGATGAGGTAGACGCCGATCAGGGCGGCGAGGACGGCCAGCCCGGTACGGGTGAGGATCTTGGTCATGTCTGCCGCATCAGGTGTTTTTGAAGGTCCACGAACCTGCTCGCCACCAAAAGCAGCAGGAGGGTGGTCACCAGGAGCAGGGTCGCCAGGGCGGCGGCGAAGCCGAAGCGGAGCACGCTGCTGACCTGCTGCACGATCAGCTCGCCGATCATCATGTTCTTCGGGCCGCCGAGCAGCGCCGGGGTGATGTAGTACCCGAGCGCCTGGATGAAGGTCAGCAGCAGTCCCGCCGCGACGCCGGGCGCGCTGAGCGGGACGAAGATCCGCCAGAAGGCGCCGGAGGGCCGGGCGCCCAACGACTCGGCCGCCAGCAGCAGCCGCCGGTCGATGTTCTGCATGGTCGCGAAGATGGGCAGCACCGCGAACGGCAGCGCGACCTGGACCATGCCGAACACCACGCCGGGGAGTGTGCGGATCAGCGGGATCGGCTCGTCGATGACGCCGAGCGACTGGAGGGTGGCGTTGAAGGCGCCGGTGTCCCGCAGGAACAGCACGAGGGCGAAGCTGCGCACCAGGATGCTGGTCCAAAACGGCACCAGCACCAGCCCCAGCATGATCATCCGCCAGGTGGGGCCGACGAGCGTCATCAGGTAGGCGTACGGGTAGGCCAGCGCCAGCGTCACCGCCGTGACGATCGTCGCGATGAGGAACGTGTTGCCCAGCACCCGCAGGTAGACGGAGTTGGCGAACAGGTCGCGGTAGTTCTGCAGCCCGAGGCTCGGGTCCGTCAGGCTGCGCGACAGCATGACGACCAGCGGCGCCACGAAGATCAGGATCAGGAACAGCAGCAGCGGCAGGACCAGGGCGCCCCACCCGTCGAAGCGCAGCCATTGGGGCAGCCGCAACGGGCGGGGCCGGCCCTGCATCGTGTCCATCGACGAATCGGTGGCCACAGTGGTCATTGGGCGATCCAGGCGTTCAGACGCTCGGTGACGCTGTCGTAGTGCTCGGCCCAGTAGTCGTAGTTCACCAGGCCGATGGCCTTCTCGGCGTTGGCCGGGTGGCCGGGCAGTTCCTTGCGGACGTCGGCGGAGACGTACTGGAGGGCGTTCTCACTGGCCGGGCCGTAGATCGAGGCGTCGGCATCGGCGGCCTGGGCCTTGGGGTTGTCCAGGAACCAGCGCATCCACTGGAAGGCCAGTTCCTTGTTCGGGTAGCCCTTGGGAACGGCGATCTGGTCGTAGGAGACCAGGTTCTCGTTCCACTCGTTGGCGACCTTCTCCCCTTCCTGCCGGGCCTGGTAGATCCGGCCGCTCCAGGCCTGCACCAGCGGGGCCTCGCCGCTGGCCAGCATCTGGGTCATCTGGTCGCCGGTGTCGTAGAAGACGATGTCCTTTTTGATCGTCTCCAGCTTCTTGAAGGCCCGGTCGATGTCGAGCGGGTAGAGCTCGTCGGGCTTGACGCCGTCGGCCAGCAGCGCGGCCTCGAACATGCCGCCGGTGGCGTACTTCCAAAAGCCCCGCTTGCCGGGGAAGCGCCGGGTGTCGAAGAACTCGGCCCAGGTCTTGGGGTGATCGCCGGAGAAGGTCTTGGTGTTGTAGGCGATCGTGAAGGAGTACTGCAGGATCGGGATGGCGCACTCGCCGATCTGCTCTTCGGCGACGCCCGAGGCCTTGGCCTTGTCGATGATGTCCTGCGGGAGCTTCTCCAGCAGGCCCGACTCGCAGGCGGTGTTGGCGAAGTTCGGCTCCACCTCGGTGAGGCCCCAGGTGACCTTGCCCGCCTCCACCTGCGCCTTGATCTTGGCGTAGTCGGTCGGCGAGTCCTGCTTGATGGTGACGCCGTTGGCCTCGGCCCACGGGGTGAAGTAGGAGTCGACGTGGGCCTTCTGTGCAGCGCCGCCCCACATGGTCACCGTGAGCGTCGAGTCGGACCCGCCCGAGTCACCGCCGCCGCAGCCGCTGAGTGCGACGGCCAGACCCGTCACCGAGGCGATGGCCAGCAACTTGGTCTTCATCGACCCTCCCGCCAGTTCTTTGACTGATGCGTCAGTTAAGTGCGTACACCGTGACGTATGACACGTCCGATGTCAAGGGGGTCACCAGCGACTTCTTTGCCGAAGTCCTCCCGCATCGCCCCAGCTCACGGCTCTCCAAGGCCGATCCCATCGGGGCTGGAGGGCTCTGGGAGGGCCGTCCGGGGCGGGCGGCTCCCCGGCCCGGACGGCCGGGCGGCGGCTCCGGACGTGGGGCCGCCGGCGGCCGGCCGACCGGGCAGGACCGGCGCCTGCGGATCTCGCCCCGGCGTCATGTGGAGACACCACGGTCCGGCGCGGGGCCGCCCGTCTTTCGAGGCCGAAAGGGCGTCGCCAGGAGCGATGCGGCGAGCCGGGACGGCGCGGAACCGGGCGCCGCCGGAACTCGTCCTCGGCGCCGAAGGCCGGGCACTGAAAAAGGTTCTATTCGTTGTCCAGGGCTCTTGCCCGAGGTTTCGGAGCAATGGATTGAAAAAGGTTCACATCATCTCTGCACGATGCGCGCTTCCACCGCTCATCCGGGAGGCCGGCATGTGCGGTGGGCACCGTCGCGATCCCGGTTCCGGAAAGTCGACCTCGACCATGGTTGAGGTCTGCGGCTCGAAAGCGCCCGCAGGAAGGCCACCCGGCTTCTTGAGAGCCGAGACGTAATGTGTCTCAGGTCTTGCAGACAGGTCCCCAGTCAAGGTCAGGGACCCGTCCTGGAACGAAAGGCCGTGGGCGCGGCGGAGACGGCGCTTCGCCTGAGCCGGCACGGCGGGGACCGCGCCATGAAAACAGGAGACCACCGGGCCCGTACCCGGTCGTCCTCGTGGACTGCCGGGAAGGGCCCGGTGGCCGTTTCACCGGGTCAGGTCATGAGCCACTGGCCCGGGACGGGGTTCACTTGGCGGCGCAGATGGCGTAGGCGGTGATGAAGTCCCAGTTCGCGTTGGTCGGGGTGTGCTCACCCGCGATCACCTGCGCGTAGCCCTCGTCGGGGTTGCTCGGGATGACCCGCTTGAGCGAGATGTGGGGCGGGGCGACGTTGGAGATCCCGCCGCCGGCGCCCAGCGGCCGCCGGCCGCTGCTGCAGTTCGCCGAAGCGACCTTGATGCTCTCAGAGTCCTTCTGCGGGGACGGGGCGACCTTCACCTCGTAGCCCTGGGGCTTGTCCACGCAGATCGCGTAAACGTCCAGCCGGTGAAGGCCGGTGTAGGCGGGGTCGACCTTCTGCGACTGGGCCCGGGCGATGTCGCCGTTCGCCGAGGGCCGCGCGATCTGCAGGGTGACCTTGTCCTCTTGCCCCCGGGCGGTCACGGCCACGGCGCCCGTGCCGACCACCCGCTGCTTGGCGGGATCCGCGCAGCCGACCTCCTTGCTGTGCTTGGGCCGGTCGGTCGTGTCGGTGTAGTCGAGCCTGAGGTCCCAGCCCTTCAGCGAGGAGATGTCGGCGCACACCGCGTATGCGTGGACCTTCCACTTGGCGCTGGGCACGACCGAGGTCTCCACGGCGGAGGCGTGGTACCCGCTCGACCCGACCTGAGAGCTGTAGAAGGGCCTCAGCTCGATCAGCGCGAGCTTCGCGACGTCCCCGCTCTGCTCCGCGCTCACCCAGCCGCCGCCGCTGATGACGCGCTTACCCGCCGGGCAGGTGGCCACGGCGGTCTTCTTGTCCGACTCCGGATCGGCCGACTCGGCCGGCACCCGCACCACCCCGGTGATCTTCAGTGCCGCCAGGGCACTGGCCTGAGCCGCCTCGGCGGTGCCGGCCAGTGTCGCCAGGCCCCCCAGTCCCAGCGCCGCCACCGCAAGGGAGCGGATCATCTTCCCCCTCATGGTTCTTCCTTCGTCATTTTTCGGGGCGGAAAACCCCGTGCCGATCTGCTGTGTTCGCATCCCAGGGTGCAGATCGGGATATGGGGGGCACATCGGGAAACCACCCCGAACATGAGGGGATGCATCCCTTAACTTGAGGGGGCGCGCGGCCGGGGACCCCTGAAATCCGAACTTCCCGGCGCATACCAGCATCTCACTGAGATCAGACCTTCTTCAAGGTATGGCTCCGGCTTCGGCACGCAGCGCCCTCGACGGCATATCCCCAGGTCACGGCATTTTCTCTGGCTGCGGTGAACCCGCTTTGACCTGCCAGAACGGCATGCCGGAACGGCGACGGCCCACCGCTTTGGGCAAGCGGCCGTCACCGGCGGTCTTCCCAAGTGCACCGCTTTTTTTCGACCATGGTGTTCATGCGTGACATCGACCCCGCCCTTACGCGGCGGTCCCCGGCCGGTTGATCGGGTCGGCCCTGCGCCGGAGGGTCGCCCTCCTGGCCTTTCCCTTCTTAGGGACGCCCATCGCATCCCGGCTCTCGGCGGGATGGGGCTGGGGCAGTTCGCCCGCTTCCGCCGCCGCACCTGGGTGCTGCGGCTGCAACCGAGCCGTTCCCCCATCGTGGCCGACGCGATGCCGACGCTTCTACCGCAGGTCGCGCGGCCTGGCCGCCCCATCGCCGGGCAGGCCCCACCCGTCCTGACCGGCTCCGAACGTCCTGGCGCGGCGGGAAGCCTCAGGCCTTTGCCGCCGGTTCGGGCGCCGCCGGCCGGTACTCCGGCAGGGTGTGGACGTGGACGCGGTCGGGCGGCAGGGCCTGGCGGGCGAGGGCGGCGAGGTGCTCGTGGTGGGTGAACACGATCACCTGGAAGCGGTCGGCCATGCCGTCCAGCACCCGCAGGGCGGCACGGGTGCGGGCGTCGTCGAAGGTCATGAAGATGTCGTCGACCGTGAACGGCAGGGCCCGGTCCTCTTGCGCGTAGCGTTCCAGGGAGGCCAGGCGCAGCGCCAGGTAGAGCTGGTCGGCGGTGGCCTCGCTGAGCTGGTGGACGCGCAGCAGCTCACCGCCGCTGCGGCGGGCCACGATGACCGGAGGGTCTTCGTCCGGGTCGAGTTCGACGCCGCTGAAACGGCCGCGGGTCAGCTCGCCGAACAGGTGCCCGGCCCGTTCCAGCACCGGGTCCTGCTGGGCGCTGCGGTAGGTTTCGGCGCACTCCAGCAGGATCGCGTGGGCGATCTCCAGCCGCAGGTACTCTTCGGCCTCCTCGACCAGGGCGGCGCCCAGCGTCTCGGCCTCGGCCGCGGCCTGGGCCGCCTCGGCGGAGCCGTCCAGCCGGTCCAGCTCGGCCTTGCTGCGGGTGAAGGTGTCCTGGAGCCGGGTGCGCCGGCTCTCCAGTTCCTCGATGCGTCCCGACAGCTCCTCCAGGTCGGCCCGGAGCCGGACGGGGTCGGTCTCCGCGGCCTCCGCCATGAGCTCCTCCAGGGAGTGGGGGCCGCAGACGATGGTCTCGGTGAGCTCCTTGAGCTTGCGCTCCTGCTCGGTGTGGCGGTCGCGGCGGCGGACGGCGGCGTCCAGTTCCTCCACCGAACAGGCCCCGGTGGCGCGCATCAGTTCTTCCAGCTCGGCCTGGAGCAGCGCCACGGCCTGGGCGGCCTGGTCGCGTTCTGCGCGGTGCTCCTCCCGGTCCCGCCGCAGCCGGTCGCGTTCTGCGGCGCGGTCCCGGTTGTCCTTGGCGTCCTGGTGGAGGGCGCGGACCAGCAGGCGGCGCTCGGCCGGGTCGGCGGGGACCTCCCTGCCGCACCGGTCGGCCAGGCGGGTCAGCTCTTCGTGGAAGCGCGCGACCTTCCGTTCGGCCTCCTGCGCCTCCCGGTCGATCCGGTCGGCGTCGGCCAGCGCCTCTTCGGCCCTGGCCAGCAGGTCCAGGTCGGCCAGCGCGCCGACGGGCTCGCGGCCGGCGGGCAGCCCGGCCTCGCCGAGCAGACGCTCCCAGCGTTCCCGCCACTCCTCCAGCCGCCGCTCGCAG
>Ga0207874_1001621_pt1 | contig 24331 bp, 24 predicted proteins | sample HigsolmetaAR201D_FD_184833 | JGI IMG/M metagenome (GOLD analysis project Ga0207874, IMG submission 184833) | Ionic liquid and high solid enriched microbial communities from the Joint BioEnergy Institute, USA - AR20-1-D (SPAdes) (version 2) ...
CGCCCGCCGAAGCCGAGGCAAACTTCTACGCGGCTCTGGAAACTGAAGCCATGGCCGCGTAACTAAACCAAATCAGCCTCCGGCAAACCCGGCGCGGTTCATTCCGCTTGAATGTCAGGCGGTTGTGTGGAATGCTGACCCCCATGCGGAGGGGATTGTTTTTTGCAGGTTTGATTGCATCCGTTGCGCTCTTTGGGTTAACGGGGTGCGTACAGCAGAGCGAAATTGCTCTGGCTAGTAACGTTTACAAACTCGACGTTGACGCTCGCGGCTTAATTGCGATGGATGCGGCTAAGCAGTCATTGCAAATGAGAGCCGCAGAACTCACCCTTTCCAAAGGCTACACGCATTACATCATCGCAGATGCGCGCTCAGCACAGGGGGTGAACTATTTGGGCAGAACCCCCGTTTATGGGCACACCACTGTCAACGTCTTCGGGAACACGGCCTATGGACAGACTTCTCTTTACGGAGGTCAACCCATTCTGCAACCCTACTCCTCCACATCCTTGGTCGTGGTCATGTTCACGGCTCCGAACATTCCTCCAAATGCAATAGACGCTCGGACAATCGTAGCGAGCAGAGCTAAATGAAGGAGCCGACTGTCAACTCTCGCGAGCCATAGCCGTCGTAGCTGAGGCATTCCAAGATTGACGATCAAAGGTTCGGACGCTGCGTAACCTGCCCGACACGAACTCAGCCCATCAACCGTTGGCCAATCCGGTCACTGCACAGACACCAGAATTAACCATATCCGAGCTTACCGGCTTGAGATCTTTCGCGGATCCCGATCGGTTTGCGACGCCCAACGGGGCGCTGACGAGATCGGCCTTCGCCGGGTGCTGGCACACCTGACGAAGGCCTGACCCGAACGCCTTAATGGAGGTTTCCGGGCTATGGCAACTGTTAGACAACATCCCCGCCGGACGGAAGGCGCCCGGCGACTTATCGACGCCAATCTGCCGAGAGGAGTCAGGTCGCACGGCGACTTCTCCGGTCATCCATGCGGGGGCCTCCGACGGCGAGGCCGATCATCACGAGACGAAGGAACGGAGCAGCTGGTTTCGCAGATGATCGAGACGGCCAAGGCCGGCGCGGTACGGGACGATCCGACGTTCGGAGAATACGCTCCACTGTTCGGCTTCTTTCGTTCCTGCGTGATGCAGGAGGGTCGGCTGCTCGAACTGGCGATCGCCGATGCAGTCGACGAGAATCCTTCATTGAGTCTGCTTCCGCCAAGGCCGATGCCGATCGTTCCGGCCGCGGTGGAGATGCTCAAGAGGACTCCCGGGCATGTAGCCAGGGGGATCAGGTTTCCTTCCCGCGTCCATTCCACCGAGGCTTACAGGCCGGACCTCTTCATCGTAGACGAGGTAAAGCACACCGGGCTCATGCTCGATATCAAGCGCAGCCTCACTTCCTACCGTCCGCGGGAGATAGAGCGGCTCCGCTTCCGAATGCTGGCGGTGGCGTCGATCGCCTCGGAATGGGTTGCAGAACGACAGGGACCAGTCCTCGTCGAGGTGGAAACCGCCATCATCGATGGGGCCGACGAGGTCTCTGACCACGATCATGGCATATTTCCGCTTTCCGAGATCGACGAGCTTCTCGGCATGGAAGGCGTGCTCGAATCCATCACACGGGCACGAGCGCTGTTCGCGGAGAAGGTCCAGATGGAGCTGAGGGCCCGTTGCCGAGGACTTGTTTTCGGCGATGGCAGCAATGCGCCTGACTTCTCTGCCGAGCACAACGGAGTGCAGGCTGGAACGACGCATCCGTCCGAGATCGGACCGCCGCACTCGGCAACGGTGAGACCGGTCCGGTTCGGCTACGCCAAACGGCCGAACCTGCACTAGGGGCCTGACCGGGCGGCGCGAGTCCTTTCGGACGCTTCCCTCGGTCGACCAATCATCACCCTGACGAAACCGATGCCTGCCACGACCGCGTGGTGGGATGGGAGTCCTGCATCCATGAAGAAGCCACGCCGCAGACCACCTGCCACAAAGGTTCCGGACACTCTTTCAAGGAATCGAACCGCCTCTCCCGCTGAGACGACGCGGCAACGGGAGGCTGTAGAGCGATCATCGACCGCGGCCCCAGTGGCCACCCTGCGCCCCCCATCGCCCCTTGCCAGTGGGGGAACTACCGCCACATGGCCCTCTGTCGAGGGATTCCGCGTCGGTTCCAGAGAGCTGCTCGAGGCGCTCGGACACCGGCCGTCATGCGCTGCGCTGACGAATGCAGGACTCGTCGCCTCGTGCGACTGCCCTCCGAGCAGGCTGCATGATCCGGCCATCGTGGTCGGCGTGGTCATGCACTACGCGAGGATTGCAATGGCGCAACAAGCAGCGTTGCCTACCGTGGTCGTCGAGCTGCTGATGCTCCACGTCCATGCTGGCGACCCTGCCTGCATCATGGTGGCTGACCTCCTCTCCAGGAATGGCCTTATCGATCAGCCGCTTCTTCCCAAGTTCGGCAAGAGGATTCGCTCGTGAGCACTCGGCTGGCCGATTATCTGCTGCGCCGGCTCCGGCACAGGCTGGAAAGCCAGGCGCTCCATTGCGCGGTCGAGGAAGACCTGCTGATCGCAGGTATCCAGGATGTCGACGGCGTCCTGGTTCGGGCATTCGTCGTCCATCCTTCAATGCTCGATAGACCGCCGGATCAGATCGCCGCGGCGCTGGCGAGGATTCGGTCTCGTCCGAGGCCGCACTCCGCCCACTTCCCGAGTGCTTCGAGCTACGATCGCGGACCCGATTTCATCACGGAGGGCGAGCGCGGCAGGCGGTACGGAAGCATCAGCAACATGCCGGGTACGGGGAGTGGTGGAACCTGCGGGCGAAACGGACGCCAAGCCAAGGCTCGCATTCGCGCCCTGACCAAGGCAATTCTCCAGGAAGTGCGGCGGGCTGCCGATCGCCCGGACGCGGCCGAGGTGGCGACGTTGCTCCTCGTCGCCAGGGCGGCCGAAGAAAGCAGGGTTTCGCTCGACGACTTGCTATCCGTCCTGCGAAGCCCGCGTCCCGTGATCACCGTTGTCGGTCAGGTTGCAGGATTCGAGGCCTGTTTCCTCGATCTGCTCGCCAGGGGAGACGTCCTGCCCGGGCGGGTCGCAGTCGCGAGTGGCTCTGAGTTCGTCGACAGGGTCGTCCGGTTCCCAGATCAGGGCGCATCGCGTCGGCGGGTGATTGCATTCTGCGGAAGCTGCATTGATGCCGCCGAGATCGAGGCGACCGAACGCGCATTGGGGCGCATAGCACTGCTGCCGTATCCAATCCTCGGCATTGCGGAGAGCATGGATTGCCTGCCGGAGCGGCTCACGCATACGGCGCAGCTATCCCTTATCACTGGGCAGCTCGACGCAAGACTCGTCAGACGGGTGATCGAGGCCGTGCTTGGAGAGGCGCCCAGTCGGGACCTTCCGCACGAATCCTGTGCCCGGCTGACGCTCTCCGATCTCGCCCTTGCGATCCGGCCGGCCGTTGCACCTGCGGAGGCGGTTCATGCCCTCGAGCGCATCGCGGCCGCCAGAGGGACAGGGTTTCACGGTAGCGAGACATCGTCGTCGAAGGATTCGCGAAGGTGGTCGCCATACGGCAGCAAGGAGCCCCGCCGCCGCGCCCCTGGTTCCGGAAACGAGATCATCCAGCCGGTGAGGCCGAAGGGGGATGAAAGCGACCGTTTCGTCCTGCGCGTCGAGACCATGCCCGGCCTCGGCGAGGCAGCGGAATGGGCGAGGTCCCTGCAGGGCGACCTCGAACTGTGGCGTGCCAGCCAACTCCCTTGGGAGGAGATGTCCACCAGGCTGCTCCTCTCGGGACCTCCCGGGACAGGCAAGACGTCGTTTGCCCGGGCACTGTGCAACTCGCTTCAGGTTCCACTCATTGCCACGTCCGTCTCGACCTGGCTCGAGCCCGGATATCTCGGAGACGTGCTCAGGCGAATGAAGGCGGCCTTCGCGGAAGCCGAATCCTTGAAGCCGTCGATTCTCTTGATCGACGAGATCGACGGCATCGGGACAAGGCGGCAGCGAGGCGAGCATGCCGACTACACCAATGCCATCATCAACAAGGCACTGGAGCTGCTGGACGGTGCGGTCCGCTCGACGGGCGTGATCGTCGTTGCCGCCACCAACCACCCCGAGATGATCGACCCAGCGCTGCTGCGCTCCGGCCGGCTCGAGCGGCACATCAGGCTGCCAATGCCGGACATCCCGGCGCTGATGGGAATCCTGCGCTTCCACCTGAAGGACGACCTCGAATCCGTCCGGGCAAGCGCGCCGGCCGAGGTGACGGAAGCATTCGAGTCCGCCGGTCCCTGGCAAGCCGACCTGACACAGGCAGGTCCGGATGCGGGCGGAGAAGCCACCGGGTCTGCCGTTCACTCCAGAAACCGCACGTCGGCAGCCGCGAGCAAGGACGCCAACCCATCGCGTCGGCGACCAAGCAGAGGCGTCAGACAATCAACAAGCACCACGAGTGAGGATTTGCATGGTGACGTTTGAACAGGGTCGCATTGCCGGCAACGAGCTGTTCGAAGTCGAGCATCAACGGCTGTCGAGGCTGGTCGCCGACATGGATCGGCTCCGCGAGGGAGCTACGGTCGAAGAGTTGGCTGGAGAGGCGCCGCCCTGCCTCGAACGCTGGCAGCTCGTCCAGCGACCGGCCCCGTGCCTGGTGGGGCTTTCTTTCGGACATCCGCTGCTTCCGGGCATTGGCCGCCCCATCATCACTTCGGACCTTGTCCTGTTGACAACGGACGGGTCGTGGGCGCGGACGGTGAGCCGTTGGTACCGGCTCGGCACCCCCGCTGATCCCGAAAGCGCTTCAAAAGGATACCGGCCGTGGAACTGACTGGTGATCAGGGCGCAGAAACTATTCTCCGCGCGTTGGCTCGCAGGGCATCGGGACTGAGCGGAGCCGACATCGAGCGGCTGGTTCGTGAAGCTCGCCAGGTCGCCCGGCGGGAGCGACGTCCGCTCTCATGGGACGACCTCACGCGCCGGCTGGGATCCCTGAAGCCTCCTTTGCCGGAAAACCTGCGCTGGCGGGCAGCCGTGCACGAAGCAGGCCACGCCGTTGCCGGAATGGTGCTCGGACTGGGCGAGATCGTCCTCGTGACGATCGACGCTCCGGATGGAGGCATGGTCGTCTATGAGGAAACGCCCGCGGAGGAAACCGAAGAGCATCTGAATGCGAGGCTGGTTGCACACCTGGCTGGACGCGCAGCCGAAGAGGTGATCCTCGGCTCATGTTCGGCTGGCTCCGGAGGCGATCACCGAAGCGATCTGGCTGCCGCCACACAGCTCGCCCTCAACATGGAAACGGCGTTCGGCTTTGGTGCCGACAAGCCGCTCCTTCATCTCAACAGTGGGAAACACGAGGCGGCTCTCGTCTATCGACGCGACATCGCTGAACGGGTCAACCGGCGGCTCGAGAGCGCATACGGGGAAGCTCGCGAGATCGTTCGGGAGCATGGGCAGACAGTCGAACGGCTTGCATCGCTCCTTTCGTGCCGGCGATTCCTCGAACGGCAGGAGCTCGAGCGTTTGTGTGAGGGGCTCCGATCAGCCTCGCACTTCCGAAAAATGTCCGACCGCTAGCGGGATTGTTCCCGACCGTAGGGACTCATTTTGTTTAAGTCTATCCTTGTGGAGCAGTTAAGTAATAAGGATTCGATGCGAGTCCGTATACAAGGATTCGCTCCAGCCTTTCCTCCGCTTTACCCGCGCCTCGGCGCGAAGCGCTTCGACACGGCATGCGCGCTGCGCCTGTATTCCTCGAAGCCGAGGCTGCTATAGTAGGCATTCGCGCGGGTATTCTCGAGTCTTATCGTGGCGTCGATGAAGATCACCCCGGCGGCCTCGGCCGCGGCGACCGTCTTCTCAAACAGGGCCCTGCCGATTCCGCGGCGGTGATGTCCGGGCTGCACGAAGGTCGAAATGAAGGCCCAGTCCGCGGGCAGTCGATCTTCGCCTGGCCACTCCGGGTCCGACCATTCGAGCGCCTGGAAGCCTCGCAACTGCGCGCCCTCCAGCGCCACAAAGCAGGAGATATGGCGCGTGGGATGGATGAACTCACGCCGTATGCGCTTCTCATCGAAAGGGGTTGTATGCGCCGTCAGTCCGCCGATGGCGATTATTTCGTTGAGGATGGGCGCCATCTGCCCGGCGTCGCCATCTCTTGCCTCCCGAATGTTGATCGTCATCAGCCTTTTCCGTTCCTTCGCCCCTCGACTGGGCGGACAAAATAGAATAATTCGAACCGCCAATTCGGTTCAAACGGGGCACGTCATGGGAGACGGCAAGTCTGCAGACAAGTAAGCCGCAGCAACGGTCTTCGTTGTTGCGGCGTTCCATAGAGCCAAACCGTTCGATGCTCTGGCGAACGCCGCTTTGTTCTTCATTCAAGCGGATGTTTCGTCATGACTTCCCCACGACATGCGTGGACTTACACGCTGCCGGCAGCCTTGCTGCTGATGGCGCCCTTCGACATCCTCGCCTCCCTGGCGATGGACATTTTCCTTCCTGTCGTGCCTGCGATGCCGGGCATCCTGAACACGACGCCCTCTATGATCCAGCTCGCACTGAGCCTTTACATGGTGATGGTCGGCGTGGGGCAAGTGGTTTTCGGCCCGCTCTCCGATCGCATCGGGCGGAGGCCGATACTGCTCACGGGCGGCGTGCTGTTCGCTGTGGCCTCCCTCGGCGCAGCTTGGTCCCCCACGGCTGAGGCCTTCCTGGCCTTCCGCTTGCTCCAAGCCTTCGGCGCCTCGGCCGCACTCGTCGCTACCTTCGCCACCGTGCGCGACGTCTACGGCAACCGTCCGGAAAACGCCGTCATCTACGGGCTGTTCAGCTCGATGCTGGCCTTCGTCCCGGCCATCGGCCCGGTCGCGGGCGCCCTGATCGCGGAAAGCTTCGGCTGGCGGACGATCTTCGTCACGCTTGCTGCTCTTGCGGCGCTTGCCGTTGCCAATGCCAGCCTCCGCTGGCATGAGACGCGCCCGGCGAGTGGCACAGGGCCCTACCCCTCGGTTCTGCCGATCTTCGCGAGCCTCCCGTTTTGGGTCTATACCCTCGGCTTCAGTGCGGCCATGGGATCGTTCTTCGTCTTCTTCTCGACGGCCCCGCGCGTGCTGATCGGCCGGGCGGGCTACACCGAATTCTGGTTCAGTCTGGCCTTTGCGACCGTGGCCCTGGTCATGATCGCGACGACCCGCTTCGCGAAAGCCTGCGCCGGCCGCTGGGGCGTGGCGGGCTGTGTGGCACGCGGTATGCTTCTGCTCGTCTGTGGCGCGGTACTCCTTGCCGCCGGGGAAACCCATGCCTCGCCCTCGTTTCTCACTTTCATCCTGCCGATGTGGGTGATGGCCGTGGGCATCGTGTTCACCGTTTCGGTCACCGCCAACGGTGCGTTGGCGGACTTCGACGCGATCGCAGGCTCGGCTGTCGCGATCTACTTCTGCATTCAGAGCCTGATCGTGAGCATTGCGGGCACGCTGGCGGTGACGCTGTTGAACGGTGACGCCGCTTGGCCTTTAGTCAGTTACGCGATGGCAATGGCCCTGCTGGTATGGGGCGGGCTAGGACTGCTTCGATTACGGGAACCTTCGTCGAAGCGTCCCAGCGAGTAGCGATGATCAATAAACTCTACTAGTTACAGTCCCGCGTATTGTCACGCTCCGGCTGGCAGGGGCGTGACGTTGGACAAAGCAAAATTGCGAACAATGACGCCTTGTAGTGCAACGGTCGGCAGACTGAGCGGTCTGTGTGTGTAGGCTGAGCCGCATGCCATGGTGTTAAACGAGATGCCTCTTAACGCCCTAATATTGCTGAAATCCACATGTTGCGAAGCTAAGTATAGTCGCGTCGAAGTAGTACCGACATTGCTGACGGCGGTCTATTGCCCGACCCCGTGATTTTCTTCGCGATTTCGTATCCCTCCCGTCTGAATTGATCTAGCTTCGCCTTCGCATCATCAATCTGATTCAGGTTTAGGTTAAATCTCAGGGCCGTTCCCGGAAACGAGGTTTGATAATTGTTTTTGGTCTTGCGCGAGAGATGTATCGCGGTGGATCCGCTCGCCAACACGAAGTTGCCCCCAGCATTTCTCGCCATACGGCGGGGGATCAAAATGTGCTCCCAAGACATGTTCAGCGCCGCCCTCTTTCGGCTCAACAATTGCGCTCGGCGGCAGATGCTAATTGCCGCTAATACTATCGGCAAGCATGTTTTGAGCGGCTCGCGCGAGCGGCATCAGCTGATGCAGAATATGACGCCAAGCCAAGCGGCTCACCAGAAGCCGAAGCGGAAAGAGACATCTTAGCGTTACGCCATCCAGCTTGAGTGCGGAAGGTCCTCGGGTATGTGAATGCGTTTATATTTGCTGAGGATTTCCTGTCGCCGCTCCCAAACGGCATCTCGAACGAGCCAAACATCGCGCGTGATGCTGTTCTCTGGCTTCTGCACGATTTTCTTGAAGTAGAGAGAGCTTATGTGGGAATTGGACGGGCTAGGTTCGCGACGACTGCTCCAGCCTCGATCTGGCGTCGGATGGATAGTCAAGGGCTGCGAGACAGTTGACCTTCACCGCTTGCGCTATACCCTCGGAGGTCGTGCCAGGGGTGACCTTAGTAAGAATCATACCGATCGATGATGCCGCATGCTCTATGACAGGTAACGTCCTCTCTGGCGGCAGCCCTTGCCGGATTCCTCGCTTGCAGATGACAGCAAGGAGATTCGCAAAGGCGTGAATTCCTTCTGGGGTGTCACCGGTCGCGTGGCCTGTACCCCTGACAGGTGGCCTACGAGTTCCGTATGCCGAGGCTGCGTGGCTTCCGTGATCGCTAACAGTCGACGAGTCGATGCCTGCGTATTCGATCGCCCTTGTCCGGGCCGAACCCGCATCCGGGGCGGTTCTGTGACGGTCGACGGCTTGCCGCGCCGTTCGCGAATCCCCAATAGACCAGTCCAATACTGGCAGTACATCGAGCCGGAGCCAGTCTCCCAGTTTGTGTCCACCAGGCCAGGTTGATCTTTGACTGAGGTCCTCAAGGGCTTTCATGAGTTGAGCCCAACGACTGCCGGACGGGAACGATGACCACGAAATGGTCGTGGCTTCCGTCGGGTGCGGAACAGGATGGAGACAGAGGCTACGGAGTTCCAGGATGCAGAAGCGAGATGGCACGACCACTTCTGCCAACGCACGCTTCAGCGCACGTGGCCCGGTGGATCCCTCCAGGGCGATCTGGACCCGGTTGTAGATCCAGCGCAGTCGCCGGAAGAACTGCTGGGCGTATCCCCACTTTGCGGCGTGGTATCGCCTGACCCCCTTGGCCCCACCAACCTCCCGCTCCGAGGAGCCATCAGTCGAGCCCCGCCGCGAAACCAGGCCGGAGATCTCTGCTACCGTTGGCCTCTTGCCATTCCGGATTGCGTCCAGGACGTCATCGACCATTTCAGGCGCCCGGGACAAGTGGAACAGCGAGGCCCTTGGGACGCCGGCTACTATCAGACGATCCTTGTATTCCGACAGCGTCTTCGACACCTTGATGAACCTGAATGCGTATTTCCTGTCATATGGCCAGACAAGGCGCAGCCATTCGTCAAAGGTGCTATCGACGAGCGCCTCCTGTACACGTCGAAGCGCATCTCCCTTTGTGAAGGTCGCGCCGGTTTCGGTCGCTTCCGTCTTGTTGAGCTGGGCTTCCGACTCAAGGGCGATTAAACGCGCATCAGGATCCAGACGCGTATAGAACCGTGCCTTTTCGTCAGTCGCCTGGCGGAGTTTCGCGTACGGGCCCATATCGGTCCGCGCCCTCCTTCTGGTAGTCCGGATGGTGGTGACCATAGGTCTTCTCAAGGGTCTCGAGGGTCATGCCGAGAAAGCCGCCAGCTCCCATTTGTTGGCTCCAGCTTGCATTCCCCAGGTCGCGCGCGTGTGCCTCAGGGGGTGAGGAGAAACCCCGGACAGGCCTGCTTTGATGCATGCGTTCCTGAATGAACTCTTCACGTCGCCAATCAGATGGCCGTCATCATGGATGACGTAGTCGCTCGTGCCACGACGCTCGTACGCCCGCCTCAAATGTGGAACCAGCTTGCGAGGCAGGCGAGCGAGCGGACGCACCTTGTTGTTGTTCGGAGGGCGCGTCGGATCGCGCCAGTCGATTCTCCGATCGTTGAAGGATATCTGCGACCAGCGCCATCCGAGGATTGCACGCTTGCGCTGGCCTGTGTGCAACCCGATGACGATGAACAATGGCAGATAGGATCGGCTCTTTGGCAATCGAAGCGCAGCGCGCAACAGCGCCGCTGCCTCTTGTCGCTCCAGCCAACGTTGCCGAGGGGCCGGCTGCCTCTGGCAGGAATACCTTGACCCGTTCCTTCAGGCGTCGCGTGTCCGCGGCGTAGTAGATGGCGGCACGAAGGATCCCAAGTTCCCGGCGGACGGTCCCGTCGGATCGGCGCCGCCATTGCCCGTATTTCGCACACGAATCCTTGTCGACTTCCGCGACAGTCTTTTCTTCCCAGAATTTCGACAACGGGACCGCCGCATATGCCGCGCGCTCCCTGGAATCCGGCTCCATGGCGCCCTCGTCAAGGTAGATCTCCAGCACCTCCGTGAGGAGGAGCTGGTCAGCCGGGGTCAGCTTGCCTGGCTCCCGCAGACGCTCCTGGAGGAATTCCGCGAGCCTCGCCTCAGCTTCAATGCGGTCTCTCGTACGCGTGCTGCGCTCCTTGCTGCGGCCATTCTCCGACCAGACGATGTAGAAAGCCCTGCGCTTCGGGTATCATCTGATGCGCGGACCATTGTTCCTTCTGCCCATGCTGTCGTGGTCCTCTCTGCGATAAACTTCTCCCATGCACCGGAAGGGATCATTTTGCGCGATCCCACCGGCACATACTCGAGTCCCTGCCGGATCAACTGATCGACCTGGTAGCGGGTCAGCCCCTCTTCCCGCTGAAACTGCGCGAGTGATCGTAGTGCCATAGGTGTTCGAACTCTTGGTGCTAAATTGTGCACCACGCAATAGTGCCGCTTATCCCCCGGTGTCAATGATGGTAGTGGTGGAAGACGAGACTCGAACGATTCTTGGTTAATGATGCCACCGACCAATCCGCACTGGCATGCAGTCGCCGAGGAGCTCCGCAAGGAGCTTCAGGCGGCGCGCTACGGAAGCAAGTCGGAGATTATTCGGCGCTACTCGGAACAGACGGGTTACCACCCCGCCTCCCTGCGACGCGACGTGATGGCCATCGATTTCATACAAGCGATGGAGAAGAGCGATCCGGCTTTTGCCGCCATCCTGCGCAAGCTGGGGAGTTCGGTCGTCCTCGAATTGGCCCGCCTCCATGCAACGGATCCCAAAGGCGCATTGGAAGCTGCGCTCGCGGCTGTAGCCGGTGCCAGGACTCGCCGTGAACTGTCAGCGCGTCGGAAAAAGCATCAGAGCATGCGAAGGGAGGAGATTCGGGCGGAAGCAATGCGCGCCTTCGAGCACGTGAGATTTTTTGAACTCCTCGAGGACTTCGGCCGGCCACCGTCACTCGAGGGAAGCGCCGAGGGGGAGCTTGAGACGGGCATTCACTTCAGCAAGCGTGCCGGCAGCTGCTTCGCCTATTGCCGGTTGAAGGGCACGCGCGGCACGTTCAAGCAGCTGCTTCCGTACCTGGGCCTGTCGCTTTACTATGGGCGCGTGGTCCTTGCCATCGACGTTCCCCGGGTTCCCAAGGAGTGGCTGCGAGCGTTGTCGAGTTCGTATTCGAATCCTGGCATGACGCTCTACGTCAATGATGTGAACCGTTGGCTGCCTGCGCACCCGAGAGAAGTGGACTGAAGCAGAGGCGTCCGCATAATGTCCGCAGTATGGCCGAAAATCCGGGGTTAATCCGGGGTGTTTCGATTTGCTTCGTCCATTTTTTTCAAGCCCTTGAGCGTTGGCTCTGCCCTCCGAAGGCAGAGGTCACACGTTCGAATCGTGTCGGGTGCGCCATAATTTCTTTGAATTCCGTAGCTTAAAGAAGCAGCGAAATTGCAGATTCGCAAAGTGCTGGCTGTGCTGGGAACATAGGCCGCCAGTCGGAGAGGTCGCGGTTTTTTCGCGCCCGCCGCCGTACTTTCTACCAAGGTTCAAGAAGATTGGTTTCGGCATATCGAAACAATGGACAGGCGTGTCCATATTTGCCTAAGTATAAAATCAATCGCCCGAAACCTGCCTTGGAGATGCCGTGATCGGCGCGGAACCTCACCGCCCAATCGTTGTTCGTGTGCCACGCTGGCAGCCCGTATTGCTTGCCTGCGTGGTCATCATCGTTGGCATTCACGGCGCGTTTGCCAGAGCCTTCTGGAGTTCCGGGGAACCGGACTCCGTGCTCGAGTTCAGGCTATTCAAATTTCCCATACGCAGCCATCCGCGACTGGAGGCCCACAGCCGGGACGGTTTCGCCGCCGGCGCGCTTGACGGTTGCGGCCAAGCCGCGATCGTCTCCCTGCCTCCTTTCATCCCGCTGAAGGCCATGGAAAAATGCGACCTCAGCGGGATGGCTGCCGAATCGCTGCCGTTCCGTCTAGACAAGGATACCGCACCAAGGGCGCCGCCCGTTGCTTCGCGCTTGCCGGGAACTGACAGCAATCGCTGAGTGACTTTTTCTCGAGCGACCGATTGGCAGGTTCTCGGTTTCGTTTGCCCTCCCTTTTCCGGCGGTATGGCGGGACAGGGTGTCTTTCGACCGAAGATGCCGTGCGAAGTCCGGTATTCTTTTCGCCTGGGCCGCGAGTGGATGATGATTACGAACAATGCATTGCCGGCGCTGATTTTTCTGCCCTTTCTGGGGTCGATGCTGGCTGCTTTGCTGCCTGCGAACGCGCGCAACGCCGAGGCGTGGCTCTCGGGCGTAACAGCATTGCTGACATTCGGGCTCGCAGCTCTGCTCTACCCCTCGGTCGAAAACGGGGGGATCGTCCGCCGGGAAGTGGCCTGGCTTCCGGAACTCGGCCTTAATCTCGTGCTCAGGATGGACGGCTTCGCATGGCTGTTCACCATCCTGATCGGCGGCATCGGCCTCCTCGTCGTCATCTATGCGCGCTACTACATGTCGCCGCAGGATCCTGTTCGGCGCTTTTATTCCTTTCTGCTCGCCTTCATGGGCGCGATGCAGGGGGTGGTCCTTTCCGGCAATCTGATCCTGCTGGCGATCTTCTGGGAACTTACCAGCATCGTCTCCTTCCTGCTCATCGGCTACTGGTACCACAACGCGGCTGCGCGCGACGGCGCGCGCATGGCGCTCACCATCACCGGCATCGGCGGCCTCTGCCTTCTCCTGGGCTTCATCCTGATCGGCCACATCGCAGGGAGCTACGATCTGGATGAGGTGCTGGCATCCGGCGCCGCCATCCGCGCGCATCCGCTCTATCTTCCCGCGCTCCTGCTGATCCTGGCGGGGGCGCTGACGAAGAGCGCGCAGTTTCCGTTCCACTTCTGGCTTCCCAATGCCATGGCCGCGCCTACGCCGGTTTCGGCCTATCTTCACTCCGCGACCATGGTGAAGGCCGGCGTGTTTCTCCTGGCGCGGCTTTGGCCGGTTCTTGCGGGCACCGACGCTTGGTTTTTCATCGTGGGGATCGCAGGCATCAGCACACTGGTGATCGGCGCCTATTTCGCGATCTTCCAGCAGGACCTGAAGGGACTGCTCGCCTATTCCACGATCAGCCATCTGGGCCTGATCACGACGCTTCTGAGCTTCGGCAGCCCGCTTGCGGCCGTGGCGGCGATCTTCCACATGGTCAACCATGCGACCTTCAAGGCTTCGCTCTTCATGGCAGCCGGCATCATCGACCATGAGGCCGGAACGCGCGACATGCGCAAGCTGAGCGGCCTCTTCAGCGCGCTGCCGATCACGGCGACGCTGGCCATGGTGGCGAGCGCGGCCATGGCGGGCGTGCCGCTGCTCAACGGCTTCCTTTCCAAGGAGATGTTCTTCGCCGAGGCGATCGAGGAGCATCGGGAATCGCTGCTCGACAGCGCGATGCCTTATCTCGCGACGCTCGCCAGCGCCTTCGCCGTGACCTATTCGGTGCGGTTCATTCACTCCGTTTTCTTCGGGCCGAAGGCGGCTGATCTGCCTAACGAGGCGCATGAGCCGCCCCACTGGATGCGCCTACCCATCGAGCTGCTTGTGCTTGCCTGCCTTCTGGTCGGCATCATTCCTGGCATCACCATCGGACCCTATCTGAACACGGCCGTAACCTCCGTGCTGGGCGACCGGACTCCCGAATACAGCCTTTCGATCTGGCACGGATTCAACCTGCCCCTGGTGATGAGCGCGATAGCGCTCGTCGGCGGCGTCATTCTTTACCTCCTCCTTCACCGGTACCTTGCGCACTGCAAAGAAGATCCGCCCGGTCTGCGCGTGCTTGTCGGCCAGCGCATTTTCGAGCGCGTGCTGGTGACGGTCTCCTGGCGCTGGGCGCGCTGGGTGGAGGTAAATCTGGGCACCAGACGGCTGCAGCCCCAGCTTCGCGTGCTCGTCACTGTCGCGCTCATGGCAGGCGCCTGGCCGCTCTTCGAGGCGGGATTGATGCCGGACCTGATTTCGGTCGCGAACCTCGACCCGGTCCTCGCCATCATCTGGATCGTGGGGATCGGATGCGCCATCACCGCGGCGTATCAGGCAAAGTATCACCGCTTCGCGGCGCTTATCCTCATTGGGGGCGCGGGGCTTTCCACCTGCATCACCTTCGTCTGGTTTTCCGCGCCGGACCTTGCGCTCACCCAGCTCGTGGTGGAGGTCGTCACCACCGTGCTTATCCTTCTGGGCCTGCGCTGGTTGCCGAAACGCATCGAGGAGATCGACACACCGACGACCCTTGCTGCGCGTCTGCGCCGGCAACGCGATTTCCTGCTTGCACTGGCCTGCGGCTTGGGGGTCACGGTAGTGTCCTACGCCATCATGACCAGCGCGCCGCCAACCACGGTCGGCGATTTCTATCTCGAGCGCGCCTATTCGGAAGGCGGCGGCACCAATGCCGTCAATGTTATCCTCGTGGATTTCCGCGGCTTCGACACGTTTGGCGAGATCACGGTTTTGGGCATCGTCGCGCTTTCCGTCTTCGCGCTGTTGCGCCGCTTTCGCCCCGCGCCGGACAGCATCGAACTGCCCGAGCAGCAGCGCATTCAGAACGCCTATGACGATGCGCAGCAAGGACGCAAGCTTGGCGAAACCGCGCATGATTATCTGCTGGTACCCTCCGTTCTCATGCAGTGGATGTTTCCGGTGATCATCGCGCTTGCAGCCTACCTGTTCCTGCGCGGCCATGATCTTCCGGGCGGCGGCTTTACTGCGGGCGTTGCCATGGCGATCGGGTTCCTGCTGCAGTACCTGGCGGGAGGAACGCGCTGGGTCGAGGAACGGCTGCGCATCCTGCCGGTCCGCTGGATTGGGTTCGGCCTGTTCATGGCGGCCTTTACCGGCATGGGCGCGTGGCTCTTCGGCCTTCCGTTCCTCACCTCCGCCTCGGGCTATCTCGAGATTCCGCTGATCGGCGAGGTGCCGCTCGCCAGCGCGCTGCTGTTCGATCTCGGGGTCTTCTCGCTGGTCGTCGGTGCCACGGTGCTCATGCTGATCGCCATCGCGCATCAATCGATCCGCAGCCATCGCGTCCGCGCGACAGAGGCGGCCGCCACCAGGACGGAGGAGGCTGCCTGATGGAACTTCTTCTGTCGCTGAGTATGGGGGCGCTGGCCGGCTCGGGCGTATGGCTGCTGCTCAGGCCGCGCACCTATCAGGTCATCATGGGTCTGGCGCTGCTTTCCTATGCGGTGAACATCTTCATCTTTTCCACCGGGCGCCTGCGGGTGAACGCGCCTCCCATCGTCGAGAAAGGTATGGAAGTCGACCCCGCAGCCTTTACGGACCCCGTTCCGCAGGCCTTGGTACTGACCGCGATCGTCATCAGCTTTGCGACCACGGCGCTGTTTCTGGTAGTGCTTCTGGCCTCGCGCGGCCTGACGGGAACGGACCATGTGGACGGAAGGGAGCCGGAGAAATGATGTCCGCTCCCTCGCACCTCATCATTGCGCCCATTCTTATCCCGCTTCTTGCGGGGGCGCTCCTTCTGTTCTTCGAGGATCGCGAACGCCGGCTGAAGGACGCGGTCTCGATACTGACGTCGGCGGCGCTCGTGGTGGTGGCGGCGGTGCTCCTGTTCAGGACCGGCGCGGACGGTGGACGGATTTTCGTCTATCTGCTCGGTAACTGGCCATCGCCCATCGCCATCAATCTGGTGCTCGACCGGCTGTCGGCCATGATGCTCCTGCTGACGGCCGTTCTCGCGCTGCCCGCACTTGTCTTCTCGATCGCCCGCTGGCAGAGGGCCGGCGCGCACTTCCACAGCCTGTTCCTGTTCCTCCTGGTGGGGCTGAACGGCGCGTTCCTCACCGGGGACCTGTTCAACCTCTTCGTCTTCTTCGAGGTGCTTCTGGCAGCTTCTTATGGGCTGATGCTGCATGGCTCCGGCCAGCTCAGGGTAAGAGCCGGAATGCACTACATCGTCATCAATCTCGCCGCCTCGCTGCTCTTCCTCATCGGCGTGGCGATGATCTACAGCGTGACCGGCACGCTCAACATGGCGCATCTGGCCATTGTTCTGCAGGGGCTTGAAGGTGAGAGCCGCTTCATGGCCGAAGCAGGCGCTGGAATCCTGGGCATCGCCTTTCTGGTCAAGGCCGGCAGCTGGCCGCTCAATTTCTGGCTGCCCACCGCTTATTCGGCGGCTGCGGCGCCTGTGGCGGCGATCTTCGCCATCCTGACCAAGGTCGGCGTCTATGTGCTTCTGCGGCTCTCCCTTCTGCTGTTCGGCAGCGAAGCCGCCTCGACGGGCTTCGGGGAACAGGCGCTGTTCTTTGTCGGCATGGCCACGATCCTGTTCGGCGCGATCGGCATTCTTGCTTCCCAGGCGCTTGGGCGGCTTGCCGGCTATTCCGTCCTCGTCTCGTCGGGAACTCTGCTTGCGGCCGTGGGCTTCGCGCAGACCGGTGTTACGGCGGGCGCGCTCTTCTATCTCATCAGTTCCACGCTGACGCTCAGCGCGTTTTTCATGCTCATCGAACTGATCGCGCGTGGGCAGGACCCTGCGGCCGATGTTCTGGCCGTGACGATGGAAGCCTATGGCGAAGGCGAGGAAGAAGAGGAGGAGGCGGAGGAAGTGGGCGTCACCATCCCCGAAACGCTGGCCGTTCTGGGCGTGAGCTTTGCCGCCTGCGGCATCCTGCTTGCGGGCCTTCCGCCGCTGTCCGGCTTCGTCGCCAAATTCGCCATGCTAACCTCCATGTTCAATCCCGACGGGGTCGGCGAGGGCGTCATCCGGCATTCCTCCTGGTGGCTTGCGAGCTTCCTGATCCTGTCGGGCTTTGCCACGCTGATTGCCATGACGCGTGCCGGCATCAGCGCGTTCTGGGCCCGCATAGACGGGGAAGTGCCGCGCGTCCTGCTGGTGGAGATGGCACCGGTCGCGGCTCTGCTTGCAATGACGGTGTTTCTTACCATCGGGGCCGGACCCGTAATGCGCTTTCTGGAGGCCGCCGCGGCGGATCTGCACTCGCCGCAGGCTTATATCCAGTCGGTGATGGAGGCGGTGCAGGCCGTGCCGCATGCGCGGGAGGTTCTACCGTGAACCGCCTCCTTCCCTATCCGCTGCTGATCGTCTCCATTGTGGTCATGTGGCTAGCGCTCACACGATTTTCGGTCGGGCAGCTTCTGCTCGGCACGGGGGTGGCGCTGGTGGCCGCTCAGGGCCTTGCAGCGCTCCGCCCGTCGACACCCAGATTGAGGCGCTGGGACCTCATACCCAAGCTGATCGGCATCGTCCTCCTCGATATCGTTCGCTCCAACATCGCCGTGGCGCGGCTGATCCTTTCTGGCAAACGGGCGAAGCGCAAATCGGGATTCGTGGCCATCCCGCTGGAACTGCGCGATCCGATGGGGCTTGCCGTGCTGGCGGTGATTATCACGAGCACGCCCGGCACCGCCTGGCTCGACTACAGCGACAGGCGCGGCGTTCTGCTTCTGCACATCTTCGATCTGGTGGATGAATCCGAATGGGTCGATCTGATCAAGACCCGCTACGAATACCTTCTCATGGAGATCTTCGAATGAGTGGTGCCATTCTCGGCTGGTCGGTGCTGATCGCGCAACTCGCCGTCGCCGCAGCGATGATCCTCGCCGCAATCCGCATGCTGAAGGGACCGCGCGCGCAGGACAAGGTGCTTGGGCTCGATACGCTCTACATCACGGCAATGCTGCAATTCCTGCTGTTCGGGATCAGAACGGGCACCAGCATCTATTTCGAGATGGCGCTCGTCATTGCAATCCTCGGTTTCGTAGCCACCGTCGCCCTTGCCAAGTTCCTGATGAGAGGGGAGGTGATCGAATGAGCGTCGAATACGATATTCCCCTGTGGATCGCGCTGCCGGTTTCGGCCTTTTTGCTCATCGGAGCGTTCCTGACATTGACGGGGACCATCGGTCTTATCCGGCTCAGGATCTTCTATGACCGCCTCCATGCTCCAACGCTGGGATCGAGCTGGGGGACCGGGGCGATTGTCATCGCCTCGATGATCCTCTTTTCCTATCTCGAGAGCCGGCCGGTGGTGCACGAGATCCTGATCGGCATCTTCGTGACGGTCACCACGCCGGTGACCTTCATGCTGCTTGGGCGTGCCGCGCTCTACCGCGACCGGTCGGAGGGAAGCCCGCTCGTGCCGCCTATGGACGTCGCGCCGCCGCCGTCCAAGGAAACGACGGCCGAACCCGCATCCTGAACCGGATCAATGGCGCCTCAACTCAAGCTCGATTGCTCGCCAGCTGGCTGCGCTCGAAACCGAGCACGACCAGAAGCGCGATGATGAAGGGAATGATGAGGTAGAGAAGCCGGAAGACGAGCAGGGCGGCAAGCACATCGGCCCGGTCCATTTCGGAAAGGCCGGTGATGAACGCGATTTCCAGCACGCCAAGTCCGCCCGGCGCATGAGAAAGAAGCGCGAGCGAAAAAGAAATCACGAAAATGCCGAGCACGACGAGGAACCCGGGATTGCCAGCAGCCGGGAGGGCGAAATAGATGATCGCGGCCGCACCGATGATCTCCAGCGGCCCGATCAGCAATTGGCGGCCGACAATGGGAAGGCCGGGATAGGCGATCTCGAGCTTGCCGATCCGCAGAGGCCGCAGCTTCAACGCGCTCCCGATTACGTAAAGCAGCACGGCCCCGAGAAGAAGAACGCCGGTGGCCGCGGAGGCTTCCATGGGCAGCTCATCAACGAAGCGTTCGGAAAGCTCAGGCACCAGGACGAGCACGAGCCCCGCCAGCAGCGTGATGCCCAAAGCGAAGGTGAAGGAACAGAACCCGACGAGCACACCGACTTCGGCGGCGGACAGGCCCTTGGCCGAATAGGCCCTGTAGCGCACGAGCGAGCCGGAGAGCACCGATGCGCCGATGTTGTGGGACAGGGCGTAGGTCGTAAACGACGTTACGGTGATGTAGAACCAGTCGATCCGTTTCTTCAGGTGAAGCAGAGCCAGATGGTCGTAGCCCGCCAGCGCCGCGTAAGCCAGAAGAGTCGCCCCAATGCATAGCAGCCAGTTTGGCGCCGAAATGGCAACGATGCTGTCCCACAGTTCGTCGAGCGAAAGCCCCCGCAGCTCGTGATAGAGCAGCCAAGCGGAGAAGAACACTGCACCGAAGCCAATCGCGGGCCAGAAATACTTCTTAAGCTGCATGGGCCATTCCGGATCACGCTTTCTTTCCGATTGTCACAATGAAGATGTCCCACCGGTTTGCCTGCGATGCAATAGGCGTTTTGGCCAATCGGCCGGCGGAATGCAAAGCCTTCGGCAAGCGAACGCCTTCAGCAAGAGGGGTGTTCCCTGATCCCGATAAGCCGGTCCTTCGAATCTGCCGCAGTTTCGTCAAGATGGGGCTTGCTCTATGGCGCGTTCAACCGCGCAAATCCGCGCAGCAGAAGGCTTCGCTCAGGAAGTGAAGGCGATCGCAATAAAAATGTGCGGCCTGTCGGCTCAGGCCGGTCGTCTTCGTCCTTTGTTTGCATGCAACACGGAGGACTGACCGATGGCTTATGTAGATGGTTTTCTGATTCCCGTCCCCAAGGACCGGATCGAAGACTACAAGGAACAGGCTCGCCTCGGCGAACAGGTCTGGCGGGAATATGGCGCCCTCGATTACGTCGAATGTATCGGCGACGACGTGCCCTATGGCGAGGTGACCTCCTTCCCGCGGGCGGTGCAGGCGAAGGAAGACGAGGTCGTTATCTTCTCTTGGATCGTCTACAAGTCGCGCGAGCACAGGGATGAGGTGAACGCCAAGGTGATGGCCGATCCGCGGATGCAGGTGGATATGAGCAAGTCGCCTTTCGACGGCAAGCGCATGATTTTCGGCGGCTTCCAGCCCTTCCTGGGACTTTGAGCACGGGTGATTCGATGCGCCGGCTCGCGAAAGGGCGGGCCGGCCTAATAAGTCGTGGTGACGCGGGTTTCGCCCTCCCGGTGCAGCACGTGGACAACCACTTCCGTCTCCGCCTGCCTCAGAAGCACGTCGATGCGCCCCTGAGGGAGCGTTATGCCGCGCAATGTGACCTCCTTCAGGAAGTCAGGCAGCATGGGCTGATGAAAGATCAGCGTCCCGGCGGAACAGTCGAAGCTCATTCCGAGGCAGGATTGCAGGATGGACAATGGCGCCACCGCCGCCCAGGCCTGGGGCGCGCAGGCCACTGGATAGAAGGTGGGGCCGCGGCTGCGTTGGCGAGGGAAGCCGCAGAACAGCTCCGGCAGCCGGCGCAGATCGATATAGGTCGAGGCCATAAACAGCCCTTCCAGAACGCGCGCGGCCTCGGCGCGGAAGCCATAGCGGGAGAGCCCGGCGGCAATCAGCGCATTGTCATGCGGCCAGACCGAGCCGTTGTGATAGCTCATCGGATTGTAGCGTGACTCGGTGGTGGCAACGGTGCGGATGCCCCAGCCGGAGAAGGACGACCGGCCCATCAACACGTGAGCCACGGAGACGGCGCGCTCAGGATACGCTATGCCGGTGAAGAGGGTGTGGCCGGCATTGGAGGCGCGTACGCGGCAGGGCTTCTTTTCCCCGTCGAGCGCAAGCACATAGGTGCCGAGCTCCTCATCGAAAAAGGTCCGGTCGAAGCGGCCCCGCAGATCCTCCGCCAGCGTCTCTAGCTCATGCGCACGCGCTTCGAGGCCAAGCGCGCGGGCAACCCGGGCGGCCGCCTTCCATGCGCCGTAGACGTAAGCCTGCACCTCACATAGCGCGATGGGACCTATGGCGAGACGCCCATCGGCGTGGAAGATCGCATCGAAACTGTCCTTCCAGCCCTGATTGGCCAGCCCCGCCACCGTGCGCCGGCCGTATTCCACGAAGCCGTCGCCGTCGCGGTCGCCGTAAGTCCGTATCCAATTGAGCGCCGCCTCGATGTTGGGCCAGAGCCCGCGCAGCGTGTCCACGTCGCCGGTGCGCTCCAGGTAGCTGCCCGCCAGCATGACGAAGAGCGGCGTGGCATCGACGCTGCCGTAGTAGCGGCGGAACGGCACCTCGCCCAGCTCCGCCATTTCACCGTAACGCACCTCATGCAGGATCTTTCCCGGCTCCGCATCGGCGGCAGGATCCTCCTCTGTCGCCTGATTGGCCGCGAGATGCTTCAGCACGCCGCGGGCAATGGACGGGTCCAGCCACAGTGTCTGCATGGCGGTGATCAGAGCATCGCGGCCGAAGACGGTGCTGAACCATGGAATGCCGGCATAGGGATAGTGGCCGTGCTCCGTCTCGGTGACGAGCATGTAGAGGTCGGCTATGGCGCGCCGTATGGCCTCGTTGAAGACATCGTGGGAGGTGGCTATGGACGCGGCTTTCGTAACCATGCCACGCATGAAGCGGCGCGCCTCGAGAAGGCCGGAGAAGAACTGGCGGCGGGGCTCGAATCTCGGCTCCTCCGCCCCGCAGATCACCTCAATGAAGAGCTGGCGCGTTTGGCGCGGCTTCAGCTCCACTTCGTGCACCGCGCGCTCGCCGGTCAATTCGTCCGGCGCCGGGTCAAAGCGCAGGACCGTCTGCCGCTTCACGCCGTCAAGGCCCGTGTAGGAAAGAATGACCCGATCCTTTTCCACCTTGGGCTTGTGCATCGTGCCGCGCTTCGGCCTGCGTGCGCCACGCACCTCGAAAAGGTCGGCGAAATCGGATGCGAAGGCGAGTTCCAGCCGGATGCGCCGTGTCGTCTCGTCATAGTTGCGCACGCTCACCCGTTCGAAGCAGGTGGCGTTCCACAAAAACCGCGTGCGGCGGATGTGGATCAGGTCGTGCTGGAGCCTGAGCTCGTCAGCCTCGTAGAGATCGGGATTGGCAAGGTCGAAGGTGAGCAGCGCGTTGTCATCGCGCAGCATGGAACTCAGCAGAAGCGGCCGCTCTCCGCCGATCGTGAGAAAGAAATGGGAAAGATAGCGGGTGTCGCGATGGTAGATGCCCTCAGGGCTGTCGGGGCTCCCGAGGGCATCTCCGTTGTGGTCGAACATGGAGAAGGTGTCCCCATGCTTCTGCGTACGCGGCCGCCGTTCCTGCAGGGGAGCGGTGGCAGCGATAAAGAATTGCGGCGTTCGCGCCGTGCCGAACTCCATCGGCTGCGGAGTGAGAAGATCCGTACGGTCTTCCATTACATCTCCCGAAGATGGCTTCAGGCTATGGTGGGCACACCCGCAGCCTCGGCCGGGAACGGAATGGCCCGCAGGCGATGGTGCAACAGCCGATCATAGACCTCAAGATAGTCGGAGGCCATGCGGCCGGCGCTGAAGCGCACCTCGAACCGTCGGCGGATTGCCGCCCGGTCGAGCGAGCCGATGCGGCCGACGGCGGCCACAGCCTCGTCGAGGTTGTCGACGATGAAGCCGGTGAGCCCATCCTCTAGCACTTCGGGGACCGAGCCGCAGCGGAAGGCGATCACGGGCGTACCGCAGGCCATCGCCTCGATCATCACAAGGCCGAAGGGTTCTGGCCAGTCGATGGGGAAGAGGAGGGCGGTCGCCTTGCCGAGGAATTCCGCCTTTGTGGCTTCATTGACCTCGCCCACATATTCCACATTCGGATGGCGCTCGACCATCGGCGCGATGACCTGGTCCCAATAGGCCTGGTCAACCACGTCGATCTTGGCGGCGATCTTCAGCGGCATGCCCGTGCGCGCGGCGATCTCGATGGCACGGTCCGGCCGCTTTTCCGGTGAGATGCGGCCGAGGAAAGCAAGATACCCGCCGTCGGCGCGCGCGCTGAACGGCAGGAGATCAAGCGGAAGGCCGTGCAAGACCGTCCCCTGCCAGTTGGCCATTGGCAGCGGAATGCGCTGATGGTCGGAGATGGAGACGACCGGGATTTCCGGGAAGGCTTGGTAGAACGGCTTGAGGTCGGGAAGGTCGAGGCGCCCGTGAAGGGTCGTCACCGTACGGTCGGCAAAGGGCCTAATCAGCGGGAAATGCAGGAGGTCTATGTGGAAATGCAGAATGTCGAATTCGTCCATCCTGCGCCGGACTTCATCCAGCAGAATAAGATGATGGGGAATGGGATCGCGTACCGAAGGGTCAAGCCGCAGCGCGCTTTTCGTGCAAGGCACGAGCTCGGCGCTGGTCAATGAATCGCCGGAGGCGAACAGCGTAACCTCATGCCCCATGCGAACCAGTTCTTCGGTAAGATAGGAAACGATCCGCTCCGTGCCGCCGTATAGGCGCGGGGGAACGCTTTCGACGAGCGGAGCGATCTGGGCAATCTTCATCGGCAACACCTCCTCTTGTCTCAGAGCAAGCATCATCAAGTCAGGAAGCCCGAACCCCAAGCGGGTCGATACTCGATGATGATTTAGTGCCCAAGCTGCCGCTTCAAAGAGGTGCGGCGTTTTTTCGTTCCATTGCCTGGTTAGGAAACTTTCCTTGCGGCGGGCTTCCTTTAGCAGCACGCACAGGAACATGGCCGCCTATTTCGACCGACTGACGGAACGCCCGTCCTTCAGGCGGGCGGACGCTCGACAAGGCGAGACCCTATCTCGACCTCTTCCCTATCCTATCGTGAGAACATCCCGGAGCAATTTCTGAGGCAGCCATGACCGCCACGCATCAGGTCAATATGGACCGTCTTTTTCATGCGCTTTCCGATCCGAACAGGCGCGGCATCGCCGCAGCTCGCGGCATATTGCCGGAGCTATGCCTCAGGAGACAGCCATTCGCGCGCCGCATTCAGACATGCGACCACCTCGGCGTCGCTCGTCTGTTCGAAATT
>Ga0207874_1001627_pt1 | contig 24310 bp, 17 predicted proteins | sample HigsolmetaAR201D_FD_184833 | JGI IMG/M metagenome (GOLD analysis project Ga0207874, IMG submission 184833) | Ionic liquid and high solid enriched microbial communities from the Joint BioEnergy Institute, USA - AR20-1-D (SPAdes) (version 2) ...
GATCCGTCATGTCGCTGGGATAATGCTGATTCACCGTTGCGGCTCCGTCTTCCTTGACCTGAACAACCAAGAAGCGAAGTCGTAACGGTTTTTCTCATTTCATGCAATTTGAAGACGCGTTCTGATTGTCGACCGGTATAGACGCAAGCACCAAGTAGCAAGCATTCCCCAAGGATGCAGCGGTGACCGAAGCCCTACCGGAATCTCAGGACGTACCTTCGCCCACCTCCGCCGATGCGCCGGCTAGCCCGAGCCGGCCCAATATCTCGCTCGCGTCCAATCCCGCGGTACGCTCCACGCTCGGCCGCGAGTTCATCGCGGGGCTGACCACATTCCTGGCGATGGCATACATCCTGGTGGTGCAACCTCAGGTGCTATCCGGTGCGGGCGGACAACCGACCGGACTGGATGCCGCGGCCGTTCTATGGGCCACGGCCTTGGCCAGCGCCGGCTCAACCCTCTTGATGGGCCTACACGCCCGCCTGCCGATCGCCTTGGCGCCCGGCATGGGGCAGAACTACTTCTTTGCAGGCGTAATTGCCGCCCTGACCGCCGCCGGCTACGAGAACGCCTGGCAAACGGCACTAGGCATCGTGCTGATCGCCGGGCTCTTGTTCTTGCTGCTGAGCCTCTTTGGCGTACGCGCGGCGATGTTCGAAGCGATCAGTCCTAGCCTGCGCTGCGGTGTGGCCGTGGGCATTGGCCTGTTCATCGCGTTCATCGGTTTGCAGAACGCCAAGTTGGTTACGGCGGCCCCGACCCTGGTGACGCTGAACGCCGGCAACCTGCTCTCGGGCGATTCGGCCGTGTTCTTCGTCGGCTTTGTCGTCACCGTGCTGCTGGTGCTGCGCAACGTGCCGGGCGCCATTCTGCTGGGCCTGATGGCGGCGGCCATCACGGCCGGCTTGCTGGGCAAGCTCGCGTTTAACGGCGTTTTCGGCTTGCCCCAGGTTAGCGAGCGGGCGGCGTTCGCGTTCGATCTCAGCGGCGCACTCACGCTGCAATGCCTGCCCTACATCGCCGTGTTCTTCTTCATGGACGTGTTCGACACGCTGGGCACGCTGGTGGCTGTCACCCAGCAAGCGGGGCTGATGAAGGATGGCCGCGTGCCGCGACTGCAACAGGCGATGCTGGCCGATTCCGCCGGTACCGTGCTGGGGGCGCTCTTGGGCACCAGCACCGTGACAGCGTATATCGAAAGCGCCGCCGGCGTGCAGCAGGGCGGCCGCACCGGCTGGACGGCCGTAACCGTGGCGGTGCTGTTCCTGCTCTCGCTGGTGGTTAGCCCCTTGATTCTGGCGGTGGGCGGCTACGCCCCCGTGACGGCCCCCGCCCTGGTGTTCGTGGGCGCGATGATGTTCAGCCAGGTGCGGTACCTGGACTGGAACGATCCCAGCGAAGTGGTGCCGGCCTTCCTGGTGATCCTGGGCATCCCGCTGTTCTTTTCCATCTCCGACGGGATTGCCCTGGGCTTTATTGCATGGCCAATCATGAAGATTTTTGCCGGCAAAGCGAAGCAGGTCCCCTGGCTGATGTATGTGATCGCCGGCCTGTTGATCGCGTATTACGTGACGATCCGACCGGGCCAGTAAGGGGGGCCCCTGGGTCGAACGCGCGATCATTCCGTAACGACCAGCGTCCTTCGTTGGGCCCGGTTCATCCGGCCTCGCCACACGAGGGACCAGAAAACGCCCTGCCTCAAGTGGCTGTCCGGGGCTAGACTAGCGCAGTGGTCCCTTGCTGCTCCCCACTGATCTATTGGTCCTGCCGCCTGAACCATGAGCTGGTCGTCGCGACGCGTTCGCGTCATTTTCTCGCTGGTGATGGTTACCGTAGTGGTCGCTGCCATCGTGCCCGCCTTGCGGCCCCTGCTGACCGGTTCCCAGCGACCGACCGACGTCCGCCTCAGCGGCAACGAGCTGTACCAGGCCATGGCGGTGGAAAGTCTCACCTCGCTGTGGTTTCTGGCGGTTGGGGCGTCGCTGGGCAGTTTTCTGAACGTGGTGGTGTACCGGCTGCCGCGGCGCGAGTCGGTTATCTGGCGGCCGTCGTACTGCCCTCGCTGCCATAGCCCGATCCGGTTGACCGATAACATCCCGCTTTTTGGCTGGGTAATGTTGCGGGGCCGCTGCCGCGATTGCTGGCTGCCGATCTCGATGCGGTATCCGCTGGTCGAACTGGCCGTCGGCTGGATGGTTTGGGCCTTGGCCCAGCGGGAGTTGATTTCCGGCGGGGCCAGCCTGCCAGTGCGGCCGCTCAACCGATTGGCTGGGGCCACCTGGGTGGTATGGACGCCGGACTGGGGCCTGATCGCCATTTTCGCGTACCACGCGCTGCTACTGCTACTGATTACGGCCTGGGCGCTCATGGTGTGGGACGGCCGGCAGCCGCCGCGACGGTTCGCCCTGTTTGCCCTGGTGTCGGGCGTTGGCTTGGCGATTGTGATGCCGTCGTTGCATCCGCTGCCGCCGCTGGATCCCGCATTCTGGCAGGCGATGGTGGCCCCCGCCACAGCGACGCACACCTTTGCCGGCCTGGGAGCCTTGATCGGGATGGGCTTGGGCGGCGTGCTGGGAGCCCTGGTGGTCGGGCTTTCCCGAAGGCGCAGCCCTCACGTTCCCGCCGAACCGCCAGCTGATGAAACGCCTGCCGCAGCCCCGCTGCCCGCCGCAGCGAGGATCACAAGCGTCCCCGACGTGGAACGTGAATCTGTGGAAGGCGAAGCCGCAGAGCAGACCACGGCTTCCGATCAGGCGAACCAAGACGCCGCAGCGGACGAGCTCGCCGCTTCTCGCCCTGAAGACGAGCCGCCAACCACGCAAGCCGTGGAAACTCCGGAGGTCCCGGAAATTCCGCTGCGCCGCTTGGAGGTTCGCCGGCTCAACGCGATCCTGGCCGGGGCCACCGTTGGAGCCTTCCTGGGCTGGCAGGCGGTGCTCACCGTGGCACTCTTGGCCGCGGTCGTTCATGCCGCTTCGCGGATTCCCTGGACTACCGCCCTGTGGCCCGCCACGACGCTGGTGGTGTTGTTCTGGCGGCAGCTTTGGGAGCTGGGCTGGACACCTGGCGCCCGGCTGACCACGGCCAACGTGGTCGCAGCCCTGGTCAGCGTGGTGCTGATTGCCGCCGTGGCCGCGGCTGGTGCCACCTTCGGGCGTTTGTTCCGCTGGCGGCGTGTCTCCACGCCGCGCCCAGCGTGAAATGCTTGCCGGGGCCGCTACGGCTGCTTCTGTTCAAAGCACAGCAGTTGATGGCGGGTGCGGAAGTAAATCCGGCCGTCGGCAATCGCCGGTGTGGCCAGGCACGATTCGCCCAGGTCGCTCACCGCCAGCACTTCCAACTGCGGCGCATCTTTGAGAGTCACCACGTAACCGTTCTCCCCCACCACGTAGATCTTGCCATCGCCGCAGACGGGCGACGCAAAGTAGTCGCCGGTGTTCTCGATCCGCTTCTGCGACCAGATCGGCTCCCCGGTATCAGTGCGGAAGCAGCTTGAGATGCCGCCGCCCTTAACCACGAACATCCGTCCATTGACCACCAGCGGCGAAACAATGTGGTCGGGGGCCCGGTTGCGGTGTTTCCAGAGCAGGTGGGTATCGGTCACGTCGCCGCGCCCGCCAGCCCGTACAGCCAGGATGAACTGATCGGACGGATTGGCCGAGTTCCACCGTGCCCCGCCAAAGTTGTTCTCGCTGAGAAATGCCCGATCGATTTCCTCGCCCTCCAGGATGCCGTCGCCATTGAGGTCGCCGCGGTCAAACTTCTTGAAGAATGCCTCGGGCACTTTGCGCTGGCCGACAAATGCCTGGATCTCTTCCTTGGTGAGCTTGCCGTCGCTGTTGCCGGTTTCGGCCCGATCGACCGAAGCCAGCCACTGGTTGGCGATGCCGCCGCTTTGCAACGAAATGTAGACCACCCCATCGGTAACCACCGGCGTGGTCTTGATGTTCCGCAGCAATACTCGGGCAAACCACAGTTCCTCGCCGGTGTCGGGATGATAGGCAATCAGCTTGCCGGTGCCGGCCACGATCAGTTCCGGGCCATCCTTGGTTTCGCACACTACGGGGTGCGAGTAGTTCACGGCCATGTCGTCGCGATTCACCTGCCAGATGATCCGCCCATCGGTCTTGTCCAGGGCGTAGATCGCCGGGTTCAGGTCGTCGTCCTGGCAGAAGATCACCTTGTCGCCCACCAGAACCGGCGACATGCCGGCGCCCCACTTGAACACAAAGTACGGCTCCGGCAGTTCGCGCCGCCAAAGCTGCTCACCGGTGGCCGCGTCGCAGGCAATCATGCCCAGCGTGCTGAAGTAGAAATACACGCGTTGCTCGTCGGCAGCGCACGTGGTCGCCGCGTGGCTGTTGGTCTTGTGGATATCGGGCAGTTCTCCGGTATCGAAGGCCCGCCGCCAGAGCTCCTCGCCCGTGGCCGCGTTGAAACAGACCAGCGAGACCTGCTCGGGCCCGCTCATTTCGGAGATGAACAGCCGCCCGGCCGCCACCACCGGGGAACCGATGCCGTCGCCCAACTTGGCCGACCAGGCAAGGTTCTTCTTCAGGTCGAACTCGGCCGGCAGCGGGTGGGAGCCTGAGGCGATCCCGGAGCAGTTCACCCCGCGAAACTGGGGCCAGTCCTCGGCATGTGACAGCCCAGAACACGCGGCCCAGCCTGCGGCGGCTACGATGGTCGCCAACCGCACGGACCAGGCGGTTCCGCAAGTTGGCCGGACCCACGGGTTCAGACATCGGGCAGGTCGTAACGCGCTCATCCTGGCACCTCAAGACATGGCGGATGATGTGACGGGAGGAACCTGCCGCCCTCACCGAAGTGAACCGCGACGGGCTCGATTCTACGGGGCCGGGCAGCCGAATGCCAAAGTTTCCCACCGCGTGAAATTCGCCATATTTCCCGGACATTCCGCTTGCCATCCACCCAAGAGCGTGGCGAACGTAAGTCAAGCTGCGCGAAGACGATCCTGCGTGGCAGGGAGGAGTTGCCGCAGTGGCTTTGACAAACCAGCCGGCAATGAATAGATTTTGAATGCGACGCGACGAACCCCGCTTGGCGGGGCCATCTCGCCGCATCCCTGGGGGCGTAGCTCAGTTGGGAGAGCGCAGCGTTCGCAATGCTGAGGTCGAGGGTTCGACTCCCTTCGCCTCCACTCAGGTTCTGAAGGCCATCTGCCGCCAAGCAGGTGGCCTTTTTGTTTTTGCCGTGTTCTTCGATACGACCGGCTCAAACCGACCGCGGCAATTTGTCTTTGTCGGCATGCCATCTGCAGCCGCTGATGAACTGAGAACCGTCAGGCCGCGCCCGCGCCTGCGCCTACGACAAGGCTGCGGCCCGTAGCGCCGCCGCCTTTTATGCAACAGGAGTGCTACCTCGTGAACGACCTGCTCAAACGCGTGCTGGTACTGGGCGGTATCGGCGCGGCCACGGCCGTCGCCGCCAGGGCATTGGTCCGCAGCTATCGCTGGTTCGATTTCCGGGGGCGGCACGTCCTGGTGACCGGCGGTTCGCGCGGCCTGGGGCTGGTACTTGCCCGACAACTGGTCGACGCCGGCGCCCGCGTAACCATTTGTGCCCGCACCGCGGCCGATCTGGCCGAAGCCGAGGCTGAACTGCTTGCCCGGGGCGGCGAGGTCCTGGCCATCCAGTGCGATATCCGCAACCGCGATGACGTCGCGGAGATGGTCGAACAGGCGGCCCAGCGGTTCGGCCCCGTCGAGGTCCTGTTCAACGTGGCCGGCACCATCCAGGTGGGGCCATTAGACGCCATGACCATGCAGGACTTCGAAGACGCCATGGCCACCAACTGCTGGGGGCCGCTCAATACCACGCTCGCCGTGTTGCCGGGCATGAAGGCACGTCGCTGGGGCCGGATCGTCAACGTGGCCTCCATCGGCGGCAAGCAGGCGATCCCTCACATGCTGCCGTACACGGCCAGCAAGTTTGCCCTGGTGGGCCTTTCCAATGGGCTTCGGACGGAGCTGCGGCGGCATGGCATCTATGTCACCACTGTCTGCCCTACGCTGATGCGCACCGGCAGCGCGCCCAGGGCAACCTTCAAAGGCCAGCACCGCAAGGAGTACGCCTGGTTCAGCATCGGGGCCTCGCTGCCGGGCATCACCAGTAGCGCGGAGACGGCCGCTCGGCAAATCATCACCGCCTGCCAGAACGGCGACCGCGAGGTGATTGTCGGCAACCCGCTGTACAAGCTTCAGCGGCTGGCCCCCGGCCTGGTGCACGAGTTCATGCAATTTGTCGCCTGGCTGCTGCCCGAGATGGGCGGCATCGGCCAGCAGGCCGCGCGGGGGTACGAAAGTTACTCGCGAATTTCGCCATCGATCCTCACCAGGCTGGGCGATACGGCCGCCGTGGCCAACAACGAGCTGCCGCTCCGCCGGCCGAAGTGACGAAGCACCGCCTATCGCAAATGCTCGCGTGCCCAGCGATCGACGTCCACGACTTCGATTCCCCGCTGGGCGTTGAACGTCTTACTTTTTTCCCAGGCAACGCCGCGTCCCTCCGCGAATACCACGCGGTACTTCTTGATGGCGTTGTCCGGGTCTTTTGCCAGCTCGGCTTTAAGCTCGGGCACGCTCCACACTTCTCGACGTACGTTCCGCCCTACGATCGCTTCCACAGTCTCAGCCAGGCGGCCGTAGGTGATCGTGTCTCCGGCCGTGTAGACGACCTGGTTGATGATCGGCGGCTGCGCAAAGAGGATTTCCGCCGTCAGGGCGCCAATGTCATCGGGCGTGGTCACCGTGACGGCGTTGTCCCAGCTCCCCAGGGCGTGAACCGTGTCTTGGGAGAGATCCACCACACCGAACCACGGCTCGAACAAAAAGCTGGTGAACATTCCCGTTGAGACGATGATCCAGCCCGTTCGCTCTTGGGATCGCAGCAAGTTGCGCACTTCCAATTGTTCGTCGAACAGGTCGTGCGCGCTCCCTTTGCCGATGACGTCGTAATCCACGCCGAATTGCCAGGGGACATAACGCCGCACGCCGGCATCGAGCACCGCCTGAGTCAGCTTGAGTTGAAAGCCCGCCCCGGTGACAAAGCCGGTGCAAGCAATCACGGTATCAAACCGCTTGAATACGTCGGCCAACTCGGCGGTTGATGCCGCGGCCAGCTCGCCCGACACGATCTCGATCCCGAGAGAGCGAAGTTCGTCGACCATCCGTCGCTTATCCGGCTCCGGGGAATCGATCGACGGCGGGCGGAGTAAGACGCTAACCGTCGTCTCGGGAGACACCTTCGCATGGTGGGCCAGATGGCGCAGAACCGCCATGCCAAGTTCGCCAGCCCCCAGCACGAGAATGCTCTTGGTTTCCGCCACGACTGGACTCCTTAGCAGCAGGTTGCGGTTCGGCACCACCGGTTGATGCATTCTAGCGCCCGGGCAACCCCGCAAACGCAGCGCTGCGGAACCAGCTCAGTCGTAGTTCAAGTAAAGCGATTCTTGCACCGCTTCGACCGGGCCGTTGAGCACCTTGTGGACGGCCGAGTTGCCGCTGGCAAGGTACACCTGGCGGCGATACAGCTCGCGTGGCACGGCATACGTCAGGTCGCGCGTGCCTCGGCGGCCGTCGAACGATAACGCCCAGCGCACGCCGCGGCGGTTTAAACCCTCCAACACGGTGAAGAACCGCTCGCAATCCAGGTTCTGCGTGTATCGCTGCTGATTGCCGGCGTACGGTGGGTCGAAGTACACAAAGTCGCCCGGCCGGGACTCAGCCACGCTCGCCTCGTAATCCTGGCATACAAACCGCACGCCTTGCAGCCGCGGGCTCCACGCCGCCACGCTCTTGGCAAACCGCTCCGGATGCATGCCCCGCCGCGAGAGATGGAACGAATTGTTGAACTGTCCAGTGCTGTTGAACCGCACGATCCCATTCACGCATGTCCGCAGCAGGAAGTTCAAATCCAACGGATTAGGGTTGCGATTGAAGCGGTCCCGCACCTCGTAGTAATACCTGGGAAGCTGCAGCTCGGCCGCCGTTTTCCAGGCATCCCCCAGGCCGTCCAGTTCTTCCTGAAGCAACATCCATTGGCGGCGATAGTCGTCGATCAGTCGCTCCGGCTCGGTCTGGACGAGTTGCCATAGCTCGATCAGCGGACGGTAGAGATCGCCCGCCACCGAACCCGGCACAGCCGCATGATACAGCACGGCTCCGCCGCCCACGAACGGTTCGAAGTACCGCTCGTACGGTGGCATCAGTTCCACGATCGACGCCGCCTGGCTGCGTTTGCTGCCGGTCCATTTCAGCAGCGGTGGTACGCAGCGGCGTGGCTTTCCGGCATTACGCTCACCGTTGGATGCAGGCGGCCCGGCAGACGCCCCCTGGACCGATACGGCCACATGCGGCTTGTTTGCCTTCTCCTGGCGGCTTGTCCCCTCGGCTTCAAGCGACGAAAGCCGGCGGCGGCAAATTTCCACGTATTCCGGCATGATCTCGGCTGCCAGAAAATGGGCGCCAAAGTTTCGTGCCGCCACGCACTCCGAGCCCGATCCGGCAAACGGCACCAGCACCAGGTCGCCGGGGCGGGCAGAGATCGCCAGCATCCGCATCAACAGCCGCAGCGGCTTTTGGGTGGGATGCTTACCGTGCCGTAGTTCCACGGGGTCTTTGTTGTTGGGAATGTCCCACACCGTACGGAGCTGCTTGCCCGGCGTCTTCAGGGCATCCTCAGGACACTCCATCGCCCTGGCTGCCTCGTAGTTGAAGAAGTACTGCCGCCGTTTGCCGCCGGTGTGTGCCCAAAGTATGGTTTCGTGGCTGGCCGTGAGCCTTCGGCCCGACAGGTTGGGAAAGCTGTTGCGCTTGTACCAGATCACCTCGTTGATGATCTCAATGCCCAAGACCTGTAGCGCCACATTGAGGATGCCGGCGTTGTGATACGTGCCGTGGATCCAGATCGAGCCGGTGGGCCGCACCACGCGGCCCAGCTCCCGCAGCCAGGTCAGAGTGAAGGCGAAGTATTCGTCCAGCGAGCGATTGTCCCAAGCGGGCATCGCCTTCTGCCATGCGCCGCCAAAGCCAGGCAGCGGCACCGCGGCATTCCACGACCAGTGCCCTCCCTTGGCGAGGTTGTACGGCGGATCGGCGATCGCCAGGTCGACCGAGTCATCGGGCATACTGCGCATCAATTCGACGCAGTCGACCTGGTGCACCGTATCGATCGCCCAGCCGCCTGGCTCAAGAGAGCCGGGCTGGCCATTGGCGGTCGCTTTCGCTTGTCGTGCGCTGCCTTGGGCCATGCTGGGCGGCTCAATCGTAGCGTAACAGGTCGCGAACCTCGCGGTCGCGAACCGTCAACACCGGGCAGGACGCGCCGCGCACCACGCGTTCGGCCACGCTGCCCATCAGCATCCGCTTCAAGCCGGTGCGGCCGTGGGTGCCCAGTACCAGCAGGTCGATCTCGTGCCGGTCGGCGTACTTGAGGATTTCTTCCACCGGGTTGCCGTACCGGATGGCCTTGATGGCTCCCAGGGCGTCCATGCGCTCGCCCAGCGGTGCTTCTTCAAACTGCTTCTCGGCCCCTTGCTGCAAGGTGCGGAGGAAATGAATGGTTTGTTCGTCCTCGCCCTCAGGCCCGCCTGCCTCGAGTGCCAATTCGTTGAAATACTTGCGGGCTGATTCGCCATGCCGGGTGAAGTCCGGGTGCGCCACGATATCGCCTACGTCCTGCAGGACGTGCAGCACGTGCAATTGCGCCGAGAGCGTTTCGGCAAGTGTCACGCCGTAGAGTAGCGCCCGTTCGGCGGCTTCGCTGAAATCAGTGGGAACACAAATACGTTTCAACTCCAGATGCATGTTTCTCTCCGCCGGAGGGTGCTATCAGTATTTGGCAATGCTTTGCCAAGGGCCAAGTCAGGATTGCGGCCATTATACGGGAATTGCGTCATGACGCATCGGGCCGAGCTGATCGTTCACGCGGAAGGTGCCACCGGTGCCTTCCCGTGTACTGTCAAAGGGCCTCGTCCGCGGCGGCCCCCAAGTCGGACCGCAGTTGCTACACTGGTTGCACGGGGCATGCCCAACGCGTTGACCACTCTCCACGCGAAGGAACATGGATGGGCCTGAAGATCGCTAATGTGTTGATCGCCTGGCGGTGGCCGCTGCTGGCGCTGGCTGCGCTGTTGACGGTGCTGGCCGTGGGGCCGGCCATGCGGCTGGATTTCGACCGCTCGGTCGAGAACATGTTCGCGCCCGATGATCCGCTGTTGCCACCGTACCGGTTGCTCAAACGCACGTTTCGCGGCAATGAAGTGGTCCTGGCGGCGTATGTCGATCCGCAATTGATGACGTCCGAGGGATACCACCGCCTGGCACGCCTCACGCGGCAGTTGGCGGCCATCGACGGCGTGGCCACGACGGGCGGCCAACCGGCGGTGATGAGCCTGGCCTCCACGCCGCTGGGCGAAGCGATTCTCGATCCCACCACGCCCGGCCGCGATGCGCTGCTGGCCCAGTTTGAAGGCTTTCTGGTCGATGCCGCCCACGAAGTGCCGGCGGTGGTGGTGCTGCTGGATCCGGCCCGGCCTTCGTCCGCCCGCGAAGCCGCCGTGCTGGCGATCCGCGAGGTGGTGCGACAACACGATCCCACCGGGGTGATCGTCGGCGAACCGGTGATGATTGTCGAAGGCTTCCGCCTGATCGACGAGGACGGCCGCCGACTGGGAGCGGTCGCGAGCGTGCTGTTGATGCTCACCATCGCGCTGTGTTTCCGCAGCCTCCGCTGGGTATTGATCCCGCTGGCCCTGGTTTACGGCACACTGCTCTGGACCCAAGGGCTGCTGGTCGCCAGTCGGATCCGCTTGAGCATGGTCAGCTCCATGCTGTGGGCGATTATCACCGTGGTAGGCATCGCCACCGTGCTCCACGTGATCGTGCGGTTCCGCGAGAACCGCGATCAAGGCCTGCCGCGACTGGCGGCCTTTCACACGGCGTTGGCCGCGTTGGCCGTGCCTGTTTTCTGGGCCTGCCTGACCGACGCCGCCGGCTTCAGTTCGCTGTTGGCCGCCACGGTGGGGCCGGTGCAGGATTTCGGTCTGATGATGACGGCCGGAGCTCTCTTGGCCATCGTCGCGATGGGCACCATGGTGCCGGGCCTGGCCTTGGCCGGGAGCTGGGACACCGATCCACGCCGCTCCTGGGGCGATCAGCTCGTGCAGAACAGCTTGCAGCGCGTTCTGGCGGCCGTGCTGCGCCGCCCTTGGCTGGTCGTGGCCGTCATGGCCGCGGTGGGCGACACCGCCATAGCGGGGTTACCGTGGCTGCGTGTCGAAACCGATTTCACCAAAAACTTCCGCGACGGCAGTTCGATCGTGCAGTCATACTCGTTTGTCGAAAGTCGCCTGGGCGGGGCCGGCGTGTGGGACGTGATCATGCCTGCCCCGGCCACCATCGACGAAGCCTACCTCGAAAAGCTGCGGCGGCTAAGTAACCGGTTGCGTGCAGAGCTGGGGACGCCGGCCTCCGCAGCCCAGGCTGCCGTCGCGTCCCAGGCCGATGGCGACGCGGCGACGCAGCCTGCCGCGCGCACGGGCCTGACCAAAGTCTTGAGCCTGGCCGACATCCTCGATACTGCCCGGCAGATGCCGCTGGCGGTCAGTGCCGAGTCGCTTTGGAACGCCAACATTCCGGTGGACGACGTCGCCTACGTGGCCGGGGCCTGGCTAACCGGCGGCAGCGAGCACCTCTTGCAGCGGTTGCCGCCGCAGCGGCTGTTGAACCTGCTGGCCGCGTTGATGCCGGCCGCTGTAGCAACCGCCTACGGCACCGATCCGGCCTGGCCGGCCTACGGCATCCTGGGAGGCTGCGGGATGGCCGTGGCCGGACCGCCCCAACATTATTCGCGGATCATGCTCAGGGCGTACGAACGTCAGGAAGCCGAAGCCAAGGCAGAACTCATCGCGGCCGTTCAGGCGATTTGCGACGACGAATTCGCGACCGCATCCGGTCCGGGTGAACCGCACGCCGGGCGTCCGCTTGTAACCGGCTTTTTCGTGCTGCTGGCCAACCTGATCGAGAGCATGCTGCGCGACCAGTGGGTCACCTTTGGCATCGCGACCGCTGGGATCGGCACCATGATGCTGGTGGCCTTCCGCAGCTTGCGGCTGGCGCTGGTGGCACTGGTGCCCAACATCTTGCCGATCCTGATGATCACCGGCGTGATGGGCTGGTTGCGGCTGCCGATCAACATGGGCGCGGCGATGATCGCAGCCGTCAGCATGGGCCTGGCCGTCGATTCGTCGATCCACTACATCACCGCCTTCAAGCGGCTACGGCGCGAAGGGCTGTCCACCGACGATGCCCTAATCCGCGTGCAGCAGAGCGTCGGCATGGCGGTAGTCTTTTCGACGTTGGCGCTGATCGTGGGCTTTTCGGCCCTGTGCCTGAGTGATTTTGTGCCGACGATGTACTTCGGCATCCTGGTCGGCCTGGCCATGCTGGGCGGCATGCTTGGCAACCTGGTGCTGCTGCCGGCGCTGCTCAAGCTCACGCGCTGCTAGGAATAGCCGGCGCGCACTACTAGCGGCACAGCGCTCCACAGCATCTGTACGCGTAGCCCGTCGCCGCTCAATCCCACCGCAAGGGAGCCTGCCAGGCTTCCTTGAGTGTGGCCAGTTCGGCGTCGATCACCAGCGGGGCCGACACCTCGGTCGGCGCACCGGCATCGTCCTTCATCGGGCGCGGAATCCCGACCACTTGCAGCCGAGGCTCTTCAATCACCTCGCCAATCAGCCCGCACGGCAGATCGGCAAACAGGGCCTCGAACGCGGATGCGTGTTGCTCGGGCACCTCGCACAAGAACCGCGAGTGCGACTCCGAGAACAGCAGGATCGAGGTTGCCTGCGGGCAGGCGCAAAGCGGGTGCAGCGGATCGCCGCTCCAGCTTTCGCTGAGCTGGGCCAGTTCTTCTTTGGACTCCGGATCAAGCTCGATCTGGTGCGGCACCTGGGCGAGGAACAACCGCGCCCCCAGCCCGCCGGCAAATGCCGATTCGGCGGCCGCCGCGGCCAGACCGCCTTCGCTCAGGTCGTGGCAGCTCACCACATACCCGGCCGTGATGGCACGGTGGAGGGCTTCAAAGATCCGCCGGGCAAGTTGGGCATCCACGCGCGGCACCTGGCCGCCGGGAAGCGACTGCGTGATCGCGAACTGCGAGCCGCCCATCTCATCGCGGGTCCAGCCAAGCTGGTAGAGGAAGTTGCCCGCCTGCTTCAGGTCCATGGTGACCGCCTGCATGGCGTCGTCCATTTGCCCAATGGCACTGATCAGCAGCGACGGCGGAATGGCGATGGGGTCGCCGCCGTCCTCGGGCCGGAACTCGTTGTTGAGGCTGTCCTTGCCGCTGATGAACGGCGTGCCCAGGGCAATGGCCGTATCGTGACAGCCCAACGCCGCCCGCACCAGCGAGCCCAACTGTTCGGGCCGCTCGGTATTGCCCCAGCAGAAGTTATCGAGGATGGCGATGCGGCTGGGATCGGCACCCACGGCAACGCAGTTGCGCACCGCCTCGTCGATGGCGCCGGCCGCCATGTGGTACGGGTCGTAATCGCCATAGCAGGGGTTCATGCCGCAGGCGATCACCACCGCCTTGTTTGAGCCCAGCACCGGCCGGACCACGGCGGCATCGCTGGGACCGTCGTTGTTGATGCCCACCAACGGCTTCACCACGCTGCCGCCTTGCACCTCGTGGTCGTACTGCCGGATCACCCATTCCTTGCTGCATACGTTGAGTGAACCCAGGATGGAGAGCAGCTCCGGCGTGTAATCCCAGCTGTACTTGTCGGGAAGCGGCTGTTCAGTGACCGGCGGCGGCAGGTAAGTAGCCTCGCGGACCACGCCAGGCCGGCCATCATGCAAGAACGACATTTCCAGTTCGCCGACCGGATAGTTCTCGTACAGCAGGTTCAGCTTGCCGGTCGGCACAAAGGTGCCGATCACCGTGGCCTCGACGCTTTCAGACCGGCACAGCGCGGAGAACTCTTCCCACTTCTCCGGTGGCACAGCCAGGACCATGCGTTCCTGGGCCTCGGAGATCCAGATTTCGGTGTACGAAAGCCCTGCGTACTTGAGCGGCACACGTTCCAGGTGCACTTCGGCGCCGATCTTTTCGCCCATCTCGCCCACGGCGCTCGACAGGCCGCCGGCCCCGCAGTCGGTAATCGCGTTGAACAGCCCGCGGTCGCGCGCCTGCAAGATCACGTCGACCACCATCTTTTCGGTGATCGCGTTGCCGATCTGCACGGCCCCGCCGGACACGGTTTCGCTCTCGTGCGTGAGTTCCACCGAACTGAACGTGGCGCCGTGCAGGCCGTCCTTACCGGTGCGGCCGCCCACCACCACGATCAGATCGCCGGGCTTAGGCTCCTTGTGCGACTTGTCGCGGGGGATCAGGCCGACGTTGCCGCAGAACACCAGCGGGTTGCCCAGGTATCGGCGGTCGAAAAAGATCGCGCCGTTGACGGTGGGAATGCCCATCCGGTTGCCGTAATCGCGCACACCGGCCACCACGCCCCGCATTACGCGGCGGGGATGCAGCACGCCGCGAGGCAGTTCCTCGGGCGGGAAGTCGGGCGGGGCGAAGCAGAACACGTCGGTATTACAGATCGGGCGGGCGCCCAGGCCGGTGCCCAGGCTGTCGCGGATCACGCCCCCCAGGCCGGTATTGGCACCGCCGTAGGGTTCAATGGCCGAGGGGTGATTGTGGGTCTCGACCTTGAACACCACGTTGTACTTGTCGTCGAAGCGGACGATGCCGGCGTTGTCCTCAAACACGCTCACGCACCAATCCCTCTCGCCCAGGTCCTGCCGGACCTTCACCGTGGCGGCGAAGATGGTTTCCTTGAGCATGTTCTCGAACTGCCGCTCGCCGTTCTCGTCGCGGTATCGGATGCGGCCCTTGAGCGTCTTGTGGCTGCAGTGCTCGCTCCAGGTTTGGGCGATTGTTTCCAGCTCGACGTCGGTCGGATCGCGGCCCAGCTTCTCGTAGTACGCCTGGATGGTTTTCATCTCGGCCAGAGACAGCGAGAGCTGCCCTTCACGGCTGATGCGCAGAAGTTCGTCGTCGCTGCGACCGGCCAGCTTGACCGTTTCGAGCTTGAACTCGTACTTACTGCCCAGCGAGAGCGAGCCCAGCTCCAGCGGGCCGAACACGCATTGTTCGATGGCATCGTTGGCCAGGATGCGGCCGGCCAGCCGTTCCAGGGTTTCGTGATCGAGGTCGGCGAACCAGTACTTACGGAAGGTCCGCACTTCGTCGGCGGCCAGTCCCAGGTCGTGAATCGCGCGCAGGGCACTGAGGGCCACGGGGTCCATCACGCCCGGCTTGGGAAGCACGTAGACCAGGTGCTTGAACTCCGGCCCGGGAGGATCGGTCAGCACGCCGTGGCCCACCGGAGCGACGACGGTGCGCTCGACCACGCCATCGGCCAGAAGCTGCCCGGCAATCCGCAGCACCGCCTGCTGGTCCAGGTCGCCCTGCACCAGGTAGCCGCGGCCGGTGCGTACCTGCAGCCCGCTCACCAGGTGCAGGTCGGCGGCTTCCTCGGCCACGCGGGCGGCATCCAGGTCGTGCTGGTTGTCAGCCGGGTAGATGTCAATTTCCCAAAGCATCGCGATGTTCTTTTCCCAGGGCCAAAAGTTGTAACAGGCGGTCGCCGTCGCCGGCCGCCAGGGCGGTGCGGAACTCGGCCAGGTCGTGTTCGAATTGTTGCAGCCGGCCGAGCAGTGCTTCGCGGTTGGCCATCACGATCTGGCGCCACAGTTCGGGGTCGCCCGCGGCGATCCGCGTGGTGTCGCGCAGTCCGCCCGCTGAGAACGCCCACCAGGGGGTCGGAATGCCAGCGGCCAGCACCGACGCCACCACATGCGGCAGGTGACTGGTGCTGGCCAGGATCTGATCGTGCTCCGCCGGCGACATCGTTTGCACCACCGCCCCCGCGGCCTGCCACAGCGCCGTAGCTTCGGCGGTGATCGCCGGATCGGTGTCTTCCTCGGGCGTGATCAGCACCATCCGGCCGACAAACAGGTCCGCCGTAGCATACTGCGGGCCGGACTTTTCGCTTCCGGCCAATGGGTGGCTGCCCACGAATCGCAACTTCTCGGGCATGAGCGATTGCTGCCGGGCCAGCTCGACAACTCCTTGCACCACCGATTGTTTGACGCTGCCAGCGTCGGTCAGTAGCGCGCCAGCCGGAGCCGCGGCGGCAGCGCGGACGATGTCCTCGGCAATGCGCGAAACCGGCGTGCACACCACCACGGCCGACGCCTCGCGGACGCCCTCGGCCAGATCGGTGGTGACAGCATCGACCGCGCCCACCTCCATGGCGGCGGCCAGGCTGCTTTCGCGGCGTCCCACGCCGATCACACGGCGGGCCAGTTTTCGTTGGCGCAGCGCTAGCCCCAGTGAACCTCCGATCAGGCCCACACCCACGATGGCAACGGTATCCCAGTTGGGGGACGACACAGGCGAAATCTTGCGTTGGAAGCTAGCACGGCGACGGTTGTCCGGCATTGTAGCAGACCAGCATTTGGAGGCGCAGGGGGGGACCATCGAGGCCCCGGCCACCGAGCTGCGACGGCACCCATCACCGGGGCGCGCCGATGCCGGCTATGCCGGTGGCGCAAGCGAGGCAATGCTACCATGCCCCCCGAAAAACCGCTCTTCGTCGCGGCGCGACAAATGGCTATGGTACGCCGCCCCCGCATCAGCCGCGCATTGTGAGCGGCGGCTGCACACATGGCGGCGGGCGGTCTCTTTTGCCCGGCGTTTCGTCCGCACCTGGACGCGGGCCGGAGCGCCCCCGCGTTTTCGAAACTGGCGAGAGGAGATGACTATGTTTGTTGCCGCATCCACTGCCTGTTTTCCGCATCTGGCCCTGGATGCCGCCATCGATCGCTTGAACAGTTTGGAGTTTAGCCGGGTTGAGATCGCTCTGTGGGAACACGGCCACCAACTGAAGCCCTCCGAGGTGGCCGCCGATCTGGATCGCGCCATCTACCTGTGCCGCGATACGCACCGTCTGACGCCGGTGGCCTATTTTGTGGACCTGGCGCCGGGCGATGAATACTTCAAGCAATTTTACGCCTGCTGCCGCCTGGCCAAGGCGACCAAGGTCGTGGCCATGGTGGTCCGCGCCAGCGAGGTGGGCACGCCGTTCAACGAAGAAGTGGAACGGCTCACCGAAATGGTGCGGCTGGCCGCCCTGGAAGGCGTCCGCGTGTGCGTGAAGACCGAATCGGGCCGCATGACCCAGGCCCCCGACGTGGCCCTGGTGCTGTGCAAGCACATTCGCGGCCTGGGTGTCACCCTCGACCCCAGCCACTTCATCTGCGGCCCACACCAAGGCGCCTCGTACAACCAGTTGCTGCCGTACGTCTCGCACGTGCAGCTCCGCGACACCACGCCCGAAAAGCTTCAGGTGCGCGTCGGCCAGGGCCAGGTGGAGTATGGCCGGCTGATCGCCCAACTGGAGCAACACCGGTACACGCGGGCCCTCTGCGTGGATATCGTCGACGAACCCGACTCGGGCATCGATCACCACGCCGAACTGCGGAAGATGCGGCTGCTGCTGGAAAGCATGCTGTAAGCGGTATTACCACAGCGCGGGCCAACCATCGACCACCAAGAACAACGCGGGGTGCCATGTCGCCATGGCACCCCGCGGTTTTGCGCTCTTGGTGACATCCCGGCCAATCGGCTTTCTGACGCCGAACCGGGCGATCAGCCGCGGCCGCTTAGCCCAGTTCGTTGGCGCCCGGTTGACCGCTTTCGACCACGAACGCCTTGCGTGTGACCAGGGGCGCACCGGGCCGGTCGATGTACTCGACCGCCTGGTAATTGGCCTGCCACTGCTCGGGCGTCACCGTGCAGGAAACGTAGCCGCGCTCGGCGCTGTGGAACTTCACAAACGGGTTGAGCGACTTCAGCTTCTCCTCGTTTTCCAGAGAGCGCGAGCCGTTGCCGCCGGAGGAAATCGACGTGCCGACAAACTCGGTGGCCACCGTCGGCTCATCCTCGCGATTGAAGTGCACCTTCAGGTCGTTGACCCAGTTGGCGTGGATATCGCCGGTGATCACCACCGGATTGAGAATCTTCCGGGTCGCAATGAAGTCCATCAGGCGGGCACGAGCGACTTCGTAGCCCGTCCACTTGTCCATGCTGTACAGCGGTTCCTTGGCGGTGTTTCGATTGGCGACGGCCATCAACACCTGCTGGGCAAGCACGTTCCACTGGGCCGGCGACTGGATCAGGCTGCTCATCAGCCAGTGCTCCTGCTTGTTGCCCAGGATCGTGCCCTTGGGATCCAGCGCCCCGCCCTTGAGCGGCTTGTAGCCATCGCCGTTGGGCTGATCGGTGCGGTACTGGCGAGTGTCGAGCATCTGGAACTCGGCCAGCCGGCCAAAGGAGATCGTACGGTAAATCTGCATGAAGGGGCCGCGCGGCATACTCCGCCGACGCAGCGGCATGTGCTCGTAGTACGCCTGGTAGGCGTTGGCCCGGCGGAGCAGGAATTCCTCCGGCGACACGAACAAGTCTTCTGAATGTGCGCCGGCGTGGTTGTTCTCCACCTCGTGGTCGTCCCACACCACCAGCCACGGACAGAGCCGGTGAGCAGCCTGCAAATGCTCGTCGGTCTTATAGAGTGCGTAGCGGTTGCGGTAATCGTCCAGGGAGACAATTTCCGGGCTGTTGTGCTTGCGCACCTTGTTCGCAGTCGCACCGTACTCGTAGATGTAGTCGCCCAGGTGGAAGATCAGGTCGAGATCTTCCTGGGCCATGTGTTCGTAGGCGGTATACAAGCCATGCTCATAATGCTGGCACGAAGCGAACGCGAACCGCAGCCGCTGGGCCAGCGTGTCGCGGGTGGGCATGGTCCGCAGCCGGCCGATCGGGCTTTCGGCATCGCCCACGCGGAACCGGTACCAGTACCAGCGATCCGGCTCGAGCCCTTTGACCTCGACGTGGATCGAGTGCGCCAGAGCGGGCGTGGCGTACTCCTTGCCGCTGCGCACGATCTTCGTCATGCCTTCGTCGTCGGCGACTTCCCACTCAACCTCGTAGATTTCCGGCGGCATGCCGCCGCCGGCAAGCGGTTCAGGAGCCAACCGCGTCCAGATCACGGCTCCGGTCGGCCAGGGATCGCCCGAGGCCACACCGAGCTGGAAAGGATCGTTGGAGAACCTGGCCTTCGCGGTGACCGCCTGGGCGATGTTCACGCCCAGCCACGGCAAGCTGGCGAGCGCCGCCCCCGAGAATATGAATTGCCGCCGGGTCTGTTCGGAAGGAATGAGCCTCGATCCTCGATTCATCGTTGCATCGTCTCCAGCTCAAAAAAAGAAACCAAAATCACGGTGGGCCAGTGCCAAGCCAGGCGTGCAACCAAGCCACAGCTCCCACATGCGTGCTGCCCAAATGATGGGGTCCCCCCCCAGCATAAGCAGCCGAAATGATAAACGCCACCGGATGGATACCGCAGAAAGATAGCGCAAAGCGGTCAAGATACGACAGCCGGGGCAGGCAATTTTCGGCCGCATCCGCCCGCGAACGGCGGCCCTTAGTCTCCGAGCATCTTGGGCCGGAAGAAGTGCACCAGCCGTCCGGCCGTCGTGCGCCGCAACTGAAGCCACCGGTCGATCGGCAGTTCGACCACGGCCAGGCCAGCCGTCGGCATGTGCTCCGTCGCCCCGGTCAATTCGGTCACCAACGATTCCAAGCCGGGATTATGGCCAATCACCATCACCCGGCTAACCGGCTCTTCAACGCCCCGCAGCAGATACACGTAGGTGGCAGCGGGAGCCAGGTACAAGTCGTCGCGCAGTACGCACGGCCCCTGGTAGCCGGCGGCTTCGCATACTTTTTCTAGCGTGCTCCGGGCCCGCAGCGCCGTCGAACACAGGATCAGTTCCGGCAGCAGATCGCGCTCGCGCAATAGCCGCCCCATGCGGGGCGCGTCGCGCTGCCCACGCTCGTTCAACGGGCGGTCGAAGTCATCCAGCGATTCATCATCCCAACTGCTCTTGGCGTGGCGAAGAATGAGCAGCGTTTTCATGGGAAGCGTGTCGGCTCGCTTGGAAGATCGCGGCAGCGGCCGGGCATCACAGCACAGCCGCCTGGTCGGTTAGCCTTGCTGGGCCGCCTTGCGGGCTGCCTGACGCGCCAGGCCGGCGGCGCCGATGTAACCGGCATCGCCGCCCAAGTGGGCAAAGTCGATCATGGCCCGCTCGGCCACCACGGGGAAAGCGCGTTCTTTCACTTCCTGAATCACGCGCTGGAGGAAGCGCTGGCCCAGCGGATCGTCGGCACCGCCGAAGGTCATGGCTCCGCCCAGCACCACGCCGGTGGGATCGATCATGTGTAGCATCGTCACGACGCCCACGCCCAGGTAACGGGCGGTTTCCATGATGATGTGCTCGGAGAAGGCATCGCCGCGGTGGGCTTCCTCGTGCAGCAGCAGCGGTGTGAGCTCTTCGCCCGCCTCCAGCCGTGCCCGCACGCTCGTGTCCGGGTTAGATGCCAGCGCTTCGCGGGTGCGGTGGATCACCGCCGTGGCGCTGGCATAGCCTTCCAGGTGGCCCTTCTTGCCGCAGGGACAAATCCGGGCATTCTCGCTCAAATCAATGACGACGTGTCCACCCTCGGCGCCGTGGCTGTTCTCGCCTTCGATCATCAAGTCGCCGATGATCACGCCGCAACCGATACCGGTGCCCAGCGTGACCAGCACCATGCTGTGGAAGTCGCGACCGCGGCCGACCCAATATTCGCCGTAAGCGGCGGCGTTGGCGTCGTTGGCAAACGTCACCGGGAAGCCGCTGAACTCGGCCACCCGATCGCGAATCGGGTAGTTGAACCAGCCCGGCAGATTGTGCGGGCGCAGCAGCATGCCAGCCGGGACGTCCATCGTGCCGGGCGAGCCCAGGCCCACGCGGACGACGTCTTCTTTCTTCAGTCCGGCTTCTTCGATCACCCGGTGAACGGCTTCGGCCATCCGGCGGGCGCCGTCATCGGGACCGCGTTCGGTTTCGGTAGGGATGCTGAAGTGGTGCAGGGTGCGCCCCAAGTCATCCACCACACCAACCTTGATATTCGTTCCCCCAAGATCCACCCCCACGTAAAACGGCGGAGTGGCTTGAGCGGCGGTAGTAAAGGGCGTACCGGACATAACGAAACGACGTCATCGGCCAAGTGGATACGGTTCCGGCGGCAGCGCCGCTCGTAAGCGGCTGAGTATACGACGATGACTCGTAAGGGGCAATCGAACCTGTGGCCGGCATGACGGATTGCGCGCGGTCACGGCCGTCGACCGAGGCCCAAACCAGCAGCACTCCCAATAGCGCCGCCAACAAGCCCATCGACTGCACCACCCACTTCGGTTGCTCGGCCCACCATTGGGCGTACTGGCTCAGCCGCACATAGCCCAAAATCGGGATGGCGATGGCCGCCGCCAAGACCACCATGCCGAATATCTGCATGCCGCGAGGAAACCGACTCTCCGGCGCGGCCAGGATCAACAGCACCCCCAGCGCCAGGCGGAACCCGATCGCCCAGTACATACCAGCCGGCGTGGCCCAAAACCGTTCGACGAACCGCACCAGCGCCGCGGGAGCCGTCAGGGCGATGACGCCCAGGGCAATGATGAAACAGCCGAAGATGGCGACAGCGATCAGCATGGGTGGCACTCCTGGCGTTGGAAGTTGCCGCGTGCCTCACCGCCCCCAGGCACGCCTTATCTGAGTGCCGTGGCGCTGAAAGTTTTGTTCCAAAGCGACTCAAAACTGCCGTCCGCCGCAACGTACCATGTCGCCCCACACCGCTTAACGGGATGTGCCGCCTTTGGCTTTTTCCGAGGCTTCCAGCAGTCCCCGCAGGTGCAGTTCCACGCTTTCGGCCAGCCGGTTGGGGTTGTAGCCGCCCTCCAGCAGGCTGACCACCTTGCCGCCGCAATGAGCCTGGGCCAGTTGGCACACAAACGCGGTCAGTTCGCCAAAGTCTTCGGTGGTCAGGCCCAGCGAGCCGATGGGGTCATCGCGATGGGCGTCGAAGCCGGCGCTGATCAGCACCAGTTGCGGTTTCATCTTGTCGGCCAGGGCCTCCACCTTGATGCGGAACTGGTCAAAGTAGCGATCTCGGGGCGTGCCGATCTCCACCGGCACGTTAACCGTGGCCCCCAGGCCGTCGCCGGCCCCGGTTTCCGAAGCCCTGCCGGTGCCAGGGTAGAACGGCCAACGATGGATCGAGAAGAAGCCCACCGTGCCGTCGGTCCAGAAGATGTCCTGTGTGCCGTTGCCGTGATGCACGTCCCAATCGACGATCAGCACGCGGTCGAGCCCTTGCCGCCGGGCATGCTGCGCGGCGATCGCCACGTTGTTGAACAGGCAAAAGCCCATCGCCCTGGCCGAAAGCGCGTGGTGCCCCGGCGGGCGGACCAGGCACAGCGCCGTGGTATCTTCGCCGGCCAAGACCCGCTGCACGGCATCGATGGCGGCCCCGGCGGCTTGCCGGGCCACCTCATACGAGGCTTTGGAAACCACGGTATCGGGGTCCAGTTGCCCGCCGCCGCGGTTGGCCGTCTTCTCCACCTCGCCGATGTAGTCGCGGCGATGGATCGCGGCGATCTGTTCCACCGTGGCCGGCTGCCAGTGAGGCCGCGCACAGCGTTCGATCAGCTTTTGTTCCTCCAGCCGGGCGGTGATGTGCTTGAGGCGGTTGGCATTCTCGGGGTGCCGGCCGGTGTCGTGCTCGAGAAAACACGGATCGGTATAGAGCAGCGTCATGGCGTCGGGTCGCTGGGGTTGGAACGTCTGCCGGAAATCGGCCCAAGTCCCCCGCGCTGTGGGCAGAGCCGCCGCAGCGAGTCGCCTGGCGAGGGGGCTGTAGGCTAATATAGTGACCAGCCTTCCCTGGGGCGAACTTCGTTCGATGCTCCCTACGATCCGCAGCAGGTGATGATGTTCCAGCAGCCTTCGCCACAACCGTCGGTTCGGTTCCAGCAGTATGCGCACGTGCAGGCATCGGCCGAATGTCGGCGTGCCGGCAGGGTACTGTGGTCAGCCTGCTGGATTGCGGTTCTGGGCTGCCAGATGCTTTTTGGTTCGGCCTGGGCCGACGAGCGCCACGGCCAAGGGCAACTCACGCGGCTCAAGGTGGCGCAAGAGAACGCAGTCACCGATCTGGGCGTGGGCCTGTGGGCGATACCACTGCCGATCGATTACGACGGCGATGGCGACCTGGACCTGATCGTATCCACCAGCAACAAGCCTTCGCCAGGCGTGTACTTCTTCGAGAACCCCGGCGGCGGCAAGCTGCCGGTCTTTCGGCCGGCCGTGCGGATTGGCGAAGCGCACGCCAACGTGATGCTGGCGTGGAACGACGGCCAGCCGGTCGTCTGCACGCCGGGCCGATGGCATGACGACTTCCTGAACAAGTGCCTGGCCGGCGGGCAGCCGCTGCCGTTCAAACCGCAATTCCACATCGGCCGCGCCAACCAGTGGCAACTGCTTGATTACGATGGCGACGGCGTGCGCGACCTGATCATCGGCGTCAGCGATTGGCGCGACTACGGCTGGGACGACGCGTACGACCGCACCGGTCGCTGGACCAACGGCCCGCTGCACGGCTACGTGTACTTTGTCAAAAACCTCGGCAGCAACGAGAAGCCGCAATACGACGAGGCCGTGCAGCTTCAAGCCGGCGACGGCCCGCTGGACGTGTACGGTTGCCCCTCCCCAAACTTCGCCGACTGGGACGGCGACGGCGATCTGGACCTGGTGTGCGGCAGCTTTCTCGACCATTTCACGTTCTTTGAGAACGTCGGCACGCGGCAGCAGCCGCGGTATGCCGCCGGGCGGCGTTTGGAGCACAACGGCCGCCCGATCCTGATGGACCTGGAGATGCTCCGCGTCACCGCCTGCGACTGGGATGGCGACGGCGACGTGGATTTGATCGTGGGCCAGGAAGATGGTCGCGTGGCACTGATCGAGTGCCGTGGCTTTGATCGCAAGCGAGGGCAGCCTGACTTTCTGCCACCAGTGTTCTTCCGCCAAAAGGCCGACGACCTCAAGGCCGGCGTGCTCAATACGCCCAGCGCCGTGGACTGGGACGGCGATGGCGATTTGGACCTGATTTGCGGCGACTCGGCCGGCTACCTGCACTTTGTCGAGAACGTTGGCCGGCTAAGAGACTGTCTTCAAATGTCTTTTCCGCGTGCCAGGCGGCGTGACATCAGTGCGATCATGCTGATATAGATCATCGCTTCGCTGGTCTCCGGGTTGCGTTCGTAGTCTTT
>Ga0207874_1001634_pt1 | contig 24228 bp, 21 predicted proteins | sample HigsolmetaAR201D_FD_184833 | JGI IMG/M metagenome (GOLD analysis project Ga0207874, IMG submission 184833) | Ionic liquid and high solid enriched microbial communities from the Joint BioEnergy Institute, USA - AR20-1-D (SPAdes) (version 2) ...
TGCCCACGACCGCGGCGAGGCGGTCATCATCGTCCGCTACCTGGACAAGGTCGAAACGGCCCACATGACCTTCCTCAAGGACGTGCCCGGCTTCCGGTGGCCGTTGCCTCCGGAGGTCAACTACGTCGACCAGGCCGTGTTTGCCAAGCTGCGGCTGATGCAGATTGCGCCGTCGGACCTGTGCACCGACGAGGAGTTCATCCGCCGCGTGTACCTCGATGTGATCGGCATCCTGCCCACGCCTACCGAGGTGCGAAACTTCCTGGCCGACCAGGCTCCGGACAAGCGGTCCAAGTTGATCGACCAGTTGCTCGAGCGGCCCGAATATGCCGATTTCTGGGCGCTCCGGTGGGGCGATCTGCTGCGGGCCAACAACAAGCAGGTCTCGGCGTCGGGCGTGCACAAGTTCCGCCGCTGGATCGTGGCCTCCATCCGCGACAACAAGCCTTACGATCAGTTCGTGGCCGAGCTCCTCTCAGCCGAAGGCAGCACGTTCGATAACCCGCCGGCCAACTACTTCCGCACCGCCGCCGACATGGAAGACTGCGCCGAAACCACAGCGCAAATCTTCCTGGGGATCCGCATCCAGTGCGCCAAGTGCCACAATCACCCGTTCGAGCGCTGGACTCAGGACAACTACTACGGCATCGGCGCGTTCTTCAACCGCGTGCAGCGCAAGCCCAGCCCTGAGCCCGACGAAATGGTGATCTGGGTGGCACGGGCCGGCGAAGTCACGCAGCCGCGGACCGGCAAGCAGATGCAGCCCTGGCTGCCGCTGACCGGCAGCATCGATCTGCCGGGCGAGGACGATCGCCGCAAGGCGTTCATCGAGTGGATGCGCCGCAAGGACAATCCGCTGTTCGCCCATGCCGCCGTGAATCGCCTGTGGGGTTACCTGTTTGGCCGCGGGATCGTGGAGCCGGTGGACGACTTCCGGGCCAGCAACCCGCCCTCGAATGCCGAGCTGCTCGAGGCGCTGGCCCAGGATTTCATCGAGAGCGGCTTCGATCAGAAGCACATCATCCGCACGATCCTCAACAGCCGTACCTACCAGCTCAGCTCAAAGAAGAACGAGTTCAATGCCCACGATGACAAGTACTTCTCGCACGCGGGCACGCGGATGCTCTCGGCCGAGCAACTGCTGGACGCCATCTGCCACGTGACCGGCGTGCCGGAGAAATTCGCCGGCCTGCCCGCCGGCACCCGGGCGATTCAGCTCCCCAGCCCGGACGTCGACCACCAGTTTCTCAAGGTGTTCGGCCAGCCTGCCCGCGAAATGGCCTGCCAGTGCGAACGCTCCAGCGAGTCGAACCTGTCGCAGGCGCTGCAGATGATCAACGGTCCGGTGGTCCACGACAAGCTGCGGGCGGAAAACAACAACATCCGCAAGGCGGTGGCCGCGGGCAAGAGCAACCGTGAGATCATCGAAGAACTGTACCTGCTGGCGATGTGCCGGCTGCCCAGCGAGCCCGAGGTGGAACGGGCCCTGGCGCACGTGGAGTCGCAGGAGGACCGCGTGGCCGGGCTGGAAGACGTGTGCTGGGCGCTGCTCAACGCCAAGGAGTTCTTGTTCCAGCACTAAAGCGTCGGCTCAGGGAACACGTGCAACCGCCAATCAACGCTATGCGTTGTCGTTGGCGGCTGCGGCTTCCCAGGGGTTCTTCCAGTCGCCCCAGCGGTTGAGATATTCGCGGTAGGCAGGCACGGCTTCGGCCGAGGTTTCCAGGTATTCCTTGGCCGCGGCGATGATCTCCTGCTCCTGCTCCAGCGTGATCTTGCCGATCAGCACCCGGCTGCGCAGAAACACAAAGTACGTATCCAACACGTCGCAGCGGCAGTAGTTGTTGATCTCCAGCAGCCGCCCCTGGTCGTACATGTCCTGGACCATGTAACCCTGCACGTCCATCTTGCCGGGCTTGCCCAGCACGCTGGCGGCCAGGTTCAAGCCGCCGCTGAACCGCGCGCTGCCAAAGTTGGTGAGCAGTTCCTGCACGTCAATGTGCGCGCGGGTGTTGTAGCGGTTGCGGTTCTGCTCGTAAGCCGAGCTTTCCAGGTTGAACCACGCCGGCACACTGATGCCGTAGCGAAAGGCCGCCAGCTCCAACAGCGGCAGATCGAACGTGCGGCCGTTGAAGCTCACCAGCGTGGGCCGGCCGTAGCGGTCCCAACCGCGCCAGAAGTATTCCGTAATGACGTGCGGGCGGAACTGCGGTTCGTCGAGCACCACCAGGTCCAGCAGGCGGTAGTCGGCGCCCAGCTTGGCGATCGCAACCGAAATCGGAATCTGGTAGGTGTAGGGAATGAAGTCCGTGTCGTACTTCTCCATCAATTCCTGCCGGTACTGGGCCACGGCTTCCGCCGCCGACAGGCCCTGCCCGGCGTAGCGAATCTTGGAGATCAGTTCGCCGTCGGCCACGCTTTCGACGTCGAACACAAAATAACGCGGACTTTGCATGATCTCTCCGCCAGCAACCTTTTTGGGTTGGCAACGCCCGCACGAGCGGGCACCAGCCGGTTCGCGCTCTGGAAGTGACGGCGGCGTGCATCGCTCGCCGCGTCCACCCCGCTTACCAGGGCTGCCGCATTCTACTGGCTGTCCGGCAGACCGTCACGCCGCAGCAAACGTAGCGGCCAGGGGGCTAGCGTTTCACCACCTGGGGCTTGAGGCCGCGCTCATACATTTCCTGCCACTTCGCACTGCCGTCGTTGGGCACCAGTTCGGTATGCACGCCGCGTTCGAAGTACGGCAGGCCGGGTTGCCGGAACAGGTTCAACATGAAGTTCACTTCGCCCGTGTTGGACACCAGCAGCTCGCGGCCGTCGGGCCAGGTGGTGCGGATCAGCCGCTTGGGCTCCGGCCGCCGCGGCGGTTTCTCCACGCGGAATTTTTCGACCATGTCGCGGTTGAGTTCAAAGCCCAGGCCCGGCCGCTGAGGCACGGCCGCCGTCCCGCCCGCCACCTCGATCGGCTCGGTCAACAGCCGGTGGGCGAACAACTGATGGCAATTCACGGCCGGCCACGTGGCATGGCTCAGCACGCCGCCGAAGTGCAGCGACCAGGCAGCCGAAATATCGGTGCCGACGATCTGAAGCCAGAACGGCATGTCGGCCATGGCCGCGACCGTTCCCCGCTCAAGAATCCGGCTGGCACCGCCGCCGATCACAAAGCCGTCGCACACCTCTTTGGTGATGACAATCTTGGCGTCGGGCCTGCCGTAATGAAACGCAATCGGCACCCGCGTCGCCGCCCGGATCGCCTGGTTGCCGGCAATATCGGTCTGAAAGATGGGCGACTCGTAAATGCCGATCTGCGGATACTTCTCCAACTCCTTCAGAATCGGGATCGCCTTGGGCGCGGTCAGCAGGGTGTCGTTGAAATCCATGTCGATCTTGAAGTTCTCCGGCACCACCTTCACCGTCTGCTCAACCATCGCCCACAGGTCGAACCACGGCCGCCCCTTGGTCTTGTAGGCCAGGTAGCCTTGCTTCAGGGCTTCGCGGCACTCGGCCACCATGTCCTCAGGCGAGGTATCGATGTTCCACCAGCTCAGCGGCGTCCGCTGGTACACCTGCTTGCCCAGCAGCGCGTGCACGGGAACTTCCAGCGAGCGGGCCACCGCATCGAACAGGGCCATTTGCAGGCCGGCCCCCAGTTCGTCGTCCCACATGATCTCGACGGCATTGGCCCCCAAGGCCCGTCGCACGTCGTTGTCCTCGGTGGCGCCCCAGGTGTAATAGAGGAGCGTTTCGCCAAAGCCGGCCTGCCCGTTGCGGAGCGTCACCTCCACGATCTCGGAGTACCGCCAGTGCGGGATCTCGCGATCCATGTTCCGGGCGGGGATCTCGCGGAACGGCAACTTCACCGTGGTGCGGTCGATCTTGACGATGTCCAACTTGCGATTGCCCCGGGCGGCGGCCAGCGCGCGGCGGCTCAGGCCCGGCATCAGCCCGATGGCCGCCATGCCGGCCGCCTGGCGCAAGAAGGTTCTCCGCGTGGCACGGCGGGCAGTCAAGGCATCGCGGCTCAAACGACCCGGGCCCCAAGCGGCAGGTGAAAGCATCGTTGGATTCTCCCCGGCAGGTCAGCGTGGTGGGAAGCAACAGGGTGCGGCCGGTGGAGCGCCGACGGCGCTCGCATCAACGGACGCTATTGTAACCGCCTGAACGGGGGCAGGCGGACAAGATTTGCCGGGCTGGTCGGCCGCTTATTGACAGCCCGGCGTGTCGCATTCGCGCTAAGCTGTGGTCCCGTCAGGCACTTGCGACGCCTGCGTTGCCGTCGCCGACGGCACGATCCTGCCAGCACGTTTGGCCGCGATAGCAGCTACCGTCCGACGATCCGTGCTTTCCGGCGAAATTCGTCAAACCTGCAGGATGCGACCTGCCGATATACAAGGTGCCGATGGGGGGACAAGCGAAGAGGCAAAGCCCCGGACCTCGGGGAGGCAAAGGATAACTGGCCTGCGGCCGTGCGAAAGCACGTGCGGCCGGCAACGAATGGATTCGTTACCCGCCTTGTCTCGGCGCTTGCGGTCAGTTGTAGCCGCGGCGCATGGACGAGGCTGACTGCGGCTGAGCCGCGTTAGAAAGGCCCCCGGAAATGATTCAGAATCGCCTGCGCGTCTACTACGGCCCTCCGACCGACGTGGTGACGGAAACGATCCACGTAAACGAGAACACCGTGGAGGTGCCGCTGGGAGAGATCCTGCCGCTGCTGGTCGATGCGTACCTGAGCAAGCGGACCTGGTTGAAGGATTTTGACAACGAGCCCATCACCATCTCGACCGATCTGCACGAAGTGGTGTTGGCCTACCAGCATCACCGCCGGCCCTCGGCCTAAGGCGGATGGATGCCTGCCGTTGCCGTGCCCGCCAGGCACTGCAACCCCGGACTTTTGGGAAACAAACGCTAGCGCGAGAATTGCTCCGTCCATTTCGAGTTGGGTGCGCGGCCTACCGCTGCGGCCGTGTGCCAGCTCTCAGGACACGCCACCGCCGGCCACCTTTGGTCGGCGGATTTTTTGCGCGCATGCAGAACGGGGCTGCCTCCCAGCGCCTGTGATGGGGATTCCCTCACACCGCCATCACATCATGCCATCCGTGGCAAACACCTGCCGGGCGACGTCGAGCGATTGCGCGTGGATCGAAACAATGTCGTCCACGTTGGGCGCGTAACCGCCGCCGAGCGTCAGGGCTACCGGGATGCCCTGCTTGCGGCAGGCGGCCAGCACCATGCGATCGCGGGCAGCAAGTCCCGGTTTGGTTAACGCCAGACGGCCCAAGCGGTCGCCCACATACGGATCGGCTCCGGCAATGTAGAACACCAACTGCGGGCGGCCGCGGCTGAACACTTCTTCCAGGCCGGCCTCAAGAGCAGCGAGGTACCCCGCGTCGTCGGTACCATCGGGCAAAGCAATATCCAGGTCGCCCTCGCATTTGCGGAACGGGAAATTCTTGGCTCCGTGAATGGAGAACGTGAATACACTGGGATCGGCGGCGAAGATATGAGCCGTGCCGTTGCCCTGGTGGACGTCGCAGTCGATCACGGCAATGGAGATCGGCCCCACGGTGCGCTGCAAGACACGCGCGGCTACCGCTACGTCGTTGAACACGCAGTAGCCTTGCCCACTGTCGGAGAAGGCGTGATGCGTGCCGCCAGCCAGGTTGGCGGCGAATCCCCGCTGCCAGGCAAGCTGCGCGGCACAGATCGTCGCGCCCACCGAACGCCGCGAACGCTCGACCAGCTCAGGCGACCACGGAAACCCAATGCGGCGAACCTCCAGCGGCGTTAGCTCGCCGGCCGCCAGTCGCGTGAGGTAATCGCGCGTATGAACCAGTGAAAGCTGCTCATCGCTGGCCGAGGGCGGAACCCGCAGTTCAAATGCCCGGCCCTGCTGCTGCGCCCACCGCACCACGCCGGCATACTTGGCCAGCGGGAAGCGGTGTCCCGGCGGCAGCGGCACCGGGAACAGGTCGGTTCGAAACAGCGTCAGTCGCATCGGCATGCGGCCAGGGCTTGGTCAGCCCACCTGCGGGGCGATATAAGGAAACGGTCGGAGCACCATTCTACACGGCCATCGGCCGGCCAACGCAGCCGACGGTGAGCCGCAGTTTACGCCCACAAGGTTTCTGCACTCCAGCCGCAGAAAGGGGAGCATTGAACACCTGGCGATCGTTTGCCATCGTGCCTGCGGCTGGCCGCAGCCGCCGGATGGGCACCCCCAAGCTGCTGCTTCCCTGGCGGCACCACACCATGGTGGAAGAAGTGCTCCATCGCTGGAAGGCCGCGGGTGTTGACCACCGCATCGTGGTCGTGCATCCGGCCGATGCCGAGCTGGCCCAAATCGCTCGGGCCGCGGGGGCAGAAGTCGTCGTCGCTCCCGAACCGCCGCCCGACATGAAAGTTTCCGTCCGTTTGGGTCTGGAATACGCGGCCGGACGCTGGCAGCCGCAAACGGCCGATGCGTGGCTTTTGGCCCCGGCCGATATGCCGGAGCTTTCGCCCGAAATCGCGCGCCGCCTGCTGGCCGAACACGAAACACATCCTGAGGCGATCGTCGTGCCCAACCACAACGGCCGGCGAGGTCACCCGGTGCTGTTTCCCTGGCCGCTGGCTGCGGCCGTTGGGCAATTGCCTGAAGATCGAGGTGTGAACGTGCTCGTCGAACGCGGACCGGTTGTCGAAGTACCGTTCGATCTGCCGCGTGCCGCCGACATTGATACGCCGGACGAGTACGATCAGGCGAGGCGTGCCTCGGCGGCCGACAGCTAAGGCGGGGGCATATCCATCGCCAACCGCAACGCCACGGCCAGCGACGAGGCCAACTCCACCGCCGGACCGGCGCTCCAGCGTGCTTCGTGCAGCCGCCGCTCCAGTACATCGGCCAAGCGGCGGACCACTTGCGGCAGCCGGTCGAAGCCGCAGCTTTCGCCCCGGACGGCCAGCTCCTGCCACTGCCGCACCACGGTGGCATCAGCACGCCGGGCTCCCAGCAACAACAGCTCACCGAGCAATGCCGAAGCGTCATCGGTCCATGCGGCAGGTTCGTTATGCCGGCCGGCCGCGTGCTCGACGTGTTGCGTGCCGGCAGCTTCCTCGCCCGCCGAAACCTTGCCCAGTGCCGCCAGAATCCGCTGGGCTTCCGCAGCCGTATCCACCCAGGGTTGCAGCCCGATGCGTCCCTGCGGCGTTTGAAATACCAGGCACGTGGGCGCAATCACCAGGCCGGCACCGCTGCGCTGGACGCGACCGGCGACAAACTTCACGCCGTAGTTCACTCGGTCTCCAGCCGTCGGACCGTTGCCGCGGCTTGCATCCACGGCCTCCAAGACGGCCAGCAATGCTTCAAAGCCGGCCTGGCCGCCGGTGGTATACGGGTGACGCAGTTGCGCCCGGCCGCCTTGGGTATCGAGCAGCGTGGCATGAATGGTTTGGGCAACCGGGTCGTAGGCGACATCGGTCACCTGGGCGACATCCAGCACGTAGAGGTCTTCGGTCACGCGCCGGGGCCGCAAGGCCGTGGGCGGGAGCGTCGCCCGCTGGGCATCGAGCGCCGCAAAGTTATCCACCAGCACCGGCGGACGCAGCTTCTCCCAGGCATAGTTTTGACCGTGCAACACCGCGGGCCGGCGCCCCAGCACCAGACGCCGATTCGGCGTACGTTTGGCCCCTTGAATCACCAGGTTGCCTGCGCCGATCGCGGCCAGCGACATGCCCTTGGTGATGGAGTACCGGCTCAATCGGGCAAAGTCGGGCTGGGTTTGTACATCCGCCGGGTTTTCGAAGTTGCGGCTTACCGCGACCAAGGTGCCGGAGTCATCGTCCTGCAAGAAGGCGAACATCTCGATGCTGCGGCGGTGATGAACCACCCAGCAGCCCAAGCCAATCAGCCGCGCGGAAGCCACCTCGGTGAGCGTGTCGTTGGTTGCCCCGCGGATCAAGAGCTGCGGCACCGTGGGCGGTTGGCTGCGGACGGCGTCGCAGCGAATCAACAGCTCGCCCACCAGTACGGCTAACGTCTGGCTGTCGAACAGCGCGCTGTGCTCGTGATACTGCTGATGCAGATGCAGCAGTTCCCCGATGATCTCCGCTGGCCAGAGCAGCCCCTCTTTGCGACAGCGCGCAGCTGCCCGGTTCAGGCGGTCCTTCCAGGCCGATGGCACATTGCTGAAACCGGTCTCGATCAACTCGGCCAGCAAGCGCTCAAGATCGTCCAGCAGATTCGTCGGCACGGGGTGAGCGACCGATTGGGTTGAAACCAACCCTGCCGTGCAATCGGACGGCAGTTGCCGGAATGCCCAAATCGCCAGCGGCGCGCAACTGCACAGGTCGTGTTCGGCACAGTCGCAGTGGAAGTACCGCGGATCGCCCGGCACCAGAAACCGGATCGTGGTCGACCGCTGGTGGAAATGCGCCTGCGGCTTGGGGCCGCGGATCAGCTCGACCAGTTCGCCTTGATCAAAGGCCTTCCGGGCTTTGGTGAGCAGCGTCTTGGGGAAATGCTGGGCGAGTTGCTCATCAGTGATGCTGCCAGGATCCCAGGGTTCGTTGACCACGCCCGGGGCCGCAAGCGTCGGGGTCGCCGTCGCGGCGGGCAGTGACTCCTCGGCAGCGGTTTGATCCTCCGGCGGAGCAACATCGGCGATAGGCGTGGGCTCCGGCGCTGCCGTCGCCTCGGCAGAAGGTGCTGCCTGTACGACTGGGGGAACCCTCGCGGCTCCGGTGGAAGCTTGCTGCTGGTAGGCCAGCACGGCCCGAACCAGGCACCGACAGATGCCGGCAGCCGCGCACGTGCAGCGGCCCTCGCGGAGCGTACGCTGGGCCGGCAGCGTCGACACGCGGCCATCGCTCCAGCGGAAGGTGACCTCGCCCTCGGGCGTTTCGTCGATCGCGACGCTCACAAGGTTTTCGGTCACTTCCTTCAGGGCACGCTTGACCGTTCCCCGGTTGCTGAACGCGACCAGGTCATCGAGCGACAGGGCAAGAATATCGGTGCGGGCAAATGGCAAGGGCAAGCCAACTCCTGGGGGTACTTCGTCTGTCGGCGGTGATGCGTGCCTACTCCGGAGCCGCCGGCGGCAAGGGTGTCTCAACAGCCGGGGTAGCGGCACTACTCGCCATCGAAGCCGCCACGGCTTGCTCCGGCTTGAGCAATTGATCCACGATCTGGAGCTTCTGCCAGATCCGGTTCGCCAGACCGCCACAAAGGGTTTCAATATCGTCGACGGCCGTTACCGCCAGCGGGTCAGGAAGATCCTGAATATACAGCGAGGTGATCTTGCTTCGAGGCCAGCATCACCAGCATTGCTGCGGCACTCAGCACCAACAGCCCCACGACGATCCGCAAACCGATGTAAGGGCGGCGGATTTCGTCGGCCCGCTGCGCGGCCTGCTCGGCCACGGCTTCCAACTCCTTGGCCACCTTGGCCAGGCCCGCATTGGGAAACCGCCGCTGAATGCGCAGCGTAATCCCACACAGCGTGCTGACAATGCGCCGGGCATCCAGTCGCTGGTAGGCCATGGCGGTTGTGGCCGTTGGCATCGGCCGGGCTGCGAAGGGTTGTCGCTGCACCGCACACGGCGGCATTGGGCATTCCCGGCAGAAACACCGCTGCCGGTGCCCGTGACCGTACCGCGACCCAGGGCCAGAAGCAACCAGCGGCCGACCACCGCGCAGGGTGATCGGCTGGCGTTTCTCGGGGTGAGAACGCGGCAAGCTCTTTTGCCGCAGCGCAGCCGAGCCGGCCGCGTCGGCCGGCGAAAGCAGGCGGGCAGCATCGACACGCTGCCTGGCGAAACAAGAAAAAGGCACCCTCCCCGACTTCCGTGAAACTGGGGATGGGAGGGTGCTTGCAGTGTCGTGTCACCAAAGTGACCAGACACGCTGTTCGCAGCCGGAGGCCTCTTGCATCCGTACCCGCAAGACACCGCCAGGCTCGCAATGAGCCTGGTGAGCAATAGTCGGTGGCCGCAACCCATTGCTCACGTTCTTACGCGTGGCGAACAAACGGACGGACGTCGCCTGCTATACGCTTCTCCAATCGCTCCCGGGCTGGTGTCTCGGCCAGGCGCTGCGGCGTGCCCGGCGGAAACGGCCCTGCATGCTGGAAATAGTGATCAGGTGGAATTGGGTTATTTCAAAGCCGACTCGGCGAGGCTGTCGTAATCGCCACTCTTGTCGGCCCAGTACGCCTGCCACTGCTGCAAGTCCCAAAGTTCGAGGTGATCGCGGACTCCCAGCAGCATCACGTCCTTCTTCAACTTGGCCCGTTCGGCAAGCTCCGGCGGAATGCGGACTCGGCCTTGCTTGTCCACCTCCACCCGGTGCGCCTGTGCGTAGAACAGCCGCATGAATGCCCGGACGTTCTGTTGGGTGGGAGAGCTGGCTTCGAGGCGTTGGGCGAAGCGGGCGAACTCCGCTTCGGTGAACAACACCAAGCTGCCGTCGGTCCCCGGCGCCACGTACATGACGCCGCCGGGTTGCAACGCGAGGACGTCGCGAACCTCCTTGGGAATAGCCACGCGCAGCTTCTCATCGAGCGAGCGGCTGTAGCTTCCCGTCAGGATCATTCGGTTCCCACTTGTCCCCACTCACTCCCACTGAAGCCCAAATCTAGTGCGTTCTGGGTCGGCGTCAACTACCGAGTTGAGCGGATGCCACGTTGCGGCAGGCGCGGCTGCCCTAGGCCATTGCAGGTAAGGAACTTGGGAGACATGCTGCAGCCGCAAAAGGCCGAAAATTTTTGCCTGCCGGCATCGCTTCGCACCCGCCACGAGCGAGAAGTGGCTTGGCGTGGGGAAAAACATGTCTTTGTAAACCATTATATAGAAGCAACTTACAAAATGCGTCCTGTCACCCGCGGGCAAAGCGGGGCGTTTTGCTCGGCTCATCCCCACAGAGCCCCACGGCCAGCGCGCAATCGATCCGCAACGGGCCAACTGGGGGCTTTAACAAGACCAGCGAGAATACCCAGAGGGGGCGGTCTGCCGTTTAGAAGACAAACCGATGGTGATGCACCCCGGCGTGGGGGCCGCATGCGGGCAAGAGATTCCCCACGGCCGCCAGGGCGGCTCGCGATCCCAGTGAGCTACCTTGGGCGTGCAGTCAGATTCCCCACGGCCGCCAGGGCGGCTCCCTTAGGAAGCAGGTCAGCAGCGACCGACTAGCGGGCGCTGGGACAGAACATGAACTCCACCACGCGGACTTCCTCGCCTTGCGAGGCCAGCTCCGCGGCGCGGGCTTCGGCTTCTTCGGTCCGGTGGTAGACAGCAATCAGCTCCCACTCGTCCGAAGCCTGGAGCCGGCGCTGCAAGCGAACGTGGCGAGGCTGGCCGCCCACCGAGCTCGCAGCCCGAAGGAACCGGGGCTGCGCAGGGCGTTCGACGTGCGGAACGGAAACGTACGTGGACATCGACTCACAACCTTATGCGGGTGCGACGTGGCTGCGGAACACGCCCCCGGTTTTGCGGCCCCCCAACAGGCAGGACGCCGCGGCTCAGGCCATACGCTGCCGGCACGTTGCGGCCGGACGCGGTGGCCCTTCTTCCTCTGTTCTTCGTACCGCGGGCAGGAACGCGTTGAACCAAAAACACGAATTATCGGGGATCGGGAGGTTGTGCGGCGGCAGTGGCAGCGGCGGTGGCGTGGAGTACGGAAATGACGCGTTCCAACGCTGCCAGCCATGACTGCCGGGCCACAACATCAGGCGGCCCCAACCTTGTGAGGCGGACAATCGCTGCAGTCGTTACATGCAGCGGCCGCCTAAAGGAAAGAAACGCAGCAGGCAGTAAAGTTCGCGCCCAGTTGCCAGGCAAAGCGTGCATACGATCAGCGGCGCGGACTCTAGCGTCTGTTCCTTGCTCAACAGATCAGCAAGGACGAAATAGGGCAAGTGACATTTTGTCGCACACAAGGTGCGTTCGGCCCTGCAAATTGCGATACCACGCGAAAACACCGCAGCGCAATCTCAGGCGCCGCCATGTGATGGCCGCCCATCAATCAGCAAGATCGTACGCCCATTGGGCCGCTGAGCAGAAATGCTTGGTATCGCTCTAGGCAGCTTGATGCTGCTTGGCCTGGCGGGCGGTGCGCCACAACTGCCGCAGCGAAGCCCACAAGCTCGGCGATACCGTTTGCCGGTACGGCGAGTCGGGCGGAAGCTGCTCCATCAGCCGCCGATGGGCCTTGCCCAGCGAGTGATACGGCATCGAGGGAAACAGGTGGTGCAGGGCGTGATAGCGCAGCCCAACCGGTCCCCATAGCGACGAAATGATCGGGTGATAGGGATAGTTCACGCTGTCGAGCAGTTGCTCCAAGAACGTGACTTCGTGCTCGCGGGTAAACATGTAACGGTGAGCCCCCAGCGTGCGCACCGCATTGAGGGTGATCACACTCACCGCCGTCGCATAGGCCAGGAAAAGCCACTTGATCGGCAGCACGCCCGAGATGAGCAGCGTGGCCATCGTCAGGCAGTAGATAAAGCACACGGTCTCCTGCCGCCGCCAGAGCCGCATCTCCTTATCGGTGGGCAGCGGCCGCACGTACGCCGGATCGACCACCATCGACGAGGCGCGGGCGTTCACCCAGCGGGCAATCGAGGGATGCAGCCACTTGGCCGGGGTGAGCACCAGGAACCGCACGGCGGCGATCACCGGAATCACAAAGCTCTGAGCCAGGTAACCGATAATCGCCCACACCGACGAAGCCAGCGCCAAATACTCGCCATCTTCCTTGGTGGCGTAGTGCTTGCGCATGTGGTGATGGACGTGGGTTTGATACAAGAACGACGGCATCAAAAACGGCACGCCGCACAGCATGTTCCAGGCCATGCGGAAGCCCGGCACCGCGTTATCGCGGAGATGGACCAGCTCGTGCGTGAACAAGGTGGCCCGATAAAACGCCAGACACATGATCACAAACAGCGCGCCGGAGCAGCCCCAGTAGAAGGCGGCCGACTCAATCCCCAGCCATCCGGCCAGCCGCGGCACAAACAGCCCGCGTAGTAGCGCCGTGAAGCAGAACGCGCCGATCCCCATCGAAACCAAGAAGTCGGTCCAATAGATGGCCGGCTTGGCTTCGAACAGATCGCGGACAATATGCCGCGTTTCGGCGATCGAGAATTCAGCAGTAGCCCGGTGCGTCTTCGATTCCGATGAGCCCGAAAACGACGAAGCAATGTGCTCGGAAGAATGGGCAATGCTCATGGCGGAGTGTTGGCTTGAGCTTCCAAAGTCCACGGACGGTGGACGCCTAGATGGCTGCCCAACCACCCGGAAACGTGTGCCGGATACAAACCCCGACGCGGCGACCGCCGTCGCTGGCGGCCGCTGAAGATCAACGGGCGAAGCGATCAACGGCAGGGGGCACCAATGCACACCCAGGCGCACCGCACCGGCCAGTTATCCTTTTCGCCCCAAACTCAAGTTCCCCTTCACAATAGTTTGGAGAGGCTTGGAGGTCTAGAAAAACAACAACAAACCTTCACATGGCACAATCTGCGTAAGACGTGCCAGCGGACTCTCAAACTTGATGGGTCGCTGTCGGTTGCCCCCGCGCCTGAGCGCCGCAGGCCGGGGCCGGCTTCCCTTGAAGGCCACCGCTTTGCGGGGGGCGAGGTTGTGGAAATGGGACCGCAAGTGGATCCGGGAGCCTTAACGCTGAATCCCCTGTAGCGTTGGCGGAAAACCGTGGCGATTTGTAACGAGGCTACCGACCAGGCGATCCTCCGGGAAGTTTGCCAGAACGTAAGTGTTGGCGCCATCAACGATTTGAACCCAAGCCGTGCCGCCGTTGCCGGAGGTGACGCCGCCGTGGTCGGTACGCAGGCTGATCTGGTGCATGCCCGCCGGCAGTTCCAGACGCAGCACCTGGATCTTCGCCGGTAGCAATGCCCAGCACCGGGTATCGGCCGATTCGGTCGCATCCCAGACGATGTTCCCGATATCCAGCAGGAACCCCATCGCGCGATCGTCCACCGCCTCCTTGGCCGCGTAAACGATCGACTTTTTGACAACCCGGCGGGCAATTGCTCGGGCCACGATCTGTGGATAGGCCGCGTCGTACTGTTCCTTGGCCATCTTGGCGACGTCGGTAATGGTTTCGGTCCGCCCGCAGTCCCGCCCGTTCACCGAAACCACCACGCTCTGCACCGAGCACGGCGGAACCACCAGGGCAGGCACTTTGACCGGCGCGATCGATGGCGGCATCTTCTTCATGCCGCTCGCCCTCAAGATGTGCTCGGCCAGGATCAATGAAACCGAACTGGCGACCTCGATCTTTTCTTCCTTGTATGGCCCGCGTCCCACCAGCGCGAACACGTACAGCACGCCATTACCGGGCGCCGAATGGCGGCCAAACTGAGCCCGGTGCAAGTCGAACCGTGCGGCCGAGAACTCCGGCTGCCACGAGGCCACGTGCAGGTAGCTGCGGGCAGCCAGGTCGTAGTCGCGGTGCGTCTGCTCGGCCAGCACGCCGTGGAGATACGGCGCCAACGCGACTTGCTTGTACACCAGCTTGGCGTCTTCGCCATCTTTCGCCGCGGCCGCATCGATGATCTGTTGCTGCTTCTGCTGCATTTGCAGCGCATAGGCCAGGGCATCCTCGCCGCCTTGCATCAGGTTGGCCAGCGCCAGCATCGCGCGGATCAGAACGCGCTCGTAATCCTCGCCGGCGTAGGCCAGCACCTGATCGTCGGTGAGCATCGACAGCGCCAGCTCGCCCAGGTGCTTTTGCTCCAGTTCGTCGAATCGATCGCGCACCGTGCGCAGCAGTTGCTCGGCCTCGTCGGGCTTGCCCTCCGCCAGGCGAACCATCGCCTTATCAAGTTGAAGTACGTCCTGGTCGGGCTTTTTGCGGGCAAGCCCCTCCTCGATCATTTGCGAGGCCTGGAGCAGGTCGCCGCGGTAGAAAGCCCGTCGGGCATCGCGAATGCGATCGGCATGGGTTGCGCAGCCGGCAACCAGCAACATCAGGAGCCAGCACAGCCTGCGCGAAAGCACACGGCTCATGGCTTGCAACTCGCCGTTGGCGGTTCAGAGCACCGCATTACCACCAACTGAAGAACTTGCTCTTGGCCAGCGGGCCCGGCAGCCGGCTGCGCTCGTAGCCCTTGCGGATTTTGGCCGACTCCTTGTCGTAGTCGCCCGTGTGGACGTTCACGATCTCCATCGTGAGCAGGTAATCGCGCTGGTAAGCGTTGTCCTCGTGCGTGGTACCAGAGGTGATGGTGGCATACATCAGGCAGTTGATCGGCTGCCCGTACCGTCCCAACGTGGCCATGAAAATGCCCATGTTCTCGGGCACGAACAACTGGTCGGGCCGCAGCCGGGTTTCGCGCAGCGCGGCATCGACATAGCGCCGGCTTACGGGCCGATACAGGTTCGACTGCTCGATCTTGGTATCGATCAGTTGATAGATCTGCTCGCGGAAGTCGCCCAGTTCCTCGGCGCTCTTGTTCTCCACGCCCAGGAAGCACACCACCAGCGGCTCGCCGAGCGGGCTAACCGTCTGCATGCCGGAGTGATGGCGGCCTAATAGCTTGGCGACTGCTTCTTCGACCAGCGGCCCCCAGGTTTCGGCCCCGGCCGTCTTGTTGCCCACCAGGTCGGCCTGATCGTCGCGCAGGACCTGGGCGTGCTGTTTCATGCGGCACCCGGACAGGAAGATGCCTGCCATGCACAGGGCGCCGGACATTCGCAGAAACTGTCGCCGATCCATGCCCGCCTCCTGGGACGTCTCGCGGGAAACGGCGCACGGTCAGCCACCGTGCCGCCTTCGGGTACGAATCGGCCGGATGCATCGAAGAATTGAGTTTTGACGGCTGCGCCGGTCCTATCGCCCGCCACCCGCAGCGTCAGACGGGGGGATCGCAAGCGACTGGAGATCGCTCACATTCCCCTGCAGGGCGCGCAGCCTGTGCTGCACGCGATGCGCGCTCTGCCAGCGGCCCACAGAGCGAACGCCGCCGGCAAACCTTCCGCAAGCTGCCTGTTCCGCGGCGGCGAACGGCGGGAAAACTGGACAGGCGCCCATTTCCCTTGCTGCGCAGACCGCGGATAATAAAGAGCCAACGGAGTCTGGCGAAAATGCTTAGGCACCGTGTGGCCACGGCCGCTTCGGGCCGCTTCGCGGCTGGTTCGTCAGCCGGGGAGGCAGCCCCCCGCCTGCGGCTCGTGGAATCTTTGGTAGCCTTGATTTACAATCGATTTGTGCCTGTCCGGCACGGCAGAACCCGCCTGATGTGGCACTAGCGTGCGTCAGCGACTCGGGAAGGAAGCCGGTAGCGGGAAGGCAGCTTCGTCGCGGGAGGGAGGAGCTCTCGCACGGTCTGGCCCCGGTTGCGCAGGCACACGCTCGCTATGCCTTTTGCTTCAGCTCCATTCAATCTCAAGGATTACGCGGCTGCCGCACGCGAACAAACCGACCGCGCGCTGGACCGCTACCTGACCTTCTCCGACGCGCCGGAACCCCTGGGCCGAAGCTGCCCAGCCCGTCTCCGCGACGCCATGCGATACTCGGTGCTGGCTCCCGGCAAGCGGATTCGGCCGGTGCTGGTGCTGTTGGCCGCCGAAAGCTGTGGCGGACAGGCCGCCGCGGCGATTCCGGCCGCCTGTGCCGTGGAGCTGATTCACGCGTACTCCCTCATCCACGACGACCTGCCGGCGATGGACGACGACGACCTCCGCCGCGGTCAGCCCACCTGCCACAAGAAATTCGACGAGGCCACGGCCATCCTCGCCGGCGACGCCCTCCAGGCGTTGGCCTTTGAGATCCTCGCCCGCGACATTCAGCCGGCTGCGGCGGCCGCTGCCTGTTGTGCGGCCCTGGCCCGGGCGGCAGGCCCCACGGCGCTGGTCGGAGGGCAGGCCGACGACCTGGCCGCCGAGCATCAGCAAGGCTCGGTCGAGCAATTGGCGGCCATCCACGCCCGCAAGACCGCGGCCATGTTCGCCGTATCAGCCCAATTGGGCGGGATTTGCGCCGGGGTTGAAACTGCCCGGTTGGATGCGCTGGAAAACTACGGTTATAACCTCGGCATGGCGTTCCAGGTGATGGACGACGTGTTAGACGTGCTGGGGACCCAAGACGCGATGGGAAAACGCGTCGGTAAGGATGCAGATCGCGGGAAACTGACGTACCCGGGACTGCTGGGCGTGGAGCAAAGCGTCGAACGCGCCAGGCACTACGTCGACCAGGCGTTGGCCGCGGCGGCTCTGGCGGCTCCTCGCACGGATGGCTTGGAAGCACTGGCCCATTTCGTAATTCAAAGAGATCGGTAATGGACGAATTGCTCTCCAGGATCGAATCGCCGGCCGACCTGCGCAAGCTGTCGCTCGCTGAACTGGAACAGCTCGCCCGCGAAATGCGCGAGGCGCTGTGCAACCTGGTCAACGCCCGCAGCGCCCACTTTGCGTCCAACCTGGGCGTGGTCGAACTGTGCCTGGCCCTGCACACCTCGTTCGACTTCCGCCGCGATCGCCTGATCTGGGATACCGGGCACCAGATCTACCCGCACAAAATGGTCACGGGCCGCTACCCGCAGTTCTCGACCATCCGCACCAAGGGCGGCTTGATGGGGTACCCCAACCCCAACGAAAGCCTGTACGACCTGTTCATGACCGGGCACGCCGGCTGTAGCGTGTCGACGGTGATGGGCCTGAAGTCGGGCGACGACCTGCTGGGCGAAACCGACCGCTACGCCGTGGCCGTAATCGGCGATGGCGCTCTGCCCTCGGGCATTGTGTTCGAGGCGTTCAACAATGCCGGCGGCATGCGGCAAAAGAAGCTGATCGTCATCCTCAACGATAACGAGATGTCGATCTGTCCCCGCGTGGGCGGCCTGGCCAACTACCTGGATCGCCTCCGCAGCAACCCGATGTACCAGGGCCTCAAGAGCGAAGTGTCGCGGTTGCTCAAGGGGCTGCCCCTGGTGGGCGACTCGGCCGAGAAGCTGCTCTGGCAGATCAAAGAAGGCGTCAAGAGCGGCCTGCAAGGCGGCATCCTGTTCGAGGAGCTGGGTTTCCGCTACGTGGGCCCGGTCGATGGCCACAACATCGCCGAGCTGCGCCGCTACCTGAAGATGGTGAAGAAGGCCGATCGGCCCGTGCTGCTGCACGTCATCACCCGCAAGGGCCAGGGCTTCAAACCGGCCGAGGAAGACCCGGTATACTTCCACACGCCGGCCCCGTTCACGCGCGAACGGCAGTGCGTGATCAGCATCCAGAAGAGCACGTCGCGGACCTACACGCATGTGGCCAGCGATGCCATCTTCGACAACATGCGCCGCAACCCGCGCGTGACCACGCTCACCGCGGCCATGTGCCTGGGCAACAAGCTGGAGCCGATCCGCGACCAGTTCCCGGACCGCTTCTTCGATACCGGCATTTGCGAGTCGCACGCGGTGGCCTTCGCCGCCGGCCAGGCCAAGGCCGGCTTGCGGCCCATCGTCGATATTTACAGCACGTTCTTGCAGCGGAGCTTCGACCAGATCTTCCAGGAAGTGGCCCTGCAAAACCTGCCGGTGACGTTCATGCTCGACCGGGCTGGACTCACCGGTCCCGACGGCCCCACGCATCACGGCGTGTTCGACCTGGCCTACATGCGCATCTTCCCGAACATGGTGGTGATGGCGCCCGGCGATGAAGCCGACCTGCGGCTGATGCTCGACTTTGCCCTGGCCCTCGATGCGCCGGCCTCGATCCGCTACCCCAAGGACACGGCCGTGAAGCTGGACCGCCGCCCGGCCGCGATCGAAATGGGCCGGGCGGAAGTTCTCCGCACCGGTCGCGACGGCACGCTGCTGGTCTGTGGCACGCTGCTCAACGAAGCCATGAACGCCGTCGATATCCTGGCGGCCGAAGGCATCGACGTGGGCGTGGTCAACGCCCGGTTTGTGAAGCCGCTGGATACCGAAACCATGCTGGCGGCCATCGCCGACAGTCCCTTTGTGATCACCATCGAGGAAGGCTGCCTGATGGGCGGTTTTGGGTCCGCCGTGCTGGAAGCCGCCGCCGATGCCGGGATGGACGCCAGCCACGTCCGCCGGCTGGGAATCCCCGACCACTTTGTGGAACACGGCGAACGGGAAGAGCTGCTGGCCGACCTGGGCCTGGATACCGCAGGCATTGTCGCCGCCTGCCGCCGCGCGGCTGGCCAGGACGCTGTACCGCTCTCGGCGCCGCGCCGCGTGAGCTAGGCCGCCCTACCTTGCCCCAAAAACGCACGGCAAGCATGCACATTCCACGCCCCGACGACGATCGCTTCTACCGTGCCCGAGCCAGTCGGGCATTGCTGGCGGCGATGGAGGAGCTGGCTCAGCGCAGCGGCTGCCTGCTGCCCGAACTGGAAGGCGTGCCGATGGCGGAAGCCTTCCGCCTGGCTGAAACCACCTATGGCCCAGACCTGCCGGAGTTCTGGCAGATCTGGAAGGAGTGGCAGGAACCGCCTGACCTCTCGACTTTGGGTGAACTGTAGGTGGCGGCCTCTTCGACCAACCGCGCGAGCCACGCCGGGCCGCGTTTTGTCTTATTGGTGGTTACAGCCGCAGGCCGCAAGGCTCGCCTGACCGGCTGCCTGATTTGCGGCCAAATGCGGGAACCGCCCGGCGGGGCACTTTGAATTTGGCGGCCGGAACGCTAGATTTCTTGGTGAGCGCCGGTAATTTTCACCGGCGGCTCGCAATCAACGTGAGCAACCTCCGGGGTGTAGCGCAGTCTGGCTAGCGCGTCTGGTTTGGGACCAGAAGGTCGGGAGTTCGAATCTCCCCACCCCGACTTCTTCCAAGCACAAAGCCCTGCGGCAGAACTGCCGCAGGGCTTTTTCGTTGGCGTAAGGGCATGCGCAATGTGCCCGTAGAGTTCGGCGCGTGAATGTTCTCGGATCGTTTTCAAAACGTTCGCTCCCAAGCATCGCACATCTGTCGATGAGCTCGGCCGCCTCAAAAGGCTTTGAACGGCCGTACTGTTTCACACTACATCGCATCGGCAAAGTCAAGCCCTGGGCCGTGTCCTTGGCTCGCGTAGAATAGGTTGAACCACGTCACCGATTCATTTCGAGCAAGGAGACAGGCTGTTGGATCTTCACTTTGTTAAGTGCCGCGTTGGGGACAACCTTCACTACATCTGTCTGAATCACATCACCCTGCTCAAGATCATGGACAATGGCGATGGTCACGTGATCTTGTCCAACGGAATCGATCTCTTCCTCGATAAAGAAGAGGCCGACAAGCTGCTGGTACACATGGCTGATGAGTAAACGGCCCGGCGCAAACGCCGTTTGCGGTTGGCACCGCGCGCGTTGGCTGAACGTGGGCGGCTATCTGATCTTACGACACAACCAGCAGGCCACCGCCGCGAAAGCACACTTTTCGCAGTTCTTCGCTACTTTTCTCTGAGCCCTGGGGGGCGGTTCCAGAACATCGTACCCGCCCCCCCGCTGTGGTGCGTCGTTCTCGTCAACGGGGCTTGCCGAGTTCAGCCCCAGGCCCCGGAATGGTAGAGTAGGTGGAGCACTCCCAAACTCCTGCGCCGCCACATGCGGCCACCTACCTCAAGCCCAAGTCTCGACGAGCCATGACGCGTTTGCCGTTTCGCCTGCTGTCCTTGCTGCTGGTGACGTGGTGCCTGGCGGACACTGCTGCCGGCCAAGAGAAGAGCGTCAAGCCGGGCATCAACGATGCGTTCCGTAACCCCAACGTCCAGGAGTATGTCCAGCGGTTCGAAGGCGAGAGCCGCGAGGTCTTCCTGCATCGCCACAAGATCGTGGAAGCCTGCCAGATCCGGCCCGGCCAGACGGTGGCCGACATCGGCGCCGGAACCGGCTTGTTCACGCGCTTGTTCTCCGATGCCGTCGGTGAGAAGGGCCGCGTCATCGCCGTGGATATCGCCAAGGAGTTCCTCGACCACATCCGGGCAACCAGTGCCAAGCTTGGGCAGAAGAATGTCGAAACCGTGCTCTGCACGGCCGATTCGACCGAGCTGCCCGAGAACTCCATCGACGTGGCGTTCATCTGCGACACGTATCACCATTTCGAGTTCCCGCTCAAAACGATGGCCTCGCTGTGGCGCGCGCTCAAGCCGGGCGGCCGGGTGATCGTGATCGATTTCCATCGTATCCCGGGCAAGACCAAGGAATGGACGCTGAACCACGTCCGGGCTGGGCAGGAGGTGTTTGAAAGCGAGATCGTGGAAAGCGGCGGGTTCCTCAAGACCCGGGAGGTCAAAGGCATCCTCGACGAGAACTACTTCATCGAGTTCACCAAGAGCCCCACGCCCGGCTCGAAGCCGCCGCAGTATCCGATCATTCCCGGCTACGGCGGCGTGGTCGACGTAGCCAAGGCGACCGAGAAACCGCGTGCCGGAGCCAAGCTGTTGTTCGACGTGACCGCCTCATCGCCGGCGGATACCGTCCACAAAGGCCTCCAGCGGGCCGCCCGGCTGCTCAACCTGTACGGATTGGCCGGGCTCAAGGCGTCGGACATCAAGCTGACGCTCGTATTCCACGGCGATGCGACCAAGACCGTTCTGAACGACGACTTCTACCAGGCACGTTTTGGCGTCGAGCGCAATCCCAATCTGCCGCTGATCAAGCTGCTGCAGGACGCCGGCGTGGAGATCTTGGTCTGCGGCCAGGCCCTCAACTACAAAGGCTTCCCGGAAGACGCGGTCGAAAATTCGATCCGCATCGCCGACTCCGCGCTTACCGTCATCATCAACAGCCAGATGGATGGCTACGGGTATCTGCCGATCCAATAAAACGGCAACATCGACACGCCCGACTCGGATTGGATTGTCGTCTAGAACCGCACATTTTCGCCCCGCACCGCGCATAAATCGTCACGGCATTTGCACCACAACACGTGATGTGAATCGGCAAGAATTCCAGAGTGCCAGCCTAGAACCAGTTTCAAAACTCTGCTGAAGTAACCTTGCGCCCTGGCTGAAGTCACTGTATCAGGGCCATCGAAAGGAGCCCGTTCGATGGCCAGAACGCCAGAAGTCTATGTAACGGATGAGCATTGGGAGCGGTTCAAGCCGCATCTGCCCAAGCGGCCAAAGTCGGCCCGGGGCGGCCGCCCCCCGGCGGACGATCGCGCCTGCTGGGAAGACATTTTATGGGTGCTGCGCAGTGGTGCTCGGACGAGCAAGGGCTATTGGATTAGGACGAAATTTTCGTCGATGCCAGCTTCTCGCCTGTCAAAAAAGGTGCGACCGAGTCGGCAAGACCAAACGCGGAAAGGGTACAAAGTGGCTGGTGGTGGCAGATGGTCAAGGAGTTCCACTGGCATGCCGGACCGAAAGTGCTTCGCCTGCTGAGGTCACGCTGGTCGAAGGAGTCCTCGAAGACGTCCCGGTCGGCGAGGAACCGACGCCGCTGATCGCCGACCGAGCTTATGACAGCGATGCCTTGAGGAAGAGCCTGGCAGCCAAAGGTTGGGACCTGGTCTGTCCCCATCGTCGAGGGCGGATGCGGCCGAAGACGCAAGACGGCCGCAAACTGCGTCGCTACCGGCGGCGCTGGAAGATCGAACGCCCCATTGCCTGGATCAGCAGCCTCCGCCACCTGATGATTCGCCACGAATACTACGCCTTCATCTATCAAGGATTTATCCACTTGGCCTGTATTATGATCTGCTTAAGAAGGTTTTGAAACCGGCTCTACCCCCCCACGCAGCGTGGTGAACCTGATGGTCCGCATCCTCGATCCCCGCGAGGGCGAGACCATTTACGACCCAGCCTGCGGTACCGGCGGCATGCTGATCGAGGCGATTCACCATGTCCGCGAGGCCGGTGGCAACGTCCGTATGCTATGGGCAAGCTCTTCGGCCAGGAAAAGAATCTCACCACGTCCGCAATTGCCCGCATGAATCTGTTCTTGCACGGCGTCGAAGACTTCCAGGTGGTTCGCGGCGACACGCTTCGCCAGCCCGCGTTTCGCACGGGCGATAGCCTCGCCACGTTCGACTGCGTGATCGCCAATCCACCGTTCTCGCTCGAAAAATGGGGCGACGATGTGTGGAGCAGCGATCCCTACGGTCGCAACTTCGCCGGCATGCCGCCCGCCAAGAGCGGCGACTACGCCTGGGTCCAGCACATGATCCTATCCATGGCCCCCAAGTTGGGCCGCATGGCCGTCGTGCTGCCACATGGCGCACTGTTCCGCATGGGGGCGGAAGGCAAGATCCGTCAGAAACTGCTCGGCATGGACATCCTCGACGCCGTGATCGGCCTCGGGCCGAACTTGTTCTACGGCACCGGCCTCGCCGCCTGCATCCTGGTATTTCGCCAGAGGAAGTCAAAGGATCACCGCAAGAAGGTGCTGATCGTCGACGCCTCCAAGGAGTTTAAGAAGGGGCGTGCCCAGAATGAACTGCTTCCCGAGCACGTCGACAGCATCTATCAGTGGTACGCCGGCCACAAGGACGTTCCCGGCGTCGCGAGGTTCGTTCCGCTCGATGAAATCCGGCAGAACGACTGGAACCTCAACATCCCGCGCTACATCGAGCCGGTTGCCGAGGAGGAAACGATCTCTGTCTCGGACACCCTTGCGAACCTCAAAACCAGTCTCGAGGCGGCCTGCGCCGCCGAGAATCGGTTGAAGGCGTTGTTGAAGAACTCAAATCTCATGTGAAAGGTATCGGAGATGACAAAAAAGACTGAAATCGACATCGATGCTTGGAACGACGCGATAAGTGGCAAGTCGAATAACTCCGTAGGTGACGACGCGATTAAGCGAATGGCTGAGGACGGCGAGTTGGTTGTCGTTGACCACGATGGCAATCGTTTTGATCCCGTGCTCTCGGATGATGACAAATGGTCGCTCGTACCGGTGACACCATGACCATCCGCATCACCCAATCCGAACTCGAAAGCTACCTGTGGGGTGCAGCGGTTCTGTTGCGCGGGTACATCGACGCCGGCGACTACAAGCAGTTCATTTTCCCACTACTGTTCTACAAACGGCTGTGCGACGTGTTCGACGAAGAGGTCGCCGTTGCACTGGCGGAATCGGGCGGTGACCAAGCATGTGCCCGCTTCGCCGAGAATCATCGCTTCCAGATACCTGAGGATGCGCACTGGAAAATCGTCCGCAAAACCAGCGGATGGCCCATGAGCTAGGCTGCGCCCGGGAGACCATTGAATCCGCCCTGAACTACCTCAGGACCGGCGAGCTGTGGTCGCGAAAGACCGCTCCCCTGGCGAAGAAGAGAAAGAAACGGCCCGCGAACGATC
>Ga0207874_1001642_pt1 | contig 24176 bp, 17 predicted proteins | sample HigsolmetaAR201D_FD_184833 | JGI IMG/M metagenome (GOLD analysis project Ga0207874, IMG submission 184833) | Ionic liquid and high solid enriched microbial communities from the Joint BioEnergy Institute, USA - AR20-1-D (SPAdes) (version 2) ...
CCCCCGTCCAGCCCGTCACACCGGTCAACGTGCTCGGAGCGCTCGTCATGCTGGCCGGCGTCTGGCTCGCCACGCGTCGCTGACGGCCGCACGCCCCGCACCGTTCCGGACACCTCTTCCCTCAGGAGACGCTGCATGATCCGGCTCCGACATCCGTTCGTCGCTACCCTGGCCGGTGCCGTCGGCCTGATGGCCGTCGTCGCCGCCGGCCGACTGCCGCCGTCGCGCACGGCCGTGCCCGATCGCCCGTGGATCGGCTTTTCAGGCACGGTCGACAGTTCACGCTTCTTTCCGAACAGCCAGATCACCCGCGAGAACGTCTCGCGGCTGGAGGTGGCCTGGACCTATCCGTACAGCGACACCGGCTTTACGCCGGTCGTCGCCCACGGCGTGGTCTACGGCCGGGGGCGGAACGGTGCACTCGTCGCACTCGACGCCAAGACGGGCGCCGAAATCTGGGTCCGCGAGGACATGCAGGGCATGACCGTGCGCGGCCTGAACTACTGGGAAAGCGAGGACGGCGGCGACCGACGGCTGCTGTTCGCCATGCAGGATTACCTGCAGGCGATCGACGCGCGCACCGGCGAGATCATCCGCAGCTTCGGCGACGACGGCGCCGTGGATCTGCGGGAAGGGCTCGGGCGCGACCCGGCCAGCATCGGGCGCATCCAGTCAGGCACGCCGGGTCAGGTCTTTGAGAACCTGATCATCCTCGGCTCGGCCACCGGCGAAGGGTACCTGTCGCCGCCGGGTGACATCCGCGCATTCGACGTGATCACCGGCCGCAAGGTCTGGCAGTTCCACACGATCCCGCATCCCGGCGAGTTCGGCTACGACACCTGGCCGCCCGAGGCCTACAAGTACGTGGGTGGCGCCAATGCCTGGGGAGAACTGACGGTCGATCCGGAACGCGCCCTGGTGTTCGTGCCGACCGGCTCACCCACCTATGACTACTATGGCGCGGATCGCCACGGCGCCAACCTCTTCGGTACGAGCATCCTGGCCCTGAACGCACGCACCGGGGAGCGTGTCTGGCACTTTCAGCTCGTTCACCACGATCTCTGGGACTTCGACACGAGTGCGGCGCCTCAGCTCACCACGATCCGGCACAACGGCGTGAGGCGGGACGTTGTCGCGGTCGCCGGCAAGACCGGGTTCCTCTACGTGTTCGACCGCGACACGGGTGAGCCGATCTGGCCCATCGAAGAGCGTCCCGTGCCGGTCAGCGGCGTGCCCGGTGAACGAAGCTGGCCGACGCAGCCGTTTCCGACCAACCCGCCGCCGTTCAGTCGCCAGACGTTCTCGGAAGACGACATCAACCCCTATCCGAACCTGTCACCCGAGGAGCGCGCGGCGTTCCGGGAACGGGTCCGTGGCGCGCGCAACTTCGGGCTGTTCACGCCGATCGACTTCGTCGACACGATACACATCCCCGGCAGCAACGGTGGTGCGCTGTTCGGCACGACGGCCGCCGAGCCCGACAGCGGCATTGTCTACGTGATCGGTCAGGACAATCCCGGCATTCTGCGGCTCCTCCGACCGGAAGAGGGACGTGGTGGACCTGGCGGCCTGACGCCGGGCCAGGCGATCTACCAGCGCGAGTGCCAGCAGTGTCACGGCGCCGACCGACGCGGCACACAGGAGGCGCCGACGCTCATCGGGATCACCGACCTGCTCGACGAGGCCGAGATCCGGACGACGATTCGCGAAGGAATGGGGCGGATGGATCCGTTCCCACACCTGACCGACGCCGAAATCGACGACATCCTTGCGTTTCTGCGGACGCCTCCGGCCGCGGGCGGCGGACGCGGACGGGCAGCCGGACCGGCCACGACGTTCCCTCCCGGTCCGGTCGTGGGCTCGGGTGGAGCCAGGCAGCGGACCGGTCCGGGACCGGCACGCGGCACGTTCATCCCGTATCCGGACGGCGTACCCGACACGCCGCGCTACGTGATCGACAGTTACGGGACCATCGGCATCCACATGAAGCCGCCGTACACCACCATCACGAAGTACGACCTGAACATTCCGGCCATCGTCTGGCAGGTGGGCTTCGGCGATCACCCGGAGCTGGCCGCGCTCGGCATGAAGGGGACCGGCATGCCGCAGATGCGCAACGGCGCGGTCGTCACCGACACGGGACTGTATTTCGCGGCCGGCGGCGACAACAAGATCCGCGCCTACGACACGAGAGACGGATCGGTGCTGTGGGCGGCCGACTTTGCCGGGACGTTCCGCGGCTCGCCGGTCATGTACGCGGTCGACGGCCGCCAGTACCTGCTGATTCCCGCGGCGGGTAACCGGCTGCAGGCCGGTAACCAGCCTGCGCCGACGGCGCCCGAAGCAGGGCCGCTTGGCTACGTCGCGTTCGCCCTCCCTGAGTGAGGACATCCGGCATCAGGTAATCGGATATGCAAGAGCACGTTTCGAGGTACCAGCGGCGCAGCCGCGTCAGCGCCCTCTGTGTTGTTCTGGCCGGTACGCTCCTCCTGCCGGCGTGCGGCCGGCAAGAACCCGCGATCGACCGGCGCACCTGGAGTGACTATGGCGGCGGACCGGACAACGCCCGCTTTTCGACGCTCGACCAGATCACGAAGGAGAACGTCTCCCAGCTCGAGGTCGCCTGGACGTACCCGACGTCCGACAATGTCTCGTACGTCTGGGGACCGATCGTGGCCAACGGCGTGATGTACGTGCTGGCACGCGACTTCTCGCTCGTGGCGCTCGATGCGGCGACCGGCGAGGAGATCTGGATCCACGAGGGCCTGCAGGGGATCGCGCCGCGCGGCATCAACTACTGGGAGAGCGAGGACGGCAGCGATCGGCGGCTTCTGTACCAGCGGTACCACTACCTCGAAGCGCTCGATGCGCGCACCGGTTTGCCGATCCTGTCGTTCGGCAAGGAAGGTGCCGTCAACCTCCGTGAGGGCCTGCGGCGCGACGTGGCGACCGTCGGCCGCGTCCAGTCCTCGAATCCCGGAAAGATCTTCGAGAATCTGCTGATTCTCGGCTCGGCCACCGGCGAGAACTACGTCGCAACGCCGGGCGATATCCGCGCTTTTGACGTGCGCACGGGCGAACTCGTCTGGCAGTTTCACACGATCCCGCTGCCCGGTGAGTTCGGCTACGAGACGTGGCCGCCCGACGCGTACAAGTACGCGGGTGGGGCCAATGCCTGGGGCGAAATCACGATCGACGTCGAGCGCGGCATCGCGTTCGTACCGACCGGTTCGCCCACGTACGACTACTACGGCGCCGATCGCCACGGTGCCAACCTCTTCGGTACGTCGCTGCTCGCTCTGAACGCGCGCACCGGTGAGCGCATCTGGCACTTTCAGATGGTCCACCACGATCTCTGGGACTACGACAACGCTGCCGCGCCGCAGTTGACGACCATCCGGCACAACGGGCGGACACGGGACGTGGTCGTGCAGGCAGGGAAGACGGGGTTCCTGTACGTCTTCGACCGCGATACGGGCGAGCCGATCTGGCCCATCGAGGAGCGCCCGGTCCCGCCGAGCGACGTTCCGGGAGAACAGGCCTGGCCGACACAGCCGTTCCCGACCAATCCTCCGCCGTTCACACCCCAGACCCTTTCGGTCGACGACATCAATCCGTACGTCCTGACCCCCGAGGAGCGCGACGAATGGCGCGACCGGATTGCGAAGGCGCGCAACCTGGGGCTGTTTACGCCCCCGGCGGTCGGCATCGACACGGTGTCGATTCCCGGCGCACAGGGGGGCGCGAACTGGGGCTCTACCGCGGCGCACCCGACCAACGGTACGTTCTACGTGCTCGGCATTACCGTGCCGTCGATCTACCGGCTCAGTCTCGAGCCGCCAGGGCGACCGGCCGCCCCGGGTGCGGCGCCAACCACCGCGATCGTTGGCGGCGACGTGGACGCCGGGCGCGCCATCTATCAGGTCCGCTGCATGTCGTGTCACGGTCCGGATCTGCGCGGGACCGGAACGTTCCCGTCGCTCGTCGACGTCTCGATGCGGCTCGGGCCCGAGACGCTGCGCGACATCATTGCCAGCGGCCGCCTGTCGATGCCGCCGACACCACTGTCGGCGGACGACATGGCCTCGCTGCTGGCCTTCCTCGCGAGTCCGAATCCTTCCGCGGTACCGGAACCCTCGGCCGAGCGGGAAGAGTACAGCCGCGGGCCGGTGGTGGCTTCGGGAGGAGCGCCCGGCGCGCGCGCCGGCGGCTACGTCGCACGGGGCGGCATGGTCGGTCCACCGTACCCCGAGGGGCTGCCTGTGCCGTCGGTGCGCTACTACACCGACTACGGCATGCAGGCGAGCCTCGTGAAGCCACCCTACTCGACGCTCACGGCCTACGACCTGAACACCGGCACGATCAAGTGGCAGATTCCGGCCGGCGGCGACGATCCCCGGGCCGTGGCCGAAGGGGCAACGGACACGGGGTATCCCCGGCTGCGGACCGGCATCATCACCACGGTAACGGGACTGCTGTTCCAGGCCGGGCTCGATGGCAGAATTCGCGCGTACGACGCGGAGACCGGCAAGGTCCTGTGGACCGGCGAGCTGCCGGCCGGCTCGATCGGTATTCCCGCGATGTACGAAGCCGACGGCCGGCAGTTCCTCGTCGTCAACGCGACGCAGTCGCCGAACCCGGCGCGCGGCGGCGCGCCGGTGGGCGGCCAGCTGAAGGGCGAGCGTGCCTACGTCGCGTTCGCGCTGCCGAAACGCTGATGTCGAGCGGCAGGACAGCGCGATGTCCTGCCGCTGACAGGGGATGACGGTCGACGCCCGTCAGTGGATCGTCCACCCGCCGTCGACCATCAGGACGTGCCCGACGACCATGTCGGACAGATGGCTCGACAGAAACAGGACCGCGCCGACGAGGTCACCCGGCTGGTTCCAGCGACCGATCGGCAGCATCTGAGTCGTCGCCCATTCCCGGTAGCCCGGTCGCTCGAAAATGTTCCGGCGTGACTCGGTTTCGGTGATGCACGGGGCCACGACGTTGACCGTGACGCCCTGTCGTGCCCACTCGAGCGACAGCGCCCGTGAGAGATGGTGCACGCCGGCCTTGGCTGCCGCGTAGACCGATCGCTTGTCGAAGGCCACGACGCCGAAGTTCGAGCCGATGTTGATGATCTTGCCGCCGCCGTTCGGGATCATGACCTTCGCTGCCGCCTGACACGCAAAGAACACGCTCTTGAGCGAGGCGGCCATCGTCTTGTCATATTCCTCTTCGGTAACCTCGAGCGCGGGTGTCGTGCCGGTCCAGCTCGCGTTGTTGACCAGAATGTCGATCCGTCCGAATTCGGCGACGGCCTTCTCCATCAGGTTGTCGACGTCCGCCTTGATCGACACGTCGGCCGGCACGATGATGGCGCGCCGACCGAGCGCCTCGATCTCGCTCCTGACGGACTGGATCTCCTGTTCCCCGCCGCGCGGGTACTTGCCAAGCACGAGGTGCGCACCGGCCTGAGCCAGGCCAAGGGCGATGGCCCTGCCGATGCCCTGGGAGGCGCCGGTCACGATTGCGATCTTGTCGGTGAGTCCGAAGCAGGAGAAGTCGCTCATCAGATCAGTCCTCGTATGGTGCCGCCGATATCGAGTGCGGCGCCCGTGATGAAGCGCGCGAGCGGCGATGCCAGGAAGACGGCCGCATGCGCCACGTCGACGGGCTCCCCGATTCCCATCGGCATCTGCCTGTCGTACAGAAAGCGGGCCACGGCCTCGTCACGATCGCTCGTTCCGTACTGTTCGACGAGCTGATCGACGATGCCGCCCGGACGGGTCCACATCCGCGACCAGATCGGTCCGGGCAGGACCGCGTTGACGCGGACGCGCGGAGCGTACTGGCGCGCCAGGGCCTTGGTGAGGTAGAGCAGGGCCGCCTTGAACGACCCGTAGTCGACAAAGGCCGGCTCCGGCTGCTTCGCCAGGTCGGATCCGGTGTTGACAACGACACCGCCGGGGCCGTCGGCCATCAGCGGTACGAGCGCGCGGCACAGCCGGACTGTTCCCATCAGGTTGACGTTGAACGATGCCAGCCACCGCTCGTCGTCGATGTCGACGAATGGCGCGGCGTTGCCGACACCGAGGTTGTTGATCAGGATCGACGGCGGCCCGCCGAACGCGTCGAGCACGAAGCCGACAGCCGTATCGACGCCCGCAGCCGTCGCCAGATCGGCCGCGATCGTTCCGTGCCAGCGATCGCCGCCGGCCGACAGTGCGTCGGCATCGACGTCGGCCACGATCACGCGGGCCCCCTCGGCGGCGAGCAGATCCGCCGTGGCTCGACCGATACCGTGTGCACCGGCGGCCACGAGGGCACGGGCGCCGTTCAGTCGGTAATCCATCGCCCGGTCGTCGGTCAGCCCCGGAACACGTGTCCGCGCGCTTCGAGGTACTCGCGCGCGATCTCGGCCGTTCCTCGCGGCGGAATCGGCATCTGATCGCTGCTGTCGAGCTCGACCATCACCATGCCGTCCATCTGCCGCCCTTCGCACAGGTCGAGGATGGCGGGGATGTTGACATGGCCGCGACCGAGCGGGGCGTATCCCAGGTAGGCGTTGCCGCCGTCGAAGTCCTTGAGGTGCACGTGATGCACGACCTCGAGGAAGTCGCGGACGATCGGCACCGGGTCAGCGCCGCCCTTGGCCAGCTGGCCGACGTCGGGGCCGAACTTGAGGTAGCGCGTATCGGCGCTCTCCATGACCGCGTAGGTTTCGTCGCGTGTCTCGATACACGTGTCGGTGTGTGGATGCAGTGCCGGCGTCAGGCCGAGGTCGACGATCATCTTTGCCGCCTCGTTGAGCGTCTCCACGATGTTGGCGCGGTGCTCGGCGAAGTTGAACGTCCGTCGGTCGACGCCGTTCGGTCCGAACACGATGACCTTGCCGCCGTACTTCTTCACGAGTTTGGCGTTGGCGACCATGCGCTCGAACGATTCGCGCCGCTGATCGCGGTTGGTGAGGTTCGGCCCGCCGTAGACGGACATCAGAGGCAACTCGTACTTGTCGATGAGTCGGCCGATGCCCCCGTGCGCCTCCATGGCGTCGACCTGCCAGGCGAAGATTTCGAGGCTGTGGAAGCCGACCTCGGATACGTCGCGGAATACGGCTTCGACCGCGACCGGGTCGACGTCTCGCGGACCGCCGCGCGTCCCGGTGCGGATCTCGCCCCACGGCCAGGTGATGCCCGTGTGACCGAGCCTGAGGTTCTTCCGTCCCTGTGCCCATGCGGGCAGCGCCAGCATCCCGAAACCGGCCGTCAGCGCCTTCCCGAACGTTCGACGGTCCATCTTCATGGCTCACTCCTTGTAACTGCGACCCCAGGGGTCGTCTGTTCAGCGAGGCTCAGAACCTGCGCGACCAGTGGCTCGGCCACCGCTCGACGACTACCTTCTGCTGCGTGAAGAACTCGAACGCGTCGCGACCCTGTCCGTGCAGGTCGCCGAAGAAGCTGCCGCGGGCGCCGCTGAAGGGAAAGAACGCCATGGGCGCCGCGACGCCGACGTTGATGCCGACGTTGCCGACCTCGGCTTCGTAGCGGAAGCGGCGTGCGCTCGCCCCGCTCGTGGTGAACAGCGACGCCTGATTGCCATATTCGCCTCCGTTGACGATTGCAATCGCCGCGTCGATGTCGTCGACGTGGTGGAGTGACAGCACCGGGCCGAAGATCTCCGTGCGTGCCACCTCGCTCTCGAAGGGCAGGCCGCTGATGACGGTCGGCCTGATGAAGTTGCCGCGCAGCCGCTCGGGCATCGCGGGGTTGCGGCCGTCCACGATTGGCCTCGCGCCGTCCGCAATGGCACGGTCGATCAGGCGTTCGACCCGCTGCCGGCTCTCGGGCGTGATCACCGGCCCCATCTGGACGCGCTCGTCCAGGCCGTCACCGGTGACGCGAGCCGCGGCCTTCTGACTGATCGCATCCGTGAAGGCCGCGCCCGCCTCGCCGACAGTAATCGCCATCGCCGCAGCCAGGCACCGCTGGCCGGCGCAGCCGAAGGCGCTGTCGGCGACGATCTCCGCGGCGGCCGCAAGATCGGCATCGGGCAGGATGACCACGGGATTCTTGGCGCCACCCTGGCACTGAACGCGCTTGCCGCTGGCCGCCGCCCTCGCATAGACGTGGCGCGCCACGGTGCTCGATCCGACGAAGCTGACGGCGCGTACCGTCGGGTGGTCGCAGAGTGCGTTGACGACGTCGGGACCGCCGTTGATCAGGTTGACGACCCCTGGCGGCAGGTCCAGGCTCTCGAGCAGCCCGAACACCTTCTGCATCGTCATCGGGACGCGCTCCGACGGCTTGACGACGACGGTGTTGCCGGTCGCGATGGCGTAGGGCAGGAACCAGAACGGGATCATCGCGGGAAAGTTGAACGGTGCGATGATCGCGCAGACGCCGAGCGGCTGGCGGATCATGATTTCGTCGATACCGCGCGCGATGTCTTCGGAGTTGTACCCCTGCATGAGGGTGGGCGCGCCGCACGCGACCTCGACGTTCTCGATGGCACGACGGAGCTCGCCACGCGATTCGGCGAGCGTCTTTCCGCACTCGAGCGTAATCGTGCGCGCCAGTTCCTCGAAAGCCTCCTCGAGGCATGTCTTCAGCTGAAACAGGTACTGGACCCGGTCGGTGACCGGCACGCGCCGCCATGCCGGAAAGGCTGCTGCTGCCGCACGAACGGCCTCGTCGACCTCCGCCGGCGTCGACATGGGGGTGCGCGTGAGCTCTTCGCCCGTCGCCGGATTGACGACGGTCAGGAAATCGGTGGCCGACGACGGGCGCCAGGCGCCGTGGATGTAGTTCTGCATGCGTACTCCGGCCCAGCCGCAGGGAGAAGGCCGCTGGCGTGGGATGGCGGTATTGTAGCGCATGTTTGCTAGATAATCGATTATCGTGTGACGCGTCGGGCAGCCGGCTTGACACGGTCGTCACGATTCTCGAGTATCGATTCCTCAGAGGCCACAGCCATGCAGAGCCCCCTCGCGCGCCCGCTGCCGCGATGGATGTCGACCGCCGCCGTGGTTCTGATCGTCGCCGGCGTCTTCGCCTGGCGGTGGCCGGGGGCGGCCGAAGTCCCTCCGCAGACCGGCGCCGCTGACGCCGCCGGACGACGCTACGCCAGCCCCGACGCGTGCGCCTCCTGCCACCGATCGATCGCGCGCTCGTACAGCCTGACCGGCATGGCGCGTTCGTTCGCCAGGGTGCAGGCCGGCACGCCGGTGCTCGCAGAGATCGACACCGGGACCGGCCTCGTCCACGCCGCATCGGGCCGCCACTACACCATGACCGTTCGCGACGGTCGCCTCTTCCTCCGGCGGCACACGCTCGGCCCTGACGGCAATCCGGCCGACGTTGTCGAGCGATCGGCCGACTACGTAATCGGATCGGGCAATCACGCGCGCACGTTCCTCCACCGCGAGGCCGACGGCCGGCTCCGGGAGCTGCCGGTGAGCTGGTACGCCGACCGAGGCGGGTACTGGGCGATGAGCCCCGGCTACGACCGCCCGGCACACCTCGACTTCCGTCGGGTGATTTCGACGGACTGCATGTCGTGCCACAACGGCTATCCCCGCGGGCCGGTTGTCGACACGGGCAGCGGACCGCGGTTTCCGGAGCCGCTCCCCGAGGGCATCGACTGTCAGCGGTGTCACGGCCCCGGCCAGGATCACATCGACGCGGCCCGGGCCCGTGACCGTGAGGCGGCGCGTCGCGCCATCGTCAATCCGGCCCGGCTCGGGCGCGATCGGCAGATCGAGGTGTGTCTCCAGTGCCACCTCGAAACGACCAGCAGTCCGCTGCCATTCCAGATCCGCCGCTTCGATCGGCCGCCGTTCTCCTACGTGCCCGGAACGTCCCTCGGCGACTATTTCATTCACTTCGATCACGCACCGGGCAGCGGACGTGAGGACAAGTTCGAGATCGTCGGCAGCGCGACGTACCGGCTCCGCCAGTCGGCCTGCTTCCAGCGCACCGCGATGACCTGCACCACGTGCCATGACCCGCACGACATTCCGCGCGGTGAGGCCGCCGTCGCGCATTACGTCGAGGTCTGCACCGGCTGCCACGCATCGCCGCACCCCGCTACGACAGCCGCCGGCCCGTCGACCGCGACGGAGGGGCCCGGTGCGGCTGGTGCACCCGGCACGTGCCTCGACTGTCACATGCCGAAGCGGCGTGTCGAGGACGCCGTCCACGTGGTGATGACCGATCACCTGATTCAGCGGCACCGACCGGCTGGCGACCTGCTGGCGCCCCGTCAGGAAGCCGACAACTTCGAGAAGGGCAGCTACCGGGGCGAGGTCGTCCTGTACTACCCGACGTCGCTGCCGTCGGCGCCCGAGACGACGCTGTATCTGGCGCTCGCCCAGGTCGTACAGGCGTCCAACCTGGAGGCGGGTATCGAACGGCTGGAGCGTGCCATCGAAATGCACGCGCCCGAACGTCCCGAGTTCTACTACGAGCTCGGCCGTGCGTACGCGCGCCACGGAGACTTCCAGGCGGCGATCCGCTGGTGCGACGAGGCGCTGCGGCGCGATCCGACGTTCGCGCCGGCGCTGAAGCAGCTGGCCGACGCGGCTGTGGAAACCGGCGATTTCGCCCGCGCCGTACAGGCGCTTGCGAGGGCGTCGCAACTGCAGCCCGACGACGTCGACGCACTGGCCGCGCTGGGGCAGGTGTATCTGCGGCAGGAGAGAGTGGCGGAAGCCAGCGCGACCCTGCAGAGGGCTCTGGCGCTCGATCCCGACTTGCCGCAGGCAAACAACGCGATGGGACTGGCCAGTCTGCACGCCGGTCACGCGGACGCAGCCGAGCAGTACTTCCGCGCGGCGATTCGGAGCCAGCCCGACCTGGCCGAAGCGCACAACAACCTGGGCAATCTGCTGGCCGGCCGCCGGGCGTACGACGAAGCGCGCCATCACTTCCTGCTGGCGACCAGGCATGCGCCCGACTCCGTCGAGGCGCATCACAGCTTCGGCATCGTGGCGGCCATGACGGGCGCCTACACGGAGGCGATCGATGCACTGCGGACGGCCGCACAGCTGGCGCCGGGACGGGCCGCCGTGCACACCGATCTCGGTGCAGTGCTGGCCGCCGCCGGCCGGACTGACGAAGCCGTACGGGCGTACGAGCGCGCGATCGAAGTCGATCCGGCTGAGTTCGATGCACATCTGGCCCTGGGTGAGCTGCTCGCCCGGGCGGGGCGGATGGCCGAGGCGCGCCAGCACCTCGAAACGGCTGCGTCGGGCGGCGATGCCGGCGTGCGGGCAGCGGCGGCTGCGGCCCTTGGCCGGCTGCCCGCCGCACGGGTGCCTTGACAAGGCCTACCGATAATCGATTATCTTTTGTCCATCGTTCGAAGCCGATTCCCGTAGACGAGGTGATCCCGGCCGCGGGCCCCGATCCGTTCGTGGTCCACGCCGTCGGGGTGGGCCGGGACCCCCGGCCCCTCAGGAGGCAGGTATGTCGAGGAGACACGTGGGGTGGAGGTGGAGACCGACCGCGCTCCTGCTGGTGCCGCTGCTGCTGCTGACAATGGCCGCACCGGTACACGGGCAGAGCTTCTACGGCTCGCTCGTGAGCGTGGTCAGAGATGCCTCGGGAGACGTCGTGCCCGGCGCCACCATTACGCTGGTCAACACCGGGACGAACGAGACCCGGCAGGGCGTCAGCGGCAGCGACGGCACGTACCAGTTCGTCAACCTCGTGCCCGGTACGTACCGCCTCGAAGTCGAGCTCGCCGGCTTCCAGCGGTACGTGCGCGACCGGATCGAGGTCAACGTCCAGGCGTCGCCCCGCATCGAGGCGACGCTCGAGCTTGGCGCGCTGACGGAAACCGTCGAGGTGACGAGTGAGGCGCCGCTGCTGCAGACCGAAAGCGGCTCGCTCGGCGCCATTGTCAGCAGCCGATCGGTTCAGACGCTGCCGCTCGATGGTCGGAACGTCATGAACCTGATCACGATGGCGCCGTCGGTCGTGCCGCAGGGCGGCACCGAGGGCAGCCTGACCGGCAAGAACGTGTTCGCCGGCGGCAACTATCAGATCGGCGGAGGCGTGGCGAACCAGAGCGCGACGTTCTTCGACGGCGTGACGGTGCAGGATGCGGCCTACGGCAACATCGTGGTCCTGACACCGAGTCCGGACGCCGTGGCCGAGTTCCGTGTGCAGACGAACGCAAGCAGCGCCGAGTTCGGCCGCTTCACCGGCGGCGTGATCAACATGGCATCACGCTCGGGCACGAACGTGATCCACGGGGGGCTGTTCGAGTACTACCGGAACCGGGCGCTGAACTCGAACACGTTCTTCGGTGAGCGGGCCGGCCTCGACAAGCCACCGTTCGAGCAGCACAACTTCGGCGGCATGCTCGGCGGCCCGCTCGTGCGCGATCGGCTGTTCTTCTTCACCAACTACGAGCGGTACCGCAACCGCGAGGGCGTGCTCTTCCGCCGGACCGTGCCGACTCCGGCCATGCGGAACGGCGACTTCTCGGACTTCAGGAACCTGCAGACGGGCGAGGTCGTGCCGATCTACGACCCGTGGACCCAGTGCGGCACCGTCAATCCCGGTACGGGCCTTTACAACGGCGACTGCGGCACGGTGCCGAACCGCCTGCAGTTCCCGGGCAACATCATTCCGGCCGATCGCATCAACCCGATTGCAAAGGCGCTGCTCAACTTTCCGATCTATGCGGACCCGACCGAACCGGGTCCGTGGAAGACACAGAACTTCAACCGCAACGCCCAGGTCGGCGGCGACAACTCGCAGGTCAACGTCCGCCTTGACTACAACCTCAGCCAGAATCATCGCCTGCTCGGACGCTACACGCGGTTCGAGTCGACGAACCTGCCGGTCGACGTCTACGGCAACGGCCAGCGGAACGGCGACCCGTACTCGCCCGAGCACTTCATCACGACGCAGGTGATGGTCGCCAGCACCCACACGCTCAATCCCAGCACGGTGCTCGACCTGCGCTTCGGCTTCCTGCGGTGGGACTACGACCGGACGCCCGGCAACCTCGGCATCGATCTGGTGGGGACATTCGGCTTTCCGCAGGTGCCCTACGGCGAGATTTCGGCGCGCAGCGGCATTCCCGGGATGGAGACGATCCCGAGCATCGGCGCGGGCTCGAACAACGTGATCAACACCGGCCTGCTGCTGGCCGACGACAAGTCGTACGAGTTCACGCCGACGCTGACGAAGCTGGTGGGCGGCCACACGCTCAAGATCGGCGCGAACCTGATGGTGGCCCGCGGCGACTACTTCCAGAACAACTCGCCCGGCGGCACGCTCACATTCTCGGCCGCACCGACGGCGCTCAACGGCGCCAATCCGGGCTCGACGGGCGACGGGTTTGCGTCGTTCCTGCTGGGGATCCCCACCGGCGGGACCTACCAGTCATCCGGCTTCACCTACAACGGCACGTCGTACCAGGCGTACTTCATCGACGATACGTGGCGGATCAACTCACGACTGACGATCACGCCAGGCCTGCGCTGGGAGTTCCCCGGTGTCTACACCGAGCGCAACGACAACATCGTCAGCTTCAACCCAACGGCGGTGAACCCGGTGCTCGAGGGGACGGTCAATCCGGTGACCGGCCAGCCCTTCCTCGGCGCGTTCGAGCTCGTCAACAGTGACGCGGTACCTGATCGAGGGCTGCGCAACAGTGTCAATCGCTTCGCGCCGCGCTTCGGGTTCGCGTATCGGCTTACCGACAGCACGGTCCTTCGCGGCGGCGCCGGCCGTTTCATCACGCCGTCGACCGTCCGCTTCCAGGACGGGGTGAATGGTCCGCTCATCCAGCTGACAAACACCGTCGTGACGAGCGTCGACGACAACCAGACGTTCTTCACTGACATCAGCAACCCGTTCCCATCGGGCGTGCGCAACTTCCCCGGTCGCGATGAGAGCTTCCAGCGGGACCTGCTCGGCGGTACGGCAAGCCACTTCTACCGCGATGAGGAAGGCTATCCCGGCTATACCTACCAGTGGAACGCGGTGGTGCAGCACCAGTTCCGCAACGACTTCTCGGTGGAAGTCGGCTATACGGGTCTGGACGGCAACCACCTGCCGACTTCCCTCAACATGAACCAGCTCGGCCTCGAGCACATCGAGCGGGCGGCCAGCGACCCCACGGTGTGCAGCCTGAGCGGCAACCAGATCATCCCGCAGGGCGAGCCGGGCTTCGTGGCCAGCCAGGCCGACACGTGCTACGGCGCCTATCTGCGTCAGCAGGTGCCGAATCCCTTCTATGGCATCATCACCGCCGGTCCGCTGTCGACGGAGACGATTCAGCGGGCGCGCCTGCTGGTCGCCCATCCGCACTACAACAGTGCCGGGCGGCCGGGCTACTTCGGCGAGAGCCGGTATCACGCGCTGCAGCTCCGGGCCGACAAGCGGTTCAGCGCCGGAGCGAGCGTGAGCGCCAACTACACGTTCGCGAAGAACATGAGCAACACCGAGTCGACGACCGGGTGGCTCGAGGCCGGCGCCGGAACGCCATCGGCCGGCTACCAGACGAACGACCTCGAGAAGGAGTGGTCGCTCAGCAGCTTCGACGTGCGGCACCGCTTCGTGCTCAACTACACGCTCGATCTGCCGTTCGGGGCCGGGCGGCGGTTCCTCGGCAACGCGAGCGGTGTGCTCGACTACCTGGTCAGCGGGTGGAGCGTGCACGGCGTGGTGACACTGCAGAGCGGATTCCCGCTGGCCTTCACGGCCACGCCGAATCTGATCGGCAACGGGTACGGGCTGCGGCCCAACGTCGATCCGACCTGCAACAAGAAGGTGAGCGGTTCGGCAAAGGATCGGCTCGATCGGTGGTTCAACACGGACTGCTTCAGCGTGCCACATCTCGGATCGAACAGCGATCCGCGCCTGCGCTGGCAGCTCGGCAATGCACCACGCACAGACCCCGATCTGCGCGGGCACGGCGTCCACAACTGGAACCTCGCCGTCTCGAAGACGACGCCGCTCAGCAACGGTGTGAACCTGACGCTCCGTGCCGAAGCGTTCAACCTGTTCAACCGCGTGCAGTTCGGCATGCCCAACACGCAGGTGAGCACGTCGGCCACCAGCACGTTCGGGCAGGTGACAACGCAGCGAAATCAGCCGAGGCTCGTGCAGCTCGCGGCCCGTCTGACGTTCTAGGGCAGCGCGCGCTGTGCATCGACTGCGCCGGGACGACGCTTCGTCGTTCCGGCGCGCTTCCGTATCAGGGGTTGAGCCTATGCACACCACACGCCTCGTTCTTGCGGCGGCTGCGGCCGCCGCCGCGGCGTTCCTTGCGCCGGTGCACGGCGCCGGGCCGTCGTTCGTTCCCGACCTGAGAGTCGACGGTTCGACCCTCGACCGCTGGACGCCGCTCGGACAGGCGACGTGGACAGCCGACAACGGCGAGATCGTCGGGACGCCGTCGGCGGAGGCCGGAGGCTGGCTGGTGTTCGACACGTCGTGGCAGGACACGGGCTTCTTCGCCACCTTTCGTTGCGACGCGGGGTGCCGGACGGGCGTGCTGCTGCGCGCCGAGAAAACGGCCGATGGCATGAAGGGCGTCTACGTGTCGCTCGACGATGGCGACGTGGCGACCTATGCCGTGACGCTGGATGCGGCCGGCCGCGAGACATCACGCACGCGGCTGCGTCCGCCGACCGGAGGCCAGGTACGCATCGCACCGCCTCCACCGCCGGACGCGCCCGCCGGCGGCGCCGCGCCCGCAGGCGGCCGCGGGCGCGGGGCGCCGCCCCCTGATCTGCCCATCGCACAGCCGCGGACCGGCCTGCATCCGGGCGAGTGGAACGATGTCGAAATCCTCGTCGATGCCAACATCGTTCGTGTCTTCGTCAACAATCAGGGCCCGAGCGGCGTGGCCGACGAGGAGGTGGGACGGTACGGTCCCGTGGCTCTGCACGTGGCCGGCACCGGTTCGGTCCGCTTCCGGAACATCGCGTTCAAGGACCTCGCGATCCGGACGCGGCCGATCGAACAGGTGTCGCCGCGCTTCCGCGTGCAGCAGATCAGCCCGTTCTACTACTCGTTCGGCGCCGCCGCAGCCGACTTCAACCGCGACGGCGTCATGGACGTCGTCGCCGGACCGCACATCTACTTCGGCCCGGACTACACGCGGAGCCGCGAGGTGTACCTGGCGACGACCGTCAATCCGTCGACGGAGTTTGCCGGTCACGCCTGGATGCAGTTCGCGGCGGACTTCACCGGCGACGGATGGCCCGATGTCCTCAACGCTGCCTTTTCGGGGCCCAACGCCGGCGCGACGCTGTACGTCAATCCGCGCGGCGAGTCGCGGCGATGGGACAGCTACCGCGTGACGACTGCACAGCAGACGGAGATTGCCGTTCTCACGGATGTCGACGCCGACGGACGTCTCGACCTGGTCTACGGCGCCGACGGTGCGATGCACTATGCGACTCCGGATCCGGCGGACCCGACGGGACCGTGGATTGTCCGCACCGTCTCCGAGACGGGTTATGCGACCGCGCACGGCGTGGGAGCAGGGGACATCAACGGCGACGGCCGCATCGACATCCTCAATGCCTATGGATGGTGGGAGCAGCCGGCGGATCGAACGGCGACGGGGCCGTGGAAATACCATCCACAGGCGTTCGGGCGGAACATCGGTCGTGCCAGCGCCGGCGGCAGCGTCATGGCCGTCTACGACGTGAACGGCGATGGCCTCAACGACGTTGTCACGTCGCTGGCGGCACATGGGTGGGGACTGGCGTGGTACGAGCAGAAACGCCGCGAGGACGGCTCGATTTCGTTCGAGCAGCACATGATCATGGACGACCACAACTGGCCGGACAATGCGGGTGGCGTGGCGTTCTCGCAGCTGCATGGCACGGCCGTGGCCGACGTCGACGGCGACGGCATTCCCGACTTCATCGTCGGCAAGCGGTACTGGTCGCACCAGGATACGCAGATCGATCCGGACCCCTACGGCCCGCCGGTGATCTACTGGTACCGCACCGTCCGTAACCCTTCCGCGCCGGGCGGAGCCGAGTTCGTCCCGGAGCTGATTCACAACCAGTCCGGCGTCGGGTCTGATGCCTGGGCGGGCGACCTCAATGGGGACGGGCGGATCGACATCGTCACGTCGACGAAGTTCGGGACGTTCATCTTCTGGGGGCAGCAGCCCTGACGCTGGAGGTGGAGGCGGAGTTCCACAGCCGCATCGCGCCGGTGCCGGCGAGACTGGCGTGTGTCGAGCGGGTGTGACGATCGACCCTAGTCGCGGCCGCTGCGGCTGCGGCCGAGCGTTTCGACCAGCGCCTGCACGAGCCCGGCAACGGTGTACCGGTCGGGAACGATCGGCGCGTCGATCCCGAGCTCTCGCGCCGCTGCCGCCGTCACCGGCCCGATGGTCACAACCGTCGTCGTATTGAGCAGGTCGGCGGCCTGCTCTTCGCCGATCATCGCGGCGAACCGACGCAGGGCGGACGGGCTCGTGAACGTTACCGCATCGATGCGGCCGTCGAGCAGCTCGCGGTACAGCTCCTGGACACCGGGTGCATCGGACGGGACGGGCTCGGTCTGGTAGGCGATGAGCTCGCTCACGTCGGCACCGACGCGCGCGAGCGCGCCGGCGAGCATGTCGCGCAGCACATCGGGGCGGACGACCAGCACGCGCTGGCCGTCGAGCCGCCCGAACGGCGCCAGAGCCTCGAGGACGTGCTCGACGCCGGTCTCGGCGGCCGTGGCATCGGGACGGATCCCGGCCGACGCCAGGCGATCGGCCGTCGACGGCCCCACGGCGCAGATGCGCACGCGCCCGAGCGCGCGCAGATCGAGCGGGCCACGCGTCAGCGCGGTCAGAAACCGCGTCGCCGCACCTGCCGAGCCGAAGACCACCCAGTCGTAGTCGGCCACCGCCGCTGCGGCCCGGTCGATCGCCTCCGGATCCTCGGGTGGCACGATGCGGAGCGTCGGCGCCTGGACGGCCTGCGCGCCGAGCGCCTCGAGCGCGTCGGCCAGTTCCGGCGCCTGCTCGGGCGATCGCGTCACGACAATCCGGCGGCCGAACAGCGGGCGGTCGTCGAACCAGCGCAGGTGCTCGCGCAGCCCGGCTGCCTTGCCGACCACGAGCAGCCCCGGCCCGCTGTCGACCGCTGCGACGCTCGCGATCATCGTGGCGATTGATCCGGTCAGAGTGTGCTGGGTCGGCAGGGTGCCGTCGGTGATGAACGCCGCCGGCGTGTCGGGCGGCGTGCCATGGTCGAGCAGCTGCTGCAGCACGGTCGACGCGGCCGCACCGGTGACGAATGAGGTGATCGTGCCTTCGAGGCCGGCCAGGGCCGTCCAGGCAATCGGCGGCACCGGATCGGCCGGGTGTTCCTGGCCGCGCAGCAGGACGAACGCATCACCGGCGCCCGGGTAGGTGACCGGGACGCCGGCGTACGCCGGGGTCGCCACGGCTGCCGGCACGCCGGGCACGATCTCGAACGGGATGCGCTGCTCATAGAGGAACATCGCCTCCTTGGCACCGCTGTCGAACACGAACGGATCGCCCCACTTCAGTCGGGCGACGATGCTGCCTTCGCGCGCCTTTTCGGCGAGGAGCATCGAGATGGCGTCCTGGGCGGTGTCACGCTCGGCCGGCGCGCCGGCGGCAATGCGCTCGGCGTGCGGCGGCGCGAAGCGCAGCAGCCGTTCCACGTTGCGGTCGTAGACGACGACGTCGGCTTCGCCGAGCGCGCGGAGGCCCCGCGCCGTGATCAGGCCGGGATCGCCCGGTCCGGCGCCGATGATGACGACCCTGCCGGTTCGCGTCACCGTCTGACCCTGGGACTGTAGTAGCCGGCACGCGTGCGGGCCGTGACGCCTGGCGCCGTCACGCGCACGGCAATCTCGCGCCAGCTGCCGTCGTAGCGGGTGTTGTCCGAAACGTAGCCAATCGTGTACTGCGCTTCGAGCTCGTCGGCGATCTGGTTGTAGATAGCCGGGAGCTGGCCGGGAGTGTCGACGAAGAACGCGCGCCCGCCCGTCGTCTGGGCGAGCATGCGGAGGCCGACTTCGTGCTGGCGGGCGCCGAGCGCGTCGCGCTCGGTCGGGTCGCGCAGCCCGATCGCGTAGACGATCACGTCGGATCGCTTCGCGCGGTCGACGACCGCGTCGTAGTCGAGCAGGCTGGTGGTGTCCTGTCCGTCCGACAGCAGGACGATGGCCTGCCGCCGGATTTCGCCGCGCGTCCGACGCCCGATCTGTTCGAGTTCGCCGAAGGCGACGTACAGCGCGGTGTAGAGCGCCGTCTGGCCGCTCGGCCGCGTGGTGCGGATCGCCTGCTGCAGCAGCTGGCGGTCGTCGGTGAAGGACTGCCGGATGTCGACGCTGTGGTTGAAGGCCACGACCTGGGCCGTGTCGCCCGGGCGCATGCGGTCGACGAAGCCGGTGGCCGCTTCGGCCGCCAGCGACATCTTCGACTCCATGCTCATGCTGGCGTCGACGAGCAGCGAAAGCGCAATGGGCTGCGGCTCGCGCGAGAAGACTTCGATCTTCTGCGGGCGGCCGTCCTCGAACACGAGGAAATCGCCGGCCTCCAGCCCGCCGGCGATGCGGTCGCCGCGCGCGGCCGTCACGCTCAGGAAGACCATGTCGGTGGTCGTCCTGAACACCTGCTGCGCGGCAGGCGTACCGGCGGCGAGGACCAGCCCGAGCAGGAGGGCGGCCGCCCCGGCGAGCTTCATGGTGCGGCCCATTCCGGTGCGAGCACGCGCAGGTCCCGGTTGCGGCCCGAGATCTCCAGCCGCTCCGGGGGAATCAGCGTGTCGGGCCGTCCGTACGTAATCTGCCAGCGCGAGGCGATCCGGGCGGCAAGGTTGCGGAAGGCCTGCGGCAGCTGCTGGCTGGCCAGCACGATCTCCCGCGTGCCGCCGCTCTGCTGCGTGACATCACCGATCACGAGATCGCGTTCGCGCTGTGTCTCCGACATCCCGTCGTATCCGCCGGGGGCCGTCAACAGCAGCACCCAGAGCGAGGCGTTGGCCCGTTCGAGCGCCTCGCGCACCTGGCGGTGGCGCAGATCGCTGAACTCGGGCCCCGCCTCGACGACGAAGGCGACGATCAGCGGGCGTTCGGCCTTGCGGGTCCGCAGCGCGAGGGTGGTTTCCTGGATGGCCTCGAGCAGCCGTGCGCCGGCACCCGGCCGGGGCGCGATCAGGTCGATGCCGCGGCTGACCGCCGAGAACGACGGATTGAAGTCGACGAGCACGGTAGGGCGATCGCCGAACGTCGTCAGCCGGACGGCCGGCGGCGGATCGAGCGATGTCACCAGGTCGGTGAACGCGTTCAGTCCGTCACGCAGATCCCGGATGGTCGGCATGGCGGCCTGGCTGTCGTCGACGAGCAGCGCGATGTGGGTCGGTGGCGGCGCGGGGCTGACGGCGATGATTTCCCGGGCAACGCCGTCTTCGCGCACGATGACGTCGTCCGGCTGGAGCTCGTCGACCGGTGTGCCGTCGCGCAGGACGGTCACGGTAATCGCCCGCTGCCGGGACTGCGGCGCGGCCGCCAGGGCGGCGCCAATCATGCTCACGCAGCAGGCGATCGCGAGAAGGAGCGGAACCTGCGGCTTCCGCCGCGCGTGGTGCGTGTGCATGCAGACCCCCTACCGGGCAGTATAGCGGGAGGCCCGAAGGTGCAGGAGCGTCCGGCAGAAGAAACGACGGCCCGACCCGGCCTGGGGCCGGATCGGGCCGTGAGGAAAACTGCCGCCGGCGCTACGACGGGCGCTGGTCCGGCCGCTCCTGATCGAGCGTGGTGATCACCTCGTCGAGCAGTCGCTCGTGGTCGGCCGGCGTCACGGTACGGCGCAGCACCTTCGACGCAATCGCGAAGGAGAGGTCGACGGCCTCCTGGCGCAGCTGCGCGACGGCCTGGGCCGTCTGGCGCTCGATCTCGCGCTGCGCCCGCTCGACAATGCCGGCGGCCTGGTCAGTAGCCTGCTGGCGCATCTCCTGACGGAAGCGCTCGGCGTCGGCGCGTGCGGCCGACACGATGGCGTCGGCCTCGCGCCGCGCCTCGACGAGCAGCTGCGCGCCCTCCTCCTGCACGCGGGCGAGCTCCTCGCGGGCCTTGCGCGCCTCCTCGAGCGCGTCGGCAATCGACTTCCGGCGCAGCTCGAGTGCGTGCAGCAGCGGCCGCCAGGCGAACTTCGCCAGCAGTGCCGCCAGGACGAGGAACGTCAGGATCGTCCAGACGTAGAGTCCGGGATCGACTTGAACGAGGGGATTGTCCACGGCCCTACTTCATCAGGACGATCAGCAGGCAGAACACCTCGGCGATGATGGCCGCGCCTTCGAGCAGGAAGAGCGGCAGGTTCGTCGCGCCGGTGATCTGAGCGGCGGCGGCCGGCTGCCGGGCGATGGCCTCTGCCGATGCCGCCGCGAGACGGCCGATGCCGAGGCCGGCGCCGATCACGGCCATTCCGATTCCGAGCGCAGCGCCGACGTAAGCGAACGGCACGAAAGAAGCAGCTTCACCCATGTTCCAGTCCCTCCGGTCTCTCGTTGACTTTAGTGGTGTGCGTGAATGGCCATGCCGATGAACACGGCCGACAGCAGCGTGAACACGTACGCCTGAACCAGGACGACGATGATTTCGAGCGCGTAGATGCCGGTCGACACCGGCACCGAGAAGAGCAGCCCGACACCGATGCCCGCCAGGGCGGTCGAAAAGGTCTCGGTGAAGATGAACACGAACGACAGGAAGGCCAGAATCGCCAGGTGACCACCTGTCATGTTGGCCGCCAGTCGCATCGTGAGCGCGAACGGCCGCACGAACATGCTCAGCAGCTCGAGCGGGACGAGCAGCAGATACAGCAGCGGCGGCAGCCCCTTCGGGGCGAGGTTCAGCCAGTGCTGCACGAAGCCGTGCGCGCGCGATCCGGCGATGATGACCGCGAAGAACGTGATCGTCGCGAGCGCGGCCGTGACGTTGAAGTTGGCCGTGATCGTCGACCCGCCGTGCAGCAGCGTGCCCAGGAACGAGTCGGGCGAGGCGTGCAGCACGTAGTGGTTGAGCAGCCCGAGCACCTCGAAAATCGGCACGAGGCCGATGGCATTGGCCGCCAGGATGAAGATGAAGAGCGTGAGCAGCAGCGGCGTCCACGCCATCAGCCACTTCGAGCCGAGGTTCGGCCGGGCAATCGAGTCGCGGACGTACTCGACGATGAACTCCAGCGCGTTCATCGCGCCGGTCGGCGCCGTCATTCCCCGCTTGAGGTAGCCGCGGACGAGCAGCGTCACCGTGACGAACACCAGCGCCGCCACCACCCACAGCATGAACACGTGCTTGGTGACCGACAGGTCGATTCCGAACACGACGGGCAGCGGGATCAGCGGGTGATGCGGATCGCTGTTGGCGATGTGGCCGATCAGCAGCGTCCCGGCATCGAAGCCCTCGCCGGCCGCCTCGGCGGCGGCCCCGGCAGCGTGCGCGTCTGGAATCTGTGCGTGCTCGTTCATGCAGAAGGCCGGAAATCAGGATGGCTGGACCGTCGTCAGACGGCGCAGCAGAAACGCCTGGGCCGCGTACAGGGCCACGAAAAAGATGGCAAACGCCACGGCGAACGCCGCCAGGTCGATGCCGGGCACCCGGCTGATCGCGACGACGTACACGCCGAAGAACAGCATCTTGACGAACAGGGCGCCGATGAGCAGGCGCGTCACCTGCACCGGGTCGCGGCGCCAGGTCCGTTCGACCGCGAGCCAGGTGGCGACCGCGGCGGCGAGCGGACCGGCCATGCCGAAGAACGCTTCAACCGATCGATCGGTGAGCGCCGCGGCTGTCAGCCAGCCGGCGACACATCCCGCCGTCATCCAGAACACCTGTTTCATCGCCGCCACAGAGTTTTCGCGAGCTGATAGAGGCCGACGGCCACACCCAGCAGCAGCCCGGCGACTGCCAGCGCGGGTGAGGTGCCGTAGCGGGCGTCGAGCGCGTAGCCGATTGCGCCGAGCACGACGATGGCTCCCACCAGGCCGTAGCCGGCCGCGGCCGCCGGTCCCACGCTGCTGACATGGCCCTGGAAGGCCTTCAGCGCGCGGGTCAGCGGTGAGTCGTGCTCCGGGTGCTCCATGCGCACCTCGCTGCCGACACGCGAACCTCCGATCTATAGCACATTGTGAATTCTTTCACTAGCCGGAGCCGCCCGGCGGCTGTTCGGGCCACCGGGGCCGGAATTTCGCCGAAAACCGGCCCGTTCCCGGCAGGCACGCCTTTCAGGCCAGCCCCTGCCAGCGCAGGTTGGCCGTCGAACCGGCCAGCAGCAGCGCCGCCGCGTCACGACCGGCGACAGCGCGGCCAGTCCAGCGGCCGTGAGCACGACGGCCACCGGCATGGTCACGAACCCGGCGCCGGCCACCGCCCGCCACCGCGGAGAGATTTCGCGCCAGCGGTCGACGAGGCACACGACGGCCGGCGTCGCGAGCAGCAGTGTGTAGTCGCCGGCGCGCGCCGACAGCAACGGAACGAGCAGCATGACCAGCGCGCACTCGAGATAGTCGGGCTCGAGCACCGTCCGGCGGTGCACCCAGACGGTTGCCACCAGCCCCAGGACGATCGTGGTCGACAGCACCGTGAGGAACACCGCCGCCCGGTTCAGACCGAGCAGACCGATCCACAGGCTGCCCATCGAGACGTTGCCGGCGAACGCTGCAGCGGTGACGGGCGACTCGGACTCGATCACGAGGCGGAACCAGGCGACGAGCGTCTCGACGTTGCCTGTCCACCCGAAAACGGCCGCCGGCAGGACGAGACCGACGCCGAGCACCATGCCGGCAGCGATCGCGGCGCGAGCGCCGTGCGCGAAGGCCAGCCACGGCAGCAGGAGCAGCGCGTAGGGCTTGATGAATATCGCAATGCCCAGCATGACGCCCGCCACGCGCGGCAGCTCGATCTGCACGGCGAGCAGCGTACCCATCAGCAGCACACCCAGCAGCACGTCGGTCTGCCCCATCGTGAGCTCGCGCAGATAGAACGGAAGCAGGACGGCGACCGTCAGCCACTGCAGGGTGGATTCGGGGCGACGCCGCTCGGGCAGGCTGCGGACGGCCCAGCGCACGAACGCCGTCAGCAGGCCGGCCGAAATCGTGAACCAGAAGAACTTCGCGACGTCGTGATCGACGATGCCGAGCGGCGCGAGCGCGAGCGCCACGATCGGCATGAACGTGAAGG
>Ga0207874_1001650_pt1 | contig 24113 bp, 24 predicted proteins | sample HigsolmetaAR201D_FD_184833 | JGI IMG/M metagenome (GOLD analysis project Ga0207874, IMG submission 184833) | Ionic liquid and high solid enriched microbial communities from the Joint BioEnergy Institute, USA - AR20-1-D (SPAdes) (version 2) ...
CTTCGCGGCGCACGCGGGTGTGCCTTGCGGCGACCTCGCTCCGCTCGGTTCGACTCCCGCCGGCTCCATACGAACTGTCCGGTGCTGTGATCGCGCCTGGGGGGCATGATTGGCGCTGGTGGACGCAGGCGCCGACTCCCGTTGCCCGTCGCGTTGTGGTGGGCGAAGGTGCCGTCGCCGCTTCGGGGCGGCTGCGGCTGCGGACTCGAGGGATCCGGCGGAGGGGGAGCGCCGCTCTCCGACCGCCGGCGCGTGCGATCCCGCTATGTCATTGGTGGAACCGGGGACGAGCCGCTCCGTGTTCGAGTCCGGGGCGGCGGTGCGTGACCCGGGGTGGAAACGGGCGTCATGGAAACGGCCCCGGGCCACCTTGCGTGGCCCGGGGCCGTCTTGCGATCCCGCCCGATCACTCCTGCGTGCCGGCGCGCTCGCCCGCAGCCTCTAAGCCGCCGTCACGGGCGAGCAGGGCGTCGAGTTTGGCTTCGAGCCGGGCGATCCTGGCGGCGAGCTCGGCTTCCCTCGTGGCCGCCGCGTCCAGTTCCCGCCGCAGGCGCTGCACCTCGGCCAGGAGGAGCGGCGACAGGAGGTGGTACTTCACCGTCTCGATCTGACCATCCGCATCCCGCGCCACCAACTCGGGCATCACCTCCGCCACCTCCTCGGCAATGAGCCCGAAGGTGAGCGTCTGTTTGGGGTCGATGGACGGCAGGTAGCGGAACGACACGGGACGGAGGTCGTAGAGGCGCTCGCTCATGGCCGCCAGGTCCTCGATGTCGTGCTTGAAGCGGATCGACGAGCTGACGGTTCCCAGCTGCCCCTGGGAGGAGATGATCACGGGGACGGCGTCGGCGGCGGCGGTGGTCGTGCCCCGGATGCCCGCGATGTAGGTGGCGGCGTGCGTCCCGGCGGTGCCGATGCGGATCCTCTGGTCCTCGGTCGCCACCCCGGCGTTGCCGATGTAGATGTTGTTGCTCCCGTTGAGGAGCGCCGCGCCCGCGCCGTCGCCGATGGCGATGTTTCCCCCCCCGGTGGAGAGGATCGTGAGGGCCGAGTTCCCCACGGCGGTGTTGCCGTTCTGGGTCGTGATGGAGGCGAGGGCCGACATCCCCACGGCCGTGTTGCGCAGCCCCGTGGTGACCGTGGCGGCGGCCGCCGCGCCCACGGCCGTGTTCCGGATGCCGGCCGTGAGGTTGCGGAGGGCGGAGTCGCCGATCCCCACGTTCTGCGAGGCCGTGGTGCTGATCTCACCTGCCCGCTCTCCCAGGAAGATGTTGTCCGCCCCGATGCGGATGAAGGGCGCGTTGTTCTGGTCCACCATGACGGTGCGCGTGCCGGCCTGGCTGAGGGAGGTCTGGATGACCTCGAAGTTCATGTTCCGCACCGCGAAATCCCCGTTGCCGTCCCGCGCGACGATGGCGTTGGGCGTTTTGTCGGGCGTCGCCGTGGTGGCGGAGTTCGCCACCAGCCCCGGGGCCGTGAGCACCTGGAGCGAGCCGTTGTCGACGCATCCCGCACAGGGGAGACTGGGGTCACCGGCAGGGCCGCGAGGGCCGACAGGTCCCGGTGGTCCTGGGGGGCCCTGGGGTCCGGGCGGTCCCTGGGGTCCCGGCGGTCCCTCCGGACCGGCTGGTCCCGGCTCGCCCTGCGGACCCTGGGGACCCTGCGGGCCCGGCGGACCCTGCGGACCCTCCGGTCCTTGCGGGCCTTGCGGACCCGGGGGACCCTGCGGACCCTGAGGACCGGCCGGTCCCGGCTCGCCCTGCGGACCCGGCTCCCCCGCGACCCCTTTCAGGTTCCACGTGAACTCGACGTGCGCATTCGAGAGTCACGAGGACGGGAGTCCCGGCGCCCCGATCCGGTAGATCGTCCCGGTTCCCGGGACAAAGCATGCGCGAAGCGTGTTCGACGCTTCCTGAGCCGTTGCGTCGGTCGTCAGGGCGAAAAACAACACGACGCCGACCAGGAGCGCGGGAGCGCTCCTCCTGGTCTGCGGCAACTTCATTGTTCGCGGCCTCCGCGCTGGGGGGATGAGGAATGCGCCCTGTGGCGTGGGGGCGTCCATGGGGCGTCACACGAAAAAGCGAGAAATCTTAGGAGAACGCCGCCCGATTCGCAAGGAATCCGTGGCGGCTTCGCGAACGAAACGGGAAAGACCCACCCCTCGGAACCATTGGGAGAATCAACCGGGTGCCGCTGTCACGAAATTGGTCGGATGCGCTGGCCGTGACCGGACGCATGGCCGGCTACCGAGGGAACCGACGAGGCGGTGGAAGGCGCGCTAGATCTCACTCCGTCCGGGGTGATGGAGCCCTTCGACGGGCATTGCAGTCATCGTCAGCCAGCGGATGCGCATCGATCACAGCCTTGCGCGGGCGGCTGAGATGCGGAACCATTGGGCCCCCGGGCTTGCGTTCCCATTGCTCGCCGTCGGTCGGCCGGACCCCCTGCCGGAACCGTCGCATGTCCAGGGGAATTGCTTCCCGTCTGGGAGGTCCGCGCGACCGTGTAGGCCAGCACCTGTCGCGGGCGACCACGACAGTCCGTGGTGCACCACGGGAGGGCGAACCATGGGTCACGTGGGACACGCCTGCCTGATCGTGGCCGCACTGGTCGTGGCGTGCGGTCGCAGCGACGGATCGCCGCCGCGGCCTCTCGATGGAGCCCGCGTCCGGCTCCTGGGGAGGTCCTCGCCGTTGCCGGTCTCCAAAAGAAATGACCTCGCCGCAATGACGGCCGACTACGCGTGCACCTTCGACTCGTACGAGTTGCAGATCGTGTGCGCCGCACGGGGCGGCAAGGACGTGGCGAGGTTCGGTCGGGAGGGAGGCAGCCCGGGCGAGCTCCGGAGGAGCGGCACGCTCGTGAGCGGCCCCGGCGAGACGGTAGGATTCGTCGATACCCGCAACAAGCGAGTTTCGCTGTTCTCTCGGGCTGGGTACGTCGGCGAGTTGCCACGGCCCGGCACGTTGTCGCCCGCTGCCGAGCTGTCCGAAGACTCGACCTTCACCGGGCATGGCTTCCCGGCGTTGTCGGGTCCGCCCGTACTGACCGTCAGCAACGTCGATCTTGGGCGGTCTCCAGACCACGTCAACTGGGAAGTACGCCTGGAGTTCGATCCTCGAGAGCTCGAGTCCTCCGACGTACCGGTCTCCCACCGGCCATCGCGGCAGCGACGAAGCGCCTCCGGAGACGCGGGTGTTGAATCTCGGGACCGGGGATGAGCTCGCGACGCTGCCGGACCTGAACCGGATCGTCGAGATTTCGGATGGGCGCACGCTGGGGTTCCGGAACGTGCCGTTCCCGCCGGTACTCCTGTACGCCCTGCAGTGATTGCCCTTTACGATCGACGCGGCACGGGGCCGGCCCCAATGAAGGCGGAGCGCCTGGCACAGTGGCATCGGTGCGCTCATCGCCCGTCTCGTCCTTAGGCCGATGATCCGCCAGGCGTCCCCTGACCGCGCTCGCCTCGAACATGGGCTCGATTCCGGTCTACGGATCGGACGCTCTCGGCTCCTCGGAGAGCACGAGCCCGTATCCACCGATGATTGAGCACGGACGCACGCCGCAGTCGCTGTGGGCTCGCCCTGGCGGCGGCTCGCAGCGCGCACCGGCCTGTCATCGACTCAGGATCGCGACGTCGCGGCCGCCGCGTCCTCGGCTTCGACCTCCCCGCGCAGGTACCGCTGCCGCAGCGGCTCCGGGTACTTCTCAATGGCGTAGCGCAGCATCGTGCGGGGCATCCGCTTGTAGCGGGGCCGCAGGAACGCCTCCGCCACCGCCCGGTCCCGCTTGCCCACCTCCCGAAGCATCCACCCCACCGCCTTGTGGATGAGGTCGTGCGGATCCGTGAGCAGGAGATCGGCGATGCGGAGCGTCTCGTCGAAAGAACCGGCCTTCACGTAGTGGAACGTGGCCATGATCGCGATCCGGCGCTCCCACACGGAGCTCGACCGCGCCAGGTCGTAGAGGATCCAGCGGTCCCGGTTCCGGAGGTGCCTCCCCACGATGTGCTCCGCCGAGCTGTCCACGAGGTCCCAGTTGTTCACGTACGGGAGGTGGTCCAGGTAGAGCCGGTAGATCTCCTCCCGCTTCGCTTCGTCGCCGCGGTCGTAGGCCCGGACGAGGATCAACAGTCCGAGGAGTCGGGCCTCGTGGTAGGACGACGTGAGCAGGACCCGGCAGTCGGGGAGGCCCAGGGATTGGTGCTTCCTGGCGAGCCGCCGCAGCACCGGCACCCGGATGCCGAGGAACCGGTCGCCCTCGCCGTACTCGCCCGGTCCGGTCTTGAAGAACCGGGCGAGGAACGCCGCGATCTCCGGATCGCCGAGCTCCGCGAGCTCGCGCTCGATGGCCTGGACGGCTGACGAGACCTCCGCCATTGTCTTGCCCCCTTGTCGAGCCGGTTCTTGCCGTACACCGGCTCGCTGCAGTTCTCGATGTACCACCTATCTCGTACGACGCCGCCGCGGCTGTCAATGGGGGATGGATGCCATGCATCCGCTCGCGGGCGACTGGGGCGGATCCGCCCGTACGGGCTGGGCAGCGGCGCCCGGCCCCCTCCCGTGGTGATCGGCGCGCTTGTGAGGCTTCGAGCGGCCATTCCCGTTACGGACGATCCGGGCCGCCCGACGCGCCCGAATCGCCGGTGGGGAAGGCCCGGCGTTGGCGCGGTCCCGAGGGCCTCACGTGCAGAGACGCGTGCGTGGACGACGTCGAGCGGGATGGGCTCCATCGCGTCTCCCTGGGATGCCCACGAGGTGGCGCCTGGACCGGCGTCGCCGGAGGGCGGGCTGTGGAATGATATGAGTATCGACGTTGTAGAGAACGTTAGTGCATGTTATTGATATATTATTCAGCGCCTTTTCTCGTGCGTGGGGTACTGCCATCGATCCCGACCGTCGAGCCGTTCCGTTCCTCCGTTAGACGATGCGCTGACTCCGCCACCGTCCGGACATCACCCGGTGTAAGGCGTCTCATGGACCTCCTTGGCGGGCGGGATCGCCTGCGCCGGTGCCGGCCGTGAACGATGACGACGCCTCGGCGCGCGTCCACGACCGGGGGCGTCAGTCCGCGGGCACCGCGTCCGGCCCGACGCTGGCTCGGCCATCGATCGGCGGATGGCTCTTCAGCCACGGTCCCAACCCCGGCCCCGGGACCAGCACCACGACGGCGGCCTCGAGGCGGTCGAACGCGAGATCCGGCGCCTTCCCCCGTGTGACTTTCGTCACAGCGCACTCCCGTGACCTCTCCCTACATTCGTGACGGCGGACTGAGAACGATTCTCGATCGCGGGGCACGCCGCGGCCCGTGGAGATCGCGATCCATGGCAGCTACGATCGATCTGAACGGCATTCTACCCTTCGGTGGACGACACCGGCGGCTGAACTGGGCGGCGAGGCGCGCGGCCGCGACGGCCGGAAGCGCCACCGCCCCGGCGCGTCGCCGGGAGGGGGGCGGCGGATGAAAGCACACACCGCGCCGGGCCGGCCGACCATGCCGCTCCCCGGCGGATTCGGCTCGCCGAGCGCGCCGCCCTTCCGCCTCCCTGGCGAGCACTTCGCCGCCGCGCTCGCGTTCTGGGGCGTGGGCGCGCTGGGGCTCGTCCGGATCGCGCCGGACGTGGCGCGGGGATACTTCCCGTTGCCCCGGGTGGTCGCCGTGACGCACCTGTTCACACTGGGCTGGATCACGACGTCGATCCTCGGCGCCCTGTACCAGTTCCTCCCGGTCGCGCTCGGGGCGCCGATCCGATCGGAACGCCTGGCGCACCTGGCGTTCTGGCTCTTCGCGCCGGGCGTCGCGGCATTCGCGGTCGGGCTCGCATTCGGGGTGCACGGGCTCCAGTGGACCGGCGCCGGACTGTTCTCCACCGGATTACTCCTGTTCCTCGGCAACCTTGCCGCCACGCTCGCTCGGGTCCGGACCCGGGATCTCACCTGGTGGTCGCTGGCGGGCGCCGGGTTCTTCCTCTTCACGACCATCGCTCTCGGCATGACACTGGTCGCGAACCTGAGGTTCGGCTACCTCGGCGCGCACCGGTTCCTGGCGGTCGGCGTTCATCTGCACGTGGCGATCGCCGGGTGGGTCCTGCTGGTGATCGTCGGGGTGGCCCGGCACCTCCTGCCCATGTTCCTGTTGAGCCACGGCGCGAGCGAGCGGCCGGGCAAGGTCGCGGCGGCGCTGATCGGGGCAGGCGTCCTCGGGCTCTCGCTGCTCCACCACGTGATCCCGCTCGCCGCCATGTGGGCCGCGGCGGCGCTCGTAGCCGCCGGCGCCGCCGCGTTCCTGCTCCAGGCGGCGCTCTATTTCCGCCACCGGAAACGGCCGAAGCTCGATCCCGGGATGCGGCTCGCGGGTGGGGCGCTGGGCGTCCTGGCGCTGGCGCTCGTGCTGGCGCCCGCTGCGCTCCCCGCAGGGCTGACTTCGCCCCGGCTCGTCACCGCCTACGTCTGCGCCGCGCTGCTCGGCATCAGCCTCTTCGTGGCGGCGCACTACTACAAGATCCTGCCTTTTCTGGTCTGGTACCACCGCTTCGGCCCGCTGGCGGGGAGGCGGGCGGTCCCGCGGGTCGCGGAGCTGTACGGCGAGAAGCTCGCCCACGCCGCCGGGGCGCTCCAGCTCCTGGGAGCATCCGGGATCATCGGGGCGACGTTGCTCGGCCTCCCGCCCGGCGCCCGGCTGGCCGCCGTCGCGTACGCAGCGGGCGTCGGTATCGAGATCGTGCAGATGAGCTCCATTGCGCGGAGGAGACCGGAATGAACGTGCTTGCGAACCTGCACGCCGCACTGGACCACCTCGCGGCGGCAATGCCGGACCCGACGCCCCGGTCGGCGGCCGAGCCCGGATCGGCCTGGCCGGGCGCCCCGGACGCGCCCCTCCTGGCCGACGGCGGCGGTGTCCCCACCCCTCCTGATCCGGAGCCCGTCCAGGCTCCGGATGGCGAAGCCGACCTGGAGGCGCTCGCGTGGGATGCCCTGAAGTGGGTGGTGGACCCCGAGATCGGCCTCGACATCGTCACCCTCGGCCTCGTCTACGACCTGCGCGCGGAGGGAGGCGTCGTCGAGGTCACGTACACGCTGACCACGCCCGGCTGCCCGATGGAGACGTACATCACGAACGCCATCCTGGCGGTGCTGGGCGCCGTGCCCGGCGTGGAGGAGATCCGTCCGAAGCTGGTCTGGGAGCCGCGCTGGCACCCGGGGAGGATCCGGGAGGGCGCATGGTGATCCGGCCCGGGGACCGGATCTCGACCGTCCTTGCCCACGGCGAGCGCATGGTTGACGTGCTCGTTTCGCTCTCGCCCGTGTTCGAGCGCCTGCGGAGTCCGACCATGCGCAAGGTCATGGCTCGCCTGGCGACGGTCGAACAGGCTGCGAAGCTGGCCGGTCTGGACCCTCAAGAAGTCGTTGCGGCGCTGAACCGGGCGATCGGAGCCGACGCCAGGCCAGTGGCGGAACGGGGAGCGGACGATCGCCACGCCCCGCGACCCGGCCTCATCGCCTCGCGGGGTGCTACGCCCGCGACCGGGATGCCACCGTGGCTGCGGCATCTCCCACCGGAGCGGATCGTGGACCTGGACGTCCGCGAGGATCTCCGCTCGGGCCGCGAGCCGTTCAGCCGAATCATGGCCGCACGACGGGCCGTCCCCGAGGGCGGCGTCCTGCGGCTCCGGGTGATCTTCGAACCCGTGCCGCTCTACGCCGTCATGGCCCGCCACGGCTTCGAGCACTGGACCGAGCGGCTGGCGGACGACGACTGGCGGGTCTGGTTCTACCGCCACGGCTCCACGCCCGCAGCCACGGACCCCGGACCGGCCGACCTGTCCCCGGCGCTTGCGGGACCCGCGGAGGCCGGACACGGCGGATCCATCGGGCACGAATCCCGGCCCGGGACAGCTGCCCGGGAGACGGACCCGGCCAGGCCCGGGGAGGCGGGGGGCGATGACGTCGCCTACCTCGATGTGCGAGGGCTGGAGCCGCCGGAGCCGATGCTACGCACCCTGGAGGCCGCGGAGCGACTCCCGCCCGGCGGGACGCTGGTCCAGATCAACGTCCGCGTGCCGCAGTTCCTGTTGCCGCAGCTCGAGGAGCGCGGCTTCACGTATGAGGTCCGGGAGCAGGAGCCCGGTCTCGTGCGGGTCTTCATCCGCCGCCGGGCGGATGCGTGAGGTCCCCCGGTCCCATGGCCGGGACATCAACCGATCAGCCAACGAGGAGCCGAGAATGTCGCAGCGCGAGACGCGCGAGCTGGATGTGCGGGTGATCCCGCCCCGGGAGAAGCACCCGACGATCTTCGAGACCTTTCTTTCGCTACGGCCGGGCGAGTCGTTCATCCTGGTCAACGACCACGACCCGAAGCCGCTGCGCTACCAGTTCGAGTTCCAGTACCCGGGCGAGTTCGGGTGGGAGTACCTGGAGCAGGGCCCGACGGTCTGGCGCGTGGCCATCTCGCGGCGGTCGGTGTGACATGCGGCTCACGCTGAGTTCTTCGGCCCTGCCGGAAGCCGCACTCCCCGAGCTGGTGGCCGCGGGCGTACGGCGTGGGTTCGCGGGGCTGGAGCTGGAGGAGGGCCACGCCCACGGTTTGGGACCCGGGGCGCCCACGGCCGCGGTCGAAGCCATGGCGGCCGGAGCTGCCCGGTCCGGGCTGCCGATCACCGCGTTCCGGCTGGGGGACGCCGGCCGGGCCGCCGATCCGGCGACCGCCCGGCTCGGCACGGCGCTGGGTGCTCCGATCGTGGCCACCGTCGATCCGGACCACGCGGCCATTGTCGTTGCGGATGCGGTGCCGCATTTTGCGGAGGCGGGCGCCACGCTGCTCCTGGCCGTCGAAACCGGCCGGGCCGAAGTGATGGCGTGGCTGCGCGCGGTTGCCGAGATGGCGCCCCCGGGAGCGGTCGGTCTGGCCTGGGACATCGATCCCGGCGCCGGTCCGCTCACCACGCCCGATGCCGTGCTGGAGGCGGGCGGCGGCCGGATCCGCCACATCCGGCTCCAGGGCGGCGGGCCCGAAGCCGTGGGACAGGTAGGACTCGGGATCGGGCGGCTCATGGGCGCCCTGGCCCTCGCCGGGTACGCCGGTACCTTCGCCCTCGCGCCGAGCACGCCCCGCTTCCGCCACGCCTGGCGCGCCTGGCTGGGCCACCGGGGCGGCTGGGGGTGTGGCAGCAAGGCGGGCGCCGAGTTGATCGGCATCGCCGGCGGGCCGGGAGGAGCCGGGCGATGAGCGAGGGGCGCCGCATTCTCCTGGATGTTCGGCCGATCCCGCCCAGGGACCGGTTCGAAACGATCATGGGCGCGTATGACGCGCTGGCGCCCGGGGAGGTTCTGGAGCTGACCGTGGACCACGACCCCGAGTGCATGTACTACACGCTCAGGGCCACCCAGGGGGACGGCGCGTTCCGCTTCGACTACCTGGAACGGGGGCCGGTCGACTGGCGCGTCGAGGTTCGCAAGCTCGCGGTCCCGGACACGGCTCGGCACGAGCCGGGCGGATGAGCCGGCCGGGGCCCTGCTGCCCGCAGGCCTTCCCACCCGTGGTGTAGCGACGTGTACACGCTCGTCCGACGGTACATCAAGACGGGGATCGGCTTCCTGTTCGCGGGGCTCCTCCTGGGCGGCTACCTGCTGGTCCGGCGGGAGCTGTTCGGGGTCTGGCCGCACCCCCATCTCGTCTCCGCCCACATGCACGCCGTGCTGGTCGGGTTCGTGATGTTCCTGATCCTCGGCGTCGCGCTGTGGCTTTTCCCCCGGGCGGAGAAGGGGGACACCCGGTACCGGCCGGAGCGCGTGGAGGCGGCGTACTGGATCCTCACCGTGGCCACCGCCTCCCGCGTCCTGGCGGAAACGGCCCGGGCCTGGAGCGCCTCCCACTGGCTCGCGTGGATCGTGGTCCTCGGCGGGTTGGGCCAGATCGCGGGGCTGGCGCTGTACTTCTGGACCATGTGGACGCGTATCCGCCCGGTGGGCAGCCACATCCGCGAGGGCAGGGGAGAGCGGTTCTGAGTCGGTACGCGACGTCGCACGGCACCCCCCACCGGCCTGGCTGCCGCCGGCGGCGGACGCCGCGCGCCGGGATCGGTCCGGGGACGGCGTGCCGCCGGAGCCCGTACACGTCGGAATCACGCGCCGCACGAAGGCGGAGGTGGAGATGCCGGGAGAGGCCGAGCGGATCCTGCGCGGACTCGATGTCTTCGCCGGGCTGAGCGATGAGGCGGTCCGGGCGGTGGCGTCCCGGACCGTCCCGCGGACGCTGCCCCGGAACGCCCAGCTCTTCCGCGAAGGTGAGCCGTGCCACGGGCTCCACATCGTCGTCGAAGGGAAGATCCAGGTCTACCGCGCGAGTCCGGACGGCCGCGAACAGGTCCTGCACGTCGAGGGGCCGGGCCGGCCGGTGGCGGAGGTACCCATGTTCGACGGCGGACCCTTCCCCGCATCGGCCCGGGTGCTCGAGGACACCCGGCTCCTCTTCCTCCCACGGGACGCGTTCCAGGCGCTATACCGGGACTACCCGGAGATCGCGGACGCCGTGATCCGCGCCCTCGGCCGCAGGCTGCGCCGGTTGGTCGCGCTCATCGAGAAGGTCACGTTGAAGGACGTGCGGGCGCGGGTCGCGGCCACGCTGGTGGAGTTCGCCGAGGCGGCCGGGGTCTTCCGCGACGGCGGCACCCTCGTCCTCCGGCAGACCCAGGAGGAACTCGCCCGGAGCCTGGCCACGACCCGGGAGGGGGTCGCCAGGGCCCTCGCCGGTCTGCGGCGCGAGGGGATCATCAGCCAGAAGGGCGCCCGGGTCACGATCCTCGACGCCGCGGGCTTGCATCGCGTCGCGCGGGGCGGGGCGCGCTGACCTGGACCGCGTCCGGCAGGCTCGGGCGGTCGAGCCCTGATCCCATACCGGTGCCGGGGCAATCGCGGCGTGCGGAACCGGGCCGCGTCGGCGGGGCACGGTGTCCCGCCGCGAGGGACGGGCGTTCGCGGCGTCGCACCCGCGAAATGGTCCGGGCGACGTCACTCACCCCATCCCCGCGGGGTGTCCGCCGGCTCGCGGCGCCCCCATGGCTCCAATGCGGGCCCCCGGCGGCCCAGCCGGCAGCAGCGGGTGGTGCCGGATCCGGAGGACCGGTGCGCCCTGGCCGGTGATGGCGGGAAACCCGGCGGGGCAGGGGCGGGTCCCGGCCGCAGGACCCGCCACCCGGTGCGCAGCGGCGGATCGAGGTCGGGCGCGATCGGTGGGTCGGGCACGGCCAGGCGGAAGAGCGACGCCGGGCGTCCGGGCCGGGCGTCGAGCCTCACCCGGCGCCGGATGTCACGCCCCCCGCCGGTCGTCAGAACCGCGCGTCCAGCAGGGTGAGGCGCACGGCGGGCGCGAGCCGCCCGTGATCGCGGCCGGGCTGCCGGACCAGCGCCGGGCTCGGGAGCGGCACGTCGAAGCCGAGCCGGCCATCCCGGAGCTCGATCATGGCGCCGCTGTCCGGCCCATCATCCCGGTCCCGGGCCCGATCGTAGCCGCGCGTCAAAAGCGCCCCGGCGGCGAGGCCCGCAACGCTGGTGGCCAGCGGGATCGCGACCTGGACCTTGTCGTCATCGGGCTGGAGCAGCAGGTCGAGGCCCAGCCCGCCCACCAGCCCGGCCACCCCGGCCACGTTGACCAACCGTGCCCGCTCCCGGCTCATGTCCCAGCGCGGGGCGAGGAACGCGGTGGACACGAGGCCGGCGTTGCCTCCGAGGAGCGCGGTGGTCAGGAGGTCGTCGCCCTCGAGATCGCCCAGCATGCCGGCCGCCACGGCGAACCAGGTCCCCCACAGCGACCCGAAGCTCACCATTGTCGCGGTGCCGGGCGGGATGTCCTGGCTCCGGGCGAGGAGCGCTCCGGTGGCCACGCCGGCCAGGCCCCCGACCAGCATCGAAGCGAAAACCGCTTCGGACGGCGTTTCCTCCGCCGGCGGGCAGCCGGGGCAGACCTCGTGGGTGCGCGTGCCGATCCCGAGCACCTCCCGCCAGCCGTACCCCTGCCACGTGCCCCACATCCCGCCCCAGGTGATGGCCCGGGCGTCCCCGGTCCCGACCCAGGTCCGGCTCGTGTAGTATCGGGACGCCAGGAAACCGGCCGGCCCGCCGATCAGGAGACCCAGCCCGTACGGCTCCGGGTCGTTCGCGCCGAACGTGGCCGGCACGGCCACGCCGAGCCAGAGCCCGAAGAGCGTGCTCCACACGGTGAGCTCCACCCGGCCTTCGCGATCGAGTCCGGTCTGTGCCGCCGCCCGGGCCACCGCCAGGCGCCGCTCGGCCTCCAGCGCCGCCGGCGTCCCCGGGTATCGGCGGATGAGATACTCGTACAGCGCTTTCGCCAGCTCGCGGCGCCCCTGGGCCTCCAGCTCGGATGCCGCACCCTGGATCACCGCCGCCGAGTCCGCTCGCGTCACCTGCGCGGTCACGGGCCTCACGCCGGCCAGACCGGCCACGAGGGTCAGGACCACGATCCAGCGTTGCATCGCCCTGTCTCACCTGCCTGTATCGAACACGCGGTCGACCGCTCGGGCCGGGCCGTAGTGGGAAGCTAGCGCCCGGGCGACGCATCCGGTAGCGGGCGGCACCGCGCTCGCGCTCAGAAGATGCGGATCTCCGGCCGGTAACGCCTCGGGTTCGCGCGGATGTCGTTCAGCAGGATCTGGAGGTCCACCACCGCTTTCAGGAGCTGGTCGTAGAGCGCCGGGTCGGTCATCAGTCGGCCGAGCGTGCCGTCCGCCGCGGCGGCCCGGCCCAGGATCTCCGTCAGCCCCGAGACCGCCGTATCCGCGCGCTGGACCGCGCCGAGCAGGCTCCGGTAGAGCGAGTCGTCGTTCAGCAGCCGGCCGAGGGTGCCCTCGCCCTGCAGGACCCTGCCGCCAATGCTGTCGAGGCGCGCCACCGCCGCGCGGAGGTCCTCATACAGGGCCGGGTCCCGGATCAGCCGGCCGAGGGTCCCGTCCGCGTCCATGACCGCCCGGAGCGACCACTCGAGCTCCGCCGCCGCGCCCGCAAGCTGCGTGTAGAGGGCGTCATCCGTGAGCAGCCGCCCGAGCGTCCCCTCCCCCTGCTCGATCGCCGCCGTGATCCGCCGCAGGCTGCCGATCACGGCGCCCGCCTCGTCGAGGATCCCGGACGCCGTGGCGATCAGGTCTTCGACCTGGATCGGAGGCACGCTCGGGATCGTGTCCCCGGGCCGGAGGACCGGCGCGCCGGGCGTGCCCGGCTCCACGTCAATGTACCGGTCCCCGAGGAGCCCCTGGGTCCGGAGTTGCGCCCGCGAGTCCGCGCGGATCTGCTCCCGGACGTCCTGCGAGACGGAGATCCGGACGGACACGTGATTTCCGCCGTACTGCCGGTGCAGCGGGATCAGCTCCACCTCTTCCACCTGTCCGACCCGCAGCCCCGCCACCGTCACCGCCGACCCCTCCACCAGCCCCGCCGCGGTGGGGAAGAGCGCCACCAGCTCGTAGCGGCCGGTGAAGATGTTCAGCAGGTCCCCGACCCGGAACACCGCGTACGCGAGGATGGCGAGCCCTACGAGGATCAGGACCCCGACCCTGACCTGGCTCCACACGAGCCCGGATCCGCGAAGTCGGCTGCCCCGCATGGCTCAACTGGCCCGCAGGAACGCCTCGATGTACGGATCGCTCGCCGCCACCATGTCCTCCGGCGACCCGTCGAACAGGATCCGGCCATTCCGCAGCATGGCCACCCGGGACGCGATCCGGAAACCCGCGCGCAGATCGTGCGTCACCACGATGGACGTCACCCCGAGCTCCACCTGGAGCTTCCGGATCAGCCGCGTGATGGTGTTCACGGCCAGCGGGTCAAGCCCGGCCGTGGGCTCGTCGTACAGGATCAGCTCCGGATCGGTGGCAATGGCCCGAGCGATCCCGACCCGCTTGCGCATCCCGCCGGAGAGCTCGCCGGGGAGCAGGTTGCTCACCACATCCGGGTTCATGTCCACGAACCGGAGCCGCTCCCGTACGATGTGCCGGATGTCCGGCTCCAGCAGCTTCGTGTTCTCGCGCAGCGGGTACGCCACGTTCTCGTAGACCGTCAGGGAGTCGAAGAGTGCGGCGTACTGGAAGACCATGCCGATGCGGCGCCGCACCGCGAGCACCTGCTCGAAGGAGAGCCGGGGCATCTCCATGCCGAACACCCGGACGGTGCCCCGGTCGGGGGTGAGCAGCCGGAGGATCAGCTTGAGCAGCGTGGACTTCCCCGTGCCCGACTCGCCCACCACGAGCAGGGTCTCGCCCTCGCGCGCCCACAGGTCCACGCCCCGGAGCACCGGGGTCTCGAAGCTGAGCCACACATCGCACAACTCCACGATCTTCGGCGCATTGAGCACCAGGCTCGCCGGCCGGCCGCGCGTGTCCCTGCGGAGCGTCTCGCGGATCGCACGGGCATGTTCTTCCGCGCGGCTCATCGCGGGGGAGGCAGCAGCACCAGGAGGAGCTGCGTGATGAAATAGTCGGAGGCGAAGATCGCCATGGAGGACGCGACGACGGCCCGCGTCGTCGCACGCCCGACGCCCTCGGTGCCCCCGCCTGCGCGCAGGCCGTAGTACGAGCCCGTGAGCGTGATGATGCCGCCGAAGACGATCGGCTTGAGCAGCCCGCTCACGAAGTCCCGCGGAACGATCCCGAACGTGATCCCGGACACGGCGAAGGCGCTCCACACGCCGCGCAGGTACACGTCCGCGCCGAGCTGGACGCGCATGACGGAGACCAGCAGGCCGCCCAGGATCCCGATCACGTCCATGACGATCGTGAGCATCGGCAGCATCACCAGGCCGGCCACGAGCCGGGGCGTGACCAGCTTGCGGATCGGGTCCGTGCCCATGGTCTCCATGGCGTCGATCTGTTCGGTGACGCGCATGGCCCCGAGCTCGGCGGCGATGCCCGATCCTGCCCGGCCGGCCACCGCGAGCGCGCCCAGCACCGGGCCCAGCTCCCGGACCATGGACGCGGCCACGAGATTGCCGAGGTAGATGTTCGCGCCAAACCGGACCAGCTCGACCGAGCTCTGGAGCGCGAGTACCATCCCGGTGAAGATCCCGGTCAGCAGGACGATGGGGAGCGAGCCGACCCCGATCCGGTCCATCTGCTCGAAGGTGTCGCGCCAGTAGAAGGGGCGGGTCACGATCCCCCGTGTCGCCCGGAGCGCGAGGGTGGCGTAGTCCTGGGCGCCGAGGGCAACGGTGCGGAGTCGCTCGTCGATGGCCATCACCGCGCGCGTCATGGTCTACTCCCGGAACTTGCCATGCCCGCGCGCTTTACATCGCTCGTGTCGCACGGTATTTTCAGGCCCGGCCGGCTCCCGGTCGGCCTGGATACACAAGTTCCGTGCCCTGATCCCGGATCGATACGTGAAGCGATTGAAGCCTGATCGCATCGCCGACCTGCTGGAGCGGGCCCGGCAGGTCCGCGTCCTGGTGGTCGGCGATGCCATGCTGGACGTCTATCTGCGAGGCGCCGCCTTGAGGATCTCGCCGGAAGCGCCCGTGCCCGTGGTGCACGTGCAGGAGGAATGGCGCGCGGTGGGCGGCGCGGCCAACGTGGCCGCCAACGTGGTGGCGCTGGGGGCCGCCTGTGACCTCATCGCCTGCATCGGCGCGGACCGGTCCGGCGAGGAGCTGCGCGACGAGCTGGAACGGGCGGGCATCGGCGCCCACGGCCTCGTGGTCATGGACCGCCGCCGCACCACGGTCAAGACCCGCGTCCTGGCCAGGAACCAGCAGGTGGTCCGCTTCGACTACGAGGAGGAAGGCGATGTGGACGAGGTCACCGAGCGCCGCATCATCGCCGCCATGGCGGAATGCGCCGAGGCGTGCGACGTGATCGTGCTCGAGGACTACGACAAGGGCGTGCTCACCCCCAGGGTCATCGCCGCGGCCATGGAGCTCGGCCGTGCGCGCGACGTGCCCGTCGTCGTCGACCCCAAGGCGCGGCATTTCTTCGATTACGCGGGCGCCACGGTGTTCAAGCCGAACAAGGTCGAGCTCGGCGCGGCGCTGCGCGCGCCCGTCAACGCGGACGACCCGGAGTGGATGGAGCGTACCCGCCGTCAGCTCGCGTGCGCGAACCTGCTCGTCACCCTGGGCGAGGACGGTATGGCGCTCATGACGGAGAGCGGGGAGTACGTGCGGGTGCCGACCGTGGCCCGGTCCGTCTATGATGTCTCGGGCGCCGGCGACACCGTCATCGCGGTGGTGGGCGTGGCGCTGGCCGCCGGCGCGGACCCGATCGAGGCCGCGGTTCTCGCGAACCACGCCGCGGGCATCGAGGTCGGGAAAGCGGGCGTGGCGCCGGTGTCGGCCGACGAGCTCATGGAGGGGGTCCTCCAGCACCACGGAGGTTGAGCCCCGGTCGGTGCCTGCGGCCCGCTGTCGAACGGAAGTGGTACGGCTGGCGCCCCGTGGCGCCACGTTGCGAACCCCAAGGAGGATGCGGACGAATGGCGGAGTTGAAGGAGATCCGGACGCCGAACGCCCCGGCGGCGATCGGTCCGTACAGCCAGGCGCAGGTGGTCGGTAACCTGGTGTTCACGGCGGGGCAGATCCCGCTGGATCCGGCCACCGGAGCCGTGATCGAGGGCGACGTCTCGGCCCAGACCGCGCGCGTGCTGGACAACCTCCGCGCGATCCTGGAAGCGGCGGGGGCATCGCTCCAGAGCGTCGTGAAGACGACGGTCTACCTGGCGGACATGAACGACTTCGCGGCCATGAACGCGGTCTACGCCGAGTACTTCGGCGAGCACCGGCCGGCCCGTTCCACGGTGCAGGTGGCCCGGTTGCCGAAGGACGTGAAGGTCGAGATCGACGCGATCGCCGTCGTCGCCTGAAGATGAGAGGCCCCGCGGATTCGCTCCGCGGGGCCTTTTCGCATCGAGGGATCGGTCCCGGGGCGCGCCGGCATGGCCCTCCGGCGCACTCAGGCGACCACGGCCCGGTCAGGACTCCCCGGTCCGTGGCGGCACCACGAGCACCGGGCAGTTCGCGCCCCGGAGCACTGCGGACGCTACGCTGCCGAGAATGACGCGCTCGATGCCCGTGGTCGATCCGCGGCTCCCCATGATGATCAGGTCCGCTTCCAACCGTTCCGCAGCCGTGCGGATCTCATCCCGCACGTTCCCCATGGTCACGAGCACATCCGCTTCGCCGGGACCGAAACCGGCCGCCGCCAGTTCCTGTTCGAGCCATTGCCGCGCGCCCGACCGGGCCAGCTCGTCCAGGTCCAGCCGGCCCGTCAATGTCTCGGCCCGCGGGTGGTCGTACAGCGATGACGGCAGCGCGTGCAACGCGGTCACGCGGGCGTTGAAGCGCATCGCGAGCTCCCACGCGAGCTCCAGGACCGCAGCGGTGACCGGCGATTCGTCCACGGGCGCGAGAATGCGGCGCGGCGGCTGCTGGGGCGAACCCCGGGCGACCAGGACGGGTACCGACGAGCGCGCCACCAGACGTTCCGCCGTGCTGCCGAGCACGTCCCAGAAGCCGCGGCGCTTCCCGTGCTCACCCACGACGATCAGCCCCGCGTGCATCTCCTCCGCCTCCGCGGCGATCTCCTCCGCCGGCTGGCCGACCCGCACCTTCGTCCACATCAGCCGCGCGCGCAGCTCGCCGCCGAGCTCGCGCAGCCGCGCCTCCGCTCCGCGGATCGTCGTCTGGACCAGCTCGTCGTGCGGCGGGAACGCGCCCTGAAGGAACGCCGGCGGCGTCGGGATGTCGACGACGTACACCAGCACCAGCTCCGCGTCCGGCGCCAGCTCCCGGGCGACCCAACGCGCGGCGGCGGTGGAGCCTTCGGTGAAATCGACCCCCACGACGACGCGTTCCAGCGACATGCGACCTCCTTCGACACGGGCTCGTCCGGCCGCGGCGCGGGCCGCGGCCCGCACCGGATCCAGGCCTCGGCGCCGCCGTTCGCGACAGCGGCCGCCGTGCGCGGGGGGGAACGGTAGGCCGTCCCCCAACCGCCGTCGCAGCCCCGGGACGCGCGGCCCTGCGCGTCCCCCGGATCGGTCAAGTTCGCCTGCCGGTGTCGCCGATGCAAGGCCGCAGTGAGCGCCCGGGGTGCCCGCCAAACAGACCGGGCTGTCCGGGCTCCACGCACCGGACTCCGCGCCGGCGGCGCAGCCGCCGCGCTTTCGCTCCGCGCGGGCGTGACCTCCGATCCCCGGCCGGGCTGGCACGAAAGAGGCACGAGACTATCTTGTAGAATCCGTCGGGTCCGACAACGGCGAGGCGTGCCCATGATCTTCAGGGATCGGCAGGACGCTGGGCGCAGGCTCGCGGGCGCGCTCGGCGCGTACGCGGGGCGTAACGACGTGATCGTCCTGGCGCTGCCGCGGGGCGGGGTCCCCGTCGCCTTCGAGGTGGCGCAGGCCCTCGGCGCGCCGCTCGACGTGTTCGTCGTCCGCAAACTCGGCGTGCCCGGCATGGCCGAGCTGGCCATGGGCGCCATCGCGAGCGGGGGAACCCGCGTGCTGAACCGGGAAGTGGTCGCGAGTTTCGGAATCAGCGACGAGACCATCGAGCGGGTGGCCCGCGTGGAGCTCGAAGAGCTCGACCGCCGCGAGCGCCTCTACCGTGGGAACCGTCCGCCCGTCGACCTCCAGGGCCGCACCGTGATCCTGATCGACGACGGCCTGGCCACGGGCTCTACCATGCGCGCCGCGATCGAGGCCGTGAAGCAGCACGGGCCGGCGCGCGTGATCGTGGCGGTACCGGTCGCGGCCCCCGAGACCGCCCGGGCGCTGCGCCCGGAGGTGGACGAGCTGATGGTCCTCGAAACGCCGCCCGGCTTCTTCGCCGTGGGCGCCTACTACGACCGGTTCGACCAGGTCGGCGACGAGGAAGTACGCACCCTGCTCGCCCGAGCCGGCGGGACCCGCACGGTGGATCGGCAAGGCAATTCGTCGCGTCCATGGCGGGAGTGGTCAGAACCATGACGCAGCGCGCACCGAACATCCGCTCGCAGGATGTGAGGATCCCCGCCGACCACGTGGAGCTCGCCGGGTTCCTCGCCCTCCCGGAAGGCGCGGAGGCGATCGTGCTCTTCGCCCACGGCAGTGGCAGCGGGCGCCTGAGCCCGAGGAACCAGCACGTGGCGCGCGTGCTCCAGGAGGCCGGCCTCGCCACCCTGCTGTTCGATCTGCTCAGCGAGGAAGAAGCGGCCGTGGATGAGCGGACCGGGCACCTCCGGTTCGATATCGGGCTGCTGGCCGGCCGCCTCGTGGCCGCCACCGACTGGGTCCGCCGCCAGGAGTTCGGGAGTGGGCTCCCCATCGGGTACTTCGGGGCCAGCACGGGCGCGGCCGCGGCGCTGGTCGCCGCCGCCCGCAGGCCCGGGGTGACGTTCGCGGTCGTGTCCCGCGGAGGACGGCCGGACCTGGCCCGCTTCGCCCTGGCACAGGTCAGGGCGCCCACGCTCCTCATCGTGGGCGAGCGGGACGAGCCCGTAATCGACATGAACCGGGAGGCAATGCGCTACCTTCGGGCGGAAACCCGCCTGGAGATCGTCCCCGGCGCCACGCACCTCTTCGAGGAGCCCGGCGCCCTGGACGTGGTCGCACGGCTCGCCGCGGACTGGTTCCTCTTCCACCTCCGGCAGCCACCGGTCGAAGCTCCCGAGGAGCCGGAGCGCCCCGCGCCGCGCCGGGCCCGGGGCTGAGGGACCGGGGGAGGACCGCACACCGGACCGTCGTGCCGTAGACGCGCGCCACCGCGCCGCGGCGGGCTGGCCGGCGTGCGGGGCGTCCGTCGCCGCCCAGACGATGCGGCGGCCCCCGGCCCGGGGCCGCGCCGACTTGCGCCGCAGCACGGCCTTCGCTACCGTCGACTCAGCGCAGCCGGCAGGTTTCCGGGAAGGGGGCGGAGGGGTCCTGGTGGACCCACTGGTCTTCAAAACCAGGTGGCCCGGCCAACACCCGGGTTGGTGGGTTCGATTCCCACACGCTCCCGCCAGCCGGCTTCGCGCTCGACCCTGTTCCCCCATCCCGTACTCGCCACGCACCAGGTTCCCACCGTCACGTCCCCGGCTCTGAGCGGGACCATCGAAGCCGCCTCGCCGGTGCAATTGCGCACGGATCGGTCGTCCGGAGGGCCGGGCAACGGCGGCGCACTTTCGTGACCGGCAGCCGGCCCGCGACGGGTCGAAGTCAACCTCCCCCAGGACCGTGTGCCGACGCGCCCTGCGTCTTGGTTCCGGCGAACGCGAGGCACTGCACGTCGGCCGGTGCGGGGAGATGATCCACGCACGCACCTCCGGACGACGGAGCACGCGATTCGAGGGTTGTGCCCCCATGTAGCACGCGATGCTCCACGGGGAAGCACCGCGGAGCACTTCGTCTTCGTATTGGTGCTCCGGTATGCGCCGTGGTGCTCCCGAGAGCAGGGCGGGTGAACGTCGGGGCAGGTCTCGCCCTTGCGGGTGGGCGGGCGGCTCGGGGCCCGGGCTCGTTGCGGCGCTGCCTGCGGGCATCCCTACGACAGTATTGGGGGCGGGGGCCGGTCCGCCGGCTCCGGGGACGATGCGGGAGCCCTTCTCGTTCCGGCATCGATCGGCGGCATCGACCGTGGTTCGTGTGGCATCGTCCGTCCGAACGCTCTGGTCCCGCGATCGTTGGTGGCATTGATCGGAGCATCAAGGGGGCACGAGGAGCATCAGGAGGGGGCACGGGGAGCAGGACGGAGCATCTAGGGAGCAGAGTGAGGCATGCGGGAGCATGGCAGGGTGGAGGTGACTGGACGGGACTCGGCTTCGCGGTAGGCAGTGGTCGGGGCGACGGGTGCTTCGGTGGCGGACGGGAATCGGCAATGATTGGGGAGTGGGGGAGAGGCGGCGGCGCGGAGCCGTCGCACGTGGACGGTATGAGCTCCGAAAAGGCCTATGGGCATGGCGAGGGTCGACTTTCGCTCGAGGCGTTCGCGATGGGACGATCTTGCGCGGGCCCGGAGCGAATGTTCGAGGGGCGCGGCGGGCGGGGGCGGCAGTTGTGTGTTTTTTCGGTGGGACAGGTGGTCGTTGGCGGGCAGCGGTTCGTGCGTGTGGCGTGCGCGATCGTGCGCTGAATGCGGGGAGACGGGAGGTGACCCACGTGCGCTCGGGCCAGCGCCTGGCAATGGCGAGCGATAACGTGGCACGAACGGCGACTGAAATGGTCCAGGTTGGTGGGGGTGACGAGCCCGCAGAGCGATGCTGCCTCCCTGGGGACTGATTGCCGCCGCCGGGGCCTCCGTCTTGGCCTCGGGAGACCGGAGGGTCATGGAAAGTTCTCTGCGGTGGCGCATGCGGTAGGCGTTGCCGCGGATGCTCATGATCTGGCCGGTGTGGAGGCGGCGGTGGATGAGCGCGGTCGCGCGGGCCGGTGGACCCGCCGGCGCTGGCAGGCCCGCCTGCTGGATCGGTGGTGGGGTGCGGAGCGGTCGGAAGGCTGTGCCGGGCGCGTCGACCGTACGCTCTGCTTGCGCGGTGGTGCTCTGCGGGCGCCGGGCATCGGGAGGACCCCGGGGGCGTGTTGCCGGGGGGACCGGGGAACCGGGGGCGCCCGGGTCCGGCTGGATCCGGCGTGTGGCCGGCGCCCGTCCGGGATGGCGGGCACCGCCGGCGAAGTTCGGGAGGATGACGTCGCCTGCCGGATGAATTACGGCCGTGGGGCGCAGGAATGCCGGCGATGTGCTCGAGACTGGGCGTGCATCAGGCCGTAGAAAATCGATGAGGTGACGCGGGATAGTGGATGATATCGCAGACGGTTGACGGCGGTGGTGTCGCGTGTTGCCTGAGGTTGCCGACCGACAGTTCGGGCCGTGGATCGGTCGGGCCGGAGCCGTCCGGGGAAGGGGTATCCCGGGCTCCGTTGCCTACCTTTCGGCCTGCTGCCACGCGACCGATGGGGCACTCGCCGCGCCCTCCATAGAGCCCCGGTGACGGATCAAAGGCGGGGTTCAGGGGCGCGCTGGTGGCCCGGACACCCGGGCCGGGCGGCCCTTAGCACGCGGAGTGCATCGGCGGGCCGGGGCTCTGGAACGAATCGGAAGGCGGCGACCCATGGACAGCTTCGGCGCCCGATCGACGCTACGGGTGGGGGACCGGCAGTACACCATCTACCGACTCGAAGCGCTGGAGAAGGCCGGGTTCTCCCTCTCGCGGATGCCCTACACGTTGCGGGTCCTCCTCGAGAATCTCCTGCGGCACGAGGACGGCCTGGTGGTGGGGACGGACGATGTGGAAGCGTTCGCGCGCTGGGACCCGAAACACGTTGCGAACCGGGAGTTTGCGTTCACTCCCGCGCGGGTCCTCCTCCAGGACTTCACGGGCGTCCCGGCGCTGGTGGACCTGGCGGCGATGCGGGATGCCATCGCGGCGCTGGGCGGGGACCCGGCCCGCATCAATCCGCTCCAGCCGGTGGAGCTGGTGATCGACCACTCGATGCAGGTCGACACGTACGGCTCGCCGGACGCCTTGCGGGTGAACCGGGAGCTGGACTACCGGCGGAACGAGGAGCGTTACGCGTTCCTGCGCTGGGGTCAGCGGGCGTTCGACAACTTCAAGGTCGTGCCGCCGTACACGGGGATCGTGCACCAGGTGAACCTGGAGTACCTGGCCCGGGTCGTGTTTGCGGCGCAGGAAGGCGGGGACGGGGGCGGGATGCTCGCATACCCGGACACGCTGGTCGGCACGGATTCCCACACGCCGATGGTGAACGGGCTCGGGGTCGTGGGTTGGGGCGTGGGCGGGATCGAGGCCGAGGCGGCCATGCTGGGGCAGCCGATCTCCATGTTGATGCCGCGGGTCGTCGGGGTGCGGCTGCACGGGGAGCTGCCGGAGGGCGCCACGGCCACGGACCTGGTGTTGACCGTGACGGAGATGCTGCGGCAGAAGGGGGTGGTTGGCGCTTTCGTGGAGTTCTACGGTCCTGGCCTGGCGCATCTGCCGCTGGCGGACCGGGCGACGATCGGGAATATGTCGCCGGAGTACGGGGCCACCTGCGCCATGTTCCCGGTAGACGCGGAGACGCTGGGCTACCTGCGCTTCACGGGACGATCGCCGGAGCGGCTCGCTCTGGTGGAAGCGTACATGAAGGAGCAGGGGCTGTTCTACGGCCCGGATTCGCCGGAGCCGGAGTTCTCGGACACGGTGGAGCTGGATCTGGGGACCGTAGAGGCGAGCATTGCGGGGCCACGGCGGCCGCAGGACCGGGTGCCGCTCTCGCGGGCCGGGGCGAGCGCGCGGGAGGCCATCCAGGCCCTCCGGCCGACCGAGCCGGGGCGGACGCAGAAGGGGCGGACGAACGGGAACACGGAGGACGGCCGGCCCGTCGGCATTTGGGGCGAGCAGCGGGGGACGGGCAGGGAATCATCGGGCGCCGGCATCCTCGTCGACGAGGCCGGCGCCGCGCTCGACCACGGGTCGATCGTGATCGCATCGATCACGAGCTGCACGAACACGTCGAACCCGTCGGTCATGATGGCGGCGGGCCTCCTGGCGAGGAAGGCGGTGGAGCGGGGGCTCAGGCCGAAGCCGTGGGTGAAGACATCGCTCGCGCCGGGCTCCCGGGTGGTGACGGAATACCTGGAGAAATCCGGGCTGCTCCGGGACCTGGAGCAGCTCGGCTTCCACGTGGTCGGCTACGGCTGCGCCACGTGCATCGGGAACAGCGGTCCGCTCCCGGAGGAGGTGTCCGAGGAGATCGCGCGCCGGGGGCTGGTGGTGTGCGCGGTGCTCTCGGGCAACCGGAACTTCGAGGCGAGGATCCACTCGGAGGTGCGGGCGAACTATCTCATGTCCCCGCCGCTGGTGGTGGCGTACGCGCTTGCGGGCCGGATCGACGTTGACATGCTGAACGAACCGCTCGGCACGGATCCGTCCGGCGCGCCGGTCTACCTCCGGGACATCTGGCCGTTGCGCCGGGAGGTCGAGGAGCTGATCCAGCGTACAATCGAGTCGTCCATGTACCGCGAGGTCTATGCCTCGGTCTTCAAGGGCGACGAGCGGTGGAGGTCGCTGCCGGTGCCGGAGGGGGATCTCTTCGCGTGGGATCCGGACTCGACGTATGTGAAGCAGCCGCCGTACTTCGTGGACATGGCGCGGGAGGCGCCGG
>Ga0207874_1001711_pt1 | contig 23568 bp, 18 predicted proteins | sample HigsolmetaAR201D_FD_184833 | JGI IMG/M metagenome (GOLD analysis project Ga0207874, IMG submission 184833) | Ionic liquid and high solid enriched microbial communities from the Joint BioEnergy Institute, USA - AR20-1-D (SPAdes) (version 2) ...
GGAGCATGGCGGGCGTGACGTCGAGAGCGTCTCGACGCGAAGCCAATGGCCTTGGAATGAAAGGACCAGCCATGCTTGCCAACAGCTACAGTGGAATCGTCGAAAAGGAAGTGTCCCGCCTCGTGGTCAGTCGCGCCCGCCGTCTGCGTGTCAGTGGCGATGAGATCGATGACCTTCAGCAGCAGATCGTCCCGAAGCTCGCCGCCTTCGAGTACGACGCTGCCAAGTCCAACGGCGCATCGCGTAGTACCGCGTTGACCGGCGTCATCGACCGGCAGATCAAGGCGCACCTCCGCGCCAAGCGCCGCTACCAGAAACGCATCCAGCGCCTGCAGACGATGAGCAACTCAGCGTCAGCGCGTTTTGTTTGGCCCGAGCATGTCACCAGGCCCGAACCGGTGGACCTGCGAATGGACCTGGCGGCGGCGATGGAGCGACTCAGCGAGCGAGACCAGATCATCTGCCGCAGCCTCGGTGAAGGACACACGGTCAAGGCCATCGCCGAGCGGCTTGGATGCTGCCGCGACACTGTCTCCCGCGCCATCCTTCGCATCCGCCAGGTCTTCACGCAGGCCGGCTTGCGCGTGTGGATCGACCCCGACTACAGCCCCAACGCCAAACATGCCTGAAACCAAGGAGGAACATGATGCCCAGGTTCGCAGAATCGACTGGATTACTTTCGCTAGCTGAGCAAGGGTGTTCCCGACAAAACGCGTCGGACCCGTCCACGACCGCAGTTGCCGCCCGCCGCGTGCCCGGAGCGGCATGGATCACCCAGGCCATGGTCGAGGACACGCGGCGAGTGTGGTCGCCGCGCTACGGATACGAACTGTCCGACGCCGAAGCCGTGGAGATTCTCATGAATGTTCGACGACTGGTTCAGGTCTTGTGGAAAGGAGGCCAAACCCAATGAGTAACTGCGTGTTGTGGGCACGTGTGTCTTCACGCGAACAGCGCGAAGGCTATTCCATTGACGCCCAGCTTCGAATCACCCGCGAGAAGGCCCAGCGCGAAGGCTGGCACATCGTCCGCGAGTTCGTCGTCGCCGAGTCGGCCAAGCGCGGGGCCGAACGTGTGGCGTTCAACCAAATGCTCAAGTGGGTCGTCGCCAACGCCCGCAAGCACAAGATCACCATTATTCTGGCTCACAAGCTCGACCGCATTTGCCGCAACATGCGCGACGCGGTGCGGATGCAGGAACTCGAGGATAAGCACGGCATCAAGCTGGCCTTCGTCGAAAACCAGTTCGGCCCCGGGGCGGCCGGGGCGCTGTCGTTCAACATCATGGCCGCCGTTGCCCAGTACTACTCCGACAACCTGCGGCAGGAAGTGCTCAAGGGCATCGAGGAACGCGTCCGCCAGGGCTGGACGCCGGGCCTAGCCGCCTTCGGGTATGTCAACGTGCCCGCTGACCGCGAGCGCCCCGTCCAACTGCACCCGGAAAACGCCAGGGCCGTGCGCCGCATCTTCGAGCTTTACGCCACAGGCACCATGACCTTCGAACAGATCGGCGACCAGATGCAGCGCGAGGGCTTCGTCTTTCGGCCCAGCCAGCCGCGCTTCCACCGCACGGCCATCTCCTACATCCTCAACAACCCGTACTACATCGGTCTGGTCCAGTTCCGAGGCGAGTACTTCGTCGGTAAACACGAGCCGATCATCAACAAGGAGACCTTCGAGCACTGCCAGAAACTGCTCAAAAAGAAGAACCGCCGCACCGCCAAGGTTAACCACTACCTGGCCGCGAGCATGTTCGTCTGCGGCCACTGCGGCTTCGGTATCACTGCCGAGCGCATTCGCCGCACCAACAAGAGGGACGGGCGCGTCCGCGAGTACATCTACTACCGCTGTGCCAACGTCTATCCCGACAAGGACCACCCGACCGTCCGCTGGCGCGAGGACCAGCTGGAAGCGGCGATCCTGACCGACCTCGAATCGCTGCGGATCGAGGACGACGAGACCCGCCAGTGGTTCCGTGCCCAACTGGTTGAGTCGTGCAAGAACGAGACGCTCGTGCGGGAGGAGCGTCTGAAGAACCTCCGCCGCCGCAAGGCCGACCTGGAGGCCATGCAGCAGCGGCTGCTCGACGCCTACCTCGCCGGGGCGGTGGACAAGAACACCTTCACGGCCAAGACGGCCCTGCACAAGGAAGAGTTGGACCGGATCGAGGCCGACATCCAGACCAGCCGGGCCGCGCCACTGACTGGATTAGAACAGGCTGTGGAGGCGTTCGACCTGGCCCAAACGGCAGCAGAACGATGGCGCGTTTCAACAAAAGAGGAGCGGCGGGCGATTTTGGAGGCGGTTCTATTGAACCGAACATTGAACGCCACAAGTCTTGTAACGACAAAGAGAAAGCCCTTCGACGTTCTCGCCGAAGGGCCTATTCTCAAACAAAGTCGGGGTGAGAGGATTTGAACCTCCGACCTCTTGACCCCCAGTCAAGCGCGCTATCCAGGCTGCGCCACACCCCGAGTTTGTATTGTGTTGTCACAGGCCGCCGTAACGTTCGTCAGGCTTAGTACCGGCCGGGCAGGTTCAGCGGGTAGCCAACAAAGCGAGCCGGCCACGCCGCCGCAGCGACCTGTTACGGTATTTATGGCACATTCGCCCCGCCAGTTCAACCGGACTGTTGCAAGAAAGCTGAGGTTCGCGCCCTACGCTGGCCGGTTCGCCCCAAATGGGCGCAACTTGATCCCCCAGTTCAGGTTGGAACGTGCCGCTTTTTTCGTCTGGCACGGCAGCATCGGGCCGTTTACGCCCCGGTTACCGCTGCACGGCGGGGGCGGAACTGGCCCCCACGTTGCGGCCAGCCGTGCCGGGTTCGTACGCCTGAATCGCCCCGGGCGGCTGGGCCGCCACACGCGCCGGTCGCGGATCGTACCCGGGGTAAGGCCGCGGCACAAACGGTGTCACGGTGCCAGTGCGGGCACTGGCCGACGCCGAAGGATAGCTTGGCACCGATGGCTGGCCGGGCGGCAAGCTCGGTGGCGGCAGGTGCTGCTGCGGCGCCTGCTGAACGGGAGCACGCTGCGCAGGAGCTTGCTGCGTGCCGGGTACCGTGTAGTTGGGCGTCGTGTAGTTCGGCACCGTGTGATTCGGTACGGTGTTGGGAACTGCGTAGGTGCCTGGCATCGGATAGCCGGGCGCCGTGTAACCTGGCGACGCGTAACCGGGCGTGCCTTGCACCGGGACGCCGTTTGGGTACACACCCTGCGGGTGCGGAGAGCGGCCGGCAGGTACGCCGGGCGTGCCGCCAACGGCTGGACCGCCCAAGCCAGGCTGCGGCGTCATACCGCCTACCGGGTATACGCCGGTGGGATGGGTTGCCAGGGCCGGCGTAGGCGTCGGCAGCTCCATCGGTTCGATGGTGACGTCGTCAATCCACGCTTCGCCGATGCCGGTTAGCGCGAAGGTCACGGTCATGGCTTCGTCGCGCGGAGCCACGCGGTACAGCGTGAACTCGCGCCACTGTTCGGCCAGGGCGATGCGTTCGGCCAGCGCCGGGCCCGCCAGGCTATCGATCACCATCAGGCCATCGACATTGCCCACCACGGGAGCCGGCACGCGGACATATCCGCGGATACGAACCAACTCGCCCGCTTTTACTTCAGCCGGGGCCGAAGTGATCCAGATCGGTGGTGATTCGACCAGTTCGGGCGGATTCTCGGCGTCCTGCGGCCAGACGCGCATCCTCAGGCTGAAGCGGCCCGAGTGCGGCGTGCCAGGCACCAACTCGGCCGACGATTCCAAGCCATCCTGCGGATGTTGGACATGTTTCCAACCGCTGGCGACCATGCGTTCGCGGTTCTCGCAGTCGCCGCCGGCCAAGCGATTGGAGCCTACCTTGACTGAATTGAGTCGATGGACGAACGCCCAATGGCCGGGGAACGTGGTGCCGGAAACCAGCAGCGGATCAGCCACCACGGCTCCGCCCTGTTGCCAGGCGGCGTCCCAATAATGGCGTTCCATCACGCGCAGCGGTCGCATGGCCCGGGCGGCTTCCAGGTAGGCCAGCTCCCACTGTTTGCTGGCCAGCGCGGCCTGAGCCGCTTTAACCTTGCCGTGGGCGGCCGAGATCCAGGCCAGGTGAACCTGCTGGCCTGCCTGACCCAGTTGCCGGCCGAGCTGTTCGGCTTCGGCCAGGCGAGCCTGAGCAATTTCGGTCAGCAGTTGGGCCGAGCGTTCGCTGTGCCGGGCCACGCTGCGCGACATGCTGGTGATTTCCAGCGGGTCTTGTGTGAGCAGCACCGCCGACGCCAGACCAAACTCTGGCAACGTTACCCGCACGCCGCCGGCCACGCGCTTGTGATCGACGGGGCGGAGCGAGGTCGGCAGGATTTCAAATGCCTGGTTCGAGTCGGGTACGCCCGGCACGATCAGGCTTACGCCGTTGCTGGCCGACTGGCCGGTGGAATATTGCGCTCCGCGTTTGAGCCACAACGGCAGCAGCAGTCGCGAACGCTGCAACTGCAAGAGCGTGGCGCGGATTTCGCCGTCGGGACTAGTGAGCGTGGTAACCAGCGTGCCCGACGATACCCACGGCTCGATCAGTTCCAGTTCGAGGTTGAGCAGTTCGAGCAATGCGCGGCGAGCCTTGGTGGGCGGGTCGTCGCCTTCGAGCGATTGCTGCGATTCGAAGACCAGCCCTCGAGCTCCGGCGGCCACGGCCGTATAGACGAGCAGTTGCAACTGTTCGCTGCGGAGGGCGGGGGCCGGGGCGCTGGGGTCCAGCAGCCGAACCTGGTCGATCACCGCCTGGTTGGGTTGGGTTTGAATGGTTGACCAGATCGGTGTGCCGGGACGCGCCAGCCGCGGACGTTCGCGCAGCCAGGTGAGGTAGTCCACCAGTTCCAGGCTGCTGCCCAGCGGACGGCGGAACGGCCGCAATAAATCGACGTGCCGGCTGTACAAGCGCAGATCGGTGAGCGCATCGCACATCAACGGCCGGTTCAGGTGACGGTCGGCCCGGCGAACCAGCTCTGCCCATTGGGCGAGCCGATCGAACTCGCCGCCGGTCAGGTTCTCGCCCAGATCCCAAACCAGCACCGGTTCGTACTCGGGGCCGATGTTGGCCACGGTGAGCGAACGGCCATCGCTCTGGGGAGCCGGCGGCGGGCAGACAATCCACATGTCGGCAGCTGCCGCTTCTTCAAGGATCGCTCGGCTGGGCGGCTGGTGCAGTTTGACCCCGGTGAAGCCCAACTGGCGCAGCATGGCCAGCGGTTCGCCGCGGTGTTCGATGATGCGGGGGAAGATCGGTTTGCCGTCCACCAGCAGTTGCATGCCGCTGCGGTGAACCTCGCGCACCTTGCGCTGCGTCGAACGGGCTTGGGGCTGCTGCCAGTTGGCCAGTTCGACCGCGGGCCGTGTGGGCTCCACCAGACCGGGCAGTTCCAGGTCGTCGATCCACACCTGGTTGATGCCAGGGGCGGAGAACACGTTGATCACAATCTGATCGAGGTACGCGCCCTTGGTGTCGACGTTGGTCTGGTGTTCTAGCCGGAGCAGCCGGGCTTGCCGTTCGGCCAGTTGCGGCAGGTCGTACAGTTGCAGCCGCTGCCAAGTGCCGGCCTGGCGGTAGATGTCGCCGCGCACCAGCACATGCAGCGGCTCGCCCGTCTTGGGGTGGGGAGCGTGCGGCAAAATGACCCGCGCCAGCAGTTGGACGCCGCCACGCGGCGCCTTCACCCAGATCGAAGGCTTCAGGTCGGCGATTACCGCCGCCGGCCCGACAGGCATGCCGTAATAAACGTAAGTACCGTGCAGGGCTGCAATTTCGATAAATTCGGAGCCCTGGCCGCTGTGGCTGTTGTCTTGAACCCGGGCGTGGCAGCGGGTCTGGAACTGGGTATCGGCCGCCAGCGGGGCGAACGACGGCGTGGCGTCCTCAAACGCTTCTCGCACAAGGGCTTGCGCGGTAGCTGCCGTGGGCGCACCCAGCAACGCGGCCAGCCCAAGCAGGCCCAGGACCATGCAGCGCATCGCGTTGCCTACGTTCATTGCCAAGCCGTTGATCCCACAGGATGGGGGAAGCTGTCGCCGCCAGGCAGCGGCGGCACGCAACCGGAAGGTGCGCCCCGTGTTGTGTAAAAACCACAGTGTTGGCCTGCGGCGACAACGGCGGCGCAAGAGCGGCTTGTATCAAGATTTGCAGTCGGCAGCCAGATCAGCTCGTTGCCGATTTGCAACAAGCCCACCCCGCGGTGGGGTGTTGGGCTTTTGTTGTAAGTTTCTTCGTGGTAATCATTTACACAAAGTGCTTGTTTTGTCCGGGGGGTGGAATGGAGAATGCCAATCTCGGCTGGTGCCTCCAGTCATCTGTTGCAAGGAAACCTCCATGACTCAGCAAACCCGCATCGAGCAAGACCTCCCCCACGATATTGCCGAGTTGCAGGCTCTATTGCAGCAGTTGCCCGAGGAGCATCAGGAGCGGATTCTGCCCACCATGCATCGGGTATTGGAAAGCTCCCGCCGGCGACGTCGGATTCTGAACCTGGTCCAGGATGCGTTGAGCCAATTGCGGCTGGACCTCAAGTATTTGATGTTCGACCTGGAAGCTACCCGCCGCGAGCGCGACGAGTACAAGCGCAAGCTCGAAGAGCTGGAGCGCGAGTAACCGTTTTGCGGCGGTGCTTGTGCTGCCAGCAGCCAAGCGAAGTACGCGACCCACGCAAACCATCCACAGACGCAACAATCGCGTTTGCTCTCCACACCGCCAGCATGCCGACTGGGACCGGCTGCTGGCGGCTTTTATTGCGCGCTGCTTGCGGTCGGCGAGCGTGCGGACCGGCAGCTTGTCCGTTTGCTCGTGCTAGCAGGCTCTCTATACTGGCGGGCCACCGGCGGCTTTCTCGGATTGGGAGGGGCCGATTCTCTTGCCCCCGTCTTGCTCAATAGGCGCGATATGAAGATTACCGGTGTGCGCGTGGTGCAGCTTGAACGCCCCCTGGAACGTCCCCAGGGCAACGCACGCGGGATTCGGCACCAGCGGCGGTTTACCTTGGTGCTGGTGGATACCGACGCCGGTTTGACCGGTTTGGGCGATGCCTACGGCGACCAGGCCATCATTCGGCCCATCCTTGAGAAGCGCCTCGCCGGCATGGCCGTGGGGCTCGATCCAACCAAGCCGGCCGCCGTGTGGGAGAAGCTGTTTGCGTCGCGGGCGATCTGGGAGCCGGGCGGATCGGTGGTTTGCGGCATCAGCGCGATCGAGGTCGCCTGCTGGGATATCTGGGCCCAGGCCGAAGGCGTGCCGGTGTACGAATTGCTGGGCGGAGCGAAGCGGCACGAGGTTGAAGCCTACGCCAGTGATCTGCACTGGGACGAACCGGAGTATATGGCCGATGTCGCGGCGTCGTATATCGATGCCGGCTTTCGCCATGTGAAAACACACCTGGGCTACCCGGGTGAGTACGATCGCGACCTCAAACGCGTGGAAGCCATGCGGCGGGCGATTGGTCCGGACGCCCAGTTGATGATCGACATCAATACGGGCTTTGATCGCGAAACAGCCCTGCGGGTCGGCTGCGATATCAGCGAGTTCCGGCCATTCTGGTACGAAGAGCCGCTTTCGCCGCTGGATGCCCAAGGTCATGCCGTGCTGCGGCGAGAACTGCCATTTCCTATCGCCACGGGCGAGAACCTGTTTACGACCTACGGCTTTGAGCCGCTGTGGCAACATCAGGCGTGCGACTACGTGATGCCCGACGTGCTGCGGTGCGGCGGCTTCGAGCAGACGCGGCAGATCTGTCGCGCGGCCATCAAGGCGGGAATCGTGCCTTCGCTGCATAACTATTCCAGCGGAGTCGGGCTCGCGGCAACACTGCACCTGATGGCGGCGATGCCGGAACTGCAACTGCTGGAGTTCGATCCCACCGACACGGCGGTTTATGAAGAACTGTTGGTTGAGCCGCTGGCGCGGGAAGGGGCAATGGTGCGCGTGCCGGATACACCGGGCTTGGGCGTGCGTCTCACCGATGAGGTAGCCAACCGGTACGCGGCCCAGTGGTAGGGTGAGGATATAGCGAACCGCATGTGACGCGCAAGTAAGTGGGGCAGGCATCGCCTGACGGAACTTCAATGGATGTGATAGCCATTGCCGCTCCGATTTGCTCCAGTCGACCTACGGCAAGGCCAGCTTTTTTGCCGTGTTCGGAGTTATCTTCGCCGCGTATGCCTGGTGGAACCAGCGAGCTTGCAGCGGACCACATTGCATGAAGCGGTTCCTCGACGGCGCGGCGGCCGACGCGTTTCAGGCGGGCGATGTCGTGCGGGTGACGAAGTTTGTTGTTGAGCATCCGGGGGTCGAACACAAGCTGATGATCGGCCCGATGCATCACGCGCCTATCTGGCGCCGGGCCGATTATGAAGTGCGGCTGCACGCCAGACTGACGCAGGGCGATGGGGAGCCGCTGCGCGCTGAGGAACTCGTCTTCGAGCCGAGGTTCCGAAGCACCTGCTGGTGCGCGGCCTGTTGGGGGGCACGCCGACGGTTGCCGGCGCGCACACCCTGTCGTTGCGGCTGCAAACGCCAGATATCCCGGCCGTACACGTGAGCGTGGCCGATCCGCTCAAGACCGATGGCAAGCGGATCTCGGATTATTGATGGTGCTTGGTTTGGCGTGATGAGCGGCGAGCGATTCCGCAGCGATTGTCACAACAGCGCGAGCCGTGTGTGGCGCATCGGTGCATTTATGATGATGGCGTCGCGTCGCACTGGGACGGTCGGAGCACATTGCGGACCCTGTCGGTGGACACTATTCGTGGTCCGCACAGTGGACTCTACCAATAGATCACAGTTCGTGGTCGGCACAGCGGGCCCTACGAGTGCTGTTCACGGTCCGCACGGCGGCTCCTACGTGCGCAGCGCGGCTTCCACGATCGCCAGCTCTTCCATGTTGTTGATGCTGAGCGTTTCGCGATCGGAGAGGATCGGCAAAGCCTGCACGTTCTCGCCTTGGGCCAGCAGGATGCCCGGGCAGTCGGTCAGATAGTATTCCTGCTGCTTGTTGTCGTTGCGCACCTGGTCGAGCGCGGCCAGCAGCTTTTGGGCGTCGAACAGGTAGCAGCTCAGGTTCACTTCGGTGATCTTGCGCTGCTCTTCGGTGGCATCCTTTTCCTCGACGATGCCTTGGAACGTGCCGTTGGCGTCGCGGACGATGCGGCCCAGCCCTGCCGGGTTCGCTTTATGCGCGGTGCCGAGGATGCAGGCGGGGCGGTCGCGCTCGTAAGCGGCCAGAAGTTCCTTGATCGAGCGGGCTTGGATCATGGGCGAGTCGCCGGCCAGGATCACCACCGGGCCATCGTGCGCGGACAGGTATTCGCGGCACATCATCACCGCGTGGCCGGTGCCCAATTGTTCCTTCTGCTCGGCGTACCGCAGGTTGGAGCGGTGGGCCAGCGACTCACGCACCAGCTCCGCCCGATAACCGATCACCACCACGGTCTTTTCCACGCCCGCCTGATCCAGTGTGTCGAGCACGTACTCGACCATGGGCCGCCCCAGCACCGGTACCAGCACCTTGGGCAGCTCCGACTTCATCCGGGTTCCTTTCCCGGCAGCCAATACGATGGCTAGGGCATCGGCCATGAGCGTTATCCTTCCGTGAATCGCTTCTTGTTTTTCAGGGATAATTAGGGGACGAACTGCGGCCCTTAGTATTGATCCTTGCCGCCAAGCAGTTTTTCTTCGACGCGGTCGGCCTGCCAGGCGACGGCGGCCAGCACGCGGTTGACTTCCAGGGCGTCGGCCGTTTCCGAGAGCAGGTTCGCCTGGATGGCGATCTTCTCTTCGTTACCCTGCTGCACCACGGCGAACGCCCCGTGCACCATCCGCGTGTTGTAGCGGAGCAGTTGCATGGCGTTGCGCTCGGAAGCCGGGCCGCACACCGAGTGGAAGCGGATGATGTCGTGCCCTTCGTCGTCGCGCTCGCCGAACTGCACGTGCACCACCTGCTTGCGCATGGTGCCGATCGGCACGGTGATGTCGAAGCCTTGTGGCGTGTCGACCACGCGGTATTCGGCGCCCTCGGCCACGCTGCGGACAAGCTGCTTGGGATCGAGCCGCATGGGTTCAGCCTGGGGCGGCGCCGGTTGGGCGGCCAGGTCGGCAAACATATCACTCTGCGGCGGCGCTTGCACCGGCTGGCGGGGCGGCTGGGGCGGCTGCGGGGGCGGCGCCGGTTGATAGGCGCCCGGTGGAGGCGGAGCGGCCGGCGCGGTGCCGGCGGCCGGGTATTGTCCCCCCGCGGCCATCGCCTGCTGCACCATGCCGGGCACCATCATGCCAAAGCCGGCGCCCATGCCCATCCCCATAGCTCCGCCGGCATCGCCGCCGCGTTCGGCCATTTTGGCCATGCTCTGGGCGGCCTGATATTGCATGAAGGCGTTCAGGTTGCCGATCGCGCCCATGCTGCTGCGCTGATCGATGGCCTTCTGCACTTCGTCCGGTGGCGTGATCGCATTGATGAAAAAGTCGACCAGCTCCAGGCCGTACTTGGAGAAGTCCTCGGCCACCTTGGCCCGGGTGCCGGAGCCCACCTCGTCGTAACGGGCGGGCAGGTCCAGCAGGCTGATGCCCAGCGTGCCCAGCAGATCGGTCATCCGGCTGACGATTAAATCGCGCAAAAACGCGGTGACGTCGTCGGTGGTGTACTTGCCTTGCGTGCCGACGAGCGTATTGAGCAGCAGCGGGCTATCGACCACGCGGAACGAGTACTTGCCGAAGCTGCGCAGCCGCACGATGCCGAAGTCGGGGTCGCGGAAGGCGATCGGCTGCCGGGTGCCCCACTTCTGATCGAGGAACGTCTGCTTGCCGATGAAGTACACCTGGGCCTGGAACGGCGACTTCTGCCAGGGAATGGTCAGCAGCCGCGTAAGGATCGGCACGTTCATCGTGGTGAGCGTGTAACGGCCGGGCCCGAAGCGGTCCATCGCCTTGCCGTCGCGGAAGAACACCGCTTCCTGGTTTTCCTGCACGATCAGTTGCGCGCCGTACTTGATGTCGGCCGAGCCCTCGGGCGGGATGCGGTGGACCAGCGAACGGTTGCCTTCGTCGAAATACTGGATGACTTCCAGGCGGATCCCCATCGCAGTGTCCTCGGGTTAAAAAGGAGATGGATGCAGGGGGCAGCAGCAGTGCCAGCCATGCTGTCTTGGTTAGGCAACCGGCAGCAGCGCTAGCCGCCATCAATCGAGCCCTTGCAGGATCTCGGTCCGCATGTCGAACACGCGTTCTACTTCCTGCGCCTGATCGATGCACGCCTGAACCTTGCCGGTAATCTCGGCAGGGTCGGGCGAGTGCTTGAGGTCTTCGACCATTTCGGCCAGCGAATCGACGCGGTCGAGCATGTCGACATCGTGCTCGTAGACGCGATCGAGCACGGCGGCATCCACCTGAACCAGGTCGAAGAAGCCGCTATAGCCGTTCATCGCGCCGCGAATCTTGGCAATCAGCTTATCCAGCCGTCCCCGCAGCCGGTCGAACTCGCCCAAGAGGTCGATCATGCCGCGGGCGGTCAGGTCGCGCGTGACTTCGTCGATGGCCGCCTTGGAGCGTTGCAAGCGATCGGCCAGGAAGCTGCGCTGCAGGGCGTCGGCCTCGCGGCGCCGGGCCAGGTCCAAGTACCCGGCAAACCCGGGTATGCGAGCCAGAATCTGCTCCAGCCAGGGCCGGTTTTCCATATGCTCCCGAGGGTCGGGCATGCTCGCTCTCCTGGTTCAGAAGTGGTCCGCCAGCGCAGGTTGCGGCGGCGCTCTTATGATAGCACATTGCCGGCCGGCGGACATGAAAGCCGCCCGCGAGATTGGCTTGCTTGCAAGCCGGCTGCCAGCAGTGCTGCATTCCCGCAAACTTTATCCAAACTGTTAGAGCTTCCGCGGGCGAAACTCCGATAGGGTATTCGGCTGAGCAGGCCCAGGCTTGCCAGCAATCCCTGGTTGAGACGGGGCAGGATCCAAGGAAGTTGATGCGGGGGGCGAAAATCGTCTGGCTCCGCCTGGCTCCCTTTGCTACTCTGCGACGCCCTTTCCCGGCACCTTCCCGTCTTCCGTACGAATTCACGCTAGCAACTCAACTGCTGCAAGGCGTATGCGACGACTCCTGGTTTATCTCCTGATGTCGGTCTCGATTCCAGCCGCTGGCTGCAACAGCGCTGGATTTCCGCCCGGCATTCTGTTCTGGGAAAAACAGGATGTCGCCGATTTCGAGCTGCCGCATCAGAAGATCGAACGCTACGAGGCACTAGCTGCGTCGGCCCGGCGGAAGAGCCCCGAAGAACAGGAACAAATCGCCCAGCAACTCGCCCTGGAGATCCGCGATACCCAGGACCCGATCCTCCGCACCCATATTGTTAAGGCGTTGTCTCAGATCCCGGCTCCGACCAGCCAGAAGGTGCTCAACGCCGCCCTCAGCGATGAGGATGAGTTTGTGCGGCTAACGGCCGTGCGGGGACTGGTGAAGCGAGGTACGGATGACGACATCCGCGTGCTGGCCCGCGTGGTCGAAAGCGAAAAGGACCTGGCCGTGCGGCTGGCTGCGATTCGCGGACTGGGCACACTGAAGTCGCCGGCCACGGTGCAGGCTTTGGCCGTGGCGCTGGACGACCCCAATCCGGCCGTGGTCAGCTCTACGATCGACTCGCTGCAAGCCTCCACCGGCCGGTACTACGGCCGCGATGCCAAGGCCTGGGCCGAGTTTGCCCGGGGCGTCGACGTTCCACAGAAGGAACGCACGCTGGCCGAGCGTTTGCGGTCGTGGTGGGAGTAAGCCGCCCAGCGGCCTGAGACCCGCGACTGCAAAGCGTGCGCGCGGCGGCACGCTGGGGGCACTCTGCTGATGGCGATGGTCGAACAGCTTGGGCGCGGTCCGATCTTACTCGCCAGCCGGAGCTTTCTCCGACAGCTTCTTGATCGGCGTCAGTTCCAGTTTGCGGAACTCGACTTCGGAGCCTTCCGCCTGGATGGCGATCTGACCCTTGGTGGCGGTGCAGCCGTAGCCGTGGTTCACCAGGTCGCCGTTGACCCAGACCTTGATCTCATCGCCCACGCACTCGATCACCATCGTGTTCCATTCGCCAAGCGGCTTTTCCGAGTCGTCGGTGAGGTTCAGGATTCGGCGGGCTTTGCCCTCGGTGATGCCCCAGTTCTCCTTGGGGCCGCGACGCTTCTCCATGTCGGGCACTTTGATGTCTTCGACAATGCACCAGAAGTCACCGGCGTTCTGGTGCATCATCTGCACCTCGAGCGACTTGGGGAACATGCCGTACAAAGCCCTGGGCGTCGAAGCGTGAACCAGGATACCGCAGTTGCCGGGTTTGCCGGGGAATCGGTACTCGGCCACCAGACGGTAGTTCTCGAAGACGTCGTCGGTGATGAGGTGTCCTTGGGGAGTGCCCAGGCTGACCAGCTTGCCATCGCGCACGATGAAGGCGCTTTTGCCCTCGGGGTTCTTGTCCAGGGCCGGAATGTCGACGTGCCAGCCCGACAGGTCCTTGCCATTGAACAGGCTGCGCGGCTTGGCTTCGTCGGCTTGCACGCCCGCGGCCATCAGGCCGGCAGCCAGCAACATCATCGGCAGCGACATGCAACGCATGGGAATCGTCCTCAATGGATGAAGGAGCAGCGAAGATCACGACCACACCGCGGGCGGGGGCGGTCCGCGGTGCCCGAACAAACGTTCGCGGCCGGGAGCGCGATTTGCGCCATCCCGGCCGCGAGCACTAGTCGTGATGATAGCCAGTGGACCGTGCGTTCTGCCACCGTGTGGTCCGTATGTGGCGGTTCCTGCCGCGAGGGGGGCAGCGGCTGCCTAGGCTTGCTTGACCACCATGCACTGCGTGGTGGGGAGATCGATCACCGGTTCGGGCTTGTCGGCGAAGAACTCGGTGAAGGCGGCTTCGACACCGGCCAGCAGGCCGTAGTCGTGCGAAACGATGATCCCGCCGGGCACCATTCGGGGGTAGAAGTACTCCAGGCAGGCCAGCGTGCCTTCGTACAGGTCGACGTCGAAGTGCGCGAAGCAGTACCGGGCGTCGGGCGTGTTGGCCGTGGAGTCGGGGAACAAGCCCTGGTAGTACTCCACGTTGTCGTAGCCGGAGAGATACTCGCTGACCGATTCCAGGCTGCAGGCGTACATGCCGGTGCGATGGATGCCGTTGTCCTTGTCGCAGCCTTCGGGCAACCCTTGGAATGTGTCGAACAGCCGCAGCGTTTTGTCGCCCTTGGCTTCGCAGATCAGCCGAGCGGAAGCGCCTTGAAAAACGCCCACCTCGGCCATGTCGCCGGGGAGCCGGCTCATGGAGCGAGCCAGCGAGTAAATGTTGTATGCTTCGAAAGCGCTCAGCAGCGAGGTCCTTTCTTTGCGGACCTGTTTCAGCAGGGAAACCACCTGCTGATCCTTACAGGACTGAAGTGCCGAGATCTGCAGTCGGGACCACAGGCCAAGTCCCCAGCGTTCCAGGCGTCCGCCGCCCAACCGCTGGACCGTATGATTCTTCAACCACATGGCAATGCTACCAACTAAGGCGCATGGTTCTGCCTACTGCGAACCATGCCCCACGTGTGGGGAGGGCGGAGTATTCCTTCACCCAGCCTGTGAACGTTCTAGCTAACCTAGGGGGTGCGCATTTTGCCATAGGTTGTTACAGCTTTTTGCAAAACGCAATATTTGCGCAACTGTTACGCGCGCTATTTTTGTCGCAAAGCGCGCAGGCTTCCAAGTTTCACAATCTTTCGACCACCCGCTTGGTGAAGGCCGATTGCTCCCTTAGGCACCACCCGGCAAGGCATTGACATTGCCGCCGGGGAACGGCTTCCCCCCCCAAGCGAGGTCCCCAAGCGTGAAACCGTTTCTGCATGGTAAGGCTGCCAGGTTGGCGGCGTCGGCCACCGATGCCCTGACGTACATGGCCGACTTCTTGCGGGCGTTCGAGGAATGCACGGGCTGGCCGCTGCGGTTTGTCGAAACGACCGACTCCCATTGGGACCCCGAGGTGCTGTGGGCCATGCCGGTGGGAGGCCGCCACGGCACGCTGGGCGAACTGCGGCTGGAACTGGGCGGCTCGCCGTCGATTGCCGGCCGGCGGACCGACCTGGAAGCGGCGGCCGAGCTGGCCACGTCGTTTGCCAGCCTGCTCAATAGCCTAATCCAAACGCAGTACCAGTTGCGCCGCAGCGAGGCCGAACTGGCCACCGCCGTCCCGCTGATTGCACGTCGCGGAGACCGCAAACACATTGCCGGCCGCCTTGAGTCGTCGCTGGCGACCGTTGTCCGCTCGCTGTCGGCCACGGCCGCCGGGCTGTACCTGCTCGACGACGCCACCACGCAACTGAAGCTCCGCGTGGCCTTTGGCCTGCCCAGCTCGGCATTGGCAGAGCCGGCCCGACCGTTGGCCGACGCCGTTGCCGACCTGGAAGCGATGGCCGGTCACGCCGTGGTGCTGGAGGCGCCGGGCGATATGGAGACGTGGGCGGTGCCTGAGCCGTGCGAAGCGGCGGCGTGCGTGCCGGTCAGCAGCTCGACCCAGATCCTGGGAACGCTGTGGGTCTTTGACGAACGAGCCCGGGGTTTCGACGACCGCGACATGGCTCTGCTGGAAACCATCGCTGGCCGGCTTGCGCTGGAACTGGAGCGCGAGATTCTGCTGAACCAACTGGCGCAGCGCGAAGTAACGCCCGTTGGTTAAGGGGGGCTTGGATCGATTGCCGCGCTGCCTGCCCCCCCACGCTGGAAACCCCGGCGGTTCTCGGCTACCATACGCGGCATGAATACTCCAGCCACCCAAGTGAATCGCCTGGCCGCCGGTATGGTGGGGCTAGGCATGATTTTTGACGAAACCTACCGCCCGTTCTTTGAAGCGGTACGCCGGCGACCGTTGTACGACCCGGCCTTCGGGATTTGCCATGTCGATCTGGCCGCGGTTGCCAGCCGCACGGGCCGCCGTGCCGACGCTTACCGCAGCGCCGGCACGCTGGGCGACTTTCAGAGCTTCAAAGAGCCCGACGCGATGGGCCAGTTGCTCAAGTCGCGCAAGCTCAACTTCGTGTGCGTGGCCACGCCCGACAACCGCCACTTCGAGGCGGCTAAGGCCGTGCTTGAGGCCGGCAAGCACCTGCTGGTCGAGAAGCCCTCGGTGTTGTCGCTGGCCGAATTGGACGAGCTGGATCGCCTCGCCCGCCAGAACGGCGTGCTGGCCAAGGTGGTCTACCACAAGCTGCTCGACCCCGACCACAAGAAGCTGCGCACGCTGGTATACGACGGGCAGCTCAAGCACGTGAACAACGGCTACTGCACGCTGCTGGAGCCCAAGCTCATTTCCGGCGAGCAGTTCTCGGAGTGGATTCGCGGACGCAACCCGGGCACCTACGTTGCCGTCCACTACATCAAGCTGATCGATTTCACCTTTGGGGGCCGGCTGGTGCAGGTCAGTTGCACCGGCCAGCGGGGGATTGTGGGCCCGGCCGACGGCGACACCTGGGATTCCACCCAGTTGCGTCTGATCTATCGCTACGACTCGGGCCGCGAAGCCTGTTTCGACATTCACACCTCGTGGGTGACGCCCAACAACTTCCCCGGGTATGTTGAGCAGGAAGTGCAGTTCCGGTTCGACAACGGCGTGTGGAACGGTCACAGCCGCAAGCGCGGCGTAGAATGTACGATTGAGGACCAGACGCCGCTGAAGACCAAGATCTCGATCAACAACCACTACAACGGCTCGTTCGTCGAGCCCTGGGGCGAGCGCTCGCAGCGAGGCTACGGCATCGAGGTGATCGAACGCTTTGCCCGCGAAGTGGCCCAGGTCGAGTTCGGTGGCCCGGCCGAGGAACGTGCTCAGCGGTTGGAAGCCGTGCGGAACCTGCACTACAACGACATTTCGGCCGACCGCCAGGTGGTGGCAGCCGTGCACGCCATGGAGGCCATTCTGGCGCGGCACGCGGCCGGTCAGCCCGGGGCCGTGGTCGATATCGACGCTCCCGAAGGCGGCCTGGTTCTCCGTCTGCCCGGCGTGGCCGAGCCCGAAGTGCTGTATTCGGGCCGCGTGAACGCGCAGTAAACCTGTTCGGGCAGCACCGCCAGGCCGGCTAGCAGGTCCGCATCCCGCGTGGGGAGCGGCGGCGCCGGCGTGCGCCGCGTGGATGAAAGCCAGCCATGACCAAGCCGTCTGATATCGAACTGTTGTTCGTCGACGACGACGACGAATTCCGCTCGGTTGCCGCCCGGCATTTCCGCCGGCACGGCTTCAACGTGCACGAAGCCCCCAGCGGCGAGGCAGCTTTGGAACTTCTTGAACGTCGCCACTTTGACGTGGCCATCCTCGATATGCGCATGCCCGGCATGTCGGGGTTGGAACTGCTCGAGAAGCTCACGCTGACCGACCCCGAGTGCCAGGCGATCATCCTCACCGGCGAAGGCACGATCGAGTCGGCCGTGCAGGCGATGAAGCTCGGAGCCTGCGACTATCTCACCAAGCCGTTCGCCCTGGCCGAGTTGGAAACGATCGTGCTGCGCGCCTCGGAGCGGCGGCAACTGCTCAAAGAGAATGTCCAGCTCAAGGAAGTGCTGGCTCGGCAGCAGGTCCCCACCGAGATGATCGGCGACTCGCCGCAGATGCGCGAGGTGTTTCGCCTGATCAATCGGGCGGGCCCGACCGATACGGCCATTCTGATCCAGGGTGCCAGCGGCACCGGCAAGGAGTTGGTTGCCCGGGCGTTGCACCGCGCGAGCCCCAGGGCGAGCCGGCCCATGGTGGTCATCAACTGTGCGGCGCTACCGGAAACGCTGCTGGAAAGCGAGCTGTTTGGGCACGAAAAGGGCGCGTTCACCGGCGCCATCACCACCAAGCAGGGCCTGTTCGAACTGGCTGACGAAGGCACGCTGTTCATCGACGAAATCGGCGAGATGCCCGGCGCCCTGCAAGCCAAGCTGCTGCGCGTGCTGGAAGACGGCTCGATGCGCCGGCTGGGGTCGCTCAAGGAACGCCGCGTGAATGTGCGGCTGCTGTCGGCCACCAACCGCGACTTGGCTACCGAGGTGGCCGAAGGCCGGTTCCGCGAGGACCTGTACTACCGCATCAACGTGATGACCATCCAGTTGCCGCCGCTGCGCGAGCGAACCGGCGACATCCCGCTGCTGGTCCGCAAGTTCCTGGGGCCCGGCTGGTCGATCGATCCGCAAGCCTTGCGGCTGCTTGAGGAATACGAGTGGCCGGGCAACGTGCGGCAGCTGATCAATGTAATCGAACGGGCCAAGATCCTGGCCGACGATAACCGCATTCACACGTGGGACCTGCCGCCGGAAATTGCCCGGCCAAAGAAGCCCGCCGGCATCGCCGCTGAACCGGCAACCGCGGCCGAGCCTGTTGCCGCGACCAGCAGCAACGGCGAAGTGAATGCGGTCTCACCGCCGCCCGGCGACGACTTGGCCTCCATGGAACGTGCGCACGTGATGGAAGTCTTGCGGCGCGAGAAAGGCAACAAGGCCAAAGCCGCCCGAGCTCTGGGCGTGAGCCGCCGCAGCCTGTACCGGCTGCTTGAGAAGCACAACATCGACCCGGACAACTTGCGGTAGCCTGCCTGCTGACTGCACCCACTGGGCTTGGCTCTGTCCCGGCCGGCTGGCTTGTTACGGCGAGGTCCTGGTCTTGCCGCCCCAGTACGCCTGATTGAACTGGGCGGAACCGCCCCTGGGGATCGTCAGCGTGTTCCATTGCTCGCCCGCGTGGATTCTGGCCACCTGCACGATCTGGCCAACGTGGTAGCAGGTGTGGGCCAGCGATCGCTCCAAGGCCAACGGCACCGAGTGTGGTTCGCCGCGGATCGTGACCGTCTTGCCGCAATCTTCGGGCTTGAGCGCCCGCAGCGCATTGAACAGGCAATCCCAACCACGTTCCCAGCAGTCGAGCACTTCGGCGCGGCTGCGGAACGTGTCTACGAACTCATCGTCGCGGTTGCGGTCCGGCTTTTCGCCGTCGGTCGTGAGAAAGTCGGTCCACCGCGAGGTCAGGTTCCCGGCAATGTGCTTCATGATGACGGCGATGGAATTGGTGTGCTCATCCAGCGCCACGTGCAACTTCTCGTCCGAAACCTGCTCAATCGCCCGATCGGCCAATCGCTTGTGGGACTCGAACGTTTCGATGATGGCAGACAGGAACGCGGCGGTTGGGTCCATGGCGGCAACCCGATCAGCTCGCTAGTCGCAATCCCCACAGTCTAAGCATACACAATATGCCAGCGGATCCTACGATCATGCGTTATCGCTAAAGCGCAACAAAAAACGCACAGGCGAGCTATGCGCTACGCCTGCGCGTTGAAAATCGTTTCAGCAGTCAGTGCGTGGAGCCGTGGAGGCAACCAGCCAGGCTTACACCAGGCCCTTGCGGACGGCCCACACGGCAGCCTGGGTGCGGTCCGAAACCTGGATCTTGCGGAGCACGTTCTGCACGTGTTCCTTGACCGTTTCGACGCTGATGTCCAACGACCGGCCGATGTCCTTGTTGCTCAGGCCCAAGGCCAGGTGACGCAGCACCTGCGATTCACGCTGGGTGAGGGTCACTTCGTCGTCGACAATGTCTTGCGAACGGCTCATCGTGCCGGCGATCCGCCGCGACTGGTCGATCGAAGGCAGCGAGCGCCCCGAGGCGGCCGCCCGGATGCTCTCCAGCAGCTCGGCCTGGGTGGCACCCTTGAGCAGGTAGCCCTTGGCCCCCAGCGCCACGGCTCGCGCCACGTAGGTCGGGTTGTCGAACGTCGACAGGATCAGCACGGCAGCATCGGGCAGTTCAGCCCGAATGTTCTCCAGCGCCTCCAAGCCGTCGCCACCGGGCATGCGGATGTCCAGCAGGATAACGTCGGGGCGGTGTTCGCGCGCCAGTTGCAGCGCTTCCTTGCCGTTTCGTGCCTGTGCGACCACTTCAACTTCGGTGTTCGCAAACAGGTTGGCCAGTCCGAAGCGGACGACTTCGTGGTCGTCGGCAATCAACACTCGAATGGTCATTCTAACTACCTAGCCTTCTCAGGTTTCCGAAATGCCCGCTTTCTGGGAGTGAGACTCTCGGTGGGTTACGGGGGGGAGGGGGAAAAACGGTTGCCGCTGTGCCGGGAACCCGATCATTGGGTCGTGGCAATAAATCTTACCTCTGCCTAGGGGGCTGTCCGGCGGGGCAGCTGGCAATCTTGCACAACGCCCCCCTCCCTTTCTAGGGGCCTTTTCAGGGGGCGAGCAACGGCTCGTGCGCGGGGTAGTTTCCCCCGACCGCAGGTCTGCCTTGCAAGCTCTTTTATATCAATAGCTTGTAACTTGTGCGCTGCACGCCCTGCGGGGTGGTGGGGGAACATTTTTGGAAAGTTATCGACCTTTGTTGCACGAAACATGGCGGCTATCGCCACTATTCTTACAGAATGACCACTTGACCCCCACTTGCGCGGGAGAAAAACGCACCGCCCAGCTGCGGTTGACGCGCCCCCGCAATGCCCATCGGCAAGGGGATGTGACGCCGCCAATCAAGGGCGGTCTGCCTGCAAGCTAGAACCTCCTTTTCGGGGACCCTGCGATGCGTCTCACGTTGCGAACTCTGCTGGCCTACTTGGACGACGTGCTCGATCCGAGCGAAGCCCAGGAAATCGGCAAGAAGATCAGCGAAGTGGAGACGGCGTCCAACCTCGTGCTGCGGATTCGCGACGCGGTAAGCCACCCCACGCTGGGGGCGCCCAAGATCGGGGGCCGCGCCGTCGACGCCAACACCGTGGCCGAGTACCTCGATAACACCCTGCCGGCCGATCGCGTCGTCGACTTCGAGCGCATCTGCCTGATGGACGAGAACGACGTCTACCTGGCCGAGGTTGCCGCATGCCACCAGATTCTGGCCGAGGTATTGGGCGACCCTGCCGAGGTTGATCCCAAGAGCCGCACGCGGATGTATGGCCTGCTGGCCGAATACGACGCCAAAGTGGCTGAAGCCAAGGCCCTGGCCGCCAAGACCGAAGCGGCCGAGAGCGGCGATGCGGCTGGCAAGGCCGCTGCGGCACCGGTTGCCGCAGCTGCGGCCGAACCGGCCCCGGCCAAAAAGAAGCTGGAAGTCCCCGAATATCTCCGCGAGAACGATCGCGGCAGCGGCATCTGGCGAGCCGCCGCCATTCTCTTGTTGGGGCTGTTGCTGGCCGTGGTCGCCGTCATGGCCATTGGCCCGCAGTGGCTGAAGGACTTCTTCGAAGAACATATCCAAGTGGCCGACAACACCCCGCCGGCTTCGACGGCGTCTGGCGATTCGGCCACCGAAACCCCGGCAAGCCCGGCCTCGCCGCAGACCGCCACGCCGAGCACTCCTGATGCAGCGAGCACGCCCGGCACGCCCACGGCTCCCGCTCCGACGGACCGGCCTGCTGCACCGAGCGATTCGGCGCCCGCAGCGCCGATGCCCTCGGGCGATGCTCCGACCACTCCGCCGTCGGCTGCCACGCCTGCGCCTACGATACCTCCGACCGGCGATGCCGCCTCGGCGCCGGCGACTCCGCCTGCAGGTGCTTCGCCTGCAGCTCCCGCAACGCCGGATCAGCCGGCCTCGCCCGCGCCGCCGGCACTCCCGCCGACGCTGCCTGCGGCGCCTGCCGATAGTGCATCGCCGCCGCAAATGGCAGCCGGGACAGGTACGCCTACTACGTCGCCCGCACCGGCCGCGTCGAGCACGTCTCCGCCGCTTCCTCCTGAGCCGATGCCGCCGGCCAGTGCAACCACGCCGCCGGCGGAGCCGCCCAAGGTGGCCAGTCTGCCGGCGGGCAGTGCCCCTGCGGGCAGTGTTCCGGCCGGCGATGCGCCGATGGCGACCCCGCCTGCCGTGGAACCCTCCGGTGAACGACTAGGCATGCTCAACTCGCAGCAGACGCTGCTGTTCCGGCAGCCGCCCGGCTCGGGCGAGTGGCAATTGGTGCCGGTCCGCGGTAGCGCCTACGTGAACGATCTGCTGCTGTCGCCGCCGTCGTACCGCAACGTGTTGTTGCTGCGCGACGTGGCCCTGCACTTGCGCGGCGATACGCTGGTTCGGGTATCCAAGGAAGACGAACTGCTCAAGGTCCTGGTCTATTACGGTCGGATCGAGATTCTGGCCAACGACGCCGATACCCAGGTGATCATCAAGGCCGGCGATCAGCCGCAGGCGTTGGTGACGTTTGTCAAACCGGCGTCGGGCTTGGCCCTGGAATGCACGCCGATGCGCGAAATCGGCCAGAATCCTGAGGACACCGCTCCACGGTATCGCGTGGAACTGTTCGCCCCGGCGGGCCAGTTCACCTGGGATGCCGGTGAGGACAAGGTGTACGAACTCACCGCCAAGAGCCGCTATGTGCTGGGGACCGAGTTCAAACAGCCGCTGCCCGACGATCTGCCCGACTGGATCACCAGCGATGAGGAACGCCGCCTGATCGTCCGCCAGGCCGCCGAGGACCTGAGCAACGAATTGCAGCGGATGCCGAATATCAGCGTGCTTCAACGGTTGGAAGAACTCGCGTACGACGAAGGCGCCAAGGTCGAACTGCGTTCGCTGGCTCGTCGCAGCCTGGTGGCGCTCGATCGTTACCAGCCGGCGGTGGCCGCCCTCCGCAAGTACGATCGCGTGGAACGCAGCGCTCAGTTCTGGCCCGACTACATCGACTCGCTCCGCAAAGCCGTGCAGCGCAATCGGCAGTCGGCCAAGGGCGTTCGCGAAACGCTGGTCAAGCTCGAAGGCGAAACCGACGGGCTGGAACTGTACCGCATGCTCTGGGGCTACACGCCTGAGCAGTTGGCGGCCGGCGAAGGCGATCGCCTGCTGAACTACCTCACGCACCGCGAAACCATTTTCCGTGTGCTGGCCGAGTGGAACCTGAACATGATCCTCAACGGCGAGCCGCGGACGACGGTCACGTTCCACGAGAACGATCCGGGCCGCCTGAAGCCGCAGGTGGATGGTTTCCGCCGTAAGCTGGCGCAGTTGCTGGCCCAGTAATCGGTTGGGCCGGTGCACTTCCTGCCGACATCGCGCGGATCTGCGCTTGCGGGACCGTGGCGCGTACGCCATCGTGGTGCCTACAGGCTGCCCGCGGCACAGCGCCGCGTCTCGCGGCCGGTCCCTTTTGATGCACGGAATGGCTTAGCACGATGCGAACTGCTGCGCCCGCCGATTGTGCCGAATCCAAAGCCCCGGCCTTGGTTGACGCCGGCTGTGCGGATGCGCTTGGGCTGCGGTGTTGCCTGGTGTTTTGCATCGCTGTAGCGTCCATTTTGTTCGCCATTTCGTCGGCCGCGGGTCAAGACTTCCGGCAACTGGTGCCTGCCACCGGGGAACCGCTGCTGTGTCGATTGACGGCGATCAGCGATGCCTGGCAGATCAGTTACGAAACCGACGCAGGCCCCGGCACCATCGCCGCAGCCGATGTCGCCTGGTGGGGCGCGCCGACCAGGCTCCGCAGCCGTCGGGGCGTGCAAGCCACCGATGGTGCGTTGGTGGTTCTGGCCAATGGCGGCGTGATCGCGGCCGACGTGCTGGCCGTGGCCGATGGCCGGCTGTCGCTGGGCTCGCTCGCGTTTGAGGAGTTTGA
>Ga0207874_1001712_pt1 | contig 23560 bp, 25 predicted proteins | sample HigsolmetaAR201D_FD_184833 | JGI IMG/M metagenome (GOLD analysis project Ga0207874, IMG submission 184833) | Ionic liquid and high solid enriched microbial communities from the Joint BioEnergy Institute, USA - AR20-1-D (SPAdes) (version 2) ...
AGCCGTTGCGCCAGCAATCGGGCCAGTTCCTCATGACGGCACCCCGGTTCGCCGGAAACTGTGATTAACATCCGGTTCAGTGTCCCGAAGACCCTTACGGTTCATGATAGCGCACGCCTACGCGGACTCCGATTAGGCTGGCCGAGTGGCCAGCGGGGCGGTGTCGCTTGTTGATTGATGAGCGCCTGCGGGCAGGCGAACGGTGAAGCGGCTGCCTTTGCCAACTTCGCTTTCGACGTTGATCCGCCCGCCATGCGCCTTGACGATCCAGTTCACGAAGCTTAGTCCAAGCCCCAGGCCCCTCTCGGATGCGGGATCGGCATTGGGTACGCGAAAGAAGCGTTCGAAGATATGGGGCAGATAATCCTTGGGGATTCCAATGCCAGTGTCCGCTACCTCGATCTCCACCCAGCGGTCTCGCCGCTGCAGCGACACGCGGACCGTGCCGCCCGCCGGCGTGTACTTGATAGCGTTCGACAGAAGGTTACTGACCAGGCGTTCTATCTGCACACGGTCCGCTTCAATGACGTATTCATCCGGCAAGTCCGCGTGCAAGCTTACGCGCGCCTCCTCTGCCGGAATCTGGAATTCGGCTACAAGGTCCCGAATGACAGCCGACAGATCAATGGCGGCCTTTTGCAGCACGAGGTGTCCGGCCTCAGACTGCGACAGCAACAGCAGGGTTTTGACGATCTGGGCGAGGCGGTCGACATCCTGAAGCGAATTGAGGATCGCTTCACGGTATTGTTCGACAGTCCGGCAGGTGAGTAGCGCCACTTCCAGCTGGCCACGGATCGAGGTGAGCGGCGTGCGGATTTCGTGGGAGACGTCGGCGGAAAACTGCCGGGACTGCTGGAGTGAGGCGTTCAGGCGGTCCATCATGCTATTGAACGTCCCGATCAGGTTGTCGAGTTCGTCCTCCGCCCCACGCTGGGAAATGCGCAGATTCATGTTCGAGGCTGAAATTCTGCCTGCCGTTTCAGCGAGAGCATTTACTGGCTGCAACGCTCGCCCGGCGAAAAACCATCCAATCAGCGCGGAGCTCGCCAGAAGGAAGGGTACGAGCGCCAGATATTCCCAGGTGAAGCTGGATAGAATACCCGCACTGTCAACGATCGGACGTCCGATAGCCATAAAGTAGGGCCGCCGGCGTTCGTCCAGAATGGTGCCGAACCGGACAAGATACGGAAGGCCGTGACCCGTATGGCGGACTTTCCAGACGTCGACGCCTTCATCCATCACCTTTCGGATGGTCTCGGGCGTTTCAGGACCAAGCGAAAGGTATCCGGTAGAAATTTCGAGGATGCGCCCTTCGGCATCCGCCAGAATAAACACGCGTTTGAGGCGCTCGACAAAGAACGCTTCGTCCGGATCGTTCTTGTCGTAATACCAGACGGGTTCCATCCGGTTGCCGCGGCGTTCAATGCGGAGGTAGGCCCTTACGGCTGCCCAATCCTCCTCCAGCATCGCGCGTGCATGATCTTGGAGCGTCGTGGCCAAAGTCTGTCGAAAGACAACGCCGATTCCAGCGAGGATGAGTGCGAAGAAGAAGACGTAGCTCAACGCCAGGCGGAACCGAAGCCCTCGCGGAATCCGCTTCCACGCGGGTAAAGGCCCCGGTTCTTTGTTAGCTGGCGTTTTCATCGGCTTCTGACGATTTGGATAGCGGAAACTACTTTTCCGCAGCCTTCTCGTTCGCTTCCAGCATGTAGCCGATTCCCCGGATGGTGTGAATCAGCTTCACCGGCCAGCGATCATCGATCTTGCTGCGCAGATGCCGGATATACACGTCGACGATATTGGTCAGACCGTCGTAATCCATATCCCAAACGTGCTCGACGATCATGGTGCGGCTGAGCGGGCGCCCGTGATTCCGCATCATGTATTCGAGAATGCTGAACTCCTTGGGGGCGAGATCAATCGGCTCACCGCCGCGAGTCACCTTGCGCCGGATGCAATCGAGATGGAGGTCACCCACCTGGAGCTTCTCCGGCGTGGGCTGGCCCCTTCGCAGGAGTACGCGGACCCGGGCAAGCAGTTCCACAAAGGCGAAGGGCTTGACCAGATAGTCGTCTGCCCCGAGTTCGAGTCCCTTCACCCGATCGTCGACAGCGCCGCGGGCGCTGAGGATGAGCACAGGCGGATTAACCTTTCGGTTCCGGATCCTTTCAAGGACGGTGAGGCCGTCCAAATCGGGCAGCATGAGATCGAGGATGATCAGATCGTAATCCGTCGCGTGGACCATGCTGATGGCCGTCTTGCCGTCGCCGGCAACGTCGACCGCATAGCCAGCGCTCTCGAGTCCGCGGCTGAGAAAATCAGCAATTCGCTTCTCGTCTTCTACTACTAAGAGGCGCATTTGGGTATAGCCTTAGTTTGCCATGTTCACCGGACCTCTCATCGCCAGAAGATGCATGATCCGGTCGCGTTCCCGCAGGAACTGTTCTTCGTCCAACACAAACTGTCTGTCTGTGATTGAAATCTCTTCGGTGAGGTTCACCCAGGATTTACACCCGGCATAAGCGTCCCGCAGCGGCACCTCAATTGGCTCGCGTAATCGCCAGACGCGCAGCAGCACGAGCCGCAGAGGCAGGTCCGGGCGATAGGCGTAACGCTGCCGGATGAACCTTTCATTCCACACGTGGAGGGAATCGATTGCGGCAAGATCTTCCGGGAAGGGCGGTGCTGTCAGGAGGCTGTCGACGGTGGCTCCGGAGCGAAGCACCAGGACGTCCTCGCTAGGAGGCGCAGGCACGGCAAACCCGGGCTTTAGTAAGTCAGCGTGCTGATGTTCGAAGGTGGGGAAGAAAAGGAATTGCTGGTGTCGCAGCTCAAAACCTCGGCGGCCTTCGACGATACCGCCTTTGCGCAGCAGAAGGATCTGGCGGCCGGCTTCGAGGGCAGCTACGACGGACGCCCACTCCTTCAGCGCGACGTTCGTGCTCTCAAAACGCATACCCCACCCGCCTGGTTGCCTCGACCGTATGTAAAAACCATAGCATTAGTTTCAAACTTCCTCCACTCGAACCGATAACTAACTCAGGAGGACCTCGAGCCGGTTCTTGGCCGGCAGCGGTTTCCATGCGGGAACCGTGGAAAGCTGCCGGGGCAGACGGACGGGAACCGTCTCTCCTGGACGCAGACTCGGGCAGACGTATCACTAGCGCTCCTGCCCGTACTCTTTTTCTGTAGGAAGTCCTCTCCGCACCAGCGCTGGCCGGAGAAGCAGCCTGGCGCTCTCCCGGCGGACCTGTCTTTTATGCCAAGTTTTTGATAGTATTGGGGATGTGAACCCGAAGCTCTACGACCTCGATCCCGGGCCAGAGTGCCCTGAGATTGTCCGAATGATCGTGGAGATTCCCAAGAACTCCTCGAACAAGTACGAATACGACGGCAATCTCGGCCTGTTCCGCCTCGACCGGGCCCTGTACTCTCCAATGCATTATCCCGGCGACTACGGGTTTATACCGGGTACGATCGCTGAGGACAATGACCCGATGGATGTGCTGGTCCTGGTCCAGGAGCCGAGCTTTACCGGGTGCATGATCGAGGTGCGTCCGGTTGGCGTCCTGAACATGACGGACAACAAGGAAGGGGACCAAAAGATCCTTGCGGTGCCCACGCGCAACCCGCGATACGACCAGGTCCACACGATGGATCAGGTTTACCCCCACGTCCGCCGTGAGATCGAACACTTCTTCGCGATTTATAAGGAGCTGGAAGGAAAGATCACCAGGATGCTTGGATGGGGCGGTCCGAGGGAAGCTCGGAAGGCCATCATGGACAGCCGCGCCAGGTATCAGCGGGAACGGGCGCCGAAGCTTCAGGAAGAACGGCCGAAGGTTGCCACCTGATCGGGCGGCGGCTCTTCAAACTCCCGACGGAGCCGCTGCCACGTAACTGACAATTCCTCCGGCAGCACGCGAGTTTCCCCCACTGTCGTCATGAAATTTGTGTCGCCGCACCAGCGGGGGAGAACGTGCATGTGGATGTGCCCCGCGACTCCCGCGCCCGCGCACTCCCCGATATTCATACCGATGTTCATTCCATCAGGCTTGTAGAGTTTGCGCAAAATCTGCGCCGTCCTCCGCAAGAGACCCGTCATTTCCATCAGCGCTTCCGGGGATGCCTCCTCCAGGACGGGAACGTGCTCATAGGGCGCAATCATGACGTGCCCCGAAGTGTACGGATAGAGATTGAGAAGAACGAAGCTATGAACGCCCCGAAAGACGACCAGATTTTCCTGGTCGCGATGCTCGGTGGATTTCACGCAAAAGAGGCACCCCTCGGAGGCACCGGATCTTGTGACGTACCGATACCTCCAGGGACTCCACAAGTGATCCATCTTCAGACGGAGAAGCGGAGGAGAACTACGAGGCGCTGGCGGGCGGCTCGTCAGACGTGATTACAGCGGGAGAATCCGGTGCTGCGCTCGCATTCGCATGGGAGTTGTTCACGAGATCCTTCAGTTCCTTGCTCGGCTTGAAGAAGGGGATGCGTTTCGGTGGTACCTCCACCCGCGCGCCGGTTTTAGGGTTCCGTCCCACCCGCGGCTGTCGTTGACGGGTCCGGAAGCTGCCAAAGCCACGAATTTCGATCTTTTCATTCGTGCGCAAACTTCGCACGATGCTGTCGAAAATGGCTTCTACGATTACCTCCGAATCCTTCCTGGTCATTTCGACCACTCGTGATACTTCTTCGATCAAGTCCGCTTTAGTCATCCTTGGTTCTCACCTCTCCCAGGGCCAGCCCGACCTAACGACTTTCCCCTTGGCCCTTCAAGTGAATGGCTTCTTCGATTGTCATTGTGGCTGCCGCCGCCTGCCGCTGATAATCTTCGAGGCGTGTCCGCTCTTCATCATCGGCGACAGCCCGGATGCTCAGCCCAATCTTCTTTTCCGCTTCGTTCATCTTGATGATTTTGAAGTCGAATTCCTCGCCGATGGGGAGCGGCGGCTCTTCCCGTTTCCGGTCCTGGCTGCCGGGGATTTCCGAGTTGTGGCAAAGCCCTTCGACACCAGGAGCGATCTCCACAAAGACTCCGAAGTTCGCCGCCCGGCAGACCCGTCCGCGTACCGTGTCGCCCACCTGGTGGGAACGGAAGAAGGTCTCCCAGGCGTCTGGCTGAAGCTGCTTGACGCCGAGCGAAAGCCGGCGGTTCGGCGCGTCAATATTCAGTATGACCGCCTGCACGACTTGGCCCTTCTTCAGCAGTTCTGACGGGTGCTTCACCCGCTTTGTCCAGGACAGGTCCGAGATATGGACCAGTCCATCAATTCCTTCCTCAATCTCGACGAAGGCGCCAAAATCCGTCAGTTTCCGGACACGGCCTTCAACGACGCTTCCGATGCTGTAGCGATCCGCGACAGTTGTCCATGGATCGGCCTCAAGCTGCTTGATCCCAAGCGAGATGCGCCGTTCCTTCGGCTTTACGTCGAGCACGACGGCTTCCACCTGGTCGCCAGGCTTCACCACCTTTGAGGGATGCTTCATGCGGCGGGACCAAGTCATCTCCGAGATGTGAATGAGCCCTTCCACACCGCTTTCCAGTTCTACAAAAGCTCCGTAGTCCGTCACGCTAACGACGCGGCCGATGACACGCGACTCCAGCGGATAGCGCTCCTGAACCGACTCCCAGGGATCCGGCGCAAGCTGCTTCATTCCGAGCGAGATGCGTTCGCGCTCTTTGTCGAACTTGAGCACCTTCACCGTGATCTCATCGCCGACGTTGACGACTTCGGATGGGTGGCTGACGCGGCCGTAGCTCATGTCGCTGACATGGAGGAGGCCGTCAATGCCGCCAAGGTCGACAAACGCTCCGTAGTCGGTGAGATTCTTTACGACGCCCGTAACGACCGCTCCCTCGGAGAGCATCTCGAGGGCCTGAGCCTTGCGGGCATTGACTTCTTCCTCAACGGCCGTCTTCCGCGAGACAACAACATTGCCTCTGCGCCGGTTCAGCTTGAGGATTTTTACCGGAATATCCTGACCGACGAACGAGTCGAGGTTGTGTACAGGACGGACATCGACTTGTGTGCCAGGCATAAACGCCTGCACACCGACGTCGACCGCCAATCCACCTTTAATTCGGCCGGTCACCCGCCCGAGCACCATCAACCCTTCCCGGTGAGCCTTCTCTAACGTCTCCCAGACGCGGATCCTCGCCGCTTTCTCGTGGGAAAGGAGGATGTAGCCTTCCGGCTCGGGAGCCGAGCGATCCACCATGACGTCGATCACGTCACCACGCTGGACGTGAACTTTGCCGTCAGGTTGAATGAACTGTTCGATCGGCACAAGACCTTCGGACTTGTACCCGAAATCGACGATGACTTCTTTCTCGGTAACTTTGAGGACGTGGCCCTGTAGAATCTCGCCTTCGGCGGGTGGCGAGAAATGGCTGTAGTCGTCAATCAGTTGTTCGTATTCGTGATCGTCTGGCGCCGGAATATCCGGGATCCGATCCTCGCTGTTGCTGGCCATGCCAAGTCTCCGAGTCACCTACTCAACGGTCAACGGGCGCGAGAGCCTAAGAACGAGAGGCGTTGCAAGGACTGCGAAACTGCGACCAGACGGGGCATCCGGTACGCAGAGGATCTCACTACCCGCCGCCCTTCATCCTAGCGTACCCTATTTCATTGCCACCTGACACCGACAAACCGTTGAAAGAACAATACTTCAGAACTATAGCGGACCTCATCATCGATGTCAACCGCGCCTTTTTGATGCTTCCGGCGTTGCTCATCGCTCCAGTTCCCGTCTCAGCAGCCCTCAACCTGTGTCATCCCGGCCGGGTGTTTCCATCGCGCAAATCCGCGAGCGGACGGGATTCACGGTGCCACCGGCTCCATTGGCCGCGGAACAGATCGATTGACGCGATCCGTCTCCGCTCATCGCTTAAGATTCCAATCGCGGGCTTGTCGGTGGCCCTTCGATCAATTTTTACAAGTGACACAGAGCGAGCTCCGGCTCCGCTCTTTCTCTTAATCCTTGGGCGTCCCATTCCCTTACTTATACCCGGCGCCCTTTCCATTGAAGCGGCCGGCCGATCGAAGTGGTCAACAGGTTGGAGAGCGCGATCAACTGGAAGACGTAGATGGCTGCAGGCGCTAGCAGAGCGCGGCCCAGTCCGCCGTACCACGGCCGAAGCCCGAGGACCGGCAAAGCGGCGAACAGTGCGGCCGGCGCCCAAAGCCCGTCGGCCAGCAGCCATAGCAGCCCGGGCAGCCACATTGTTAGCAGAATCGAGCTCAGCATCACCTTGAAGCCTGTCCTTGGGCTGACCAGGAGGAAGCGGAGCGACTTCCTCTCGAAGCCCCTCCAGATTGCCTTGAGGCCGTCATACATGTGAACCCTGCCGAGATGCTCTGCGCGCAGGGCGCAAAGACGCATTCGATGCCGTCTGGCGATCCGGGCCAGCGCGATGTCTTCTACGGCGAACTCGAGCACCGCCGAGTGGCCGCCCACGAACTCATAACTGCTGCGGCGGAAGAGGAGGCACTGTCCGTTCGCCAGCGCCTCAGCCGCTCTTGTTTCATCTGTGCTCTCCGGCTTAATCCCGCAGAAGTACAACGCGTAGGCATACGGGATCAGCATTCTCTCCGCAAGGCTGCGGCACTCCTGCCTCAGGAAAACGCTTGCCATCTGGAGATGGTTCCTCTCGGCGAACTCGACAAGTGAAGGAGCGAATTGCGGGTCATACCATGTATCGGCATCGACGAACAGGAGCCACTTCGTAGTAGCCTCGCGTGCGCCCGCCCAGCAAGCATTGGGCTTCCCCTGTACGTTTTTCTTGAGCGGGGGAGCGCTGACTACGGTAGCTCCCGCTTCCCTTGCCACCTTCGCTGTTGCATCCGAGGAATCATCGTCGACGACGATGACTCTAAGATTCGGAAAACTCGCGATACATCGCGAGATGTTATGTTCTTCGTTCCGGGCGGGAATGATCACGGTCAGATCAGGCGGCGCCGCCGTCGCTGACGCCCGGAGCTCCGGGAGGCTCATATAGCTTCTGCGCGACTTCCGCAACACGGTCAGCAGCAGCACGGCGAGGACCAGCGCCGCGAGCAAGCTTGCAGGCGGCTCGGTCCAGTGATCGCGGAAAAACTCGACAGCGTAAAGATCCCAATACTCGGATAGCTCGGCGAGCCAGCTCAAAGGATTCTCCGGATTGCCGGTCCAATATTTCAGTCCAACGACCAGGCCCAGCTTGAACTCATAGTAACGCGAGGCTACCTGCCTGGCAGTCGGCGACTTGAAGCATCTTTCGGTGGGAGCTGGAAGGGGTCTGAAGGTGGCGGGGGCTAATGCCTAGCCCCCTCTGCATGGCTAAGGTTAGAAAACGGGATGTGCTGCCGTGGCATTGGTGGTGGGGCTCTCCGCTAGCGATTGGCTGAGCCATTGACGCCGCGCCATACTGACTACCCGCATCACCTCTACGGTTTCAAAGGGCTTTTGAAGAACATCATATCCGCCGAGGTTCAGGACCTCGGCCCACAGGAGTTCGTCGGCGTGCCGGGACATCACGATCAACAGAGGCGGATTATCAATAGACGATAATGAGTTCAAAACGTTTTTCCAATTTCCATCCGGCAAGTCGCGCTCGCATAGTACAATCGATGCCGACCTCAACAACCGGTCGGAAGCGGAAAACTCTCGGCAAGCCACCACCCTCCAGTCCCGGTGATGAAAGATTCGGCGCAGATCGGCCGCGTCCTCATTGTCAGGGCTGAGCACCAGGAGTGTAATATCTTCCCCGGGGCGTACCGCGTCCGGTAGATTTTTCTCTCCAAGCGGCATCCTTACCTCCTCCTAACGTTACAAGTCTTCTGTTTTCCGTATCCGCAAAGACGTATAGAGAACTGCCACGAACAGGGTGCAGGTCGCATGCCACCATCACAAGGAATTCCACCTATCCCGACCGGCGATTGGGAGTCCGCTATGCACGTTTTGAAGGATCGGCATTGAACAGTAGATGCAAGCGGAACGGCATTCATTGCCTTTCTTTTCGTCCTACGAATCCCAAAGGAGCGTATCCGGCATGTACAACGTGCGTCTGATTGCGCCAGGCTCCGGCTCGCAGGCGCAGTACCCCGGAATGCGGTCGTGATCGCAGCGAAGCATGGCAAGACTGGGCGCGTTGTCCACTTTGGCGGCGCAGGTAAACTTGACAGACCCGGACGGGACACGTAAGGCTTAACTTGGGTCACGTTGTCTGCGCCCGGGTTTAAATTTCAGTCCAGTATGTCTGCCGAACATTCCGACCTCCTGAGGAAGATCCCGCTGTTTCAAACTCTCGGTCAGCAGGAGATCGACGCTCTGTGGGGGTGCGTTGTTGAAAGAAAGTACGCGCCCGGCGAAATGCTGTTTTTCGAAGGTCACAGCTGTGAAGGAATGTTCATCATCGCCCGCGGACACGTCAAGATCTTTAAGACCTCAGCCTCAGGCATAGAGATGTTGATCGCGGTCGAGTCTGCTCCGTCGGCGGTTGGCGAGCTTGCGATGTTCGACGGCGGAACGTACCCCGCTTCCGTGAAAGCGGTCGATGAAGTCGACGCGCTTTTCATCGACAAACAAGGTTTCTTCGAAGTGTGCCGGCATTACCCGGATGTTGCGCTCAAGATGCTCGCCATCGTCGGACGCCGGCTACGCCAGCTCGTTTCGACACTGGAGAGCGTCACATTCGGGAGCATTCGCCAGCGCCTGGCGCGCTTTCTTCTCGAAGCGGGAGAGCAGGCTGACGGCGGCGCCTTTCCGTTGCCCATGACCCACCAGGAGCTCGCGTTAAGGCTGGGGACGGTACGAGAAGTGGTTTCCCGCAATCTGAGCAGGTTTCAGGCAGAGGGCTTCATCCGGCTCGAGGATACGAACGTGGAGATTCGGGACCCGGAGGGATTGCGGCGGGAAGCAGAGACCGAGATGTGAAATTTGTCTTCCGCCTATTGTCGGAAGCCGGCTCCGTGGTTGGCGGTGTTCCGCCTGCTGAAAAGAAAATAGACGGCAAGGCCAATGCCGATCCAAACGAAGAACCGGAGCCATGTGGCTACCGGCAAACCCAGCATCAGAATCAGACAGCACGCGACGGACAGCATCGGCACCCAGGGAGAGAAAGGAACCCGAAAACCGCGAGGGCGGTCCGGCTCTTTGTGTCGCATAACGATCACACCGGCCGATACCAGAGCAAACGCGAATAGAGTGCCGATGTTCGAAAGCTCGGCGAAGGCGCCGATGTCCCAGATCCCGGCCGGGATCCCTACCGCAAGCCCGGCGACCCAGGTGCTTACATGCGGAGTCTTATGGACCGGATGGATGCGCGAGAATGCCTGTGGAAGCAGGCGGTCGCGCGACATCGCAAACCAGATGCGCGCCTGTCCGTACTGAAAGACCAGCAGCGACGACAGCATGCCGCCAAGAGCGCCGATTGTGACACAGCGCCGCAGATTGTCGTATCCGATCGCTTTCAGCGCGTTCGCAACCGGCGCATCGTTTGCCAGCGTCCTGTAGTCGACGATGCCCGTCAGCACCAGGCAAACGGACACGTAGAGAAGAGTGCAGGCGATTAAGGCTCCAACGATGCCAATCGGCAGATCGCGGGAAGGGTTCCTGCATTCCTCGGCCGCCGTGGAGACGGAGTCAAAGCCGATATAGGTAAAAAAAACGATCGCGGCCCCCGAAAGAATCCCGGAGAAACCGTTGGGCGCAAATGGCTGCCAGTGCGCAGGGTCGACCGCTTTGGACGCTCCGATGATAAACATCAGGATCGCCACCACTTTGACGACGACCATGAAGTTGTTCGCGCCGGCTCCTTCCTTGACGCCTCTCACCAGCAGCCATGAAAGGATGAGGAGGATGATCAAGGCGGGCAGATTGAACCAGCTTCCGGTAAACTCGCCGTTCACGATCATCGGGGCGGAAAGCTCTTTCGGCAGGTGGAAGCCGAAGAGTCCGTCGAGCATGTCGTTGAAGTAGGCCGAGAAGCCTGCGGCCACCGCCATATTTGAAACCGCATACTCGAGGATGAGATTCCAGCCGATAATCCAGGCGAAGATTTCTCCCAGCGTCGCGTATGCGTAGGTGTAGGCGCTTCCCGCGACGGGGATCATCGAGGAGAGCTCCGCATAGCAGAGCGCCGCGAAACCGCAGGCTACTGCGACCAGGAGAAAGGAAACGGCGATAGCAGGTCCCGCTCCTGGTCGGCCTGCCGCGGCGATTTCACCGAAGCCTGCCAGGAGCCAATCGAGAAGAGGGGCGTGGAGAACTGACGGAAACGATAGGACCGTGCCAGCGGCCGCCGTTCCCGTCAACGTGAAAATCCCGGAGCCGATCACGGCGCCCACGCCAAGCGCAATCAGACTCCACGGCCCAAGGGTCCTGGCCAGACGCTTGCCAGGCTCTTCCGATTCCTTGACAAGGGCGTCGATGCTCTTGGTGCGAAAGAGCTGCTTCATTCAGGTACCCTGTGGGCTTGGGATCGGCCTTATGGCTCACAGCCTCGGAAAGGCTGTATTCAAAAGGGGCTATCGCTTCCGCTGGCCCTTGGCCATCTGCTGGACCTTGCGCTTGTGCGATCCGCGGGCGACGCCGGCAGGGCGAGGCGCCTTGGGAGCGGCCTTCTTGCGGGCCTCCCGCTTCAGTCTCTTCCGTTCAGCTCGATCGGTAATGTGTTTCGTGTTCATCTATCTACCTTGATTCCTGCATACTTTGCAATCAGCTTCTTCAGCCCGTATCCCGGGAAGCTCACCGTCAGCTTCGCTTCCTCGCCGTCCCCTTCCTGTCGAAGGACCGTGCCACGACCATACTTCGGGTGCTGTACAATCCAACCCGATTTTGGCGGCGCTGCCGGTTTTCGCTGTCCAGCCGGAGCAGGCGTTGTTGCCGGCTTCGGCGATCCATGGCCTTCCGGGCGTGCCGCGGACGGATATGCACCGAAACCGGACGCCTGGGATACCGGCGGCGACGATGTTCCATACTGGGCCGGTCCTTGCTTCACAGGATAATTGGCGCCCTGAGGAGGCCTCGGCAGGTTGATGGATCGTCCCCGCTCGGCGAAGAATTGCTGAATGTTCTCTAACGAATTATACGTCTTGCCGGTATAGGTGTTGCGCCGGACGACTTCGCGCACTTCCTCGCGCTCGAGGAAGAGGTCCACTCCCATGGGCTCTATGTCTTCCCGAAGGTTTTGCGTCAGTTCTTTGGGAATCTCGCTGAGAAATCGCGAGGGAATCGTCTTTTCCTGCTGCCCTCCGCCAAAGCGGCGCCGGTAGCGTGCCCAGGTAAGGTAGAGCTGCTTCTCGGCGCGAGTCATTCCAACATAGCAGAGGCGGCGTTCCTCTTCGAGCTGATCCGGCGAATTCACCGATCTCGAGTGCGGAAACAGCCCCTCTTCCATGCCGGCAAGGAAGACTACGGGGAATTCCAATCCCTTGGCGTTATGAATCGTTAGCAGCAGGACCGGGGCGCGTTCGTCGACAGTGTCAGCATCCGCCACCAGTGCTGCGTGGTCGAGGAAGTCCGCTACGGATTCGCCGCGCTCCGCGGCTTCCGCTGCGGCATTCACCAATTCTTCGAGGTTTGCAAGACGCGATTCGCCTTCCGGGCTGGTGTCGGATTCGAGCATCTTCCGATAACCAGTCCGTTCGATCAGCTCACGCAGGAGTTCGTCAACCCTTGTATCGGAGACTTTCGCGGCCAGCTCCGTAATCAGCCGGCGGAACGACTCAAACGCCGCTTCCGCCCGCGTCGGGAACACCTTCTGCTCGAGCATCTGCCCGATGGCGGCCCAGATGCTCACGTCATGTTCGAGCGCATACCGCTCCACCTGTTCCATCGAGCTTTTGCCGATGCCTCGGGCAGGCGTGTTGATGATCCGCATCAAGCTGATCGAATCATCCGGGCTGATGAGAACTCTCAGGTAGGCCAGCAGATCGCGGATCTCGGCTCGCTGGTAGAAGCTGAAGCCGCCGACAACCAGATAGCGCCGGTTGTAACGCCGCAACGCCTCTTCAATCGGCCGGGACTGAGAGTTGGTGCGATACAAAACCGCCACGCGCTCATTCGGATTCTTCGACAGGATGCGATCGATGGTGTCGGCGATAAAGAGCGCCTCGTTTTCTCCGTCGATCCCTTCGTAGAGACGGATGGGGTCTCCTGCGCCCGCCTCCGTCCAGAGCCACTTCCCTTTGCGGGTCTTATTGTTTGCCACGACGGCACTGGCCGCTTCCAGAATGTTTTTCGTCGAGCGGTAGTTCCGCTCCAGGCGGATCACGGTGGTGTCAGGATAGTCGCGCTCGAAATCGAGGATATTTCGGATATCCGCTCCGCGCCACCCGTAGATCGACTGGTCTTCGTCGCCCACCACGCATACGTTGCGGTGTCCCTGCGACAACAGGCGCACCAGCTCATACTGGCTGCGATTCGTGTCCTGATACTCATCGATCATCAGGAACGAGAACCGCTCGTTGTACATCCGGCGGGTCGCCTCGGCATGGCGAAGGAGCCGGACTGTTTCCAGCAGGAGGTCGTCGAAATCGAGCGCGTTGGCCTTCCGCAAAGCGGCCTCATACTGCTCGTACAGCACCGCCAGGCGCGATGTCTTCGGGTCCTTGGCCCCGCGGAGCACATCTTCCGGAGTCTGCTGGTGGCTCTTGGCATGGCTGATCCGCGATAGGACGGCCCGGTACTGCATGAATGATTTTTCATCCAGTCCCGCATGCCGGAAGAGGGACTTGATGAGGGATAGCTGGTTGTCGTCGTCGTAAATGGTGAAGTTGCGCGTAAATCCCGGCCTGAGTTCGGCCAGCGGATCCCCGTCTTTGCGGAGCAGCTTCACGCAGAGTGAGTGGAAGGTAGAGACGACGGGTCCCGGACCCCAGTACCGCCCGCTAAGCAGTTGCGTGACGCGCTGCCGCATTTCGTCGGCGGCTTTGTTCGTAAATGTAACCGCGAGGATAGAGGATCCGGGAACGTTGTGAGCAGCAATTAAGTGGCTGATTCGATGAGTGATAACTCTCGTCTTGCCGCTTCCAGCCCCGGCAAGTATGAGCAGCGGACCCTCTACGTGGGCCACGGCTTGCCGCTGTTCCGGGTTGAGTCCTTCAAGAAAATCCATGAGGCGATTGGGACTTCTGTTCAGTGTATCATGCGGCCTCCGGGCGCCCACGAACGGCGTAAGTAACCGTATTTGAGGGTGATATGTCTTCCGATCTGGGGGTAGAGGCCTGACCCTTTTGCGGGTTTGAAAGATCTTGGCGGTACTGGTAAATAGGTTGCATGAAATCTAATTGGACCTCCCCCGGCCCGTATCAGAGGACGGTGCGTGCGGTGTTGCGGCACCTCTACCTGCGGAGATCAACTGTGGATGATCTGATTCGGAGCCTGGAGAGATACCATCGAGCTTCTTCGACTGTCAAAGGTTTGGCGCAGGAGCAGTCGATTCAAGCGCTTAGCGGCGCCTGCAAGGGGGGCGATTGATATCGCCGGCGGCTGCAGGGTGAGCCGGCGCGGGTCGGGAAGTTTTCCAGGCCCGCTGCGGGATGGCTGGCGGGACGCAGCCATCTTTCCCGACTGGTAGTAACACGGCCGGCCCTCCAGCGCCGGCCGCGCATATCCCATTATTTTCCTGTGTGATGCGCTAAGCAGGTCTTTGTAAAATCCCTCCGCTTTTGAATTGTTGCTTTTTGCCTTTTCCCCCGATGCTTTGTAACCTGTGATTGGAACACTACGCCTCAGTCTGTAGGCGAGATGAAGGAGAGAACGCGGCGGTTCCTGGCGCTGTTTGACCATGCTGGTCGACTTCGCACTTATCGAACGTGCAAAGCAAGGGGATGCAAGTGCGTTCAATCAGATTGTACTCGCCTACCGGAAACGGATCCTCGGGACTATTGCGCGCCTCATTGGCCGGCCCGAGGATGTGGAGGACGTTGGCCAGGAAGTATTTCTTCGGCTGTATTATTCCCTCGATCAGCTCCGAGCCCCCGAGGTGTTCGAACCTTGGCTTTATCGTCTGACAGTGAACGCGGCCTACGACTATTTGCGGCGAAGCCGGCGGCGGCACGAGCCTCGAATGGCGGATCTTACCGAGCAGCACGTCCAGTCGGCCGACGCCGCTGCCGGAGGCCGTCTTCAGGAGGAGGAGGAGCGAAAGACCAAGCTTCGAGAGTTCGTGCAATATCTCCTCGGTTCTGTGTCAGAGGAGGATCGTCTGTTGCTGACATTGAAAGAAGTCGAGGGATTGTCCTTGAAGGAGCTTGAAAAGATCTACGGAGTCAACGAGAATGCACTGAAAGTGCGCCTGTTCCGGGCGCGCCAGAGGGTGCTGAAGGCTTATACAGCGGCTAAGACTCCTTCCGTGGCCGCCAGCCGTGTCGATGCTCCTGCAGAAGGTTGACCCTTATGCCCGTACCGGACGATCGCGAATTGGATCACCTGTTTGCCTCATACCGCGACGCTCTGCCCGACATGGAGCCGAGCGCCGAGTTTATGCCTCTCCTTTGGCAGGCGATTGAGGCAAGGCAGAACGTAACTTTAAACTGGCGCCGCTTGGCGAACGCCTTTGCATCAGCGGCTTTGGCCATCTGCGTTGTCCTGACTCTGGCCGCCTACTCTATCCAACGCCACGTTTCCTCTGTTTACGAAAGCACGTACGTCGAAGCACTTGCGCTTGCGGAGGATGATCCTGGAGAGTCGCTGGTATTCGTTCCCGTCAATGCGGTTGGGGAGGTTCAGTGAACAAGAGTAATCGGACGGTTTTGCTATCGCTTGCGCTTGTCTTCTCAAGTGGGGTGCTGGTCGGCGGCTTCGGCCACTGGCTCTACACGACGGCTACGGTGCGTGCCATGACGCAGAGGACGCCCGAGGATTTCCGCCGGCAGTACGTCGAGGAGATGAATCATCGTCTCAAACTCGACCCGGATCAGCTGGCGCAGCTGAACTCCGTCCTCGACGACACGCGTGCGCAATTCCGAACCCTGAAGGAACAGCACCGCGCTGAAATAAGACAAATTCAGAAACAGCAAACGGAACGCATTAACAGCTTCCTCAGACCGGATCAGCAAGCCGAGTATGCGCGGATGCGGAAGGAAAGAGAGGAGCGGATGAAAATGCGGGGCAACGGGGGCGGCTGCTAACCGCCCCGGGAACTTCTCTAGGCCTTCACTTTCTCCCTGGACTTCTTCAGGTCAGCCGACCGCTGCATCTTCTTCTGGAACCGGTCAACGCGACCCTCGGTGTCAACAAGCTTTTGCCGGCCAGTAAAGAACGGGTGGCAGGCGGAGCAGATTTCGACGCGCATGTCGCTTCCGTTGTAGGTGGAGCGGGTGCGGAAGGTGTTTCCACAGGCGCAGATGACATTCACTTCGTGGTAAGCGGGGTGGATCCCAGCCTTCATTGGGGCAGACTTCCTTTCTCTACGTTCAACAACCTATTATAACAAGGAAACCTTGGGGTTTACGGCCTTGAGACACAAAACCCCCGCGTACCGAAACCGATGCGTGGGGGTTCTTGGCTTTCGTTTGTCAGCGCTCAGCAGCCGGTCCACAGGAACGTAGGCTCGCCACTGAAACGAGACCATCAACGTTTAGAGCGGTCGACTCAGCTGTCGGCCACCTCGCGCTGTGATTTACTGCCAGTAGTCATGTAGACTGGATCACCTCCTTCCCTCAGTGATGCCTTCATCGTAGCACACGCACCCCCTCTGTCAATGCAAACTTCGGAAGAGACCCCGGATGTATTGTATTCGAAAACGGAGGCAGCACTACAATTTGCGGTGTAGGAATCGACACATCGACAGGCCGTCGATCAGATTGAACGGGAACTTTCCTGTGGTGTAATGGGCGCACGGCAACGTGACGACTTCGTGATCCAGCTTCAGCTCGGAGAAAGCTGCGAGAACCTGCTTTGAGAAGACGGGCAGGAACGTCGTGTCGTACTTGGCCCAGATGAGCAGGAACTTCATCTTTCTGCCACACATGCGAGACAGATACGTCGCAGGACTGATGATCGACCAATAGCTGCGAAGCTCGTCCTGTGTGACGTGGTCGCCAAATCCCCGCCTGACATGCTGCGTCGACAGACCAGTCCAAACGACGTCGGAAAAATACATGGAGACGTGGTTGAAGACCCCGGCTAAAATGCGCTCGTCATGTGCGGCTGTGATGAAGGCGATGCACGAGCCGAGACTTGTACCAAGGATTCCCAGGCGCCGGTATCCGCGGTCCGAGAGCCAGTCAAGGCAGGACCGGGCGTCGACTACGGACTGGCGGGCGGCGTGGATCGTACGCCCGATGTTGCTTGAAACATGGTAGTCGGCGCGTTCCAGCTCGGGTGGCATTCTGCGGTCGTGATAGGCCAGGCTCATCCGCAGCGCGCTGATTCCGAACTTGTTCAGCAGTTTGCAAAGTCCGACGTGCCCGTTCACGTCTGAGTTCCACTGCGGGAGCACCAGCACGACCCGTCCCTGGTCATTCGGCACCGGAAAGAAATCGGCATGCACCGTATTGTTCTCCGGGTAGGGAGAGGTAATCGCGCTCGTGAAGGTAAGGTGGCTGCCTTTCAGGACGTAGTCGGATGGGGGTTTGTAGGAAAAGAAGCAGTGGGAGTTTGCGACCGCCGTCCGGACGTACTCCAAAAGGTCTTTCCGAGGGTCCCCGTTCCTTGCTGCCTCCGGAAGCCAGTCCAGCCCCCATTCGAAAGGCCGCACCACCCGGTTTCTATCTTTCGTGGCAAGCTTGTATTCCCAACGGTCAATCCACTTCGCGTACAGGCCGAACATGAAGACCGCTAGTTTAGCAAAGGCGGGGAAGTACTACCCCGGACACAAAAAAAGCCCCGCTCGGGAGCGGGGCTGGGACAGTGTAGTCTGGAGAGGCAACCACACCAAATAACGAAGAGAACCTCTGTGACCCGCTCTTCTTATAGCAAATGGGGTACCAAACCTTAACTCATAGAAAAACTGAAACCTTTCCCTATGAAGATTCTGTTTTCAGGAGTAGTCAGGGGCCTGATCCTACCAGTTACGGAATCGGCTAGGGTGAATCAGCCCGGTTGGTAATAGGTTGCGAAGAGAGGCTACAATGACCGGGGATGATGAACAGCGGCGGTTTTCTGGAAGCGTCGATCGCAAGGCAGGGGTTGGCAGGCTTCCTTCTGGCTGGAGTGCTGTTCTCGTTTCTTGGGGCGATTCTGCCGGCCTGGGGACATCATCTCGACTCCAACTTCGTCGTAGTCGCCCAGTATTTCCTCAGTATGAATGCGGGGATTCTGCTGGCCCAATGGGTCACGCCTCGCCTGCTGAGAGGGCGGGGAATGCGTTTCCCCCTCGGGTTGGCATGCGGCCTCGCATGCGGCGGGTTCTTCTGGCTGGCCGCATCTTCACCCCCGGTTGCTCCAATCTGGAGAATCATTGGACTACTGTGGGTGGGGCTCGGAGCAGGTCTGCTGAACACATTCCTGTTCCGGGTGATTACTCCTGTCTACCGTCACGATTCGGCCGCCACAGTGAATCTGGCAGGCATCTTCTTTGGCCTCGGCTGTCTGATGACGGCTCTTCTGGTCGCGGGAACCTTCTACGTCTACACCGTGGGCAGCATCGTCACGTTCCTGGCCGTCATTCCCGGACTGTTTCTGGGCGTGTATGCGAAGGCCGATTTCTCCCGGCTGGGGCCGCCCGGCGAGATTCCCGCTTCGATGGCCCGCGAAAACTTCCAGAGTTTACCGGCCCTGCTGTTCGCGCTGCTGCTCTTTTTCCAGTTCGGAAACGAGTGGGCGATCGCGGGCTGGCTGCCGTTGTTTCTTGTTCAGCGGATTGGCGCCAGTCCGGAGAGCTCCCTCCTCACCCTGGCGTTCTATTGGGCGTCGCTCATCGTGGGACGTGTCGCAGCCCAGGCTCTCCTTGCCCGCTTCAGCCACCGGCGGATTCTTCTTGCAAGCGTGCTAAGCGCATGGTTCGGCTGCACGCTGCTTTGGGTGACGAATAATCTCTTCGGCGCAAGCGTCGGAGTCCTGCTAACCGGCTGCGGCTTTGCATCAATCTATCCCCTTGTTGTTGAAAAGATTGGGAAGAGATTCGCCGAGTACACCCCTCCGTTCTTCAATGGCATCTTCCTGCTCGCGTCATCAGGAGCTCTTCTGGCCCAGGCCGCCTTGGGTTTCCTGGCGGAATACTTCGGAGTTGGCATCGTCATGGGATTGCCGATGCTTGGCACCGCGATGGTCTTCGTTCTGCTGGTTCTGATAGCGCTCGAGGCAAAGCTTTCCGGTATGGCTGGCGTTCAGGGTCACGAATGAAGAGTTTCATCCGGCGAGTTATCATCGAGATCATGCTTCGACACTTTCTCCTACTAATCTGTGGCCTTCCCCTGCTTGCACAGGGTCCGCAGGCGAAACTGCCTGGCGAAGACTGGGTTTCGCTGTTCAACGGAAAGGATCTCACTGGATGGGTGCGCGTCGGCGAGGAGCGCTGGGAGGTGGAAGATGGCACGATTCACGGCTATGCGATAACAAAGAAATACGGCTATCTTCAGACCGAGAAGAGTTATAAGGACTTCGAACTTTTCCTCCGCTTTAAATGCGAGGGCGACGGAAATTCGGGCGTGTTCTTCCATGTCGGCTTCAAACCCGGTACTCCGGACGTGACGCAGGGGCTGCAGTTTGAAGTCGACTGCCGGATTGGGGCGCATACAGGCGGTGTCTACGGCGACGGTCGCGGGTGGATCGTCTGGCCAGCTCCTGAAAATGAGACCGTCGTGCGCCAGAATGATTGGAACGAGTACCTGTTGAAGGTGGTAGGCAATCGCTATATCTCACGCCTGAATGGAGTCCTGATGGTGGACTTCACCGACCCGAAGCCGAAGTCGTTCGACGGCCCAATCGCCTTGCAGTTGCACTCGGGCGGCGAGGGAAACATGCGGTTTAAGGATATCTGGATCCGAGACCTTAGCAAGCGCTGAATGCCGCTTCGGTTGTACTATTGCGATCATTACCCAATCCCTCTGCCGTCGGGTCACAAGTTCCCGATGCGCAAATATGCGATGGTCCGGGAGGTGCTGCGCGCCGAGGGAATGTTTGAGTTTGAATGCGCGCCGCTGGCGGATGCGGAAAGCATCATGCTGGCGCATGATCCCGAGTACGTTCGCAGCTTTCTTAGCGGAACCATCGCACCTTCCGTTATCCGTCGAATCGGCTTCCCGTGGTCTCCAGAACTTGTAAAGAGAACGCTGGCGTCCGTTGGCGGCACCCTTAAGGCCGCCAGCGATGCCATCTCGACGGGATTTGGAGGAAATCTGGCCGGAGGTACCCATCACGCATTCCGGGCTGAAGGTTCGGGTTTTTGCGTTTTTAACGACCTGGCAGTCGCGATCTTATGGCTCCGCGATTGCGGAATGGCTAAGCGGGCCGCAGTCGTGGACCTCGACGTCCATCAGGGAGATGGAACTGCGGAGATCTTCGAGAACGACGACGATGTTCTCACGCTCTCCATTCATGGCCGCTCCAACTTCCCTTTTCGAAAGCGGAAAAGCCGAATCGACGTGCATCTGGAAGATGGCACCGGGGATGACGACTATCTGGACGCGCTGGCCAGCGTTCTTCCATCGGTGGAAGCGTTTAAGCCGGATATTGTTTTTTATCAGTCCGGAGTCGACGCACTTGCAACGGACAAGCTCGGCCGTTTGTCCCTTACGCACACCGGCTTGCTGCGTCGCGATGAGACTGTCCTGACGCTCTGCCGTAGATTGGGGGTGCCTATCGTGATCACACTCGGTGGAGGCTATTCTCAGCCGATCGAAGCCACTGTCGATGCCCACGCAAACACATTCAAAACGGCCGCCCGTCTCTTGGCTTATCGAAATTAACAGCTACAATGGGAGGCGAGGATTTTGTGCCTTTGAAAGGAAAACCTATGCGGATAGCGGCTCACGTCCTGGCAGGACTTTCCCTTTTGGCGATGTCTGCTGCTGCCACCGAACTGACGGGATGGATTAGCGATGCTGCCTGCGGCAAGGCAAACGCGAAGGCGGATGCATCCGCGCGAGAATGCGCTGAGGCCTGCATTAAAGCAGGCGCGCCCCCCGTGCTCGTGACCGATAACGAGCAGAAGGTCTATAAACTCGTTGGCAAATTTGACGCCAAGGCTCACCTAAAGCACAAAGTCAAGGTCTCCGGAAAGGTGAACGGAGATACCATCACCGTAGAGTCTATGACGAAGGCTGAGTAATCTACGCCACAATATTTATCCGCCAAACGCTTCTTCGGAAGTGTGTCTATTTTTCGAGAATTCGTTTGCGTTCGGATTCCATCGTAGTGGGCGCAACCACTACAGCTTCCTCGCCTTTCAAAAACGCTTACATCCGGAAGCAAAAATCTATTGCTCAATATCCTCGCTTCTGCGACAATAGTCCAGCACTTTGCAAGACGTTATCTGTCGTCCGTTTGGCAGCTGACGGTCCTGTAGTACGCTACCGGCGTGTTGTCGCCAATTTCGGCAGCGGATGCGGGTAACGCATCAGGAGAATTAGTAGTGAGAGAAAAAGGTCTTGTGAAATGGTTCAACGCCGCGAAAGGCTATGGATTTATCCAGCGTAGCAGCGGCGAGGATGTGTTCGTCCACTTTTCGGCCATCCAGATGCCCGGTTATCGCACCTTGGAAGAAGGCGCCGAAGTGGAGTTCGAGGTAAAGCGGGGTCCCAAGGGCCTCCAGGCCGAGAACGTGAATCGTCCGTAGTCGGCACACCACGCTATCAAGATTTCAAAGGGCCATCCAGGTGTGACGGCCCTTTTTCATTTCCCTCCCTGGATCGAATCCCTCCGAGCCGTTCACGAACGCGTCTTTCACGAATTGGTGATTTCATCTGTTTCCGTCCATCCGGGTTTCACCGGCGGCTGCTTCTGCTATGGTGGTTTCTGGGTAGCGATGGCGAAGAGAGACCAGGAGCAGCCTCGGCAAGGCTATCTAGCTGGCTCTGTCAGCGTCTTCCGCATCTTTGGAGTGCCGGTGCGCCTGCACTTCACCTTTGTTCTCCTCTTTGTTTTTCTCGTTTTCTTTGGGTTCGAAAGCGGCGAGTCACACTGGAGCAGCGTGGCCTATATTGCGGCGCTGTTCGGTTCTGTGCTGTTGCACGAGCTGGGACATGCGCTGGTGGCAAGACGCTATGGCATCCGGACGATCGAGGTTGTGATGTTTCCGATCGGCGGCGTGGCGCGGCTCGAACGATCTCCGCGCCCGCGCCAGGAGTTTTGGGTTGCGATTGCGGGGCCCGCGGTGAATTTAGTCATCGCCGGTTTGTTATTCGGGCTGCTCCTTCTCCGGGGAACGCTGCTCTCAGCCGAGGATCTCGTTCGTGCGACAGACTCGAACCTCACGCAGCGTGTTGCGTTAGGCAATCTCATCCTCGCCGTTTTTAACCTTTTGCCTGCATTCCCAATGGACGGTGGACGGATTCTGAGATCGCTTCTTTCGATTCACCGAACGGAGGATGAAGCAACACGCGCAGCCGCTCGCGCGGGCCGATGGCTTGCTGTGATGATGGGACTCTACGGACTGCTGTCCATGCAGTTCATGCTCGTCTTCATTGCCTTCTTCGTGTATCTGGGGGCGGCGCAAGAAAGCATGGCTGCTGTAGGACGGTCCCTGATTCACGGGCTTACAGTCGCGGAGGCGATGGTCACGGACTTTCGAACGCTGACACACGCCAACACAATCAGAGAAGCGGCCCAGTTGCTCTTGTCGACGTCCCAACAGGATTTCCCTGTAATGCATGGCGATACTGTGGTAGGTCTTCTTGGACGGAATGCGCTGATCCGTGCGATGGCAACGGACGGCCCGGACTCCTATGTTGCGGCGGCAATGGATCGCGAACCGCTCAAGCTGCTTCCGGACATGGACCTCTCCGAGGCCCTGCCGCAAATGTCGAAAAGCTCGTGCGCGCTCGTCATGGAAGGCGATCGGCTTCTGGGACTTCTCACTACAGAAAACCTGTCTGAATTACTTGTGCTCCGCCGCCTGGGAATGGACCGGATGCCGGCCACCCGTCCAACCGGAAACGCGGCGGAAGGCTGAGCACTCATCCTTAAGTCGCAATTCTTCTTCCCGGCCGATCGGAACAATCGCGCTATGCTGGTAGTGGGGGCTGGCATCCGGTGGTAATTCACCTGTAGCGGAGGGAAACCTATACAAAGGGAGGTCTGCAGAGACTTATGCATCACGTCGTAATTGTTGGCGGAGGATTCGGCGGGTTGTATGCGGCAAAGGCTCTGGCAAAGTCTCCCGTCAGAGTGACGCTTGTAGATCGGCGTAATTTTCACCTTTTCCAACCGTTGCTTTACCAGGTAGCCACAGGCGGATTGTCGCCAAGCGATATTGCGTCTCCCCTCCGGTGGATTCTGAGGAAACAGCGGAACGTAAGAGTGCTGATGGGCGAAGTCCAGAACGTGGACGTAGTGAATCGCAGAGTGCTTCTGGAGGAGAATAAGGGACGAATTCTCTACGATTCGCTCATCATCGCTACCGGCTCCACTCACGACTACTTCGGTCATCCAGAATGGGCGAAATTTGCTCCAGGGTTGAAAACGA
>Ga0207874_1001717_pt1 | contig 23489 bp, 24 predicted proteins | sample HigsolmetaAR201D_FD_184833 | JGI IMG/M metagenome (GOLD analysis project Ga0207874, IMG submission 184833) | Ionic liquid and high solid enriched microbial communities from the Joint BioEnergy Institute, USA - AR20-1-D (SPAdes) (version 2) ...
CGCCCGTTCGAGCATTGGAAACAAAGTGGATGCTGCCATGTCGATGAAATACAGCAGGGTAAGGCGGGGCAGGATTCTGTTCGTCGACGTCAAGGTGACGTGCTGGGACGGCCCACCACCCGCAGGGCAGGTCCCGGAGATCATCGAGTTCGGGATCGCAGAGGTGGACGTCGGATCCCTTGCGCTGGTGCGTTCTGGGTCCATTCTCGTGCGGCTAGTCGCCTCGACGGTGTCACCGTACTGCACACGGCTAACCGGGCTGGATCATGAGACGTTGGATTCGAGGGGACTGCCGTTCCGAGAGGCCGCGGCCACGCTGAGGAGGGATTGGGAGACCAATTCCAAGGCATGGATGTCCTGGGGATACGACCGCGCGCCGTCAAGATCGAATGCGAAAGGCACTCCATCCCATCACCCTTCTCCGCGTCTTTCCACGACTTCGGGCTTCAGTTTGGGCTGATGCTGGGCGAGGGGAGAGAAATCGGCCTCGACGAGGCGGTCGCGCTTCTCGGCGTCGAACGCTTCGGTAAGGCTCACTCCGGCGAGGGTGACGCTGTCACCGCCGCAAGGACCTGGATCGCGACTGCCGAGCGAATGAGGGATTGGCTAGCACCCAGCCTGGCTGGTCCGGTCCTGTAAGATCAGGCATGGAGCTCGTGAGCACAGTCCTCGCGTCCTGGAGCGACGGCGCCAAACGCCGAGATGGGCGACGATTTTTCAGTCCGGATGAGCAGGTGGGCGCGCTGCTGGCTACGGACATCCTCCGTCGCCTCGGGTTCGTCGTAGACCCTGCGATGGATTGGATGAAGCGTTCCGATGCACCGGCGACGGGCGCATCGTAGACTCGATTGCCAGCAACCAGAAACGGAAGGCTGTCCGAATGTTCTCGGTGTTCATCTGGATCATACTCGCGATCGCGCTCGGCGGCGCCGTGGGATTCGGCACGCTGACGATGATCAAGACCTCGGAGGTGGCGCTCCTCGTCCAGAGGAATCAGGTCCGCATGGACGCCGTCACCAACGCGATCCGCTCGTTCGTGAGATCGGAAGATGGCGCGCTTTGGGTCCCGGCGCCCGGAGCCGCCGGCCCGACGGCGATGCCATCCGTCTCCCCCTTCAGGGACACGGCATGGGGAGCGCCGCTCCTCTACTGCCCCCAGGGAGGAGACGGATCCACGATGACGAGGGGCGACATCATTTATCGGAAAGCCGGAGCCCTGTTTGGGGATCGAGCCGTCGTCGCATTCATCGTGGCTCCGACGCCGAATGGATCGACCGCTCCCACATGCGATGACGTCACCTACGATGCGATTTCAGACACATTCGAGGTCGCCAACGGCAGCGTCGGGGTGGTCTACTACTCGCCGTCCCCCGAGAACGTGCGGACCATGGTCTACCTGCCCGATGGCGGATCGTCGGATGGGGCCTCGCAGGTAGTGCGGACCATTGCCGAGGCAGCCGACAACATCGTGCGTTGGGGGCTCCGGGACGTGACCATCCGATTCCCGGACGGTCTTTCGATCGTGGACGTGGATCATATGGCCAGCTTGGCGGCAGCCACCGAGGGCCGACGCATTCGTCTGGAGGGTAAGGGCAGCAGTGGGCCTGCGGCCTCGGTCGTCCGTCTCGACCACGCGTCTATCCCAGTCGGCGGCATGACTCTCCTCAGGACGGATGGCACGCTCGAGATCGTCGGCATTGCCTTCGAAGGCTCCCATGGCGGTGCCGACGCAGTTGATGTCGGGTTTTCGGCTGGGCCCACCGGACGACTGGTTCTCAGGGACACGGCGCTTGGCGTTGTCCGGAACATCGGGGGAGAGGTCTTTCTACTCGATGGTGTCAGCGTGCGTCCCTCGTTTGCCCCCGCAGCGGCGGACGTGCCGGTTGAGAACGTCGGCGGCCGTCTGTTCGTGGACGGCGCCTCGCCTAACCTTGTCGTGTCGCCGATTGCCGAATACGGCGTTCTGTCCCGCGGTGGCGACGTCACCGTATACGGGCAGGTCGGCATGACCATCTCCGAGGAAGGGAAGCCCTTTCATGCCGATGGCGGCGGCCGTCTCCTGACGGCGACTGACGCGGCTTCCGTCATCGTCAACGGCTCCTCGGCGAGCGCCGTGACAAGCTCGGTGTCCTTCGGCAGGGAGACAGGTTCCGGGGAAGGCATCGTCTCTGTCTCGGAACGCGGCGTCGGGAGGATGCTGGTCGCAAGTCCGTCCGTGGCGTGCCCTGACGGCTCCGTGTCGTGTTCCGCCGCTTGCCCTGAAGACTCGGTGGTTGCCTGGGGCGAATGCCGATCGGACAACGGTTTCCCACTTGCCGGCTTCGGGGCTGACGCAGAAGGCCGGGTCTGGACCTGCGCATGGTCAACACCGTCGACCGTCCAAGCGCCTCGCGCCAAAGCCATCTGTGCGGCCCTCCCGTGACGCGGGGCCGCTCCTTCCATGAAACGCCATCAGAAGTCATCGCGCGCCAGTCACCCTTGCCGGACAAGCGCTGAATGCACTCCGGAACGGCTCTCCAAGATCATCAAGCCTATTCTCGTGAGCGGCTTGCCGATCATCGCGCCGCTCCGGTCATCCTCTTGACCATCGGCCTTGCGGATCCGCCGACCAAAAAGAAAGGCCGGGCAAAAGCCCGGCCTTTCGATTCACTTAGATGAGGCCGCTTAGCTGTCCTCGGCCGCCAACATGCAGCCGGGATAGTCCTCGTATCCGGCCTGGTTGCAAGGCGGACAGGGCATAACGGAGATGTCCTTGCCAGCGACCTTGTTGAGCATCTTGCACTCTTCCGCACCCGTATCCGGATCGAGAGGGCGGTACAGTTGGGTGGCCGACACTATCCAACCCCCAGGCGGAGCCGACTTGAGATAACCGCCATCGACGAGGGCTTGGAGGACCTCCTCCGTTTCCCCTGAGGGGTACTCCATCCTTTCCTGGTAGTAGTACTGGAGTGCGCCGTCGATCTGCACTGCTGAGTTCAGGTACTCAGCATAGGTGGCTTTGGATCTGCTTTCCCCGTACACTTCGCCGCCGATCCAGATGGCCGCGACGATCATTACCGCGATGAGGACGATCGCGACGACGGCCACGATGAGCTGGAACATTGCTCGTCACTCCTTGCGCCGTTCTGGGCGGAATTCGTCCATCGTCCTCGGACTGCTGGTCCGTCAGACTTCTGACCAAGAGGGGGCGGGGCATCCCCGCCCCCAGGCACTCTTGGCCTTCAAGGCCAATCAGAGCTTGAACTGGAAGTACACATCCGCGCCGTCGGCAACGCAGCCGAACTGGGCGTTGGCGGGAGCCGAGCCGTCCGTGGAGCCGGCCTGGCGGTTGGCCTCGATGCAGACGTCGTCGGTGATAGCGGTCGCCTTGATCTGGATCTTGGCAACCTTGTTGTTCGGGTCGCTCGTGTCGAGCTCCCAGACGCCATCGGCGTGAGCCGCCTTGCCACCGCTCGGCGGCGCGGCGAGATACTTGTTGGTCACGAGATCGTTCAGGTCAGCCGGCTCCGCGGCCTGCTCCGTCTTGAAGAGCGTATAGGCGCCGGCGATCTGCTGGCCTGCGTTGACCAGGGCCGTGACATTGGCCTTCTCCGAGGACTTCGAAAAGGCGTCGCCGCCGTAGAAGATCGACGCGATCGCGAGCGCGGCGACCAGAACGATGGAGATCACCGCTACGATAAGCTGGAACATGTTTCCCGATCCTTCCTTACGCGCCCCTTCCGGGGCTACCTTCAGTCCTGTTCAGCGAAGGATTGCTCCATTCGCGCCGGACAACTCAAAGGATTGGCTCGCCTCTGGATTGGGTCAATGCGCGCCGACGGCGCGATGACCGGGATTCCAGGGTGCGCCGGTGGACGGGAGCCGGATTCGCGCGCGGCGGTAAACAGGATTGGCGCAAAATTCCCTAGGGCTACTGCACGCTGGCCGCCATCTGAAGCATCGGCAGAATCGTGAGGCCGAACAGTACGCCGCCAGCGGCCGTCATGAAGACGGCCGCCACCATCTGCATCGCCGGGGCGAACGATTGCATGCGTTGGACGTAGAGGTCGCGATACTGCATTGCGAGCATGTTTAGGGTGCGGGCGATGTCGGTTCGGTCCGACGACGACGCCAGCGAGGCCCTGTCCGTCGGATGCAGCGTTTCCATCGCCATGGCCCAATTCTTTCCTGACCGGATTGCCTTGAGCGCTCGCTCCACGTCCGATCTCAGCGCTCCCTTCGGAGAACCATCGGCGGTCAGGGCTAGGGATTCCTCCATCCTGACCCCGGAATTCACGAGCAGGCCCAACTTATAGAGGACGACGTAGTTGTTCCGCGCGAGGACCAAGTCCTTGTAGTAGGGGATCTTGAGGATGATCTTGTCGGCGAGTTCGGGGAAGATTGCGCGCCCGGCCGTCCCAAGCCACACGAAAAAAAAGAAGATAACGAGCAGAACGATCATGATTCCGCTCAAGATCTTGCCCGTGACCTCGATCCAGCCGACGTCGACGCCGGGATTGTCCTTGAATAGCGCGTTCTCGGTTACCTGAGGGCCAAAATACTCTGTCGTCGAGATCATAAGGGCGGCGGCAATGACGAAGGAGATGACAGCCTGAACCGCCTCCTTCGATGACGACTTTTGGATAGACCTGATCTGATACTCGAACTCGGCTGCATCCCGGAGCGCTTTCCACGTTTCTCCGCTCTGGATGCCGGCCTTGATGAGCGCCGCGACCGCGACCGGAAAGTTGCGGCGGTCTGCGTCGATCGCATCGGCGACGGTCAATCCCTGCTCGATCCGCTGAACCATGAGGCCAGCGCAATCGCGGATCGCCCCGGTGAAGGTCGTGTTCAGGAGCCGGAGGGCATCGGTCGCGCTCATCTTCGAGCCGAGCATCGATGACAGACGCAGCAGGAACGTCGTGCGCTCGTTCGAATTCATGCCGCGGGACAGGTCGAGGGAGAAGCGGCGCTTGATCCCGATGACGGTTCCCCGTTTGGCGGCGAGGCGCTCCGCGGTGAGCTCGTCCTTCGCGTCGATCTTGAGCGTCTTGACGCCCTCATCCGTCAAGACCCGGGCACTGAAGCTCGGCATGGCTTTCTCCTACGGAAGGAATGAGACCGCGATCTGACGTGAGTCCTCGCGATCGCAGGTCACGAGGCCATCGTCGGGCCCATCACACGACGACGGAACGCTTGAAACGCATTCGGAAGCGATGACTACGGTCGACGCCGCGGTCGACTCCTTCCTCGCGAACGCGATGACACCATCGACTGCCGTGTCGTCGATCGGCTGGGTGTTGCGGACGCAGAGTGCTCCGCCCTCGGCGATGCGCCACTGGAACGCCATCGTCGCGCGCGTCCCGGGGAGAACTCCCCTTGGAAGGTATCCGCCGAGCCGCTCGGACGGGATCTCGCCGGCATGAGGCAGTCTACCGTCGTTCGCGATTCGGTGAGATGCCAGTGCGGCCAAGATGGCGTCGCGTTGTGATTGAAGTTCCCGGGTGAGGATAAGGCGATTGCCGACGTCCGTCTTGAAGTAGTTGATGCCGCCAACGGCAACCAGCGCGGCAAGCAAGATGGCTAGCACCGTGATGATGAGGTGCATCATGACGTTGGCCTCTCGAGGAATTCGTCCACCGCCGCACCGAACACGCGCCTCAGCTCCTCGAGGGTCGTGATCCCCTGCCGATACTTCTCCACGGCATCCTCCGCCATGGTCGGCCAAGACCTTTCACCCGCGATCACTTTGTCGACGGCGTTGATGTCGGGGAAGTGTTCGCACTCGGACACCACCGTACGGCTCGCGTAACCGGTGCCACGGCACTCGGGGCACCCGGCCCCCTTGCATTCGGTACATGTGACGCGGATGAGACTCTGCACGAGCACCGCACGCAGGAGGTAGCGAAGCTCGCGCGGATCGACGCCCAGATCGCGCAGTCGACTTACTGCACCGACGATGGAGCCGGTGTGGAGCGTGGCGATGACGAGATGGCCCGTATCTGCCGCCTTGATTGCGTTGCGGGCGGTGTCCTCGTCCCTGACCTCGCCGACCACGATCACGTCCGGGTCCGCGCGCATAAAGTTGCGCACCCCTGCAGAGAAGGTAAGGCCAACGGTCGGATTGACCGAAACCTGTCCAGTGTAGGCGATCCGGTACTCAACGGGATCCTCCAGCGTGTAGATGGCCTTGCTGAACCGGTCGAGTTCCTTGATCGACGCATTGAGCGTCGTCGTCTTCCCCGAACCAGTCTGGCCGCAGATGAGGCAGAGGCCGTGTTGCTGATTGAACCCGCGCCGCCACCGATCGACCCTCGTGATGCCGAGCTGGGACAGGCTGGGCTGCACACGGTCGGGATCCAGGACGCGCAGCACGAGGATCTCGCCATCGACCGCCGGCACGCTGGCAACGCGCAGGTCGATCATTCGTCCGTTGTGCTCGAACTGGAAGCCGCCGTCTTGCGGTTTGCGCTTCTCGGCAAGGTCCATGCGCCCGCGATCCTTAATCTGGGCCGAGATGGTGTAGTACTCGTCCATCGACCCCTCGTGAACGATCCGCCGGACGCCGAGCAGGCGGAACATTACTGTGTAGGACTTGCGCTTGGGCAGGATGTGGATGTCCGATGCTCCCTCCGTGAGGGCCCTGTAAAGAAGCCGATCCAGCATCGTGTCGCTCGCCGCAGAGGCATCGTCGATGGCGCTGGAACGGCGCATCTTTGCGATGAACTCGTCCATCGCGGAAGGATTGAATGATACGAAGTGGATCCGCTTACCGGGATAATACTCTGAGATAATGCGCTCCACGATGAACTCATCTGACATCGTGGATACGTAGATCTCGTCGTCTGTGACGGCCGAGATGATGATTGAGTATTCGTCGATGAGTTTCGGCGGGATGCGCGAATGGGAGACGTTCTCCAGCGCGATCCTTTCAGAGGATACGGCCAGTATGCCCCTGATCCTGTCCCGATCCGACAGGAAGCCTGAGGCGACAAGGATCTGACCGATGCGCTCGTTCGTGACCTCCTGCTCGCGAGATGCGGCCTCGAGCATCTGCCAGGAGATGAGCCCCTGGTTGACGAACCACTCCCCGAGACGATGACGCTTCCTGAGCCTGCTGCCAGGCGGCGACGTGTTGTGGCCAGGGGCATGGTCGCCCGCCACCGTCGTGTCCTTCCCCTCCTCCTGGGGAGGCGGGAGCAGGAGAGTCGGACGCGTCATGACGGAAGGGGTTTCATCCTGGTTGCTCATTTCGGGACTCCAGGCACCTCACTAGGTCAGCGCAACCGTGAGCCGGGGCGACGCACCATCCCGCGTAGGTAGGTCTGCAGCCTCGAGAGGGGGCGATACCATGCGGAAATGGCTCCGATGATCGCGCCAACCAGCCAGATGAGGTCGCCGGTCACCAGGAAGACCACGAGGGACGCGGCCGCGAGCCCCCAGTCGAGGGCCCGAATGCCGCGCGAATCCCAGTTAACGTTCATGAGCGCGCGGAGCATCATCCTTGCCTCCCTGTCATTCGCATCTTGAGTGTCACCGTCTTTGAGGCCGGATCGCATTTGTCGCCGAGGCACAGGTAGACGAGCGAGTGCTTCGGACAGAGAGCCTTGGCGTGCGAGGCATCCGACAGCGCCTTGCGCGGATCGGTGACGTTCCGAACCGTGACCTCGAAGGAGTTCGAAGGAGCGGTCATGATCTTGACTTCCCCGGTCTCTCCTACGAGTTCCTTGAGCCTGACCTGGCACTGCTCGTTCGTCTTGCGGGTACGGCTTGCCTCGAGGCGGGATGTATCGAACGCTTCCCGCATGATCACTGCGCCCGCGCCGAAGCATGCCATGCCACCGACGACGAGCATGAGACCTGCCAGCACTCTCGGCTTCATGGCGTCTCTCCGTTGCTTGCCTTCGGCGCGGGCGCAGGTTTGCCAGCGGTCGTGGCCTTGGGCGCATTGGCAGTCCGGTCGCCTGGCTGTGGCTGGGTCTTCCCGGTTGTGGGTTTGGCCGTCGATACAGCCTCGGCAGGTTTAGAGGCCGGCTTGGTCGTCCGCGCAACCGAATGTGGAGAGGAGTCGGCCCCGGTCGTGGCACGCGTCCGATGCTCGCGCCCCTTTGCTTCATCATCCGCATGCTTCACAGGCGGCGCGGATCCGGACGCATGAGCCGGGTCATAAGGCGCCGGCGCAGGTGACGCCGAGTGGGTCTGATCGTGCGCATGGGGCGCCGGATGACGTTGAACCTCGCCATCTGTTTCGAGGGCATCCGATGCCGAAGACCTCTCAGCCGGGGTGAATGAAGGAGCCGGATCGGCCTTCGTCGGGTCATTGACCCCCTTGATAACGTGCTCGCGGGTCTCGACCTTCCATGCGCCCTTGTCGAACTCCAGCTTGGAGACGATCTTCGTCGCCGGCACGTTGGCCACGAGATGCCACTGCGCGTGTGGCATGTTCTCGAACTTGATGTCTCCGAACTGCGGCGCGGGATTGGCGGAGATGGCATAGAAAATGCCCGCGCCAATCATGAACGAGAACCCGGCTCCGAACAGTGTCGCGCCGACGACGAGCATTCCCGTGCCCTTGTTGACGGCGCGGGCCATCTTCCCCGACGGCAGCAGGGGAGCCTTCCCGGAGTTGATGATCTCGTTCGACTCGCTCTTCGAGAGAAGGATGCAGAGCGGCTTGCCATCCCGCATCATCACCTGGAAGGCGCGGTCCCCGCTGGGGAACCAATGCTGACCACCCGGATCCTGCGACAAGGCGGTCAAAACGGCCGGCATGTACGCTTTGCCGGGGCCGCCCTCATGGACTTCCCACAGATAGCCGCCCATGAAGGGGGCAACGGCATACCAGCTTGCCTCGACCGCCTCAAAGCGACGCTGTATGTAACCCTTCGCGTAGGCGATGGCGTCGTTCTTTGATAGGCCCTCACCCCATCCCATCAGGATCCGCTGCGGGGCCACATCCGCGTAGACCTCCCTCATCGGATCACTCCCCGGTGTCGTAGATCGTGACCGTCGGACGCAGGATGATGAACAGCGCGTTCCGGGTGACCTCGTTGCTGCGTTGGCCGAGGCTCTTGCCGGACTTGCGCAGGGAGTCGCGCAGGAAGGACGGTTCAACGCCAGAGTAGTTCTCGCTGTCGTACTGGAGACCGCCAATGACGACGGTCCGACCGGCCTGGACGCGAACAATGTCCGTCAGCGACTGGTCCTGCGTAAGCGGCTGGGTGATCTTTCCGATCTCGTTGCCAGCGCTGAGTTCGACGAAATCAACGATGCTCTTGAGTTCGACGTTGACGTCCAGCGTCACCAAACCCGCGTCCGCGTCGAAGTGAGGCGTCGTCTTGATCGTCAGGCCCGTCTGCACCTTGTCCGTCTGGGTCGATCCGATCGTGCCACTCGAGTTGGCCGTGGCCGTCGACGATACGCCCTTCACGTACGGGACCTCCTGACCGGATCGCAGGGTGACCTCCGATCCCGAAAGGGTCTTCAGCGACACGTTCTGGGTGATGTTGGTGTTACCGAAATTCGACAGGAAGCTGATCGCCCCGGCAACGCTCAGGGCGCCATAGGTGCCGACGACCTTGCCCAGACTCGTCTTCGAGAATGCAATGCCTCCACCTGTCAGGTTGATCACATTGCCGACCTGCCCGATCACGGGCGCGAGCCCGTTGCTGCCTGCGGAGCTGGATCCGCCAGTTCCGGTGCCGCCATTGCCCGATCCGCCCGAACCGGATGATCCAGATCCACCGCCCGTGGAACCGCCGTTGGTCGTCGATCCGCCGGAATCCTGCGAAGGGCCGTTGATGGCGGTGTTGATCGCATTCGCCGTCGAGTTGAAGGCGACCGAGAATGCGTTCCAGTCGAAGCCCTGCGAACTCTTGTCGTTCAGAGCGAGGCTGACCACCGCCATCTGCAGGTTCACGACGGCGAGGTTTCGGGACATGCGCTTGAGGAACGGTCCGATGAGGTCGTCCTGGATGGTCGGCGTCGCCGAGTAGAGAATCTTGCCTCCCCGCAGTGAGGTCACGACGTCGGTCGCGCCGAGACTCCGGATCTCCTGCGACACCGTGTCGAGCAGTTCCTTGTTTTGGGGGAGCGACACCGAGTACCGCTCCTTGTCGGACAGGAACACCATGCCGTTCTCGTACCAGGCGACGATGCCGATGCCCGTTCGCAGGGAAGACAAGAGTTCACCAACCGTTCCCTCGAAAGAAAGGAACGGCAACTTCTTGCCGAGGATTTCCTCGCCCTTTTCGCTGCTGGTCCACTGGAACCCGACTTGAAGATTGACGGCCGACAACGTCTGGACGAGCGCCCCGACCGTCGCGTCGAGAGTGCCCGGGAAGGACAAGTCGATGGGCATGTCCCTGATATGGGCAGGGAGCGGCGGGCGAGCGGATCTCGGCCGCATCGACGACTTGTCAATGCGGATGCGTTCCACGGCCGGTGGCCCATCCTCGATGAACTTCGCCGCCGTCTCGGCCTGCGACGCCTTGAAGTCGGGAAGCTTTCCAGGTTCCGGCAGTGGTGTCGAGCAGGCGACGAGAGAGGCACTAGCGAGCGCAGCGATCGGAGCCCGGAAGGCCATTGCCCGAAACCTGGAAGAGAGCATTGTCTTTGTCACGGTAAAGGGCCTTTCCGTTCACGCAGCTGATGAATTTGGCTCCCTCGAGCGGGTCTGCCGGTCCACCCGGCTGACCCTTCCCCTGCTGTCCCCTGGACGCTGTCTGGACCGTCACCACCCCTGGGATCGGGTCGCCCTGGCTCTGGCGAATCTCCTCGATCTGCCTACGCAGACGCACCTCCGCAGCCGCTTGTGCGCTGGAGACGCTCTGCATTACCCGGGCCTCGATCTCTGCGGACATCTCCCGGAACAGGCGGCGGAAGCGTTCGTCCTGACGAGCCTGTTCCTCCTCCGCCGCCGTCGGAGGGGCGAAAGGATTCAGCCGTTCCTGCGCGGCCGCCTGTCCGGCGAGGGACAGGGGCAGCATGACGGCCACCGCCATAAACGCCTTGAGCCTCATGCCCTGACCTCGATCCTTCCGGCGCCGACCATGACGCCTCAATCCTTCTGGGATCGAATTTTGGGGCCCCTTTCTGGATCGTGCAAGGACTGAGTGCTCGACCCAATCGCGCCGACAGGGAATCATCCAGGAAACGGGGATCTGATGGACGAGGCAGACATCTTCAGGAGGGGGCTGACAGGCGCCATCGCGCTTCTCGGGCGCGCAATCGCGGCCGCTCGCACCGAGGAGGAGACCCTAATCCGCCAGTTCGCAGCGAGGAAGCGCCGTGCCGCCTCCATGAGAAATTCGGCGCAAGCCAAGAGGCTGGCGGCGCGCGACGCGGCCCGCCTCCCCGTTATCGGCCGCTTCCTTGCCGCTCGAAAGAATGCCGAGGCAGACCGTGAGACTGCAGCCATCGAGTCGGTCGAGCGCGAACTGGAACGGATTCGACAGCAGGGACGGGAGGTCAGGAAGGATCGCCTCACGATGGAGGCATCCAGGCAGGTGATCGAGCTTGTTCTGCTCCGTGCCAGACCCGACATGTCCGTCCCGCTTCCCAGACATGCCCGCTCGATGGCGATGCATTTGCTGAACATCAGGAACGGGTCTCCCTCCAGAAGCTTGGTGGCCAATCTGACGCGGTCGATGGCCCAAGCCGGGTCCATGTGGATCAAGGCCCAGAAGGACCTCGACCGCAAGCGCACCTTGGCGATCCAGGCCGTCTCGGCCCCTTTCCCGGACCCCGTCCAGGTCAAGCCAGCGAGAAAGGGGATCCTCACCCCGGACGACTCCCGCATCTATTTCCCGATACCGATCTCCAACCGCCATGCCGCGCTCCGGGCCGGTGCGCTGTACGACCCGCAAGCACCCAGAGGGAGCCGGGTGTACATTCCCAAGGATGCGGACCGTGCTCCCTTCGATCGCTTTCTGCCGATGGCATACCGCAAGCGTCGCCCCGTCCTGTCGTTTCCCCCGATCAGGCCCAATGCCAGAAGGCATGCGATCTGGGGCATCTTCGATCGGGATACCTGGGACCACATTCGTGCCGCTGCCTACGACCGCGTCGGGAACCGCTGCATTCTCTGCGGACGCCAGAGTGGCCCACTGAAGGAGCGCATCTTCCCGAACTCGAGAACCGGCCCGGTCGAATGCCACGAGGTATGGGACTGGGAAGTCCCCGAACCCGGGATCGCAATCGGCATCCAGCGTCTGAGGCACCTCCTCGTTGTTTGTTTCGAATGCCACATGATGTTCCATGAGTCCTATTTCGTGGAGAAGGCTAGGGAGGCCGGTCTCGGTAACGAGGTCCAGGAACGCATCGAGCAGCGCCGCCTCGAAGTCACCGGTCTCGACCGGGAGCAGCTCGTGGAGTCCCTACGTCGTTCCGAGGCCGAGTACAGGGAACAGGAGCGGATCTCCCAATGGGTCATGGACCTCTCCCACCTCGCGGCACAGGACTTCATGTCGTACGCGCAACCAGTGCTTCTCGAGACCAACCGTGCGGGCGTGCCGCCGGAACTGATCGGCGGTCTGTCATTCACGACCGACGTCGGTCGCCACTTCGAGGCCAGGGACGCCGCTGAGATCTACGAGCGCCTGGCCGACCACCTGTGGCGCTTCGGAGGCGCGCTTTCCAGGTGGCGGCGCGATTGACCGCTCCCTCGCCGAAGTAGACCATTTCCAGGTAGGCGGCGGAGACGGGTAAATGAACAGGATCAGGGAGCTTCGGAGGAAGGCAGGACTCGACATCGACGACGTCGCCGACGCTATAGACGAGGACTACCTAACCGTCGCCATCGCCGAGATGGGAGCGGACCTCGTACACATCGATGTCGCCGAGGGGATCGCCGGGGTTCTCGATGTGGGACTCGAGGAACTGTTCCCCAATGCCCGGCACGTCCTCTCCGAGATCTCATCCATTCCGGACGACGAGCTCGAGGAATTCCTGCTCTCGCGCGCCGAAGAACTGGCCGCGGCGGGCATCGACCCGGATCCGACTACTTGGTATGCGATCCTGCGTCTCCAGTCCGGGAACGAGATGCGCTACCGCATCTCGTCTGCGGTGAAGGACCGGATCCGCGATGCTCTGCTTGGCCCGGGTGCGACAGGCTTTTTCTCGTTCCTCGCCGACTGCCGGCACGTGCTCGTCAGGGCCGAGGCAATCCGTGACCTGCGTTTCGTCGATCATGCACACTACGAGCCGTTCTCGTCAGGCCACGCGGCCTGGGACATCGTACTCGTAAGCTGTGCCAGCTCGCGCCCCGAGGTCATAAAGGTGAGGCCGGAGGGAACGGACGACTGGAAGGGCAGGAGGCCTTTCTCGGATCTCCTCAGCGCCGCCACGGGCGCCCACCCCATGCCATCGTTCCTCGAACTGGCCGCCGACGGCTGCGAACGGTACGTACGCCTTGATCACGTGGAACTCCTCGAGATACCGATGGGCATCGTGATGCCTATGGTTTACGCCGATGAGGTCGAAGTCGCCGACGGACTGGGCGGCGGGCTCGAGGGCATGGCCCCCCTTGGCAGCGCGTAAGGAATTCGCCCGCCTTCGGCAAGCTTGTGCGCCCCGAATCCTTGTGTGAGGATTCGGGAATGACTGATCGAATCCTTTCCATAAGCTCGCCGTTTGTCCCCGCTGCATTCGTGGCCCGCGCCTCATCCCGTCTCGGCCGTTCGGCCGCTGCGAAGGCCATCGGCGTCCCTCTTTCAAGGCTCAGGGCGTGGGAGGAGGGCAGGGAGGAGGTGACAGCCGAGGCGCTCGAGGCCCTAAGGGCGCTCGCCCCTGATCGTCCGAGCAAGAAACCGGCGGTGTTCTCCTTCGTAGACTTATTCGCTGGCATCGGCGGCATGCGTCGCGCCTTCGAGGCCGCCGGGGGCAAGTGCGTCCTGACGGCCGAGTGGAACCTTCCCGCGCTCGAGACCTATCTCGCGAACCACGGCGGCGACCATCCCGTCGTGGGTGACGTCAGGCTCCTCGAGGCAAGTTTGGTTCCGGACCACGATGTTCTCGTCGCGGGGTTCCCCTGCCAGCCATTCTCTCTCGCGGGGGTGTCAAAGAAGAACTCACTCGGCCGCCCGCACGGCTTCGCGGACGAGACCCAGGGCACGTTGTTCTTCGACGTCGCGCGGATCATCGACGCCAAGCGTCCCCGAGCTTTTCTCCTCGAGAACGTCAGGAACCTTCTGTCCCACGACCGGGGGCGGACGTTCGAGGTCATCCGGCGGACGCTGCAGGACGAGCTCGGATATTCGCTGTCTTGGCGCGTCATGGACGGCAGCCTTTGGGTTCCCCAGCGTCGGCCTCGCATCTTCATCGTCGGGATCAGGGAAGGAGAGGCATTCGACTTTGACACGGTTCGTCGTCCCGCCAAGGGGCCGACCATGGCATCCGTTCTCCACCGGAAAGGAGAGAAGAATGCCGACCCGCGCTATGCTCCCGGTGGCGTTCCGCTTCCCCGGTATACGCTTTCCGACGGCCTGTGGTCGTATCTGCGCAACTACGCCGAGAAGCACCGCAAGAAGGGGAATGGCTTCGGATACGGTCTTGTCGGTCCCAATGACGTGGCGCGAACGATGTCCGCACGTTACGGCAAGGATGGGTCCGAGATCCTCGTCCAAAACGGCAACGCCAATCCGCGCCGACTGACCCCGAGGGAATGCGCACGCCTGATGGGATTCGACCGACCGGAGCAGCCGCCGATGGTCATTCCGGTCAGCGACGCCCAAGCATACCGCCAATTCGGCAACTCCGTAATCGTGCCATGCGTCGAGGCGATAGCCGAGGCCCTTGCCGCTCGGCTCTTCGCCTGCGGGGGCAGGGCACTCGCCGCTTGATCAGGGTAGCGGCGGGATCTCCCTGGCATCGGGGATCGGACAGAACCCGTGTCGGCGGTCGCTTGCGTTGCGCTTGGGGATTGCGATGAGCGCTGAAGGGATTCAGGGTCGCCGCAGCGGTCTTCGCCGCCGTCACTTCAAATGGCTAGGCCATCAAGTGCGAGATCCAGTTCGTCGCTGGCGACGGCGCTTCGGACATGCCGAAGGATCAATGATCTCACGAGTTCCCCGGGACCTCGTCCATCCCTGCTCACTGTCTCCATGATCCGCGGCTCGCCATCATGTCTGGCCACTAGGGCAGCACAGACATAACCGTCGTTGTTCCGCACCGCTATCAGGTGTCCTCGTCCGGCGGACGCTTCCTTCGCCAGTCCGTCAATGGCATCGATTCCCAGGCCCATTTGCGACGCAACCTGGTCGGCATGGGCCAAGGACGAGACCTCCGTCGCGAGAAGTCCGTTCTCTACCGTCCCCGTGGCATCGAGGGCCCTGTCGACCCAGTCAAATCCGGCATTGTCCCGGGAATCCCATAGTTCGAGGGCCATGGACAGTTCCTCTGTTGGAGACGAAGAGAAAATCGTTACCGTGTCGCTTGATCGCGCATCTTCGATTTGGCTCCTCATCGCATCGATATACCGCAAGGCAGCGACGAGCCTTGGCGTAACCCGATGGCAGTCCGACAGGGCTGAAACGAGATCGAATACCGCGCAGGCCGCGGATGTCGGGAGTTTGTAGAGTCGTTGCCATCCCCACGCTGCAACTTTGGAGGCGGCCGCAATCAAGACATCCGCTTCTCCCCGGAAGCGTACTGCCCATGGCGAGATCGACTCGATGACGGCATGGTTGACTACGCGCATATTGCGTTCACGGGCCATCCGCTCGGCTATCGATACGGCCTTGTCCATTTGATCGATGCCAAGCAGGATACCATCTTGAGGCATCCCCACCGCATATCCGTCGAAAAATCTTGAGGATTCATCGATTAGAATCTTTATGTCTCTGCCGATGAGGTGCTGCACTACGAGAATCGGCTCGTTAATCCGTCGATAAATTACGCCATCAATGATCTTGAAATCATTCGCGCGATGACGAATGGCCTGAGCGTATGCGTCATAATTGTCTTTGTAATCGCGGATCTTGCCGTAAGGCTTCATGATTTCCTCTTTTGAGGAATAGTCGGGCTTTGCGGTGATAAAACGCAATTCCTGGCCGTGCTCGAAGTAGATTTCCGCGTTCTGGCCCATAACGTTATGTAGTTTCGCCCCCGCGTCATCGTCGTCTTTGCACAACTCAATAAAGAATTTTCCGTCATGCAAACGAACCGCCATCGAATTTCGCGTGTGAAGCAAAGACGAGCGACCGTGTTCGGTTGAATTCGCGACCACATGAACCACGGGAGCACTTGAACCGTCAAGTTCCTCGATATCGACGGTAACTTCGCCGCGCATTACCTTGCTACACGGAACACGGCGCCTCGGCGGCTTAAATGTCGCGATATACGGGATCGGAATCGTCTTGCGGGCCATCTCAGAACCTCCGCGCCATGTCCGGAGCGTCGAACGACATGTCCATCTCGCTCCTTTGGGCACTCATGAGCGCCGTCACCATTTCGTTGGAAATGTCTGTGGGAATTGTCCCCCCAAGAATCTCAACGGCACCGTCGATGCCAACGGCGCACAAGCTCTGTCTTTCTCGCGCATAATCCATTACCGTGAAGAGCCGCCGGGAACCCACCATTTCCATTATCGGTGAGGGATTGAGATTGGCATCCGTGCACGCCGTACTCACCTCCCAGGTGGACAGGAGTTCCTTGCAAAGTAGATCGCCCTTGCGAATGCTCGAGACATGGGGTCCTTGGTCCTCCCAGCCTCGGGCCGATCGGTTGGCCCATCGTTCTAGCGCAGCACGCGCGCTCATGATCGCCTGTTCCATATTACGGTCGTGCACGGCGCTGTCCGTCTGCCTAGACATGTCCAGATATTCATACGGCCAGAACATTTCTGAGGCCCTTCCTTGCGCATGCAAGGCCTGCAAGTTCACCGCCTTGTTGGCACCTGTATCAAGCGTGGAAACCCATTCCAACGCCTCGACAAGCCTTCGCGTCGTTCTGTCAACGGCGTCGTCCAAGGCGTCCCTGAGAGCTCCGAAAGCAAGCAGAAGTTCGCGCGAAGGATTGTCAACTCTGGTCAGATGAGCTTGTACTTGCTTCGCCGTGGTGAAGACGTCGAAAGATGGTCCATTGAAATGGAAGGCTGTTGGATCGATGATCTCCCATTCGGCTCGATGGACGAGATTTGCCCCATGCCTGGCGAGTAGCTGCGTGGCATCCACGAGATTCTCATACTTCAAGGACATGACAGGAAGTGTCGTCTGGACGATTGACGCTGCTGTCGCCGAGAGTGACAGGATAGGTTCACTGCAGCGCGCATAGACCCGATCATTCCCGGTAACAACGAAAAGCTCTGTGGCCCTTTTCGAAAGACTTTCTGCGATAGATTTCCCGCCGTCGTCCTGGCTGACACTGTAGGGTGGCCTGATTGGCTCCAGAAAGCGTTGATCGATCTCACCTTCCCTGCGGAAGTCGAACGGCGTGCGGTTGAGAGGCTTCCTGATTTTCTGGACAAGGTCGCTGAACTTCCCCCACTCGACATGGAACCGACCGTCGAAGAGACGTATTTCCTTCAGCGCCCCGTCCTTTCCGCGATCGAATGGGTCCCAACGCGAGTAAAATCCACGGGGATTGCCAACACGCGCAACGAGTGGAGCATCCGAGTCGGACACCTCCTCGATAACGACTTCGGTTCTAGCCCTTCCAAACCTCTTTTCGTCGATTCTACGGTACGGCCGCCTGACGAGGATTGGATAGACAAAATCGATTTCCAGTGTCCGGCTCATGACCTCCTCCTGAGGCCAAGATACCGATGGCCGAAGCAAGGGAGAATGCCAGCCTCGCCGAGGCCCGGCTTGAACCGTTCCAAGCCGACATCGACGATGGGGCGGAAGGAATTCCTCCAGAGGCGTTTATGGATCACCATCCACGTTTCAGGGTAACGGCTTTCGAACGACTGCCTCGCGGAGGCATGCGCAGGATTGGCGTGGAGGACCTCACCGTCCCGGCTCTGAAGGCTCTCAGGTCCAGGTTGCGAGAGAGAGAGTGGCTGAAAGGGCGTACCCTGTCTCTGGATGAGATCATCCGAACGCTCTCGCCAGCAGCGCGGAAAGCAGCCTGCAGCCACCGATTGGTCCTGCCGGACCTCGGCAAGAGATTCGCCTCATTCTCAGAGGAGGTTGCCGCATTCGGCGGCGCGGACGCGGCGCTCGGTTACATCCTTCGCCTCGAGCTATCCAGAAGGGCGGTAGAAGAAGCGGAATCCCTGCTCAGGGACGTCTCCCATGCCGCCGTGGGCGATCCACTAGCGCACCCGTTCTGCGTAGAACCCCTGACGGGCGAGATCATCCTGCCGTCAGAAAGGGGCACGATCCATTGGGAAAGGATCCTTGCACCGCTTCTTGATACCGACCCGACATTTGGCCAACTCGTTGAGCGGTATTCCGACCTTGTCAGGGAATGGACGATCGATCCGAAGCCTCCCTTCATGTTCGGGACGAAATTCGAGAGATGGGCGGGCATCAATCCCGGTAGATTCGCCAGCTACGTCCTATGGAGTTGGGCCGATGTTGAGGTGGAGCTGAACCGCTTCATTGCCCGGCAGCCAGTTCGGTTCGTAGAAGGGGGTCCGCGCGAAACATGGAGGCTGCACGAAGCCGTCGCGGACCTTCTGGAGCGTCGGCCGACGCCCGAGAACCTGCGCGAGTTCCAGAAATGCGTCACCCAGTGGAACGCCATCCAGACGGCACAGGTCGCAAGGGTGGACCGGGGGACCATCGTGATCACGGATGGCAATGCGACCCGCGCGGACGTCGCCGACTGGTGCTTCCGGCACCTCGGATCCACTATCTCCCTCCACCTGGCTGTGGCGGAGGGACCGATTAGGGAGCCGACGCTTAACAATCCGCTTGGGACGAGTGCCTGAACAGCGAATCCCGGACGAAACACAGGATGGTTTCCGATTCCAGCACGCGGCGCAAGATGGCGAGGGATTGACACCAATTCAACCCGATCAAATCCTAGTTCTCGGCGTTCCGGGATCCCGGGCGCAGGACTGGAAGACAGGACTCAGAAGAATGAAGCTGCACCTCCTCACCCCCGCCGCGCTCGTCGCGATCCTTGCCGTCGCCTCCGCGGCCCATGCCGGTCCCAAGACGTTCGAGGGCGCCTACCTCGGCGTCGACGCCGGCGGCTCCGTATCCGGGACGAAGGCCAACTTCGGTGGCATCCACACAGACGTCTACGGCTCCGGCCTGGTCGGCGGCATCCATGGCGGTTACGGCGTCACGTTTGACAAGTTCTACGTCGGCGGCGAGCTGAACGGTTCGATCAGCAACGCCAAGACCGAGTTCCGCCAGGCTTCCGGGAAGGCGACCTTCGGTCGTGATTACGGCTATGGCATTGGCGGACGCATTGGTTACGTGTTTACGCCGAGCGTTCTCGGATACGGCCTTGTCGGCTGGGAGCGCGGTCACTTCAAGCTGAAGGAGCACGTTTCCGAGAAGCACTGGGCCAATGGCCTGAAGTTCGGTGCTGGCCTCGAGCATCTCGTCTCGGACAACGTCAGCGTGCGCGGCGAACTCTCCTACGTCGACTGGCGACATAAGGACCTGCGTGGGATCAAGACCCACGACGTCTCCGCCAAGCTCGGCGTCGGCTATCGCTTCTGACCCTTCGCGGGGACCGGACAGGGGGAAGGGGCGACCCTTCCCCCTGTCCCTTTGGGGCGGTGCCAATGGACGGTTCGATATCGGACGACGAGACTTTCATCGTCAGGTTCGAGGCCTATGAAGGCCCGATCGAGGCCTTGCTGGACCTTGCGCGGGCTCAGCGGATCGACCTCTCGCGGATCGACATGATCGAACTGGTCTCGCAATTCGAGGCCATCGTCGGGCGGGCCACGGCCCTGAAGTTGGAACTCGCCGCGGATTGGCTCGTCATGGCGGCGTGGCTTGCCTACCTGAAGTCGCGGGAAATGCTTCGCCGTCCGAAGGCGGAGGCGAGGGAGGAACCCGACGCAGACGCCCTCGCGTTCCATCTGCGTCGTCTCGATGCGGTGAAACGGGCAACCGAGGAAATCGTCGCCCGACGCCAGGTGGGCGTAGATTGGTTCGCTCCCGGCGGCGGAGCGCCCTCTCCGGCCGCGCGTCTTGGTGCCTCTTTCTACGAACTGCTCGTTGCCTATGCAAGGACCGTGTCTCGGGACACGGTCGAGGAACTTCCTGCGGACCCGCTCAAGCCGTTCGACCTCTGCTCGGTCGATGCCGCGCTCGGGACTGTTGCCAGGTCCATCCAGGGGAGGGACTGGACCGACCTCCTCGAGATCGTTCCACGGGCGGATGGCCTTCGTCTTCGATCGAACATCGCGACCCATCTTGTCGCCGCGCTCGAGCTCGCCAGGGACGGCAGATTGGAAATCGCCCAAGAACGCCAGGATGACCCTATCCTTATCCGGAAAAGGGAGCCTTCCCATGCTTAACCGCGCGCCGTCAGCCGGGGCAATGCTTGTGGAAGCTATCCTGCTGACGTCCACGGAACCCCTCGCGCTCGGCGATATCGCTGACCGCCTTCCGGATGGAATGGACGTTCGGTCAGCCCTGAGGGAGCTCGCCGAGGCCTACGACACACGATCCATCATGCTTGTGGAGGTCGCCGGAGGATGGTGCATCAGGACGCGCCCCGAACATTCAGACCTTTGTCGGCGCATCTTGCCCAGGCCCCTGAGACTGTCGAAGGCCGCCCTCGAAACGTTGGCGGTGATTGCCTACTTCCAGCCAGTCACCAGACCTGAGATCGAACGGATCAGGGGCGTCTCCCTCGCAAAGGGAACGATCGATATGCTCGTGTGGGCAGGGCTCGTGCGCCCAGGCCCGCGGCGGCAAACTCCTGGGAACCCGATGACCTTTCTCACCACGGATGCGTTCCTAAGGCAGTTCGACCTGCGGTCGCTGGATGACCTGCCCGGTATCGACGAGATGCGGTCCTCCGGCCTGCTAGCCGACCCGTCGGAAACCGGCGTCCACTTGCCCGACGCAAGGACGGAAGCAACCTAGTCATCAGGGATGGAAGTAGAGCGACGCAGGAATCGTCGCAGCATACTCGCATTCGTTCATGCGGGGCCGCCGACCGGACAGCTTCCCGATTTTCTAAGTCCTTGATCTTGCTTCTGTTCACGTGTGAACAGGACACAAAAACGCGCGGCTGGGAAGCGAGTGGATGCAACGAAAGCGGCCGCGCCAAGCCCTCCAGCCAGATTCACGCCTCAGTGGATTTCGCCGCGCCCTGTTCACGTGTGAACACGGACCGCAGCCTTCAATGCATCCTGGAACAATCTCGGACGTCCGTCGTTCGTCGAGATCATCGGTACGGCTTCAAGGAAAGTAGGACGGTGCGATGCATGGCCACGCAGGCCACGACGCCGAAACACGACCCGTCGTCGTAGTGGGGGGCGGGGTTCGCCGGCCTCGAGGTTGCGAAGATACTCGGCAAGGCGGGCATTCGCGTCGTACTGATCGATCGTCAGAACCATCACCTCTTCCAGCCCCTCCTCTATCAGGTGGCTACGGCGGCCCTGTCGGCCACTGACGTGGCCGAACCGATCCGCTGCATCGTCAGGCCTTACCGGACAATCGAAGTGCTTCTCGAGGAGGTCGTAGGCATCGATGCGCCGGCTCGCGAGGTCATGTTTTCCTCCGGCCGTCGCCTTGGCTTCCGGTACCTCGTGCTAGCCCCCGGCGCGCGCACATCCTATTTCGGCCATGAGGAATGGTCAGTCGTTGCCCCCGGTCTCAAGACCATCGAGGATGCGCGGCAGCTGCGCTCGCGCCTTCTACTCTCCTTCGAGCACGCGGAGCGCTCGGAGGATCCGCGAGAAAGAAAGCGACTGATGACCATCGCGATCATCGGCGGAGGTCCGACCGGCGTGGAACTGGCTGGATCCATAGCCGAGCTCAGTCGCTTCACGCTGGCGCGCGACTTTCGAAACATCCAATCCCGGAACACGCGGATCATGCTGGTCGAGGGCCAACCCAGACTGCTCGTCGGCTTCTCAGACAAGGCGGCAAGCTTTGCCCGCAGACGGCTCGAGCGCCTCGGTGTCGAGGTTCGCACTGGCTGTCTGGTTGATTACCTCGGGCCAGGAGAACTCGGAATTGCCGGCGAGCGCCTGCCGGTCGGTCTCGTTTTCTGGGCAGCAGGTGTCCAAGCTTCGCCTTTGGGCGCCGCCACAGGTGGGCGTACCGACAGGACCGGGCGTGTCTTCGTCGAGCCGACGCTGGAGGTGTCTGGCGTTCCGGGGATCTTCGCCCTTGGCGATGTCGCCCACTGCCGTGACGCTGACGGTCGACCGCTTCCGGGCCTTGCCCAAGTTGCCCGACAGCAAGGTCTCCACCTCGGGCGCGGCCTTGTCGCCGCAATCAGGTACGGACGGGCGCTGGAACCCTTCGTCTACGGCAGCCGGGGCAACACTGCGATCGTCGGCCGTCACGCCGGAGTCTTCGAACTAGGTCGACTGAAGATGACGGGATGGACCGCCTGGCTCGCATGGGCCGCCATCCACGTATACCTGCTTGTCGGTTTCCAGCACCGACTACTCGTGTCTCTCCAGTGGCTGTGGCGCTATCTCACATATGAGAGGGGTGCCCGGCTCATCGCTTTTCGCAACGACACCATTCCCCTGCCTGCGCGCGATAGCGTCGAAGAGCGATAGACCGGTCCCAATCCTTGGGGAAAATCTTGGCAACCTTATCGGTGTTTGCGAGTGGGACGAGAAGGACTTCCTTACCGTCAACGTCCGTGGACCTGATAGGCGCACGAAGGACTTTGAAGGCCATGAATTTAATCTACCTGTAGTCAGATTGAACGGATGCAAAGACAGAAGGGTTGAAATGGAAGAGGGGCCATGCGCGAAGACACAGCCCCTCCTGACCAAACCCTATGCGACAAAAGTGCAGTGAGACTGCACCTTAATTAACAACCACCTCCAGCCAGAGACGGCCACCCCAAGGCCGATAGACGGAGAGTTTCTCCCCCTGTCCCCATGACATCATCGACCTATCGCTGCCCCCTTTCGATAAACTCCCCAATCACCTCCCAAGGCTCCGGGGAGTAGGTGTCGAGATAGAGAACGAGCATCCTATCGCTTGCGGCACTTGTCGAGAGACACCCCGATCTGACTTTCAATTCTTCCGATGAAGTCTCTTGCTTTAGCGGCCAGAACTTCGTCGTCGGCATCCCGAGCAACTGCCATTACCTCGGCAGGAATTTTGCTCCACAAATGATAGCAGCCTTGGTCTCGACGGTTGTTCACTGCCTGAGACCAAATGGCAAAGGCGACAAGTGCGCCAGCTCCCAAAATGGAAAGATGTATCTTCATGCTGCCCCCACGGTCGGCTGTAGTTTGGTGTCACATCCCGGCAGGTAGTATGGCTGTTTCCTGAACAGCTCTGGTTTGAGTTTGTGCCAATCCTTCATCGCCGCAAGGGGGTGCCGTCTGGGATGTGGTGGACTTTTGAGAGGGTGGCGTAGTCTCCGGGTGTTGAAGCCCACAAAACGGGATTCGG
>Ga0207874_1001718_pt1 | contig 23486 bp, 18 predicted proteins | sample HigsolmetaAR201D_FD_184833 | JGI IMG/M metagenome (GOLD analysis project Ga0207874, IMG submission 184833) | Ionic liquid and high solid enriched microbial communities from the Joint BioEnergy Institute, USA - AR20-1-D (SPAdes) (version 2) ...
ACGCCGAAAAGAACTCACCGGCCGTGCTTAGAACTGCGGCATCACCGGTCGCCCATGCGGCGCCGGCGGGATCGGCCGGATCGTCGCCGTGGCCCGTGCGTTCCCCTCGGCTCGCCGTTTCGGCTTTGCAGCGACGCGCCCCGTCCGGCCGCTTTCGGACGGGACCGAGTATCGTCCGCATTCCCCCGGAACATCGGGTTGCAGGTCGCTTTGCGGCAAACCGGCGGCGAAGGAGCGTGAGCGTGGCAGAAGTCCAGGTCACCGCGCCGATGCACGGCACGGTCGAGAGCGTGGAGGCGAAAGAGGGGCAGGCCGTGGCGGCGGGCGGCCCGCTGGTGGTGCTGGAGGCGATGAAGATGCAGCACGTCGTCGAGGCGCCCACCGCCGGGATCGTGCGCCGGCTGCCGGTCGCGCCCGGCGACACCGTCGCCGAGGGCGACCCGGTCGCCTACCTGGAGCCCGCCGCCGTCGAGGAGCAGGCGCCCGCCGCCGAGGACGGGCGGCCGGACGGCACGGCGGCGGCGGAGGAGGAGATCAGGGAGGACCTCGCCGAGGTGATCCGGCGGCACGAGATCGGCCTGGACGCCGCCCGGCCCCAGGCCGTGGCCCGCCGGCGCGCCACCGGCCGGCGCACCGCCCGCGAGAACATCGCCGACCTGTGCGATCCGGGCACCTTCACCGAGTACGGCGCGCTGGTCATCGCCGCGCAGCGGCGCCGCCGCCCCGTCGAAGAGCTGATCGAGCGCACCCCCGCCGACGGCCTGGTGGCCGGGATCGGCGAGATCAACGGCCGCCAGGCGGTGGTCATGTCGTATGACTACATGGTCCTGGCCGGCACCCAGGGGGCGATGAACCATCTCAAAAAAGACCGCATGTTCGAGCTGGCGGCCCGGCGGCGCCTGCCGGTGGTGCTGTTCGCCGAGGGCGGCGGCGGACGGCCGGGCGACACCGACACCCCCACCGTCTCCGGCCTGGACACCATGGCCTTCCACCTGTTCGCCCGGCTCAGCGGGCAGGTGCCGCTGGTGGGCATCGCCGCCGGGCGCTGCTTCGCCGGCAACGCCGCCCTGCTGGGCTGCTGCGATGTGGTCATCGCCACCGCCGACGCCAACATCGGCATGGGCGGCCCGGCGATGATCGAAGGCGGCGGGCTCGGCAGCTACACCCCCGAGCAGATCGGCCCGATCTCGGTGCAGGTCCCCAACGGGGTGGTGGACCTGCCGGTCGCCGACGAGGCCGAGGCGGTCGCGGTGGCCCGCCGTTACCTGTCCTACTTCCAGGGCCCGGCACCGCAGTGGGACGCGCCGGACCAGCGGCGGCTGCGGTCCCTGATCCCGCAGGACCGCCGCCGCGTCTACGACGTGCGGGCGGTGATCGAAACCCTCGCCGACACCGGCTCGGTGCTGGAGCTGCGCAAAGGGTTCGGCGCCGGGATCATCACCGCGCTGGTGCGCATCGAGGGCCGCCCCTACGGGCTGATCGCCAACAACCCCGCCCACCTGGGCGGCGCCATCGACCGGGACGCCGCCGACAAGGCCGCCCGCTTCCTGCAGCTGTGCGACGCCCACGGCCTGCCGGTGGTGTCGTTGTGCGACACCCCCGGCTTCATGGTCGGCCCGGACGCCGAGCAGACCGCCACCGTGCGGCATTTCTCCCGCCTGTTCGTGACCGGCGCGCACCTGCGGGTGCCGATCTGCATGGTGATCTTGCGCAAGGCCTATGGGCTGGGCGCCCAGGCGATGGCCGGCGGCAGCCTGCGGGTGCCGCTGGCCACGGTGGCCTGGCCGACCGGGGAGCTGGGCGGCATGGGGTTGGAAGGGGCGGTCCGGCTGGGGTTCCGCCGGGAACTTGAGGCGATCGCCGACCCGGCCGAGCGGCAGGCGACCTTCGATGCGCTGGTGGCGGCCGCCTACGAGCAGGGCAAGGCGCTGAACGCGGCCACCGTCTTCGAAATCGACGACGTGATCGACCCGGCCGACACCCGGCGCTGGATCACCACAGCCCTGCGCGACGTCCCCCTGGAGTCCGCCCGCCGCGCCTTCATCGACACCTGGTGACGCATCCCCGCGGCGCGGAACCGCCACGGCACCGGAATGAGGAAACGGGTGTCAGCGCCGTCTGCCGGGGTAGTGGCCCTCTGCACCGCCTCTCCCGGCGCACCGGAAGGTGCGTGAGACGGGCCCGCTGAGATCGACCACCGGGCTGATTCCCAGGGCCGCCGCGAACGCGGCGGCCCTGGCCGGTCTACGCCTGCCAGAACTTTGCAGCCGTCTTCCGGCCGGCCGGGCCCATCGACCGCGGTGGGCGTCTTCGGCAGGAGGCACGGCCGGTGGCGCCTGGCTGCCGCGTGCGCCGTCGCCGGTCGCGGACACGAACCCGCCGGGACGCCTGGGCCGCCGCATCTGCGAACCGCTCTTCTCCGAACGCGTTTCGTGCTCGGACCGGCCGGGCCGTCCGGAGCGGAATAGACGGTCTTGTGCAGCAAAGAGCGGAACCTTCACAAGAGCGCAAGAAGTCTTATCTGCGAAAGTTGCTGGTAGTGGCGTTGTCCGGCCCGGTAGCGTTGCGCCGCGGCCGGCGATGATCGCCGCCGGTCCGGCGGCCCGTTGGAGGTTTCCGTGTACCACCCGCCCCCCGCTCCGCCTCCCGGTTTTCCGCCACCGGGTTTCCCGCCTCCGCCGGGACCCGTGCTGCCGCCCGTGCCGCCACGGCGCAGATGGCCGGGCAGGCTGATGACGCTCTTCGTCGTCCTGGTCGTCGCCATCGTCATCGTGTCCGTGGTGGCGCTGGTCAAGGCGGTGAGCGGTGGCGGGTGCGGCACCGGTGGGATCACGCTGAACCTGGTCACCTCCCCGGAGAAGGCGGGGATCGTCCGCCGGGCGGCTGAGGACTACTCCGGCCGCGAGGTGGACGGCCGGTGCGTGCACGTCGCCGTCCAGGTCAAGTCCTCCGGCGAGGCGATGAGCGCGCTGGCGCGCGGCTGGGACGCCCAGACCGACGGGCCGGTGCCGGATGTGTGGTCACCGGCCGGCTCCGGCTGGGTCACCCTGCTGCGGCACCGGCTCGCCCAGTCCGAACGCCGCCTGGATCTGCTGCCGGAGCGGAGCCAGGGGATCGCCGCGGCGCCCCTGGTGATCGCCATGCCCAAGCCGATGGCGCAGGCCCTGGGCTGGCCGGACCGGGAACTGGGCTGGTCGGACCTGCTGAAGCTGGCGCGCGACCGGCGGGGCTGGGGCGCGGTCGGGCACCCGGAGTGGGGAGAGTTCCGCATGGGCAAGACCAACCCCGGCTTCTCCACCTCCGGGCTGAACGCCACGGTCGGGGCCTACTACGCCGCCGCGGGCAAAACCAGCGGCCTGACCGCCGCCGACCTGCGGCGCGCCGGCGTCCAGGCGGCCGTGCGGACCCTGGAGAACTCCGTCGTCCACTACGGCGACACCACGCTGACCTTCCTGGAAGGGCTGCAGCGCGCCGACGACGCCGGCGCCGGGCTGTCGTATGTGTCGGCCGTGGCGGTGGAGGAGATGTCGGTCCACTACTACAACCAGGGCAACCCCACCGGGGACCCGGCCCAGGCCGGCAAACACCCCAAGCCGAAGACGCCGCTGGTGGCCATCTACCCCAAGGAAGGAACGCTGGTCTCCGACCACCCCTATGTCATCTTGCGCACCATCGCCCCCGGCAAGCGCCGCGCCGCCGAGGACTTCCTGTCCTACCTGCGCGGTGAGCGGGTGCAGCGGGCCTTCCGCGCCGACGGCTTCCGCGGCTTCGACAACCGGCCCGGCGAGGTGATCAAGGAGGCCGACGGGCTGCTGCCGGACCGGCCGCGCAAGACGCTCGCCCCGCCGGACCCCGAGGTGCTGGACGGGGTGCTGCGCAGCTGGGAGTCGCTGCGCAAGCGGGCCAACGTGCTGTTCCTGGTGGATGTGTCCGGCTCGATGGCCGAACCGCTGCCGGGCACCGGCCGCACCAGGATGCAGCAGGCCCAGCGCGCGCTCCGGCAGGCCGTCGACGACTTCGTCGCAGTGGACCGCGTGGGACTGTGGGAGTTCTCCACCGATCTGGGCGGCGGCCGCGACTACCGCCCGCTCGTCCCGATCAGACCGATGAGCACCCCCGGGCACCGGGAGCGGCTGCGCGAGCAGATCGCCGCACTGCGCCCGCGCGGCGACACCGGGCTGTACGACAGCACGCTGGCGGCCTTCCGGCACGTGCGGGCCGCCCGCCAGGACGGGGCGATCAACTCGGTGGTGGTGCTCACCGACGGCCGCAACGACGACCCCGGCGGCGGGCTGTCGCTGGAGGAACTGCTGAAGGAGCTGGACGGCGCCGACGGAGTGCGGATCTTCACCATCGCCTACGGCGCCGGAGCCGACGGCGGGGCGCTGAAGAAGATCTCCGAGGCCACCGACGCCGCCGCCTACGACTCCCGCGACCCGGCCACCTTGGACAAGGTGCTGACCCAGGTGGTCTCCAACTTCTGAGCGGCGGCGCTCAGCGGGCCACCCGGCGGCCGGGTGGCCCGCGCGGCCGGGGATTGGCTACCTTCCGGCGCGGAGGTACCGGGAATGCCGAAGTTCTCGATGGTCCTGGGCGGCTATGACCCGCGGCAGGTGGACGAGATGGTGGCCAAGCTGGAGGGCACACTGGGCCGTGCCCCCCTGCAAGGGCCGCCGGTCACCCTCAAGCTGCTGGAGTGGACCAGCTTCAGCGTCGCGCTGCGCGGCTACGACCGGTTCGAGGTGGACGGGGCGATGCGCCGCTACCGCCGGGAACTGGCCGCGCTGGAGGGCGTGGAACTGACCGACGACGAGCCGGACGGCGGGCTGAGCCTGGTGCTCGGCGAGCCCGAACCCGAGCCCGGGCACGAGCCGGAGCACAGGAGCGGGCCCGAGCTCCAGCGGCTGCACCTGCCGCTGGAGCTGCGCGAGGAGATCCGCCGCGAGCACGGCCTGGCGGTGCGCTGGCGCGGCTATGACCGCCACCAGGTCGAGCAGTTCGTGGTGCGGATATGGGGCCGCCTGGGCCGCTACTCCCTGCGCGCCTACCGCATCGAGCCCGAGCCGCTGGAGGACCGGGAGCTGGACGAGGCCGCCTTCGACATCGTGCTGCGCGGCTACGACATGGCCGCGGTCCACCGCATGCTGGCCGATTACCGGCGGCGGCTGACCGGGCGCTGACCGCCGGCGGGATCAGTCCTCTGCCTTCTTGAGCTCCTTCTTCTTGCGGCGCTTGACCGTCACGCCGCCCCAGAAGGAGAAGCCGCCGACCACCACCTTGGGCGCCCCGGGCGCGCCCGGCCCGGTGGCCTTGTCGTCGAAGGCGCCCATGATGCCCAGCCCCCGCACGGTGACCTCCAGGTCCTCGGGGACGATGACGTCGATGCCGCCCATGATGGCGAAGGCGTTGATCCGCAGTTCCGGCTCGCTGAAGCGGGCCTCGGTCAGGTCGATCGTCCCGCCGCCCCAGAAGGCGAACCCGGTGAAGCGGCGCGGCGCCGTCCAGGGCCCCCGCCGCTTGAACTCGCTCATGATCGCGATACCGGTCCGGGAGGTGGGCTCGCCACCGGTGATGCGCTGGCCGGGCGGCACGGGGCCGAAGGCGGGCACGGCGCCGCCCGGCAGGTCGCGGGTGAGCGCTTCCAGCTCCCCATAGGTACGGGCGGTGTAGGCGGCGGTCAGCCGCTCCTCCAGTTCCTCGAGGTTGATCCGGCCGTCACCGGCGGCCTCGCGCAGCCTCTGGGCCACCTGCTCGCGATCGGCGTCGGAGGCCCGCAGATCCCGCGGGTCGGCGGGGATCCGGCGGTCGGGAAGATCGGTCATGGCCCTACCGTAATTCGGGCGTGTCGCGGTTTCGAGTGCGGTGCGGTCACCGGCCGGCTCCGGACGGGCACCCCTTCCCCGGACGAGCGTGCGCCCCGGCGCCGGCGGGCGGCCCGTGCGCCCGCCGGAAAGGAGGACGCGCGTCCGGCGGCCCCGCGGGAAGCCGCCGGCGCACGCGGTCATCCGGGACGAGCGGGCTCAGGCGCCGCTGAAGTAACGGCGGGGGTTGCCCACCAGCATCTGCTCGATCTGGGCCTCACTGACCCCGGCGGCGCGCAGCGCGGGCAGCACGTCCCGGCCGATGTGCCCGTAGTGCCAGTTGGGGGCCATGCTGCGCAGCGACTCCGGGTCGGGGCCGAACCAGTCCATGTAACAGCTGGCGTCATGGCTGAGCACCATCCGGTCGGCGTACCCCCGCTCGCACAGCGCCGCGACGGTGGCCACGCGCTGCTCGGTGGGGTTGAACACATCCAGCCCGAAGCGGTCCATCCCCAAGATCGCGCCGGTGTCGGCCAGCTCCATCAGGTAGTCCAGGTCGTTGCTGTCGCCGGCGTGGCCGATGACGACCTTGGAGGGGTCCACGCCCTCCTTGCCGAGCAGCTCCAGCGCCGGCCGTCCGGTCTGCGCGGCGGCCGAGGTGTGCACGGTGATCGGCGCCCCGGTCTCCCGGTGGGCGGCGGCCACCGCGCGCAGGATGCGGGTGACGCCGGGGGTCAGGCCCTGGGCCTCCACGCAGCACTTGAGGAAGGCCGCCTTGACGCCGGTGTCGGCGATGCCCTCGGTCAGGTCGCGCACGAACATCTCCACCAGCGGCTCCGGGCCGCCCAGCAGCGTGTCCGGGCCGCGGTAGTGCAGCTGGAAGGGCAGCTGATCGTAGGAGTACAGGCCGGTGGCCACGATGATGTTCAGCTCCGGCACCTGCTCGGCGATGCGCTGGATGCGCGGGATGTAGCGGCCCAGCCCCCACACCGTCGGGTCGGCGATCGTGGAGACCCCCTGCGCGGCCAGGTCGCGCAGCTTGGCCACCGCGTCGGCGACCCGCTCCTCCTCGTCCCACCAGCCGCCGAGGCCGTAGTTGTGCACATGCTCGGTGGACAGGACGAACACATGCTCGTGCATGTACGTCCGGCCCAGTGCGGCGACGTCGACGGCGCCCCTGACGGTCTCCACGGTGGTCATGTCCGCCTCCTCGCGTACCGACTAGTCGGTACCTGGCAAACTTAGGGGGAGCGCAGGCGCAGTGGCAGGCTTTTCGGCACATCGAGCGAGCGGAGCTTTCCGGACCGGCGGCGGGAGGGCGGGGGCATGGCCGGTGACAGACGGCCCGCCGGCGCGCGGACGTCGCCGACGGAGCGGCGCATCCTGGCCGCCGCCGTGCACCTGTTCGCCGAGCACGGCTTCGACGGCACCTCCGTGCAGCAGATCGTGGAACGGGCCCAGATCACCAAGGGCGGCCTCTACCACTACTTCGGCTCCAAGCAGGACCTGCTGCAGGAGATCTACCAGTCGCTGATCAGCCGCCAGCTGCAGGACCTGGAGCGCATCCTGGCGGCCGGGCTGGACCCGCCCGCCACCGTGCGGGCGGTGATCGAGGCGCTGGTGATCTCCACCGCCGAGCACATCGACGAGGCCAAGGTCTTCGCCCGGGAGCTGAACCGCCTCGACCCGGCCCGCCTGGCCGCGGTGCGCGCCGAGCGGCGCCGCTACCACACCGCCTTCCGCGACCTCATCGAACGGGGCCAGCGCGAGGGGGTGTTCTCCCGCGTCGCCCCCGCCGACACCGTGACGCTGATCGTCTTCGGCATGGTCAACGAGATGCCCCGCTGGTACCGGGCCGACGGTCCCAAACCCGCCTCCCGTTTCGCCGCCGAGGTCGCCGACTTCGTCCTGACCGCCCTGCGGCCCCGCTGAGCGGGCCCGCCCGGCCGGGGAAACGGTCCGGGGCCCGCGGACGTGCTGCGAGCCCCGGCGCGAAGGGGATCCTCGGGCGGATCAGACGGTGGTGACGACCTGCTCGTAGTCCAGGCGCGGGTTGCGGTCGAACCAGGCGTTGGGGCCGGGCTTGCCGACGTTGACCACGGCGATGGCCCGGTGGCGGCCGTCGGGGAAGAACTCCGCAGACAGGCCGTCGGCGTCGAAACCGGTCATCGGGCCGGCCGCCAGCCCGGCGGCGCGGATGCCCACGATCAGGTAGCCCAGCTGGATGGCGGCGTTGAAACGGGCCGCACCGGCCCGGGCCTCGGGGTCGGCGAAGGCGTCCTTGGCGTTGGGGGCGTGCGGGAACACCGTCGGCAGGTGCTCGTGGAAGTCGTTGTCGGCGGCGACGATCAGCGTCAGCGGCGCGGTGGCGGTCTTGTCCCGGTTGCCCGGGGACAAGTGCTTGATCAGCCGCTCGCGGGCCTCCTTGCTGCGCACCGCCACCAGCCGCAGCGGCTGGGAGTTCATCGCGGTGGGCCCCCACTTCACCAGCTCGTAGATCGCCCGCACCTGCTCGTCGGTGACCGGTTCGTCGGTGAAGGCGTTGGCGGTGCGCGCCTGGCGGAACAGCAGGTCCTGGGCGAAGGGGTCCAGGGCCAGCTCCTGCGCGGCGGTGTCGTCCTGCACGGTGGGTGCCGTCATATCGCAAACCTTCTGGCTCTAGAGGTTCGGGATCGTCCTCACGAAACGAGTTGAAGTTTCAACTCATTCCGGCGCTCTGAGTAAGCTCGATCACACCTCGCGGGCCGGGGCGCGGACGCTACGACCAGGGCAGGGCGTGCACGCCCTGGCCGACGCCGACCGCCAAGGCGGCGACGCCCAAGAGCACCAGACCGGCGAAGACCGACCAGCGCCCGGCCTGATAGCCCACCGGGACCAGCGCGTTGCGCCGGCCCCGCACCGGCCAGGGGTCGCGCAGCGGGGCGGTGCCGGGCACCTCCTCGTCGATCTCCAGCGGCGGGACCGGCGCCCCCTTCCGGCCGGCAGAAGGCAGCCCGGTCACCCAGCCGAGCAGCCCGGCCACCTCGGCCGGGTCGGTGTCCAGGCCCGAGCCGAAGTAACGCACCCGCCCGGCCAGCTGGTCCAGCGCCCGGATCGCGTTGCCCAGCCCCGCCTCCTGCAGCCAGCGGCGCACCCGCTCGCCCGCCTCCCGCCCGGACAGGCCCTCCAGGCCGGCCAGCGAGCGGCCGACCATGGTGGTGCGCAGCAGGTCGATCTTGGTCAGCACCACCGCCACCCGCCGCTGCCGGCCCCGGTCCGGACGCGAACGCAGCTCGTTGAGCACCCGCTGCAGGGTGTCGGCCGGGTCCTCCTCCGACGACGGCGCCGCCTGCTCCACCGCGGCCCGCTCCTCCTCGCTCAACGCCCGCCGCACCACCGGCAGCGCGAACGGGTCCACCACGAACAGCAGCGCCTCGCCGTGGTCGAGATAGCGCAGCGACTCCACCTCCCCGGCCCCGGTGAAATGCTCGCCGGCCGGGTCGAACAGGTAGAGGATGCGGTGCCCGGCGCCGGGCAGCTCCACATCCACCATGGTGGCCAGCGGCAGCTCCGGGCCGGTCTTGGCCAGCCGCCCGCCGCGCTGGAACTCCCGCATCGCGCTCGCGTACGCCTGCGCGTGCCGCCGCTCGACGAAGGCCAGCGCGCCGTGCGCGGCGCGGGCCCGCGCGTGCAGCGCCCGGATGGCCAGGAACATGAACGTCGTCTTGCCCGCCGCCGGCCCCCCGACGAACGGCAGCGGCTCCACCCGCACCCGCCCGATCCGCTCCGGCAGCCGCCCGTTGCAGTGCGGGCAGTAGGCGGTCAGCCGGTAGCGGCCCAGCGGGATCGTGGTGGGCAGCCGCGCCCCGCACCGGCACACGTGCCGGAAGGCCCCGGCGGTGCCGGGCACCAGCCGCCGGTGCCGCAGCCCGCAGCCGGGACACTCATACACCGGCAGCGCGATCTTCTCGTAGCAGAACGGGTGCGGGCAGGTCTGCAGGATCCGCCCATAGGCCATGAACGCCCGCTCCAGCAGGCCCAGCGTCGCCACGCACACCAGCCACCCGCCCAGCCCGACCACCGCGACCAGGCCGTAGCAGGCCGTCAGCGCGGCGCCGATGACCGTGGCCGGCAGCGCCGCCAGCGCGATCCCGGCCACCAGCGCCAGCCACACCGGGATGAGGAAGTAACCCCACAGGCCGCCCAGCAGCACCCGGGTGACCTTGACGATCGCGGTGCGGGCGGTCTGCCAGGCCCAGGGCACGACCACCCGCGTCATCGCCCACCAGTCCAGCCACACCTGGCCCAGCAGGTAGTGCCGGTAGGCCACCTCGGGCACCGGGACGGGCGAGGGCCCTTTGGCGGTGATGGGCGCCAGCGTCCGCCACGCCTGCAGGTAGACGAACCCCAGCACCACGGCCCCGGCGCTCAGCAGCGTCAGCGTGAACAGCACCGGGAAGATGACGATGAAGCCCAGCCACATGGCGCCCAGCCACAGGGCCACCAGCAGGAACGCGATGACGGCGGGCACCGCCTCAGCCCTCCTCGCCGCCGGCCAGCAGTCTGCGCAGCTCGGCGCGCAGCTCCGGCTCCTGGCGCAGGTGCGACTCCAGCTGCCGGGAGGCCATCCAGCCCCCGGCGGCCGAACGCGCCCACGCCTCCAGGCGGGGCTCGCTGACCCCGGCCCGCCGCAGCCGCAGGGCGATCTCGACCAGCTCGTTGCGCTGCCCGGGCCCGAAAGCCGGCCGCCCCCAGATCCGCCGTCCCCGCGGCTCCATCCACCGCCCGGCCAGCCGGGCGCGGACCGGGGCGGAGGCGGCGGCCAGCACCGCCGCCCGGAAGCGGGTGTCGCGGCGGGCCAGCCGCCGGGCCGCCCAGGTGAAGGCGGTCCGGCACAGCTGCGGGTCGGCCTGGCCGGCGGCCGCGTGCACCACCTCCAGTTCGGCGGCGGCGGTGTCCGGCTGCGCGGCGCCGACGGTCTTGGCGTAGGCGATCAGCACCGCGGCGTCGCGGGCGGCGCGCGCCTGCGGTTCGAAGGCCGCCAGCACCTGCCCGGCCACCCGCAGCAGCACCGGGTCCTCCAGCGCCAGCTCGCCGTCCACCGCCGCCTGCCGGAACGTCCGCGACGGCAGCGCCGCCAGCGCCGGGTAGCGGGGCACCAGCTCCTCGTAGGCGTCCAGCAGCGCGCCGCACTCGGCCGCCGACGCCGGCACCGCCCACACCTCGCGCAGCACCGCGTCCACCGCCGCCGACTGCGATGCGTCCAGCCGCAGCAGCGCGCCGGTCACATCCACCCGGCGGTCCCGGTGCCGGCGCCCCACCGACGCCAGCACCGCCAGCCCCACCTCGGGCGCCTGCGACCAGTCCCGGGCCTGCAGCAGGTCGCAGGCCCGGTCGGTGAGCAGGGCGGCGCGCCCGGCCGCATCGGCCTGCGCCAGCCCGGCGATCACGCCGTCGGTCAGCCGCTCCCGCCAGGGGGCGGGCACCGCCGTCAGCGCCTCGGCCAGGTCGCCGGCGCCGCGGCGGGCGCACCGGACGGCGGCGGCGCGCACCTCCTCGGCGGCCGGCGGGACGCCGGCCCGTACGGCCGCCGCCACCAGATGCCCCACCCTCGTCAGGTCGGCGGCCTGCCGCAGCGCCTGCGTCAGCTGCGGCTCCAGCCGTTCCAGCGCCTGGGCCGACAGTTCAAAGCGCGGCAGCCGGCCGGCCAGGCCGGGGTCCTGCAGCGCCAGCATCGCGCAGCGCTCGGCGCACCGGTCGGCGACCTGCGCCGCCTGCACCCGCCGCGCCCAGGTGTGCATCGCCAGCGCCAGGTCGAACCCCACCGCCGGCAGCGCCGGCACCAGCTCCGGCCACACCCACTCGGGGACGCGCCCGCCGTGGCGGGTCAGCAGCTCGGCGGCCGGCTTCTCCTCCTCGGGGGAGGGGGCGGTGCGGCCCCGGCACAGCGCCAGCAGCGCCGCCGCCCGCTCCAGCGCCGGCGCCAGCGCGGCCTTTTCCGCGCCGCCGTCTTCGCCGTCGAGCTGGACGGTGACCAGCTCACCGAGCGCGTCCAGCCCGGCGAAATCGGCCTCCCGCCAGCAGTCCGCCACGGTGCGCGCGAACCGGCTGCCGCCGTCTCCGGCGGCGGCCCGCCCGGCCTTCTCCTCCCGGGGCTCCTTTTCGTCCAGGAAGAACGCCGGGTCGTCGGGGCGGACGGCCGACCACACATCGGGCGTGGTGCCCACCACCCGGTGCGGCGTGCCGGCGGGGTCGGCGGTGAAGGTGGTGAACGACAGCCGGGCCGCCACCGCCGCCGGCAGCGAATACGACAGCACCGCGATCCAGTGCACGATCGGCTCGGCGTCCCGGCACACCAGCACCAGCCTGCCGTGCCCGCGGTCCAGCGCCGCCACCGCCGTGTCCACCAGCCGCACCAGCAGGGGGTAGGAGTTCTCCGCGGCCAGCCGTTCGGCGAGCGTCTCGGGGGAGACGCCCGAGCCGGGCGGCAGGTCCTCCAGCGGGGCCAGCTCGCCGTCGCCCGGCTGCTCGGCCCAGATCTCCGCCTGCCACAGCTCGATCGGCCGCAGCCCCTCCAGCTCCTCCGGCTCGGCCACCACCGCGTGCGCGAAGAAGTTGCCCTGCCGGCCCGAATAGTCCTGGCCCAGGTAGCGCGAGCGCACCAGCAGCGCCCGCCCGCCCACCCGGTCATAGGACAGTGCCACCGGGAAACGCTCCAGCTCCTTGGGGGTCGGCGACAGCGGCGCATCCGGCGGCGGCCGGTAGGCCATGAACGGGGTCACCGCCGCCCGCACGCCCGGCGGCAGGCCGGGCGTTTCGGCCACGAACTGAAACCCCGAACGGCCCGTCGGGCCCTTGCGCGCCGAGGTGTAGTGCAGTTGCCAGGCCACCTGTCAGCTCCCGTTCCCGTTCGCCCGGCCGCGCGTGCCCTCCAGCATGCCGAACCGGTGCAGCAGCCACAGCAGCGGATCCTCCACCCGGTGCGGGCGGACCCCGCCGGCGCCCACCCGGCCGTCGCTGGGCATCCCGCCCAGCGCCGAGACCCCGAACAGCGCGTACTCGGCGTACTGCTGGCGCAGGTACACATCCAGCTGCCCGGCCTGCCACTGGTGCAGCAGCCCCCGCACCTGGGCGTCCACCGCCTCCCGGTCGTCCAGGTCCAGCGTCCCCGGCGACGGGCGGGTGCGGTGCAGCGCCGACTGCACCGCCAGCGCCGGGGCCAACGCGTCGATCTTGGTCAGCGCCACCGCCACCGGCACCTTCAGCCGCTCGCCGGTCCGCAGCTCCCGCCGCTGCCGCAGCGCCTCGGTGACCCGGGCGATCACGTTGATCGGCTCGGCGTCGGGGTCGGGCGGCGTGGCCGGCAGCAGCGCGGCGGCCTCCTCCCGCAGCGCCGCCCGCGCCCCCGGCAGCTCCAGCGGGTCCACCAGGAAGATGATCGCGTCGGCCGCCTCCAGGTAGCGCAGGTGCAGATCGCGCACCTCCCGGCTGCGCAGGTCCTCCCCGGCGGTGTCGAACAGCACCAGCACCAGCGACTCGGTGCGCTCGCGGCCCAGCCGCAGCCTGCTCGGCAGCCGGCGGCGGGCCTGCCGGGTGCGGGTCAGCAGGTACACCAGCGGCTCGCGGGGCGCGGTCGCGGCGCTGGTGGTGGTGGGCAGCAGCCGCCGCTCCTCATACAGCGGCCGGGCGAAGTCCCGCTTGTAGCGGTCGATGGTGCGGTCGTCGCAGGCCACCAGGGAGGCGTCCAGCTCGGTGCCGACCCGGTTCATCAGCTCATGCAGCAGCACCGCGATATAGGTGCTCTTGCCGGCGTTCTTGGCGCCCACCAGCGCCACGATCCGGCCCGGGGTCTCGCAGTAGGCCGCCGGCAGCGGGTTGTGGCAGTGCGGGCACACCCGCCGCGTGCTGACGCGCCCGCAGGAGGGGCACTCGGCCCGGCTGCGCCGTCCCGGCGCGGTGAACACCGGCGGCAGCGACGCCCCGGCCGTCGAGCCGGTGTAGGCGGCCAGCCGCTCATCCAGCACCGGGTCGCAGCCCTGGCCCCGGCCCGCCCGGCCCATGCAGCGGAAGGCGATCTGCTGGCGGGGCACCTCGGCGAAGCAGTAGGGGCAGGTGATCGGGCGCATCCTCACCTCAGGGTCTGGCGGCTGCGGACCGGGGGGTCGATCAGTTCGATGGACTCATCGTCGGCGAAACAGCGAAGCCAGTATGGCCCCGATCCGCCGGGCGCCGGCACCGAAAGCTCACCGGGGACCGGCACCTGCTCCCAGGTCCCCAGCACCCGGCCGTCCTCGGGCCGCTGCGGCTCCACCTGGCCGTCCCGGTGCACCAGGGTCAGGCGCGCCACCTGCAGCGGGTGCGGCGCCGACAGCCGGACCGTCAGCGACCGCCGCCACGGCGGCCCCGAGCGCCGCAGGTCGTAGCGGACCCGCCGGCGGGCCGGCAGCGTGGTCTGCGCCGCCGGTCCCACCACCCGCGCGCCCTGCCGCATCCCGGCCGCCGCGACCGCCACCGTGACCGGCTGGTCCGCCGGCACCGGCAGGTGGATCCCGCCGCCGGACTCATAGGCGGCGCGGGTGACCGTCAGCCGTTCCTCGCGGGGGGCGGACGCGCCGACCCGGTAGGTCAGCTCCACCTCCGCCACCTCCTCGGGCCAGTCGAACCCGACGTGCACCCTCTCCCCGCGCCGCTCGGCCACCAGCGCGGCCGGCGGAGGCAGGTTGACGTGCCGGTGGCAGGCGCCGATCGCCGCCAGGTCCCCCGACACCGTGACCGCCAGCAGCCACCCGCCGCCGTCCGGGCGCAGCATCAGCCCCCGGGAGGTGGGCGCCGCCGGCACTCTGCGGCCCGCCTGCAGCGCTTTGGCCGCCGGCAGCAGCGTGCCCACCGGCCAGGGCGGCGGCGCCTCCAGCATCAGGATCTCCACGGTGCCGCCGGGCGGGTGGGGGAAGCACAGCAGGGTCCGCGCCGGGTCCGCCGGGTCGGTCTCCACCGTCCACTCGCGCACCGGCTCGGGCGGGGCGTTCGGGGTGACCGAGGCCGTCACCCCCGGCGTCATCGTCTCCCGGCCCTCGCCGTCCAGGTAGACGGCGGCGATCCGGTAGTGGCAGGGAACCCCGTTGGGCACCTGCTCGCGGAAGCCGTCGCGTTCGGCCGCGACCGGCCGGCCCTCCCGCAGCACCACGATCCGCGCGGCGCCCGGCGGGGCGATCCAGCGGCCGGTCACCACCCCGTCGCCGGCCACCAGCTCCAGCGACTGCACCTCCGGGCGCACCACGACCGGATCCGCGCAGGTGATCGGCGCGTCCGCGGCGCCGCGCCGGGCCACCACCCCGTAGTACAGCGGCACGTTGACCGGCGGGTCCGCGTCGAACGCCCCGGTGGCCTCTGCGACCGCGGCCACCGTCTCCCCGTCGCCGTCCCCGCCCGGCGGGCGGCCTTGGCACCGCACCACCCGGTAGGTGATCTCGCCCACCGCGGACGGGCTGGGCGCCCAGTCCAGCCGCACCCCCGTCCCCTCGGCGACCGCCCGCAGGCGCGGCACCGGACGGGGCGGCAGGCGCCGCTGGTGCTCGGCGGCGCCCGGCAGGTCGCGCACCAGCGCCAGCGCGTCGGCCAGCATCCGCCAGGCCCGGTCGGCGTCGGTCTCGGCGGTGGCCGCCTCCCGCAGCCGCACGGCCGCCGCCACCCGCTGCCGGGCCTCCTCGGCCAGCAGCTCGGCCTCCTCCGGCAGCTCGGAGCCGGCCAGCTTCTCGCCCAGCAGCGCCGCCGCGTACACCTCCCCGGCGTCCAGCAGCGCCCGCAGCCGCGCCGCCACGCCGCCGCCGGGGCCGTCCTCGCGCAGCACCGCGAACACCAGGCGGCGCGCATCGGCCGGCTCGATCCCCAGGTCCTGCACCGCGTGCCGCAGCAGGGCGCCCTGGGAGGCCCGCTGGCGGTGCCGTTCCCGCAGCCGCTCGGCCAGGTCGTAGCAGATCAGCGCATCCGGTGGGGCCTCCCGCAGCGCCACCAGCACCGTGCCGGCGTGGGTGCTGCTGCTGTCGCGGGCGCGCCGCGCCCACTGCTCGGCCGCCTGCTGCACGGCCTGCGCCAGCGCCTGCGGGCCGGGCGGCACGCCGGGGGCGGCGAACCCCTCCAGCACCCGCATCGGCCCGCCCAGCGCGTCCCCGAACAGGAACTCGGCCAGATGCCGGTGGCCCAGCACATCCAGCGACTCGCGCACCTTGCGGTAGCCGGCGTACGGCGGGGAGGCCGGCAGCCGGTCCGGGTCGCGGATCTCGATCCGTTCGACCTTGGCCACCGACTCCAGTTCACCGGGGGCGATGCCGGCCGCCCGCGCCAGCTCCTCCACCTCGGCCGGGGTGACCATCCGCACCTCGCCGGCCGCGTCGGTCAGGCGGGCGCGGGCGTCGGCCAGCCGCTGCGCGCTGCGTTCCCGGCTGCCGCGCAGCCGCTCGGCCAGCGGGCGCACATCGCCCCGCTCGGCGGCGGCGAACAGCGGCGCCAGCTGCCGGTGCTCGGCCTCCAGCCGGTCGATCAGCTTGCGGTACTTCAGCTGCCCCCGGGCGCGCCGCCAGCACTGGCGCACCAGCCGGACCTGCTCGGCGACCTGGGCGGGCACCAGCGGCTCGCGCAGCCGGTAGCGCACCCGCAGGTCCTCCGGGGGCTGATCGCCCGCCTCCCGCGCGGGCTCCAGCACCTCCCGCTTGTAGTCGTCGTCAAACCCCATGAAACGCGGTCACCGTCAGCTGACCTGGACGCGGGACAGGGCGGCGCGCGAGCGCTCGACCTCCTCTTCGGACATGCCGCCCACGTCCACCTTCAGCTCCAGCTTCTCGCCGGTCTCCTTCTCCACGGCCGTCACGTGCAGCAGGCCGGAGGTGTCCAGCTCGAAGGTGACCTCCACCGGCCAGCCGGCCCGCTTGCCCGGCGGGATCTTGATGACCCCGGTGGCGATCTCGTTGTTGTCGGCCGGCTCGGGGGACTCCACGCTGCCGGCCTGCTCCATCACCCGCACGTCGGCGGCGGTCTGGTTGTCGTAGACGGTGAAGAAGTCCTCGGTGTGCGAGGCCGGCAGCTCGTCGTTGGCGTGCACCAGGTGGGCGACCTGCTCGGCCTGGGTCTCGCGGTCCACCACCACGATGCCGAAGGCGTGCGAGGCGACGGTCTTGATCTGCCGTCCGGCGATCTGCCGCTGCTGCTCGGCCGACAGTCCCGCCTTGCTGGCCATCTCCTGGGCCTGCTCGGTGGCGCCCGAGCGCAGCAGCCGCCGGTAGGTCTCCTCGAAGGCGTACAGCGCCGCGCCCTTGGCCACCGCCAGGTCGGGGTCCTGCAGCCGGGGTTTGAGGCCGAGTTCGGCCTCCAGCCGCGCGGCCACCGCGGGCATCTTGGTGGAGCCGCCGACCAGCACCAGGTCGTCGTAGTCGGTGATGCCCTTGTCGGCGGCGGTGGCCAGGGTCCGCCCGGTGATCTCGATGGTGCGGTCCAGCAGGTCCTTGGTGATCTCCTCGAACTTCTCGCGGGTGATCTCGATGGCCGCGGCCCGCCCGTCGTGCATCACCCGCACCGTGTAGGAGGTGCGGGTGGTCAGCGCCTTCTTGGCGTCCTCGGCGTCGCGGCGCAGTTGCTGCTCGGTCTGCTTGTCGTCCAGCGGGTCGCCGGCGTCGGGGTGCTCTTCGCGGAACCGCTCGGCCAGGTACTCCACCAGCCGCGCGTCCCAGTCGGCGCCGCCCAGCTCGTGGTCGCCGTCGGTGCAGATCACCTCGATGTTGCCGTCGCGCAACGCGATGACGGTGGTGTCGAAGGTGCCGCCGCCCAGGTCGTAGACCAAGATGGTGCGGTCCTGCTCGGGGTTGAGCACCCCGTAGTTGATGGCCGCGGCGATGGGCTCGGAGATGATGTCGATCACGTTGAGCCCGGCGATCCGGCCGGCCTTGCGGGTGGCGTCCCGCTCGGCGGCGCCGAAGTAGGCCGGCACCGTGATCACCACGTCCCGGGCGTCCTCACCGGTGGTGGTGCGCGCGTCGGTGGCCAGCTTGAGCAGGATGAACGCGCTCAGCTCCTCGGGGGTGTAGCCGAACTCGTGAATGGGGTAGGTGATGTCGCGCCCCATGTCGCGTTTGATGAGGCTGACCACCTTGTCGGGCTCCAGCACCGCGTTGTCCTTGGCGGTCGCGCCGACGATCACGTTGTCGCTGGTCTCGAAGTAGACCACCGAGGGGGTGGTGTCGGTGCCCTCGAGATTGCGCAGGACCGTGGGACGCCCCACCTCGTCGATGCAGGCTATGCACGAGTACGTGGTTCCCAGGTCGATCCCATAGACAGCCATGTCCTACTCACCTGTTGGTCGGTCGGATCGGGGATGCGGCGCGGAGTCGGCCGGGTCGTCGCGGTCCGGGGTGGGGGGACGCCCGATGCGGACTTCGGCCTTGCGGACCACCCGGTCGGCCCGCTCGAAGCCGTCGCTGCACACGCTGATGACGGCGCCCTCGAGCGCGGGGTCCTCGACGGTCTCGACGGCGACCGGGCGGTGCCGGGCGGGGTCGAAGGGGTCGCCGGGCCGGGCGGTGAAGCGTTCGACGCCGGTGCGCGCCAGCGCCTCGGCGATCTCGTCGGCGACCGTGGCCAGCAGCGCGGCGGCGTGCCGGGGCTCGGGCGGGTCGTCGGCCCAGCGCCGCGCCTCGCGTCTGGTCAGGTCGTGCAGCCGGTAGAGCACGGCGCGCACCGGTTCGAACAGGGTCTGCAGCTCGCCGCGGCGCAGCGTCTGCACGTCGGCGTGCAGCCGGTCGATCACGGCCTCCCGGTGCGCGGCCCGCTCGTGCTCGCGTTCGAGGGCGGCCGCCAGCCGGGCCAGTTCGGCGGTCAGGCGATCGATGTCGAGGGCCGGCTGGGGCGGCCCGGCGTGCGGTTCGGTATGCGGCGGACGCTCCGGCTCCGGGGGACCGGTGGCCCCGTCACGTCCGTCGGCGGAGCGGGCTTCGGCGGAGGAGGCGGAAGGAAGGTCCTGGGCTCTCGACACGTGCAGCAACATTAATGAGCCGTGACCTCCCGCGACAGACCCGCGCTTTGTGTTGTCACCCCATCATGGTGGCTTTTCCTGGGCGAATGTTGGTCATGACACGGATGTTGCGCCATCGGGCGCCCGGGCGTGCCGCCGTGCCGGAGGCGGATCCGGGGAAGGATATTCGAAATCCATATCACCTCATGCTTCTCGGTGCGGAAACGACGGGGTAACACGCTGGAAACCGGACATGCGCAGGCTGGGGTGTACGAGGAGGTGACGATGTTGTTGCGGATCAGGGTGCGACTGCCGGACCGGCCGGGCTCGCTGGGCAAGGTGGCCCGGACGCTGGGGGCCGCGGGCGCCGACATCGTCCAGATGACCGTGTTGGAACGTGACGGCGGGCGGGCGCTGGACGACTTCACGGTGCTCTGGCCGACCGGCGCCGGCGTCGACCGGCTGCGTGAAGGGCTGACCTCGGTGCCCGGGGTGGAGGTGGTCGGCATCTGGCCCACCGCCGAGCCGCAGGGGACCGGCCAGGACGTCGCGCTGATCGGCCAGCTGGCCGCCGCGGGGGAGAGGGCGCTGGCCGTCCTGACCGACGCGGTGCCGGCCATGCTCAGCGCCGACTGGGCGGGACTGCTCAAGGTCGCGCCGGAGGGCGACGACGCCGGAGAGGCCGTGCTGGTCCACACCAGCCTCGGCGTGTTCGGCGGGATCGAGGTGCCGCCGCTGGAACCGCTGCGGCCGCGTGCCTTCACCGCCGCCGACGGCACGCGCTATGCGGTGATCCCGATCGGGGACCGGCGGCTGGCGCTGCTGGTCGCCCGGACCGGGGCGCCGCCGTTCCACCGCAGCGAGGTGCTGCGGCTGACCCAGCTGGTGGGCGCCGCCGAGGCGGTGCTCGGCGACCGGCTGTGGGCCGAGTCGGGTCCGCTTCCCCGGGTGGGCCCGGCGGTCACCGCTGCGGGAGGAGGGGCTTCGTAACACTCCGGAAACCAATGACATGTTCCGGGCGTCTACTTTCTTTAAAGCGTGGCTCTCGGTGCGGCGGCGCGGTCGCATCGAGAGCCATTTCCTTATGCTGTGTTTCTGCTGTGGCGATAAGTGACTAATCGTCGGATGTGAGACGGTTCGGTCGGGGAGCCGCCCCGATCACCGGATCCGCAGAGCCGGCGTCGGGGACGCGCTCTGCCGCCTTCCGGTGGCCGGGACGCCGTGGACGCGAGGTCGGGGATGCTGCTGGAGGACGAACGCCGGGAGCTGTGCGAGATCGGCCGCAAGATGGTCGACACCGGGCTGGTCCTGGGCGCCGCCGGCAACATCAGCGTGCGCCGGGGCGACCTGGTGGCGGTCTCCCCGGCCGGGATGCGCCTGGAGCGCATGACCCCCGCCGACTGCCCGGTGATCGACCTGACGGGCGCCGTCGTCGAAGGCGAGCGGGAACCGTCCTCGGAGACCCCCATGCACCTGGCGGTCTACGAGGCCACCGGGGCCCCGGCGATCGTGCACACCCACTCCACCTACGCCGCGGTGGTGGCCACGACCCTGACCGAGCTGCCCCCGCTCCACTACAACACCCTGCTGCTCGGCGGGATCGTCAAGGTCGCCGAATACGCCACCTACGGCACGCCCGAACTGGCCGCCAACGTCCGCAAGGCGATGGACGGGGGGATGCGGGCGGCGCTCATGGCCAACCACGGCGGCGTCACCATCGGCGCCGACCTGGAGGACGCCTTCGAGAACGCCCGGCTGCTGGAGTGGCTGTGCGGCCTTTACGTGCGCGCCAAGTCCATCGGCGAACCCCGCGTCCTCACCAGTGAGCAACTGCGCCGGGTCACCGAACGCGGCCTGCGCCCCCGCCCGCTGCCCGCCGATTGAGGACGCACCCCCGGTGCGGCCGCTCCCTTCGCGGACCGAAGTCCCACCGGGGTGAAGTTCTCCTCGACCTTGCCGTGCGGCCGCTCCCTTCGCGGACCGAAGGCTCGGGTGGACGGCGCCGCTTCGGCGGGCCTTTCGCGCCCGGAGACCTCGGCCAGGCCCCGACGCCGTGACGGTCCGGGCCGGTGCATCGCCCGTGGCCGCGACGCACCCGCGGCGCGGTCAGTCCCAGGCGCGGCCGAAGCGGGCCAGCTTCTCGGCGTACTCGATGCGGCCGGCCCAGCCGGCGGGCCAGGCGTCCATGCCCAGGTGCGCCCCGGCGAACGCCCCGGCCAGGCAGGCGATGGAGTCGGAGTCGCCGGAGCTGGCCGCGCCCCGCCGGATCGCCGCCACCGGGTCGCCGGGGAACAGCAGGAAGCACAGCAGCGCGGTGGCCAGCGCCTCCTCGGCCACCCAGCCCTCCCCGGTGATCCGGCACGGGTCGTCCTCCCGGCCGGCCCGCGCCAGCGCCTCCTCCAGACGGTCCAGCGCCGTCAGGCACTCTCGCCGGCCGAGGGCGATGAACTCCCGCGGGCCGTCCGCGCCCGCCCGCCGCCACAGGTCCTCCAGCCACTGCTCACGGTAGGCGGCGGCATGGCAGCGTTCGCGCAGCGCGGCGGGCAGCTCGGCGGGGGCCAAGCCCTCGCGCAGCCACCACACCGCGAACGCGGTCAGCTCGGCGGCGACCAGGGCGGTCGGGTGGCCGTGGGTGAGCGCCGCCTGCAGCTGGGCGGCCCCGGCCCGCTGCTCGTCGGTCAGCCCGGGCACCAGGCCCACCGGCGCCACCCGCATGTTGGCGCCGCAGCCCTTGGAGCGGTGCTGGGTCGCCTCCACCCACCGCAGCCCGTCCTCCAGGTTCCGGCAGGACTGCAGGCAGGTGGCGCCCGGGGCGCGGTCGTTGTCCGGATCGTGCAGCCAGTCGATGAAGTGCCGCCGCCAGCGGGGAAGCACCGACTCGGGGGCGAGCGGCGGATGCTCCAGGGCGCCCAGCAACCCCTCGGCCACCGCGATCGTCATCTGCGTGTCGTCGGTGACCAGCGCCGGCGCGCCGGGCAGATCCCGCGGCCCCTCCTCCCCGAACCGGTCGCGGATCGTCTGCATGTCCAGGAACTCCGTCTCGGCGCCGAGGGCGTCCCCGTAGGCCAGTCCGAAGAGGCAGCCGCTGGCGGCCCGGGCGATGGGGGGCATGCGCCGATCCTACAGATCGGCCGCTTTCACAGGCCGATCAGTTGGGCGACCCGTTCACGATGGTGGGCGGGGCCGCCGAGCAGCAGCTGAGAGGACTTGGCCCGCTTGAAGTACAGGTGCGCATCGTGCTCCCAGGTGAAGCCGATGCCGCCGTGGATCTGGATGTTCTCCCCGGCCGCGTGGAAGAACGCCTCGGAGGTGTAGGCCTGGGCCAGCGCGGCCACCACGGGCAGCTCCGCGGGGTTCTCATCGGCCGCGGTCGCCGCGTACAGCACCGCCGAGCGGGCCGACTCGATCTCCATCAGCAGGTCGGCGCACTTGTGCTTGATGGCCTGGAAACTGCCGATCGGACGGCCGAACTGGTGGCGGACCTTGGCGTACTCCACGCTCATCTCCAGCACCCGCTGGGCGCCGCCGAGCTGCTCGGCCGCCAGCGCCAGCGCCGCCACATCCAGCAGCCGGGCCAGCACCCGCTCCCCGTCGCCCTCCCGGCCGATCAGCCGGGCGGGCGTGCCGGCCAGCTCCAGCCGGGCCAGCTTGCGGGTCTGGTCCATGGTGGGCAGCAGGGTGCGCGTCAGAGCCGGGGCGTCGCCGTCCACCGCCAGCAGCGACAGGCCGCCGGGCGCCTGCGCCAGCACCAGCAGCAGATCGGCGGTGTGCCCGTCGATCACGAACGACTTGACGCCCTCCAGCCGGTGGCCGCCGGCTGCGGACGCCGCCGTGGCCGCGATGGCCTCGGCCGCCCAGCGCCCGTCCTCCTCGGCGACCGCCACCGTGGCGATGCGGCCGGCGGCGATCTGCGGCAGCAGCTCCCGCTTGGCCTCCTCATCGTCGCAGGCCAGCAGCGCCTGGGCGGCCAGCGCGACCGACAGCAGCGGCGCGCACGCCAGCGCCCGGCCGGCCTCCTCCATGACGATCACCAGTTCGCGCATGCCGAACCCGGCGCCGCCGTACTCCTCGGGGATCGCCAGCCCCGGCACCCCCAGCTGCTCGGCCAGCTGCCGCCACACCGCCGGGTCGTACCCCTCGGCGGTGGCCATCAGATGGCGCACCCGCTCGCTGGGGGACTTGTCGGCGAAGAAACGGCGCAGTGTGGCGCGCAGTTCCTCCTGCTCCTCGGTGACGGCCAGCCGCATGCCCAACCCCTCTTCAGCCGGACGGTTGCCGACCGCTCACGTTAGGCCGCCCAGTCGTGCGGTCCCAGGACGTATCCCGCCGAATGGGACCGCAGATGGTCGATGGCGACCAGGTGCTCCAGCGCCCGCCGCACCTCCTCCTCGCCTCGCCCGGTCTCCTCGGCGATCTCGCCGATCTCCGCCTCGCCCAGCGCCCGGCCGGCCTTGTCGGCGCCGGCCACCGCGTCGTAGACGTACAGCTCCAGGTCGCTCAGCTCTTGCACGTCGGTTCGTCTGTCACCCATGGACGGGCTTGTGCCCGCAGCACGTCCGCTCAGACGCGATGCGCCTGTTTCGCTTCCCCGGGATCTTTCGGCGGCGCGGCCGGGACGGAGGCGGCGGGCAGGAGGACCGTCACGACCAGGCCGCCGTGCGCGGCGGCGATCGCCCGGACGATCGACAGCCCGAGCCCGGCCCCCGCTC
>Ga0207874_1001722_pt1 | contig 23447 bp, 17 predicted proteins | sample HigsolmetaAR201D_FD_184833 | JGI IMG/M metagenome (GOLD analysis project Ga0207874, IMG submission 184833) | Ionic liquid and high solid enriched microbial communities from the Joint BioEnergy Institute, USA - AR20-1-D (SPAdes) (version 2) ...
GACAACTCGCCACCTATACGCGCTACAAAGCGGAAGAAGCTGGTAGAAGGTATATCGAGATTGACCCACGCGGAACATCGCAACACTGTAGCCGGTGCGGAGCGGTGGTCAAGAAGTCTTTGAGCATCCGTGTGCATCAGTGTCCTCATTGCGGTCTTGAGATCGATCGCGATCTCAATGCCGCATACAATATTTTGAGACTGGGACTACAGTCTCAGGGGCTACGGCTCCAAGAAGCCCCCAACCTTTAGGCGGGGGAGTAGTCACTGCATGTTAGCAGCGGCAGTGAACAGCGCCGCGATAAGGGCAAATATGCCACAGATAATGACAGCGACGATCGCAAAGAGGATCAGGATCACATAGAGGGCCTTATTGCTGGGGAGATTCATACCCGCTTGAATGGCCAAGTAGGTCAGGTAGAGCGAGTAAATGCCTACGACTAGCGAGATAATGCCGCCTACGACAGGGATTAGAGCGAGGATACTTCCTAGAATGGACAGCGGCACGGTAAACAGCGAGAAGTTGTAGGCCAACTCGCCAAACTCACCGGTGCCTTGAAACGCTCGACCTAAGAGGAAGACGATCCCCCAATAGATGTAGCTACTGATCAATGTTCCGATGACGCCGCCGATAACGCCAGCGACAAGGCTTCCTCCCATGCCCTGCATATTCAAAGCAATAGCGGAGAGGATACCATTGATCACAGCCGCAATGACGGTATAAATCGTTGCAGCGCCAAGATCGTTCTTCTCATGCTCCTCAAACACCGACACCGATGGACTGGTAAGTACAGCTTTGCTCCCATTGAGCATGGTTTGGAAATCAAACATACGTAAAACCTCGCTTGTGTGAAAGAACGCTCAACATGCGCTCTTTGACGTATATATTAGGTGCCCAACGATGCCAAACAGCCGTCTCCTGGTATAACCACATGATGCAGTTATTGAAGAAGTACGTGTTATGGTAGATAGCACGTGGATGCTGGTAGATGAGGACGAGAGGCGAGAAGAAGTTGGTAAGGGCAATCATTGCGTTGCCGCGATTGCCCTTACCTAAGCCGAACGGCGAATAACGACTTAGTTGAAGGCACCACTTGCGGCTGCAGTGCCAAAGATGGCTGCAAAGACCATACCAATAACTACGAACCAAACAATCCACTGAGCAACGATCGCGGCCACCACCGAAATAATCGCTGGGGTCTGCTCCAAGTTCATGCTCGAGCGCGCGGCCAGATAGCCCAAGTAGATTTGGTAGAGACTTAACACAAACGAAATCGGAGCAAAGGCACAACCGAGCAGCGGTATCGCACCAACAACACCCGTAACTGCTGCGATTGGAGCCATATACAACGAGCAGGTGTAGAACACTTCATCCTGCGTGCCCGTGCCACCCTGCTGCTTGCCAACGAACGTCAGCACATAGGCGAATACGAAGAAGTTCAGTAGTGGTGCCACGACGCCCATCACAAGGCCACTAATTGCCCCACTAATGCCACCCAGCAGACCGAATACCAAACCAGCGATACCAGCGATTGCAGCAGCCGTGCCAATGTATACGATGGCTTCGCGGGTACCGCCCTGTCGCTCGAACTGCTCAAAGGACTCCACGCTCGGCTTGGTGAGCACAACCTTGCTCTGGTTCAACATGTCGGTGATTGAAACGCCCTGAACGATCATGGTTTGTCTCCTAAATGCAATGATGTCGATGCGATACCTACAATGGTACTTGGACTGACAGCACGGGTGAGATCAAGGCACTGATACGCCTATGTTTCGAGTACCTCCTTGCTGCTAATGAGTGAGAACGGGTTGGATGAAAGGTTGGGTTGGTTCTATTGTAAACCAAAAAACAACAACCATTTCATAAAATCGCTCCCTATTTCACCTCATTTTGCTAAGAGGTCCCTCGCTTCTCGGCTGTAAGCGTTTCCTGATCAACACTGCAAGGATATACGAAGGATTGATCGAAAAGGTTTCGGCACTGTTGAAAACTCATTGAGGCACCGTGCCAAACGCGGCAAGTTCGCGACGACGCTCCGCACTCATCGTCTCAAGGGTCGCACGCCAGTCCTCCCGATACTGCTGAAGCGTATTCACAAGCGTCTCGCAGATCGCCAGGTTACGGTACCATTTGCGGTTTGCGGGGACGATATACCAGGGAGCATAGTCGGTGGAACAGCGGCTCAGCGCTTCCTCATAGGCCTGCTGGTAGTCCTTCCAATGCTCGCGCTCCTGCCAATCGCTCGGCGAAAGCTTCCACGCCTTCTCGATCTCCTGTTCGCGCGCGAGCAGCCGTTCCATCTGCTCGTCCTTACTGATGTGCAGGAAGCATTTGATGATGATCGTATTGGTGTCGTTCAGGAGGCGCTCGAAGTTATTGATCTGCTCGTAGCGGGCCTGCCACATAGACTCGGGCACCAGGTTGTGCACCCGCACCACCAAGACATCTTCGTAGTGCGAGCGGTTGAACACGCCAATCATGCCTTTGCGTGGGACAACTTTATGGACACGCCAGAGGAAATCGTGGGAGAGTTCTTCTTCGGTGGGCACCTTAAACGCCTCAACTCGGCATCCCTGCGGATTGATGCGCCCGAACACATGGCGAATCGCGCCGTCCTTTCCGCTTGTATCCATCCCTTGCAGGATCAGGAGTGCCGCGTGTGTTCCAGCCGCGTGCAATTCCTCTTGGAGAGTCGCGAGTTCATTTCTGAGATTGGCGAATAACTCTTTGCCTTCGCTTTTGCTGAGGCCAGCGTTGAAAGAGGGGTCATAGTCGTTGAGATCGACGGTCTGATTAGGAGAGATGCGGAAGGCATATGCCATGTGTGCCCTCGCTTTGCTTATAGAAGGAAACAGCTTGTGTACGAAGCAAAAAGTGCGACCAACAATACTAATCGTACCACAGCCCTTTGGTTTTTGTTAGCGATTTGCCGTAGCGCTGTATAATGAGCGGGTATTCAGCTTCCACACGTCTTCTTCCCAATCGCAGCTCCAAACAGAAGGAACGAACTATGAAGTTCACGAATGGCTATTGGCTGCTTCGCGATGGTGTGCGTGCGGCCTTTCCCGCCGAGGCGTATGATGTTGAGGCTTCGGCGGAGTCGCTCACGGTCTATGCGCCTGCAAAACGTGTGGTGCATCGTGGCGATACGCTCAATAGCACGTTGCTCACGGTCACCTTCAGTTCGCCCATGCCCGATGTCGTGCGGGTGCGCCTCGAACATTGGCGTGGCGAACAACCTCGCCCCCCGCAGTTTGCGATCCAGACGCAGCCAACCGATCCCACGATCGAGATGACGGAGCAAGCGGCTCTGTTCACGAGCGGGCGCTTGGCGGTGCGGGTTGCGCGGGGTGGCGCTTGGCGCGTCGAGTTTCTGGGCGATGGTATGCCGATCACCGCGAGCGGCTCGCGTGCGATGGGCAGCATCGATGTGGATGGCGTTGGTCACTTTATGCACGAGCAACTGGCGCTCGGCGTGGGCGAGTTCGTCTACGGCTTGGGCGAGCGCTTCACCGCCTTCGTCAAGAACGGCCAGGTCGTTGATATCTGGAATGAGGATGGTGGCACCAGTAGCGAACAGGCCTACAAAAATGTGCCGTTCTACCTCTCGAACCGTGGTTATGGCGTATTCGTCAATGATCCGGGCCACGTCTCGTTCGAGGTCGCCTCTGAGAAGGTGGCGCGTGTGCAGTTCAGCGTACCGGGCCAGGCGCTTGAGTATTTCGTGATCTACGGCCCCGATCCGAAGTCGGTGCTGAGCAAATACACCGCGCTGACGGGCCGCCCCGCGCTGCCTCCCGCTTGGTCGTTTGGCCTCTGGCTCTCGACCTCGTTCACCACTAACTACGACGAGGCCACCGTCACCCATTTCATCCAGGGCATGGCCGATCGCGACCTGCCGCTGCACGTGTTTCACTTCGACTGCTTCTGGATGCGCGAGTTCAATTGGTGCGACTTTGTGTGGGATGCGCGCACCTTCCCCGATCCGGCGGGTATGTTGGCCCGTTTGAAGGCGCGTGGCCTCAAGATCTGCGTTTGGATCAACCCATACATCGCGCAGCGCTCGCCATTGTTCGACGAGGGCATGCAGAACGGCTATCTGCTGCGCAAACCGAACGGCGATGTGTGGCAGATCGATATGTGGCAGCCCGGCATGGCCCTGGTCGATTTCACAAACCCCGCCGCTTGCGATTGGTTCGCCTCCAAGCTGCACGCACTGCTCGATCTGGGTGTCGATTGCTTCAAGACCGACTTCGGCGAGCGCATTCCCACCGATGTCGCCTATTGGGACGGCTCCGATCCCAAGCGGATGCACAACTACTACACGCATCTGTACAACCAACTCGTGTTCAACGTGCTGCGCGAGCGGCGCGGCGAGGGCGAGGCGGTGGTGTTTGTGCGCTCGGCCACGGCGGGTGGTCAGCAATTCCCCGTGCACTGGGGCGGCGATTGCGAATCGACCTTCGAGTCGATGGCCGAGAGCCTGCGCGGTGGCCTATCGCTCAGTTTATCGGGCTTCGGCTTTTGGAGCCACGATATCGGCGGCTTTGAGGGCACACCGCCTGTCGCGATCTACAAGCGTTGGCTCGCGTTCGGCCTGCTCTCGTCGCACAGTCGGCTGCACGGCAGTAGCTCGTACCGTGTGCCGTGGCAGTACGATGATGAAGCCGTCGATGTGCTGCGCCTGTTCACCAAGCTGAAGTGCCGTTTGATGCCCTACCTCTACGGCGCCGCGGTCGAGGCGCACACCCACGGCGTGCCGATGATGCGGGCGATGCTGCTGGAGTTCCCCGATGATCCCACCTGCGATTTTCTGGATCGCCAGTATATGCTGGGTGGCGCACTGCTGGTCGCTCCGGTGCTCTCGTTCGATGGCACCGTGCGCTACTACCTGCCGAGCGGACGTTGGACGAACTTCTTCACTGGCGAGGTGTTGCTTGGCCCCGGCTGGCGCACCGAGCAGCATTCGATGTTGAGCCTGCCGTTGCTGGTACGCCCTGGCACGCTGCTGCCGCTTGGCGCGCACTTCGACCGCCCCGACTACGACTTCGCCGATGGCGTGACGCTGCGCCTGTACGAACTTGGCGATGCCCAACAGGCGGTCGCTGAGGTGCCCACGCTCACGGGAGGCTTGGCGGCGCGCTTTGTGGCCGAGCGCGAGGGCGATCTGGTGCGCATCAGCCGCACAGCTGGCGCTGCGCCGTGGAATATCGAACTGGTCGGCGTGACGCAGGCGCAGAGCGACGCGGGTACGCAGCAGCAGGGCGAGCAGGGCCTGCGCATCGCGCTGCCCGACGACGTGGATCAGGTGGTGATCACTTTGTCGTAGCGTTTAACTCCCGATATCGAGCGTCATGCGGTGCAAAGGGTCGCGCTTGGCCCTTTGCACCAATGTGCAAGCGCACGATCGCGCTTTCGCCGCTAAACGTCGCGTCGTTGTCGTTGCGTACGAGCATTGTGGTCTTGCTCTTGCTTCGAAGGAAATAACTCACTATAATGCCTTGACACAAGAACCGCGTTTGTTTTGTTTTTCCGAAGCGTTACGGCGCAACCGCATATTCATACCGACAAACCACATTGGGATGTGCTGTGCACATGCAAGCACTATGGATGAGTGACTCTTGTAATCCTCCGATCGTCGCTTGCTCTGCCTACGATGCTGGTTTGATAAACGGGCACCTCTTCCAGATGCGGCACTGAAAACATGGTGGGCGATATGTTTGAAACTGCTGAGCGGCGAATGAATACTCGGCGAATTGCAGTGTGGTTGTTATTGGTTGCTGTGTTGCTCGGAGTGGCGGGCCTGCCCTCGGCGCGGGTTGTGGCGCTTCCCACACCGCCCCCGACTGCTGCTCGGCAGGCGCTGCTCGATCTTCAACAGCGCGCCGCAGCAACCCTCAATGTGCGCTGGAGTCCGCAGGGTACTGTAGAGTTTCTTTCGGCACCGGGCGACAAACGGCTGCCGTATACGCCCACTCCCGAGCAAGTCGGTGATCCTGTCGCGATTGCGATGGGCTTCCTAGAGCAAAACCGCGCGCTCTTCGGCATGCGCAGCGCCACCGACGAGTTGCGGTTGCTGCGGATCGAGCCGGATACGCAGCTTGGTTGGGCGCACATTCGCTTCGATCAGGTGTTTCAGGGCTTGTCGGTCTTTGGTCGGCAGTTGGTCGTGCATATCGATACGCAGGGTCAAGTCGTCGCCGTCAACGGGCAGTTTGCGCCCGGCATCGATGTGCCAACCGAGGCGCTTGTCGATGCGAAGCAGGCCGGCGAACTCGCAATCAAACATATCCTCAATGAGCAGTTGACCTTCAGTGAGCGGTTGCGCGCCAATCCTCAATTGCTGGAACACCGCACCGAGTTGCTGGTGTATATCGATCATTCCGGCAAAGCGCGCTTAGCTTGGTCGCTCAAGGCATTGACGGAGAGTCCGCTCGGCGAGTGGCGTATCTTTGTGAATGCGCGTCGTCCCGTGGTGATCCACGCCTTCGACAGCCTGAACGAGGCCAAGCGCCGTGTCACCTACACGGCCCGTAACTCCACGCGTTTGCCCGGCAGCCGCCTGATCGATGAGGGCGAGCGTTCGCGCGACGAGGTGGCCCAAGCGGCTCACGATTCGGCGGGCGTGGTCTACGATTACTTCTTCAACAACTTTCAGCGCGATAGCATCGATGGCCAAGGTGGCACGATCGTTTCGACGGTTCACTTCGGTAGTTCTCAAGAGGATGCCGAGAACGCTGCCTGGATCAGCGAACTCCAGCAGATGATCTACGGCGATGGTGGCCGCATCTTCCGTCCGTTGGCGCTCGGCCTCGATGTGGTGGCCCACGAACTGACGCACGGTATCATCGACAATACCGCGCAACTGATTTATGAGGGTCAATCTGGCGCGTTGAACGAATCGTACGCCGATGTGTTTGGTGTGTTGATCGATTCCAAGGACTGGACGCTCGGCGAGGATGTGGTGAAGTCGCCTCCCTACCCCACACGAGTGCTGCGCAGCATGGAGGACCCCAATCTGGGTGGTAACTACGACCCGCGCAATCCGCTCGGTGGCGTTGGGCAGCCCGCCCACGCCGATGAGTACGCCAACTTGCCGATCAGCCGCCGCTACGACAACGGTGGCGTTCACATCAACAGCGGTATCCCCAACCACGTCGCCTTTTTGGTGGGGCAGGCGCTGGGTCGCGAAAAGATGGGGCAGATCTACTATCGCACGCTGACGCAATACCTCACGCCGAGCAGCGATTTCTTCCAGGCCGCCGACGCGACCGTGCAGGCCGCGCAGGATCTGTACGGCGCGAACGATGCCAATGTGGTGCGCAACGCCTTCGCACAGGTTGGCATTAGCGCAGGCGAACCCGATACGTTGCCCGAACCCGCCCCCGACCAGAGCACGATCCCGAATATCCCTGCGCAGCCGGATCAACCTGAGCCGATCCCGCAGGGCTGCACGGATCTGGTGGTCAACGGTGGCTTTGAGTCGAGTGAAAAATGGGTCGAGGTGGTGGCGGGCAATGTGTCGATCATCGATAGCGAACTGCCCCACAGCGGTAAGCGCAGCGCTTGGCTCGGTGGCACCGATCAAGAACCGCTCCAGTTGATCTACCAAGACATTCGTATTCCGCCGAACGCCACATCGGTGCGCCTCAACTACTATCGCCTTATTCACGAGGAGTTGAGCAGCCTGCTCGGCATTCTCGCGCCCGATGCGATCTTCAGCACTGTGCTCGCCAACACCAACGGCGATGTGATCGCAACGATCGAGACGAACTCATCGACCTCGGGTGATGATCGGTGGCATCAAGTCGAGTTCGATATCTCGCGCTATGCAGGCAAGACCGTGCGCCTCGCCTTCGCCGCCGAGAACTCGCTGGGCAACGTCAGTAGCTTCTTCGTCGATGATGTCGCGCTGATCGCCTGCACGGCGGGCGTCGCTGCGCCGCAGCCACAACCCTCTGGCTCGAACGAAGTCTTTATCGAGGGCACGGTGACGAACGTGAACACGGGCCGCGGCATCGAGGGCGCGCAAGTGTTCATCATTCGGCCCGGCCTCAGCGCATCCGCCGCCGCCGCCGACGATACCGTCTCGGGCAATGAGGTGATCACTTACGGCGTCACCGATGGGAAGGGCTACTACCGCATCAACGAATCGGTGCCGCGCAACCAGACCTACAGCGTGATCATTATCGCCAACGGCTACCGCCCGATCATCGCCGACGATGGCATTACTGTGGCGGCGGACGCCCCCAACCCGCTGGTGGTCGATGCACAAATGCGGCGCTAATCCGTGTTGCACAGCCCTGATCGCTCGTTTGTCTTGGGAACTGCGGAACAAGATTGCAGGATACAATGCGTATGCCAGAACATCAAGAAGTGTGCTGTATTTGCGGCCAACCAGTCGAGCCGCCATACAACCAGGTCGGCCACCGAGTCTATTGCGATGCGCACTTCGCTGCGTTAAATAAATCGCACAGTGGCTTTTGGTTGGCAGGGCTGATCCAGATCATTGGGGTGGGTGTCGTCAGTGCGTTGATTGCGTTTTTGGCGCGCTTCCTGCCGCCGCTCAGCGGCGCATCTCTCATCGTTGTGGGTTTGGTGCTCGCACTGTTGCCCACTGTGGTTTGGCTGATCTTCTTCTATCGTCAAGATCGCCTCGAACCCGAGCCGAAGGCGCAGATCGCGCAAGTCTTTCTGATCGCCCTGCTCCTCACCGATGTATTCGGCGTGCGCATGGTCAACGATTGGATGCGCCTCTCCGAATGGTCCACATTCGATTGGACAACCTCGTTGCTCGCATCGGTGTTGGTGATCGGCTTCACCTACCAGGCGATCACCTACTTTGCGGTGCGCACCACCGTCTACACCACGCCCGAGTTCGATGAGCGGATGGACGGCATCGTCTACGGCACGGTTGCGGGCCTCGGCATCGCCACGCTGCTCAACCTGCGCTACATTCTCGATAATGGTGGCGTCGCACTAGCACCCGGCATCATTCGCATCACCACCACCACACTCGCGCTTGCCTCGTTCAGCGGCTTATTCGGCTATTTTATGGCCCAAGCCAAGTTCGAGCATAAGCCCGTGTGGTGGATTCCGTTCGGCATGGCGGTGGCCGCGATTCTGCACGGCCTCTTTAGTTGGCTGATCAACGAAGTGAGCGCGGCGGGCCTGGTTGTCAATCCCTGGCGCTCGCTCGGCCTCGGCTTGGTTGTCGCCTTGGCAGTGTTTGGCCTCTTGGTGATGCTGATGGGCCGCGTGACGGCGATCACACTGCGCAGTTCGAGAGGTGAACAGAGGTAAGTATGCAAAAGAATATGCCCCAAACAACCTTGCCCCTGCGGATGCTGCGCAAAGATCTCGGCGTCGTTCTGGTATTGTTGCTCGCCTTGGCGCTCGCACTGCTGATCCGCGCTCGTGTCGATGGGCGTAGCACCGAGTTCCAGACCGATCTCGCGCCGATCCGCCTCTCGTACCCTGCGACTTGGAGCCCCGCGTCCTCGTTGCAGGATGTGCTGCTCAAGGTCGAGAATCCGTACACCGATTCGACCTATAAGACGACTATGACGATCGAGAGCCGCGACCTTGATCCGGCTGCTTTGCCATCGTTGCAAGAACTGGTTGACCGACGTATCGAGCAGCGCAGCGAACTGGTTGGGTACCACCTGCTCTCCGCAAACCCAACCCAAGTCGATCAAGCCGAGGCCAACGCCATCGAATACGCGTACATCATCCAGCCGATCGATGAGCCGCGCCGTGCCTCGCTCCCTGTGGTGGTGCAGGCCCGCGAATATGTGATCGTCGCTGGCGACATCAGTTACTACATCACGCTCTCCGCTCCTGCCGATGAATTCGACGAAGTGAGCGCAACGTTTGATCGGATCATTAACTCGGTGCGTTTGCGGTCGAGTTAACGCATAATGCAACTCACAGCCAAAAGGTGAAACGATGAGTGAGTCAGAACAACCGCAACCTACGCCACAGTCCGGCGACGAGACGTTGGGCAAACTCGATTCTTCGTCGGCGAGTGGGAGCGTGGGACTGCGCCGCAGCCTCCCTCCACCACCACCCGTGCCTGTTGCGCCGCTGCCGCGTGGCGCGTGGTTGCGCCTCGAAGTGAGTGGCGGCCTGGTGTTTCGCTCCACCATCGCAACACTGTTCAACGATGGTCGCCTCACCTACCGACAAAGCGCTTGGCCAGGCAATGGCGAGTTGCTGCTTGTGCGCAGACTCACCGACGAGCAACTGAGCGATTGTCGCGCAACTGTTGAGCAGATCGATCTCGCCGAACTGGCACAACACGAAGCCCGCCCCGCAGGCGGCGATCGCCTCAACTACGCGCTCACCGTGCGGTACAATCGCAAAACCTACAATGTCGAGGCGCTCCAAGGTGCATTGCCCGAAGCGCTCGCCACCATCGTACGGAAAGTTGGCGAAATGGTGCGCGTGGCCGCCGACGAGACCGACGTATGATCGCTGCACCATCTCCCTAATCAACCCAGAGGAGCTACTGCATGCCCATCCCAACCGATGTGGCCTATGCACACGAACAAGACCGCCACGATCCGTTGGCGGCTTTTCGTGATGCATTTGTGATCACCGATCCAGACATCATCTACCTCGATGGCAACTCGCTCGGACGCCTGCCCAAGCTTGCCGCAACCCGCATGCGCGAAGCGGTGGAGCAGCAGTGGGGCCAGCGCCTCATTCGCGGCTGGCGCGAGGGGTGGTTCGAAGCGCCGCAACGCATCGGCGCGAAGATCGCACAGTTGATCGGCGCGCAGCCCGATGAGGTGATCGTCTGCGATTCGACCTCCGTCAACCTGTTCAAGCTTGTGAGCGCTGCGCTGCAAGCCCGTGCGGGCCGCACCAAGGTTGTGAGCGACGATCTCAACTTCCCATCGGACCTGTATATCCTCCAGGGCGCGCTGCAACAGGCCAACGCGGGCCATCACCTCCACATTATGCGCTCGCCCGACGGCCTCTCCATCGACGATGCGCAGATCGACGCCGCGATCACCGACGACACCGCGCTTGTAGCGCTCACGCACACCAGTTTCAAGAGCGGTTGGCTCTACGATATGCGCGCCGTCACCGAGCGGGCGCACCAAGCGGGCGCGCTGATGCTCTGGGACCTCTGCCATTCGGTTGGTGCCGTGCCGCTATCGCTCAACGACGCCAATGTCGATCTGGCGGTCGGCTGCACGTACAAATACCTGAACGGCGGCCCCGGCGCGCCAGCCTTCCTCTATGTTCGGCGCGACCTGCAGGAGCAGTTGCTCAGCCCGATCTGGGGTTGGTTCGGCCAACAGAACCAGTTCGACTTCGATCTCACCTACCGTGCGGGCGCTGGCATCCAACGCTTCCTGGCTGGAACGCCCCCCATCCTGGCGCTGACGGCTGTGGAGGCGGGTGTGGATGTGATGCTCGCAGCGGGAATGGAAGCACTGCGCCAGAAATCCATCCAGCAGACCGAATATCTCATTGGGCTGTGGGAGGAATGGCTTGCGCCGCTCGGCGTCACCCTCAACTCGCCCCGCGACGCCTCCCGACGCGGTTCGCATGTCTCGCTCGGCCACCCCGAGGGTTGGCGCATCAACCTCGCGCTGATCGAGCAGATGAACGTTGTCCCCGACTTCCGCGCGCCCGACAACATTCGGCTCGGCATCGCCCCGATTTACACCTCCTACGCCGAGATCCACGAGGCTATGCGCCGTATGCGCGAGGTAATCGTGCAACGCAGCTACAAACACTACTCCACCGAGCGCCACAATGTGACATAACGATAAACGCGGTGCTGTTCACCCAGCACCGCGTCTCTGTATCTCGTGACAATTGTGATTGTCGTATCTGCGCCATGCGTCGGGCTACGACGCCGATTCGCGCTCGGTGAGTTTGCGCATCTTCGCCTCGCTGGGCAGCAGCATCGCCAGACCAATCGTTGCGATCACCACGATCACCTGTGCCTCGAAGGCTGCCTGCATGCCGAATGCGTCAGCGATGCGCCCCGTGATCGGCACGCCGATCGCGCCAGTGATGAAGCCAAGGCCCAGCACAATGCCCGAGGCCACGCCAGCGCTTCCCGCCATCAACTGCTGCGCCATCACCAGCATCAGCGGCCCGGTCGAAGCAGCGCTCAGGCCAATCAGGGCGCCACTGACGAATGCGAGCGGTCCTGGGAAGCGAGTGAACAGCAAGATCGCCGGGATCGTCAGGAACAGCGTTCCGATGATCACCGAGCGGCGACCGTAGCGATCCGCCAGCGACCCGCAGCCGATCGTGCCAGCCGCGCTCGCCAGCACCACAGTGGTCGCCAACGGCCCGTAGAAGGTGGGCGCATAGCCCATCGACGCATACCACGTGGGAATGTACGTTTCGAGGCTGATCACCGTCCAGTTGCGCGACATCATCACGCCAGTGATCGCGGCTAGCGGCAGCAGCGGGATGGCGCCGCGCACCGCCTTCACCACTTTGTCGCCAACATCGGCAGCGGTGAGCGCCTTCGCGCGCAGCGAGCGGTTGCGCATATCGTACAGCAGCCAACCACCGATGATCGTGCCGGGGATCATCATAAACGCGGTGCCTGGCATCCCGAACAGGCTAAAGAGAATGGTGCCCAACATCGGGCCGAGTGCCACACCGAGTGTTCCACCAGTGACGTAGATCGACATAGCGACGTTGCGGAGGTTTGGCGGGATCACCGCACTCGCACTGAGCGCTCCGAGCGGATGATACGCGCCAGAACCTAGGCCCGCCAAGCCGATACTGAGCAGTACCAATGCAAACGTAGGCGCAAACCCCGAAAGTCCAAACATTGCGCCAGTCCATATCAGCGCAATGCCGATCAGATTCGTACCGTTACGGTCGGCGTACCAGCCAAACAGTGGCTGCGAAAGCGATGAAGCTCCGCTATACGCCAACGACACTAACCCTACAGTCGCGAGATCCAGTTGAAAACGGCTGATCAACAGTGGATAGAGAATGGCGAGCAACCCTACATGACTATCGATGGTGAAATGGCCCATCATCAGCATGAGCAGTGGGCGATTGCGGAAGACCGCAAGCCATGAAGGTTGTGCAGCTTCGGAAACCATGGTGGCGACCCTTCTGTGCGGCGTTTTACTTGTCCTGATACGACAGTAACGTATGCAGAGAAGCGTACCATACCACAGGTGTGAAAAAAGGCAAGTTCCGCAGTACAATGCGCTGGAATGCTGCAACAATGTTACCACACTGGCCTGGTGCGAGCGTTGCCTGATAAGTGTGCTATACTTGCGCGTATCCCGCACTATCAATCACGGCGCAACGGCTAGCGAACAAGCAAGGCAATGGGTGGCTTGGAAGAGCCGACAACGCCGTTCAGCACAAGGCGGTCCTCTGAACAACAGGGAGCAGCAAACGATGTATCTGTGTCGATACCATCATCCCCAGCAGGGAACACGGTTAGGCGTGGTTACCGAAGGTAAGCTCTACGATGTGACTGCACGTTGGTCAACGTTGGCGGATTTTCTGCGTTGGTCGGGCGGAGTGGCGGATCTCGATGCCGCAATCGCCGAGCAGATCGCGGGTGCCGCACCCGTCTCCGATTTCGCATCTGCCGATCGGGAGCCGGATGCTGCGCACATTCACGTGTTGCGCCCAACCGATGCGCAAGAGGTTTGGGCGGCAGGCGTCACCTACGAGCGCAGCCGTGTTGCGCGCGAGGAGGAATCGGCTGGCAGCGGTATCTACGAGCGTGTCTACGATGCGCCACGCCCGGAGATCTTCCTGAAGGCCACACCCAGCCGTGTCGTTGGCCCATACGAGGCGGTGGTTGTTCGTCGCGATGCGACATGGACGGTGCCCGAGCCGGAACTCGGCTTGGTGATCAACCCCGCGATGGAGTTGGTCGGCTTCACCGTCGGTAACGATATGAGCTCTCGCGATATCGAGGGCGAGAACCCGTTGTACTTGCCGCAGGCCAAGGTGTACGGTCGCTGTTGCGCGCTGGGCCCGCTGATCGCGTTGCGCGGGCAGGTCGGCAATGCCAATGATCTGACCATTCGCTTGGTGATCACGCGCAATGGGGCGGAATTATTCAGCGGCGAGGTGAATACCAGCAAGATCGTGCGCTCGTACAGCGACCTGATCGAGTATCTCGGTCGCGACAATCTGTTCCCCGATGGTGTTGTCCTTCTCACTGGTACGGGCATCGTTCCGCCCGATGAAGTCTCCCTTGAAGAAGGCGACAGTGTGGCGATCTCCATTGACGGGATCGGCACATTGGTGAACCCAGTGGTGCGGGGCTTTCAAGCATAACGGTCTGTTCGGCGAACAAGCGGCTGCAGACGAAGCATCCCGCATTTGACAACCTATCTGCTGATGGTGCGCGGTTGATCGACAGGTATGTTGATCAACCGCGTACTATGCTTGCTCGCTGAATGGCTGTTTACCCTGTTGTAACGTCGAAGTTTATCTCTATGCAATCACGTAAACTGCTCCCCACCATCCCCGGATTTAGCCTTCGGAAGACATTCACAGCGCTGCGGTATCGTAACTTCAATCTCTGGTTCCGTGGACAGATCGTTTCGATGATGGGCACTTGGATGCAGCAAACTGCCCAAGGCTTTTTAGTGTACGAGTTAACGAAATCGCCCGCGTACTTAGGCTATGTCGGCTTTGCTGCCGGCCTTCCGGTGTGGATGTTCACGCTTTACGGCGGGCTGGTGGCTGATCAGGTCCCGAAGCGCAAACTGATGCAAGTGACGCAGACCGTGATGATGGTGTTGGCATTTATCCTGGCTGGTTTGGTGTTCTCTGGCCTGATTCAGGCGTGGCATATCATTGTGTTAGCGTTCCTGCTCGGCATTGCGAACGCCTTCGATACTCCGGCGCGTATGTCGATCGTGAGTGAGATGGTGGACCGCGAAGATTTAAACAACGCGGTCGCCTTGAACGGCACGCTCTTTAATGCGGGCAGCGCGATTGGCCCTGCGGCGGCGGGTTTGGCCTATGCCCTGGTTGGCCCAGGCTGGTGTTTTATGATCAATGGCGTCTCGTTCATCGGCGTGATTATTGCGTTGCGCAAGATGGACATGCCAGGCTATATCGCCAAGCCTATCGGCAGCATCCGCAGCCAGTTGGCGGAGGGGATTCGCTATATCGCGGGGCATAAGACGATTCTGACCATGATGCTGCTGGCGTCGGTGACATCGTTGTTCGGTGTGTCGATCACCACCCTGTTTCCGGCTTGGGCGGTGAACATTTTGGGCGGCGATTCGACGACCAACGGCTTGCTGCAATCGGCCCGTGGCATGGGTGCGCTAAGTAGTGTATTATTTATCGCTTCGTTGGGGCGTTTCGACTTCCGTGGCAAACTGCTGACGATCGGATCGTTTGTGTTTCCGCTGACGATGCTCCTGTTTAGCTTTGCGACATCGCTGCCGATCGCGATGATTCTGTTGTATATCGGCGGTTTGGCCAACATTCTGATAATGAATCTTTCGAATTCGTTGGTACAATCGCTCGCACCCGATACGCTGCGGGGCCGCGTGATGGCGATCTATAGCCTGAACTTCTTTGGCCTTGCGCCGCTCGGTGCGTTGTGGGTCGGCTCGCTTGCTGAGTATACCAACGAGCCTCTTGCTGCGATCATTGGTGCTGTGATCTCGCTGTGCGTCGCATCGGGGCTGTGGCTATTCGCTCCATGGGTGAGGAAATTGACATGAGCAGCACTGGCACGCTTTATTTGGTGGCAACTCCGATCGGCAATCTTGGCGACATCACCATGCGGGCGCTGGAGATCTTGCGCTCGGTGGATGTGATCGCGAGTGAGGACACCCGCAAGACCGGAATCCTGCTGAAACACTTCGATATCAAGAAGCCGCAGATATCGTTCCACGAGCACAACGAGCAGAAGTCGGCGGGGCGCTTGATCGGCTTGCTGCAACAGGGCCAATCGGTCGCGCTCGTCACCGATGCGGGCACGCCCGGCATCTCGGATCCCGGCTACATCCTGGTGCGCCGCGCCATCGATGAGGATATCCCGGTGACGATGGCGCCTGGCCCGGCTGGATTGATTATGGCGGTGGTGCTCTCGGGGTTGCCGCTGCACAGCTTCACGTTTCGCGGCTTCCCGCCTCGGAAGCCGGGGCCGCGTCGCCGTTTCTTCGAGGTGGATCGCGATTCGCCGCATACCTTGGTGTTCTACGAGAGTCCCTATCGCCTCACCGCGTTTCTGCGCGATGCGTTGGAGGTGTTCGGCGACCGCGAGGCGGCCATCGCACACGACCTGACCAAGTTCCACGAGAGTGTGGATCGCGGGCGCTTGTCGGAGTTGTTGGCGCAGAGCGAGTCGGGCAAGGCGCGCGGCGAGTTTATCATCGTGATCGCCGGGAACGATCGGCGCGGGCGCGTCGCCACCGACACCGACGATGACGCCGACAGCGAAGATGACGATGCGGACGAGGACGACGAGTAGGTGACCGAGATAACAAGGTGAGAATGCTCCTGCCTGCTCATCTTCACTAGGAAACGAGCAAACAGGAGCAACCTGCGACGATATAGGCTTGGATACGCTGATGAGCCGTCCTTACGCCGCTGCGCGTGCGGCAGCGAGCGACTCGGCATGGGCGATGTGGCGGCGCTGTCGGTCGGTCTTCGCCTCGGCATACGCCTGCTGCCGATGATGTTCCGCCGCCTCAAGATCGCCCGTGAGCAGTTTCCACATCCACCAGTACTCGTGCATGCCCTCCAAGCGCTGCTCGATATCCGATCGATTCCAAGCCCGCTGGAAATCCGCCTTGGCTTGTTCATCCTCGCCACGGGCCATATGGATGTAGCCGCGTGTGGCCCACGCTACGTGGCAGAATGGTCCAAGCAGCACGGCCCGCTCGGCCAATTCCAGCGCTTCATCGAACTTATCTTCGTAGATCAACAACTGCGCAAGCTTCTCGTAGGAGTTGTGCTCGTCGGGGTGCGCTTGGCGCAACTCGTGATAGGCGGCGATGCCCGTCTCTTTCCCTTCGAGGCTGTGCAACGCACTCGCCCGCACAAACAACCCCTTGAACGACTTGGGATCGAGCGCCAATGCGCGCTCCGCCATCTCCAATCCGAAGGCATCCTCATCGGCATGCTGCGCCTCCCACGCCACATCGCCGTAGAATGTCTCGTCGCGTTCCTGCTTATCGATGCTCGCACGCGCCTCATCGAAGCGTTGTAGCTCCAACAACTGCCGAATGCGCCGCACTTCCCAATAGTGTATCTTCGATGCGATATCCTCCGCGAACGCCTCATCGTCGAGGGTGGAGTCTTCGGGTTTCTCCATCGTCGCAAGATAATTGAGGATGTGATCGCAGACGGCGAGCGCGCCTTCGTAGTCTTGTCGGCTCCACACTAGTTCGTACTGCGCCTCGAAGTAGCGGTGTTCGGGCACGCCATTCGCTCGCGCTTCGTCGAGGGTCGCCTGCGCCGCCTCGTAATCGCCGTGATTACTCTGCGCTTGGCTCAGCATATCGTACGCTGTCTCCCAATCGGGGTACGTTTCGCGGGCTTGTTGTGCCGTGGCGATCGCGCGCTCGGTAAGGCCGAAGCGCATCTCGGCGCTCCACTTGTAGTAGAAGTCTGCGCCGCTCAGCCACGATGTCTGCTGAAACAGTTGCTCGTACGCATTGCATGCACCGTCGGCATGCCCCGTGAAGAGCAACGCTTGGGCATAACAGCGCAGCAGATTGATGTCGGTGCTGGCGTATCCGCTGGTCAGTTCGAGCACCTCTTGGTAGCGCCCTTGATCAAGCAGCAGTTCGGCCAGTTGCGAACGTGCGTAGGTCCACCCTGGCGCCAACCGCAGCGCCTCACGCGCGTAACGTTCGTGCTCTTCCGGCTCCTCACTGAGCTTTGCCAAGCGCTGGGCGATCATCGGGTTATCGGGCATGTGCGGGTGCGCTTCGAGCAGGAACTTACGGGCCTGCTCGGGTGCCAGTTCTTTATCGCACAAGCCTACGCCCAGGGTGAGCGCTCGCTGGGCCTGCGAGTAAAAATGGTACGGCGTCGTCTGCACGATCTCGATGACTGTGTCGATGGTTTCGGGCAACAGCGCAACGCGCACCATTTGATAGATGTTGAACGGCTCGCCCAGCGGCTCGGCATGCTGAAGCGCAGCCAAAATGGCTTGGCTCGCCTCTTCGTGGCGCTCCAGTTTGGAGAGTTGGATCGCCCGTAGCCAGTGCAGCCCGCGCTCGGGGCACCGCTCTTGAAGCCGCTCGATGGTTGCCTGCGCCGCCTCGCCATCCTGCACCGTGCTTTGCAGATCTAAAAACGCTGGGAGCAACCAGATCGACGTGTTAGGCAGCGCCAAATATTCGGCATAATACTCAACTTGCGCATCAAGCTCCTCTTGGGTGATCGTCTCGTTGCGCTGATGTCGCTCCGCCAAGAGCTTTGTGCGCCAATTCGCCCGATCGCGCAGCAATGGGCTGTAGTTGGGGTTCGCCGCGATCGCCTGATCCAGCAGTGTGCACGCCGTCTCAAGCTCGTCGGCCCGCACGTGCAGCACCGCCAAGTCGTGATACATCAGGTAGCGCAGGTACGGGGTGAGCGCTTGCTCGTGCGCTTGGGCCTGCTCCAGCACCTGAGCGGCCACACTGAACTCCCCGTGATAGAGGTACTGGTCGGCATGGGCGATGCGCGTATGCCAACTGGTCGGGTAGATCGAGTAGGCCAGTGCGAGCGCCGCCTGAGCTTTGCGAGTATCGTTGTGCAGCAGTGCGGCCTCGCCCAAACTCAGTTGCGCCAGCCACCAATGCGGCGCACGCTCAACCGCACACTCGGCGTGGTGCATCGCCTCGTACTTTTGCAGCGCAGCCGCACAACGCGCCATCCACGCATCGGCGAAGTAATCGCTTGGGTCGTTGCGCACTGCCCGCTCGGCGCTTGCATACGCCTGCTCAAACTCGCAGCGCTGAAACTGGGTGCCTGCCAGCAATGCCTGGATGAACGCGCTATCTGGGTCCTGCTCGGCGGCCTGCTGCAACTCAGCGAGCGACCAATCGAGTTCGCCGATGATCTGCGCGAAATGGCCGATCCGCGCCCGAATCAGCGCCACATTCGGCAAGCGCTCCTGTGCTGTGGCTAACAACGCTCGGAAGCGCGCTGTGGCCTGCTCGCGCTCCTCGGCAGATGGGCTGAGCCGCGCCGCTAAACTGCCCTCCGCCCCATTTCCTACATCGTAGAGGATGCTCCAGCGTCGGGCTTCGGCGTTCAAATAGACCTGCCACGCCAATTGGTACTGCGGGTAGCGCTCGAGGATCTGTTCAAGCAGCGCGATCGCCTCATCGGTCTGCTGCTCATCGAGCGCGATGCACGCCTGATCGAACCAGAGCAGTGCTTGATCCTCGTAGATATCGAGCAGCGCCAGGGTGTGATCGTGCCCCTGTCCGGCGGGATATGCAACGATCGAACCGTTGCGCGAGGAGACGCGAAGCTTCTCGAACGCCTCGTGTTCAAGCTCAGTAACGATATGGCTGCTGGGGTCCTGCAAGATCAGCGTGTTCGCCTCTTGATCGTAGCCGATCACCACCGTGACGTGCCGCGAGTTGGGGAACTCCTGCTCGATGATGATGGGGAATCCCGCATCGATCAGCCGTTTGATCTGCTCGATATTGAGCCGGCAGCGCAGCGTTTCGAAGCCGAGCAGATGGAAGAACTCGCGCAGCCGATAGATCGGCGTACCGCTATCGGGAAACTTCACAGCGTCGGCGATTTGATCATTGGTGAGATCCAAACCGCCCTTCCAGAAGCGCATCACCAGTTCGATCGTGCAGGGGCCGCAGTAATCGCGGCGCTGCATGGTGCTTGGGAACTCGCGCAGTTGGACGCGCTGGTTCTGCTCCGCCGATTCCCAATGCTGCAGACGCTCAAGGTCCTTGCGCATATCCGCAAGATCGGGGAAATCGGGATAAAACTGCTCGATCGCAGTGATGCAGGCCTCAAACTGCTCGATATTGCGCGTGCGAAACGCATTAGCGATCCGCAACATCCACGGTCGCAGATACTCGCTCGCATGCGAGATCGCTTCGTTCAGGCGTCGCTCCGCCTCATCGAACTCGCCTAGCAAGAACGCGATCGCCGCCAGCTCGTAGGAAGCGAACGCCGGGAACTGCGGCAGCATCCGCTCGTAGATCGCACGCGCCTCGATGCGCTGATCGCAGATCAACGCGACCCGACCCTGCATATTGAGAGTATCGAAATCGTTGGGGTCGAGCTCGATGGCCTGTTGGATCGTTCGTTTCGCAAGTTCGGGGCAGCCTTTGCGCGCATAGCCACGAGCGACGCAGCCGAGCGCCATGGTCTTGTAGCGCGTGCTGGTGGCGCGCTGGGCGCACGCCTTCGCCTGCACAATGCCACGGTCGATCTCGCCATCGCCCATCCAGAGATACGCCTGCATCACCTCGGCATAAACCCGCATATCTCCATCTAGCTCTCCGATCACTGCCTCAAGACACGCTTTGGCTGTGTCTGGTTGATGAAGATCAATGAGCGCCTCGGCCTTAAAGGGCATCAGTGCTGCTGGTGTATCTTCGGCTGAAAGAAGACGTAACACTTGCAACGAGTGCTGCTGGTTAAGCAGCGAATGCAACTCATCAGCAGACGGAAAGCTAGACATAACGTTCCCTTCTATCAGGTGGGCGGGCAAAACGACCTACAAAAAGAAGGTATCACAGAGGACTTTGCTTGGCAAATGATAGTTTGTTCATGCAAAACATATTCGCTAACGATGAGCACTTTTCTAATAGACGAGGTATGGTATCTTTCGGTTTCAAGCAAACTGCACGACATGCTGTGCTCGATTGCGTGTGATAAAACACATATTTTATTGTATCAATAATTTGATATAAAAATCCCATTGTTAGCGTTTAAAGAGAGTGTTAGCCATATTGAGGTAGCAGTGTGAAGTTGTGATCGCGGGTATGGCACGATCCGTGGGTGTTACCGAGCCAGACCGAAACGATTGGGGCGCGTTTGGCGGGCCAAAGCGGATCGTCATCATCCCCGTGCTTGCTCATCATTTACCGTTCGCTGCGTATGCACATACGTTCTGGCGTACGGAGGTTGAGGGGCTATTGTCGCACCTATAATTTGAGATTTTATATAAAAACCCTAGCTTTTTTGGTTAAAAATACATTTATGTTGGCACAAATATTGCTGTTGACTTTAATGTTTACAACTTTTTATTTCATCTATTATTAAATGAACGACGGTAAGATTTGATTTTTAAGGAATGGTGATTATGCCACTTGGCGGATCTCCATTGGTATAAATTGGTGCATACTTGGTTGGTGGTGTGAAGATGGGAGGATGTGATGTACTTTTCAGATGATGAAATCATGTGATTCATCAAGGGTAACCCAAGGAGTGGTGCGATGGAGAAGATTCTAGAACAAGCGAGAGCAATCTTTGTATTTCGTTATTATTATCAAGACCAATCGCAACAAGATTTGATACAAATGCTGAACGCTCGGCTTGCAGATAGCTTTTTCCTCTATCGCCATCTTACCAAGGCTCAGAGCACGCTTCAGAATGTCATTACTTGCCGCGAATTAGATCTCTTTGGAGAATTGGCAGATCAGCTATACACTTCCATTTGTCAACTCTCATCGCGTATTACTGAGTTAGGTGCCAACCCAGTCGTCTCGCACCGCACCTCGCGGATGAAAGCATACCCCACTGCTGCTTGTCTACTTGAGCATGTCGAAGCGCTCAACGAGCGATTCACGACCCATGCGTTCAAGCTTGATGAGGGTATCGATCTCGCGATCCGTTGCGATGATCAAGTGACCGCCGATCTACTGACCGATATGCTGCGTGATGCTAATCGAGCATTGTGGTTGTTTGAGGAACAGTTGCAGGGTTAAAGGCTTTCTGTGCTCGATGCTTGGTTCTACCGCGTTGACTCTGGCATGTGAATCCCTCTGATCCGTTGTGTTCGTGCTAGCATGTGTGCTATTGTGGGCGTTAACAGGTTGTGTTAACGTTCGTTTGGGCATGGCATGGTTCGTTAGTGCGCTTGTTGAACACGATCTGCTTTTGAAATCTGGGTGGAGTCACTGAGGAGGTTGCGATGATTCATCAATTGCGCGTGTACGAGATCTTCGAGCACAACAAAGATGCTTTTCTTGCACGTTTCCGTGATCATGCTGCACGCATTATGGCTAAGTACGGCTTCCAGATCTTGTGGATGTGGGAGACATCGACGCCGGAACGTTTGGAGTTTGTATACTTGTTGGCTTGGCCCGACGAGGAGACGATGCGCAGCAGTTGGCAAGCTTTCATGGCCGACGAGGAGTGGAAGGAGATCAAACGCGTGACAAACGCCGAACATGGCGATCTCGTCGGTGCGATTGAGGAACGGGTGTTGAGGCCGATTGCCAGCTAGTCGTTCATTTGAGTTGTTTGCACGACACCGACGCTCCTGTGTGATTGGAGCGTCGGTGTCGTTTTGCTATCACGGTCTGCCGAACAGCACGGTGCTATAGCCTGGGTCGGCCCAGTTCGACCAGCCGTACGGGCGTGTCAGGCTGATCGGCCCGAACAGCTTCGGATCGCCCCAGTAGGCGTAGGCTAGCTCCCAGCCCGATTTGTTGGAATAATCGACGCATTTGTTGGGCGTGTGCGGCCAGATGCATTGCCCGTTTTTTGCGGCTACCACCTGAACCGCAAGGAAGTTCCAGCCATCCTGCAAGCCCACGCCGCGCGATGTGCGGTAGCGGTAGAGCGAATCGTCGCCGCGCCGCCGCAGCAACTCCGCGAAGACCGTTTTGCTGCTGAGCGCAACCTGGTTGTAGCCGAGCGCGCTGCTGCCACGGCTGTTCTCCTCGGGCAGCGTGCCATCAGGCAGCATCGCTTCGAGCTTGGCCTTCCAATCGGCAATGGCGGCGGCTCGCTCGTTCGGCAGGTTGGCGTAGAGCGCGATGCTGAGGCGCAGCACATTGCCAGCATCGCCCCAGTTATTAGGCCGTTCGGCGGCTTGCTGCCCTTTCGGCAGCATATGCTTCACCAACATGCTCTGGAAGGCTTGGCGGTCGGCGGCGGTCCAGTTCGGCGTGCCCTCAAGCAGGTCGGCAGCCCAGATCATCGCGGGCACCCAGCGGCTGACATCGAGGCGGGTCTGCCGATCGTCATTGTCGATGCTCGTAAGCTTGGTGGACCACGAGCGGATCAGCGTGGCTGCGTGCTGGGCGTAGGTGTTGTCGTTGGTCATGTGGTACGCCAGCATCAGCACCAGCGCGTAGCGGCTCGATTGGTTGAGGCACTCGGCGGCGGAACTGGTGTAGTTGGCCACCGCACACGGCTTGAATGCTAATCCGTCCTTCGCATCGCGCAGCACCAAGCGCACGCCCTTCGCAATCGATTCGTGCCCGGTATCGGCGAGGGCTTTGGTGTTGCGCAGTTCGGCAGGGGTGATGATCAAA